>TARA_B100001175_G_scaffold317670_1_pt1 | contig 24266 bp, 20 predicted proteins | sample TARA_B100001175 | Tara Oceans TARA_B100001175
GGTCTAGGTCTTCGATTCTGGCATGAATCACGCTTGTGTTTTTTAACTCGAGTTTGTTTATGGTATTTAATAAAAATGAAGCTTTTTTTGAGTTGCTTTCTACTAAAATAACCTGTTTTTTTGGTCCTTGTATTGCTATAGGAATTCCTGGAAGCCCCCCTCCACTTCCTAGGTCTACCAAAACTTCTCCAATTTCATCAAACACCGAAAGAGAGTCTTCTATGTGTTCTTTGAGGTTGTTGGCTTGGTCTTTTGAAATAAGGTTGTGTGTTTTGTTCCAGAGCTGAACCAACTCTATGTATTTTTTGGTTTTGGTTTGTTCTTTCAACTTGCCTTTTGTTTTCTTTCTCTTTTTAGGTAGACCATCAATAGAGAGATGGCAGCTGGTGTTACACCGGGGAGTCTTGATGCCCTTGCCAGGCTTTGGGGTTTGGCCTCAGAGAGTTTTTGTTTTACTTCGTTTGAAAGGCCCACAACATTTTCATAATCAACGCTGTTAGGAATTTTGGTGTTTTCATTTCTTTGTAGTCTTTCTATGTCAATTTTTTGTCTTTCTATATATCCAGCATATTTAACGGAAGCCTCTATTTCGTCGATAGCATTTCTTTTAATGTTGTCTTTCTTTCCTGGAAGGTGTTTATATAGAATCTGGGGTCGTTTTAAAATTTCTTTCAAGGTTTTAGAAGAGCTTAGACTTTCTCCGGTTTTCTTTTTAAGGAGGTCTGCTTCTTTGGTGTTAGGTGATATCTTTTCTTTTTCTAACCTTGCCAGCTCTTCTTTTGCTATGTTTTTTTTGTTGGTGTATGCCTCCCATAGTTCGTCTTGGATTAAGCCCAGTTTTTTTCCTTTATTTGTTAGTCGCATATCGGCGTTATCTTCCCTCATAATCAACCTATATTCAGCTCTACTGGTAAACATCCTGTAAGGTTCTTTTGTCCCAAGGCTGACCAAGTCATCGACAAGGACACCCATATACGCTTCATGTCTTCCCAAAACTAAGGGCTCCTTTTTTTTCAAAGAAAGGGTGGCGTTTATGCCGGCCAGGAGGCCTTGAGCAGCTGCTTCTTCATATCCTGTTGTTCCGTTTATTTGTCCAGCAAAGTACAGGCCGGTGGTGCATTTTGTTTCCAGGCTGTGTTTCAGTCCTGTCGGGTCAAAGTAGTCATACTCTATAGCGTATCCCAACCTAACTATCTCGGCATGTTCAAATCCTTTTATAGATCTAACTAGATTCTCTTGCGCCTCTCGGGGGAGGCTGGTTGATATTCCATTTGGGTAGATTAGGTCTGAATTAAGGCCTTCAGGCTCTGCAAAAATTTGGTGTGAGTCTCTTTCCGAAAATCTAACAACCTTGTCTTCAATTGAAGGACAATACCTTGGCCCAACACCCTCAATAACACCGGAATACATTGGCGATTGATCTAAAGACCCTTTTATTATCTCATGAGTTTTTTTATTTGTTCTTGTCATAAAACACTCTACTTGCTTGGGTCTATTTTTTTCTTTTGCGGTGTAAGACAAAAATGGGGTGGGTAAGTCCCCTGGTTGAGGAGATAATTGGGACCAGTCTATTGAGTTTTTATGAAGTCTTGGGGGTGTCCCGGTTTTTAACCTACCTACCGAAAGGGGTAGCTTCCTTAGTCTTTCTGCAAGTTTTATGCTTGGTGGATCCCCAACTCTACCACCAGGTTTCTGCTCCAAGCCTGTATGCATAACCCCACCTAAAAAGGTTCCAGTTGTTAAAACTACTTTTTTCGCAAACAAAAATTGGCCTTTGTCTGTCAAAATTGACTCAACCCTTCCCTCTTTTATGACTATATCCTCAACAGAGGACTCAAGTATTGTTAGGTTTTCTTGTCTTTCAAGAAATGTCTGAATGGCGTTCCTGTAAAGCTCTCTGTCGGTCTGAACTCTGGTGGCCCTTACAGCCTGCCCTTTTGTTGAATTTAGTATCCTGTAATGTATGCCGGCCTTGTCTGCAGCTCTAGCCATTAACCCGCCTAAGGCGTCCACTTCTTTCGCTAGGTGGCTTTTTCCTATCCCCCCTATCGCAGGATTACAAGACATTTCACCTATCCGGTGCACCGCGTGTGTTACGAGGCACGTTCGAGCCCCCATTCTAGCTGCAGCCGAAGCAGCCTCTACACCGGCATGGCCTCCACCAACAACTATAATTTCATACTTATCCACAATTAAAATAAATAATTTTATAGTTCATTAATATATTATTAATATTATAACTTGTTGTTATTGGTGTTGTGCTTTGCTGTGTAAAACCCATCATAGGCCAATCATGGTACGGTTTATCCGGTCTATCAACAACAGGGTTTTTTTATGAACAAACTGTGATGATTGCTGAATCAAATGTGAGTAAAATTTAAAGTTAACATAATATGTATACCAAAACACAGTTTATAAACAGCTATTTGCCTATACAAAATTCAGAAAAAATTTTCCCTAATAAGTCATCAGAAGAAACGGGCCGCATTATTCCCCCTAGGCAGCCCTGAGCAGACAAAAGGTTCTCAGCAACCAACTCCAACCCCTCTCCCCCTTCTAGAGAAGACAAGGCACCAAACAAACTGTCTCGACACTCCTGTAAAGAGGTAACGTGCCTCCTTCTGGAGAGGAGAGACGTCTCACCCCCAACTCCCAACCGTACCAAAATTAACTCAACTAAATTATCTAAACCAAAACCCATCTCAGCAGATACAAATACCTCTCCACCAACCTCTTTTGGTACCTCACCCAATAAATCACATTTATTAAAAACAATTATAGTATCTTTATTAATAGGCTCTAACTCCTCTTGCTTAGTCGCATCAAAAACACACAAAACAAGATTGGCTTCTTCAAGGGCGGACTTGGCCCTTTTTATTCCCTCTTCTTCTATTTCGTTATCTGGTTCTTTTCTTAGTCCTGCAGTATCCACAAATTCAACAACCACTCCACCAAGATTAAGATCAGCCTTTATAGAGTCTCTTGTGGTTCCCGCCAATCCAGAGGTTATAGCTAAATCCTTTTTGGCTAGCGCGTTGAGCAGGGTAGACTTTCCAGCATTCGGAGGTCCAACAATGGCAACACTAAAACCCTCCCTAACTAACACTCCTTTTTTAGCGGAAGTTAAGGTGTTTTCAACAAAATCAAGCTGCGATTTAATTTCATCACACACACGGGCCAAATCCTTACCCTCAATTTCTTCTTCCGGGAAGTCAAGAGACGCTTCAACAAAAGACCTGCTCGCAACCAAGGAATCTATACAATCATTTATATCTGAAGAAAACCCGCCAGACAAGGAATTGTGAGCAGCAAGAGCGGCCTCTTCGGTTTGAGCAGCAATCAAGTCAGCCACGCTTTCCGCTTGTGCTAAGTCTATCTTATTGTTTAGGTATGCTCTCTTTGTGAATTCTCCAGGTGCAGCAACTTCAGCACCAAAAGCAATGCCCTCGGCAACAATCAAATCAACAAGCCTCGGATTTCCGTGGCCATGAATCTCTACAACATCTTCCCCAGTGTAAGAGTGGGGAGACTTAAAAAAAACAACCAAACCAACGTCAAGAACAACACCCTCTTGGTTTTTTATTTTGCAGTGTTTAAATTTCCACGGCTCTTCAAGCTCTCCACAAAGCTTTTTGGCCACCACAAGGGATTCGGGTCCGGATATGCGAATTACAGAAATACCACCCCTGCCGGGCGCAGTAGCGGGTGCAATTATTGTAGACCCAGTCACTTAAGCACTAAGTAGATAAGGGGGTCCTTGAATACCACCACTGCTGGATAATTTGAATAAACATATTCATTAACCAGTAAAGGACAAGACCCGAAGGAAACCACGCAAATATTACAGCAAACATAAGGGGCATAAACTTCAACATCTGAGCTTGCATGGGATCTGAGCCCGCAGGTGTGGGAGTCATTTTTTGAGATAAATACATTCCCAGCCCATTTAAGATAGGTAATATAAAGTAAGGATCCATTGCTGATAGGTCCTCAAGCCAAAGAAAGCTAGAATGTCTCAACTGCACTGTTTCTAGCAACACCCAATAAAAAGCCAGAAAAAAGGGCATTTGTAAAAACATGGGCAAGCAACTTCCCAGTGGATTAACACCTTCTTTTCTAAACAACTCTTGCATTGCTTGACTCATTTTTTGCTTGTCATCTGCATACCTCTCTTGAAGCGCAACCATTTGTGGTTGTATAACTCTCATTTTCCCCATAGAGGTATATGACTTGGCCGAAAGAGGCCACGTCAATAATTTTACAATTACCGTTAAAAAGATAATGGCCAAGCCCCAACTATTAAAGAGTTCATCACCCTTTTCTAAAACCCAATACATAGGCTTTCCGAGCCAAAATAAGAAGCCATAATCCACAGTTAAATCAAGGTTCTCTTGTATTTTTACCAGCTCGCCGGGGTATTTGGGGCCTACATACAATGTATTTGTTGTTTTGGTCCTTCCACCAGGGGTTAGAGCTTTGTTTTGTGCAGTGTAACCAATCACATATCTTTGCGAGCCGCCCCCCCATTGACCCTGGTATTTATATGACCCACCTTGGTCTGGTACCCAGGCTGTTAAAAAATAATGTTGTATTAGTGCAACCCACCCCCCAGGAGAGGTTTTTCTGTAAGGCGCTTCATTTATATCTCCAAAATTATATTTTTCATAAACATCATCCGCGGTGGAAAAGACAGGACCAAGATAAGCAAACCTTTCAGGGCTCATGAAACCACCAGGCGCTTCATTAATGCTGTTTCTTTCAATAACAACATATGGTGTTAGGCTTATCTCAGAATTGAGTCCCGAAGTTACTGCATCTTCAACAACAACAGAATAACCACGCTCCTGAAATGTCATCTTTCTTTCATGATAAAGGTTATTATTCTCACCACTTAAAACAAAAACTGTTGAGCCGTCCACCCCTCTTTTTTTGTTTAAACTGGAAAAGTTAGGCTGCAAATAACCTTGGCTTGCTGAATAAAAACCACTATTCCCCAAATATAAATTTCCACCAACTTCACCAAACAATTCTAAAGAACTTTCACCTTCCAGGGTCTCCTTAAAAGCCTTAAGTTTGGAGCCCACAACCCTGCCGCTTTTCGCATCAATATATAATAATAAATCTTCATTTCCAGTCTCGTAAGTTGGACCAATAATTGTCTCGGTTTCAAGCACAATACCTGGGTCTTCCATGGGAGAGAGAGTATCTGTTAGTGAGTCTTTACTTTCAATTAAAGCTATTTCATTGTTGGTTTTTGTCTCACCTTTTTCTACCACAATTGTTTCATTGGGCCACTGAAGTAGTAGATAATAAAGTGTTAATGCTATGCCGGCTATTAGAGCTGTTTTAGTAAAGTCCATTTATTTCTCCTTAGGCAACGGATCTGATCCGCTTGGCCCCCAGGGGTTGCATCTTAATATTCTTTTAATCGCTAAAAAACCACCCTTTAACGGACCATACTTTTCTATGGCCAGAAAGGCGTATTGAGAACAGGTGGGCTGGAACCTACACATGGGTCCCAACATTGGACTTATGAATTTTTGGTAAAATTTAATTAACTTTAAAATTAAAAACTTCATACATCACTTCTTAAACTTACCCCATAAAAATTTCAGCTCTTTGTTCAGCTCTTTCTCTTCCTCAGATAATTTTCTTTTGACCAACACAACATAATCCTTTTTTTTCAATTCTAAAACCTTTGAATTAAAACTTCCCCTTATTTTTCTTTTTATTCTGTTTCTGTTAACGGCTAATTTTATGTCCTTTTTTCTAATCGCAACGCCAATTCTAGAATGTTCAAGATCATTATTTTTTGATAACACCATAAAGCTTTCAGTAGAGTGTTTTTTATCTGGAGATGAGAATATTTCAGAAAAACCCTCTTTAGAGGGTATGGAGCGTTTTAACCCCATGTCGTTTAAGGGGTCAGGGAGGCCCTTCCCTTCCTTCTTCTGTTGTTTAGAACCTTCCTTCCACCCAACGTGGTGCTTCTTGCCTTAAAGCCATGCGTCCTTGCTCTTTTGATTTTGCTTGGTTGGTAAGTTCTTTTCATAGGTTACTCTAAGGGTCAATAAGGATGGGCATCATAGAGTTTTTAACAAAAATTGACAAGTAAAAACATTTAAACAATATATTAACAAGTTATCCACAGAAAATATCTGTGTTTATACTGTGGATAAGTATGTTTATTTCTATATAATTATTTGAATGTCAGATTTACATTTTTGGGGAGAGTGCAAAAAAACTCTCGAGAAAGATCTAACAGTAGAAGAGTATTCTACCTGGATAGCACCTCTAATGCTAGAGGAAAACAACGGCTCAAACCCCTTATCTTACAGTGTTTTGGCCCCAAATAAATTTATTTCTGATTGGGTCGAAGATAACTATGGAACGACAATAAAAGAAAGACTTTCGGCAATAACCAGCAATAGGGACCTAAATTTACAGTTTGAAATTTATTTAGATTCTAAAGAGGGCTCCTTTAAGGAAGTAAAGCAACCAGAAAACGCCGACACAGAAAAGCTAACAAGTACAAAAAAAAGTAATTTAATTCCAGAATTTACTTTTAGTTCTTTTGTTGAAGGAAAGTCCAATCATATAGCCTTGGCCGCATCTAAACAAATAGGTGAAGGTTTAAAAAATTCTTATAACCCTTTATTTATATATGGAGGGGTTGGTTTAGGAAAAACTCACCTTATGCATGCCGTCGGTAATGAGCTTCTTATTAAAGACCCTTTAAAAAAGATCGCTTACGTACACTCAGAGAGGTTCGTGAGTGATATGGTAAAATCGCTACAATTAGGTGCAATTAGCGAATTTAAACAATATTACAGGTCTCTAGACGCACTGCTTATCGATGACATCCAGTTTTTTGCAAAAAAAGAACAGTCTCAAGAAGAGCTTTTTCATACTTTTAACTCTTTGCTAGAAAGAGGAAGCCAGATGATTTTAACCTGTGACAGATATCCAAAAGAAATAGATGGGCTGGAAGATAGATTAAAATCGAGACTAGGGTGGGGTCTGCCGGTAGTAATAGAACCTCCTGAATTGGAAACAAGGGTAGCAATACTATTAAGCAAAGCAAAATCTATGAAACATGAAATTGATGAAGAATCTGCCTTCTTTATTGCTCAGAAGGTAAGGTCTAATGTTAGGGAGCTTGAAGGAGCGCTTAAAAGGGTAGTGGCTAATTCAAACTTTACAGGAAGGCCGATAACAGTTGATTTAATTAAAGATTCTCTTAAAGACCTATTGGCTATACAGGCAAGACAGGTGAGTGTAGAAAATATTCAAAAAACCACAGCCGAATATTACAATATTAAATTAAGCGATTTACTGTCAAAAAGAAGAAGTAGGTCTGTAGCTAGACCTAGACAAATGGCTATGTTTTTAGCTAAAGAGCTAACGAATTACAGCTTACCCGAAATAGGCGAATCTTTTGGAGGAAGAGACCACACTACTGTCATACATGCCTGTAAGAAAATAAAAGAGCTTAGAGATTTTAATTTAGACATAGAGGAAGATTATAGAAAACTTCTTAGAGTTTTAACTATATAATTATATCTATGAAATTCTCTGCAGAAAAATCACAAATAGTTGACTCCTTGCAAAATGCAGCTGCTGTTGCAGAAAGAAGACAAACAATACCTATCCTGGCAAATCTAAGATTAAAAACTGTTTCAGGAAAACTTGAGGTAACAGCAACAGATTTGGAGATTCAGGTTAAGACTTATTGTGAGCTATTGGGTGTGGAAGAAGAGGGCGAAACAACGGTCTCCGCTAGAAAAATGTCTGAGCTTTGCAGATCTTTACCGGATGCCGAAAATGTTGATTTTGAACTTAAGGATGGAAAACTAACAGTAAGCTCAAAAAACTTTCATGGAGACTTTGCAACAATTTCAGCTGACGACTTTCCTGAATTAGAAATTAATGAAGAGCAAAAAAGTATACAAGTGCAATCAAGTGCTTTAAAAAGAATTCTTACTAAAACATCTTTCTCAATGGCTACACAGGATGTACGTTATTATCTAAATGGCTTGCTTTTAGAACTTTCAGGCAATGAATTAAAGGGGGTGGCTACTGATGGTCATAGGCTGGCCCTTTCTTCTTCAAAGACTAGCGGTAATGACTTTGAGATGAGAAATATCCTACCAAGAAAGGCTGTATTAGAGCTTGCAAAGCTGCTTCCTGCGGAAGATTTAACTATAGAGATGCTTGTTGGGACAACTTATATTGGTATTAAGACAGAGAATTTGAGCTTTTCATCGAAACTTATAGATGGAAAGTACCCAGACTATGAAAAAGTGTTTCCTTCTGGAGAGCCCCTTCCTTTAAGGGTTGGCAAAGAAACTTTGCAGTCAGCTCTCTCAAGAGCATCTGTGCTATCAAATGAAAAATATAGGGGGGTAAGGTTTGAGCTTTCAATGGGAGCCTTAAAACTAACAGCAAATAACCCAGAGCAAGAATCTGCAGAAGAAGTTTTGGAAGTAGAGTATAAAGGGGTAGATCTAGAGGTGGGATTTAATATAGGTTATTTAATTGATGTGCTTAGTTCACTCGAAGAAGAAACGGTTAACTTCGAATTTTATGGAGAAGATTCAAGCTGCGTTATCAAAGAGCCGGACTCTGAGAAAGAGTTATATGTAATTATGCCAATGAGGCTTTAATGCCTATAAATAGGGTCTATCTTGAAAATTTTAGACTTTTTAAGAAGAAAGACTTAATTTTTTCTAAAGATAAAAATTTTATACAAGGACTAAATGGTTCTGGTAAAACTTCAGTTTTGGAGTCTATAGAAATGCTCTTTACTGGCAAGTCTTTTAGAACGTCAAAAAGCAAAGACTGCATCAGCCATAGTTCAGACTCTTTTCACATTTCATTAAGCGGTTCCTATTTGGATCAGGAAATAGTTTTAAAAGGCTCTAACAAAATAAACGGTAGATTGAGCTTTTCAAGAAAATTAAATGATAAAACCACAAAAAAGAGCTCAATATACTTTCTTCAAACAATCCTAGCCAAAAATCTCAGAATGATAGAAGGGGAGCCAGACCTCAGAAGAGACCATTTAAACAATTTAATGTTTCACGTGAAACCATCTTCATATAAAAAATACATAGACTATAATAAAATTCTCAAACAGAGAAATAGATGTCTTAAGCAAAAGTTAAACCAATCTGAAATTTCTGTTTGGACTAAGCAACTGGCTACAATCGGAGTTAGTCTAAGCAAAGATCAGCATGCTTTCTTCAATAGATTCAGAGATATATTAACTAATAGTTTAAACCTGTCTGCAGAAGATAAAAGATTAAATTTTTTGGAAGGAGCTGATATCAAGTTTATAAAGGGCTGGGAGCGCTCCAAGTCACTACTAAGCTCATTGCACGAATCAATTGATAAGGATATCGCTATTGGCTATACCAGCCAAGGTCCTCATAGAATGGATTGCACATACAAAATAAATGGTAAAAAGGCCTCTTCTATTTTATCTAGAGGTCAGCTTAAGGTATTGATTTTATTAATATTTTTAATAAACCATAATCTCATAAACTCTTTTGTTGAGAGCGATACAGTTTTACTAATAGATGACCTTGGATCTGAGTTAGATTTAGAGAACTTAGATCTTGTTCTCTCAAACATTTCAAAGGCACCGAACCAAATTATTCTAACAGGAATAAAAGGAGAAGATTTAGAGAAATTAGTACTAAATTTTAGTAATTTTAAAAGGATAAATTTATAAATTTGTATTAAAATACTTCAATGCCAGCAAAGAAAAAAGCAGCGCCAACAAAAACTCCTAAAATTCCAAAAAAAGAACAAAAAAAAGCAGCGAAACAGGCTTCTCAAAAACCCTCAAAGAAAGCAGTTAAGAAGAATCAAGCAGATTCTTATGATTCTTCAAATATAACTGTATTAAAGGGACTTGAAGCTGTTAAAAAAAGACCAGGCATGTATATCGGGGATACCGATGACGGCACAGGCCTTCATCACATGGTCTATGAGGTGGTTGATAATTCAATAGATGAGGCTTTAGCTGGGCATTGCAATGAAATCACGGTAAAAATTATTTCAGATGATAGTGTTATCGTCACAGACAATGGAAGAGGAATCCCTACAGATAAGCACGAAGAGGGCGTATCGGCTGCAGAAGTAATTATGACAAAGCTACATGCCGGAGGAAAGTTTGATGACAACTCATATAAAGTTTCTGGTGGGCTACACGGAGTCGGAGTGTCTGTAGTAAATGCACTGTCAGAAGAACTAAAACTTATAATTCACAGAGATGGCAAGACCCATGAGCAAACTTATTCGAATGGCACACCTACTAGCAAGCTCAAAGTTGTTGGAAAGACGGATAAGACAGGTACAGAAGTTATGTTTGTTCCTTCTACGACCACATTCTCCAATATTCTTTTCGATTATGACACTTTGGAAGCGAGGCTCAGAGAATTATCTTTTTTAAATTCGGGGTTAAAAATAAATCTTGAAGATGAGAGAACATCAAAGAAAAAAGAGTTTTTACATAAAGGAGGACTAGCTGAATTTGTTACTTTTCTAAATAAAAAAAGAACTACAGTTAATTCTATCTTTCACTTTGTACAAGAGTCTAAAGATGGAATTACTATAGAAGTTTCGCTGCAGTGGAATGATGGATATCAAGAAAATATTCAGTGCTATACAAACAACATAAAACAAAGAGACGGAGGAACCCACCTAGTGGGATTTAGGACTGCGTTAACAAGAACTCTAAATAATTACATGGAAAGGGAGGGAATGAATAATAAGGAAAAGGTATCTACTTCTGGAGACGATGCACGAGAAGGTTTGGTAGCGATTGTTTCTGTTAAAGTTCCTGATCCTAAGTTTTCTTCACAAACAAAAGATAAGTTGGTTTCCTCAGAGGTAAGACCAGTTGTAGAACAAGAAGTATATAAAGCGCTATCAGAATTTTTATTAGAAAACCCTGCAGAGGCGAAACTAATAGCTACTAAAATAATTGAAGCAGCGCGCGCCAGAGAGGCAGCAAGAAAGGCAAGAGAACTTACCAGAAGAAAAGGTGCTTTTGAAGGAGGAGGACTTCCTGGAAAACTTTCAGACTGTCAGGAAAAAGATCCAGCTAAAAGTGAAATTTATTTGGTTGAGGGAGAGTCGGCAGGAGGGTCTGCCAAACAAGGAAGGGATAGGCACTTTCAGGCCATACTTCCTCTGAAAGGTAAAATTCTAAATGTTGAGAAGGCTCGCTTAGACAAGGTCCTTTCATCAGAAGAAATAATTATTTTAATAACAGCTCTGGGATGTGGAATAAAGGGAGAAGATTGGCAAGAGGAAAAGCTCAGGTATCACAGAATAATTATTATGACAGATGCAGATGTGGATGGTTCTCATATACGCACACTATTACTGACTTTATTTTATAGACAAATGCCTGAACTTATTGAAAAAGGTTATATATACATTGCACAACCCCCTCTATATAAATTGAAGAAAGGAAAACAAGAAACTTATGTAAAAGATGACGTCGAACTTAGAGAGCTTCTTGTCGCTGAGATACTGGATGATGCCCAGCTTGTGCTTAATAAGAAAGGAGAATCTATTAGAGGAGAAGCCCTCGGAAAATTTATTTCTCAACATGAAAAAGTTCAATCACTAGTCAATGGACTAACGCACAGTTATCCAATTGAGTTGTTAGAAAGTATGAAGCATGTAGAAGTATTAAAAGGGTTGGAAAAAGAAAAAGAAGTAAAAAAATGGTGTAAATCTATTGAAAAGAATTTAAATAAAAATGCTAAACAGGGCTCAGCTTGGTTAGTGGAGACGCTTAAGAATGAAGAGAGCGGGACAATAGAGCCAAGAGTTAACCTTATAAAGCACGGAACATCTTCATCTTGGTTCCTGAATAAAGCTTTTTTTAGATCTAAAGCCTATAAAGATGTTGCCACGCATGGCGCGGAGATGTCTGCTATGTTCAATAAGGATAGCCACTTTGAAATCAATTCAAAAAAAATACCTGTAGAAAATTTCGCTAATGCACTTGAAGAAATATTAACAATCTCCGAAAGGTCCTTTACTAAATCCAGGTATAAAGGACTTGGGGAGATGAATGCAGATCAGCTTTGGGACACCACCATGAATCCTGATATGAGAATTTTAGGCCAGGTTAGTATAGACGATGCCCAAGTCGCAGATGACTTATTTCACGCTTTAATGGGTGATGAAGTAGAACCTAGAAGAGAGTTCATTGACCAGAATGCAAAGCTAGTCGTAAACCTAGATGTTTAGCATTTCGTGTTTAAATTTTCTTCTGTCCAAGCCCGAACCTCTTCAGCAGACTTTTTAGAATCTACAACTTCAATAGGCTCACCTATATACAGTTTTATGATGCCAGAATGCTTTATAAATTTATGAGCAGGCCAGCAGTCTCCAGAGTTGTGACATATGGGCAAAACTTTAACATTATTTCTTTTGGCTAGTTCAAAACTACTCCTAGCATAATTTCCTACTTTCCCAGGTTGCACCCGAGTCCCTTCTGGAAAAAGTAAAACAAATAAACCTTCCTGAAGTCTTTTAGATCCTTCATTAAGTGTTTGAATAATTGCTTCCTTGGGCCTGCCTCTATTTATAGCTATAGGGTTTAGTAGACTCATCGCCCACCCCCAAAGGGGTATATAGAGAAGCTCTTTTTTTAATAAAGTGCATAAAGGAAAAAAAAGGTATTGCATAGAAAACGTTTCCCATTGACCTTGGTGGTTAGAGACTATAACGCAAGGTTCAGTTGGGATATTTTTTTCACCCTCAATTACCAATTTTACTTTACAAGTTACATAAAGAAACCAATTGGCAAACTGAGGCCATATAGAAAAAAACTTTAAACGGTTATTCAAGGAAAGGAAGGGACCAAATATACATGCCAATAGGCTAGCCAAAACGCCCGATCCAAGATATCCAATATAAAAAATAAAAGATCTTAAATAAGCCATTTAAACTTCCTGTTTAAGGATGTAGTTGACCGCATCTTCGAGATTATCGAAACATTGCTCATCGGGTGGACTGTTCTGTGTTCCAAAAACTTTTTCACCATAGCCACCTTTTTTTATTAACAAAGGAATGCACCCAAAGTTTCTACCAGCCTCAATATCAGAGTCCTTATCCCCTACAAAATATTTCCCCTTTAAATGCGTATTTAAGCCCTGTTCAATTTCTTTCAATAGTCCAACTTCAGGTTTTCTACACTTACACTTAGATTCTGGCGCGTGAGGGCAGAAAGCTATATAGTTTATTTCTCCCCCAAACTGAGAAAGAAGGTTAATCATGTGGTCATGAACATTTCTTAATTCTTCTTCAGAAATTATGTTTTTTTCTATGCAGGCTTGGTTGGTTGCAATAGCTATTTTGTACCCGCTTGTTGTAAGCTTAGCCATAGCCTCTAAGCTGCCTTCAATGGCTTGAAACTCTTCTGGACTTGTCACGTAAGTCATTAGATCGACATTGATGACTCCATCTCTGTCTAATACGACTATTTTTTCTTCCTTCAAACCGCTTTTTAATTATCTATAGCTTCTCTGAAATATGCAGCAATAGAATTTATATCTAATCTTTTTTGTTTCATAGTATCCCTATCCCTGATAGTAGCAGTCCCGTCTTCAAGAGATTCAAAGTCTATCGTTATGCACATAGGTGTTCCTATTTCATCATGTCGCCTATAACTTTTTCCTATATTTCCTGAATTTTCTAGTAAAACCCTACCTAAACCTTGTTTTTGAAGGTCCCTTTTTAAATTCTTAGCTTTTTCAACTAAATCTTCGTTGTTTCTTTTGAGCGGTATAACCGCAGCTTTAATAGGGGAAAGGTGCGGTTTTAAGGACAAAACAGTCCTCTCCTTGCCTCCTTCAAGTTCTTCGACCTTAAATGCTTCATTTAATATAGCCAAAAAACCGCGCTCTACGCCAGCAGAGGGCTCTATAGCGTAAGGAACAAACCAGTCTTTACTTTCAGGGTCTTGAACTGCCAGCTTAGCATTAGAATCTGTATTTTTATCTACTTTTGCTGTTAAACCAAGCTCTGATTGGTCTCTAGAGTGGGATCCTAGGTCAAAGTCTGTTCTATTAGCTATTCCTTCAAGCTCTTCCAGGCCATGAGGGTATTTGTACATAATATCTATTGTTGCCTTTGAGTAGTGGGCTAATTCGTCTTTAGGGACTTCCAGTAATTCCAGGTTTTTTTTGTTAATGCCTTGTTTTTCCCACCAATCCATTCTTAAATCAGTCCAGGTTTTATGCCATTTTTCATCTTCACCAGGCTTCACAAAGAACTCTAGTTCCATTTGCTCAAATTCTCTGACCCTGAATATAAAGTTTCTAGGCGTAATTTCGTTTCTAAAAGCTTTACCCATTTGTGCTATTCCAAAAGGTAAGTGATGCGGAGTAGAATCTAGAACATTTTTAAAGTTAGTAAATATTTGCTGCGCAGTTTCCGGTCTTAAATAGGCAAAGGAAGATCCGTCTTCAACTGGCCCAACGTTTGTTTTAAACATCAAATTAAATGGCCTAGGCTCTGTTAGATCTTTCGAACCACATTGAGGGCATTTACCTTCCATAATATGGTCAGCTCTTATTCGAGCTTTACAGTTCTTACAGTCAACTAGAGGATCAGAAAAAGTATCTTCATGTCCAGAATGTTTCAACACTAAAGGATTCGTCAAAATAGAAGAGTCAATACCTTCTATGTCGTCTCTTTCATATACCATTGAATTCCACCACGAACGCTTTAAATTATTTTTAAGCTCAACCCCTAAGGGACCGTAATCGTATAAACCTTGAAGTCCTCCATAGATCTCATTCGACTGAAAAATAAAACCCCTTCTCTTGCAAAGAGCAACAAGTTTATCCATAGATTCTGCTGCCATAATAGTTAGATTAGTAAGTACTTACTTCGATTTATATCCTTTATTTATAATGATCTTTATTCCCTACTCTTCTATATTTTTTATATTCCCAAGCGTATTGTTCTGGTGCAAGCATTATACATTTTTCAAGTTCTTTGTTCATTGTATCAACACCTTCTTTGATAGTAGGAGGCATTTCCAATTGAGGGCTAAATTTCAACGTGAAGCCATTTCTGCCAGTCTCTCTGATACAAACCATTGAGTGGATCCTTGCTTTAGTTTTGTTTTGTAATTTCCACAATAAAGTCATCGAAAGGCATTCTTGCCCGAAGAATTTTGATAGTTCGCCACCATTTAATTCTGGTACCTGATCAGATGCTATAGCAACGGCTTTACCCATTTTTAAATTAGTAAGTAAATCTTTTACTCCAGACATATTTACGTCCACCATATTTACGCCCATTTTTGCCCTAGCTTTTTTGACTAAATCTTCAAGGTATTTATTCTTAATTTTTGAATAGGGCACTGAACAATCAATATTTTGCCCTAAGTAATTAATGAGAACCTCTATATTTGCTTGATGTGGAGTAAACAATATCAAACCCTTACCTTCTTCAATTGATTTTATTACACTTTCAAAACCATCAACTTTTATATGATTAGAAAGGTTAATGCCTGGAAGTTTTTTCCATACATACCCACTTTCAAGTAATGTGGCCGCTGTTTCAATTAGGCTTTTCTTGCAAAGGATTGTGGTTTGCTTGTCAGTAAAATGAGGAAAAGCCAGCTTTAAGTTAATATAGGTTATCCTTTTATGTCTATTAGGTACAAGATATAGAATTGAACCAAAGAGTAAGGCTATATATTTGATGTATTTAAGTGGAAATACTGATAAAAATAATAAAAAAGGCCCTATGAATACTTTAGAAAGTAACATTTGTTTCTTTTAATTTCTCCAAAAGGCAGGAGTAAACAATAAAAGAAGAGTAAATATTTCTAGTCTACCCAGAAGCATGGCCAAACAAAGGCCTAATTTAGATATATCATTAAGATTTTTATAGTTACTAGAAACTTCTCCTAAACCTGGACCCAAATTATTTAATGTAGCTCCTACTGCAGAAAACGAAGTTAAAAAGTCATTACTTTGAGAGAGCATAAACATAAGTAAAATTACAAAAATAGCTACATATAGCGAAAAGAAGCCCCAAACTGACTCTGCAACCCTTGGATCTAATGACTTTTTCCCGAATTTAATTGAAACAACAGCGTTTGGATGGATTAGCTTAGTTATTTCACCCACTCCTTGCCTCATTAGCACTAAAGCCCTTATAACTTTAATTCCTCCCCCCGTAGACCCTGCGCAAGCTCCTATAAATGCAGCTGAAAGCAGCATAATTGGGATAAAAAGAGGCCAATTTGCATAATTTGAAGTCAGATATCCTGTAGTTGTTCCAATTGATACAGCCTGAAAGATACTATCAGCTAATACATTGCCCCTTATTTCTGAGCTTAGATAAAGAGTTAGGTAGGTTATTAAGCCAGTTGTAGTTAATATTGATAAATATAATTTCACTTCAGAGTCATAAAAGTAATGAAATACCCTCTTTTTAGTCCAAGCAATATAGTGAAGAGCAAAATTAATGCCAGAAATAATCATGAAAACAACTGCAGTCCATCTAAGTGATGTTTCTTCAAAATATGCAAAATTCGCATCATGCGTTGAGAAACCACCAATAGAAATTGTTGAAAATGAATGACAAATTGCGTCAAACCAAGACATACCAAAGATCTTATATAAAATTGCGCAAATTATTGTCATGGTTAAGTAAACAAACCAAAGAGCTTTAGCAGTTTCAGTTATTCTAGGAGTTAGCTTGGCATCTTTCATTGGCCCAGGAGTTTCTGCCTTATAAAGCTGCATACCCCCTACGCCTAAAAGAGGAAGAACTGCAACGGCCAAAACAATTATTCCCATACCTCCAAGCCATTGAAGAAATTGTCTGTAAAAAAGTAAAGATTTAGCCATTTCATCTAAACCAACGAAAACAGTTGCCCCAGTAGTTGTTAAACCAGAAATAGACTCAAATAGTGAATCTATGTAGTTAACATCTTCTAAATTTGCTAAAAAGAAAGGAAATGAACCAAAAATTGCCAAAACTGTCCAAAAGAATACTGTTATTATAAATCCATCTTTAGTCCTTAAATCGCCATCTCTTTTCTTAGCAAAAAAATACATTAAGAATCCTACCAAGAAGGTAGTAAACCCAGTATAAATAAAGTTATATACGTACTCTTCTTCGTTATAAAAATAAGCTAGAAACCCAGGTATTATCTGGGCTATACTAAAATACATTAAAAGTATTCCTAAGATCTTGGTGGTGTAGGGCAGGATGGGCATACTGCTTATTTAGGGGAGAATATTTCTTTAACCTGTTTAATGGCACTTTTATCTGTTAAAAAGAGTATAACGTGGTCATTCTCCCTTAAATGAACGTGATCATGCGCAATTTTTCCCTTATTATCTCTTATTAGAGCTCCTATAGTTACTCCTTCAGGCAGGCTAATTTCTCCAAGCTCTTTCCCTATACAGCTTGGTTTGCCTGATCTAGATTCTTGAGCTATGGCTTCAATGGCTTCTGCAGCTCCTTTTCTAAGTGAGTGAACCCTTACTACATCTTTTCCCTCTATTTCTGCAAGGAAAGTTCCTATAGTAATTTGTGAAGGAGCAACTGCAATGTCTATACCTTTTGTTTGGACAAGATCAACGTAAGCTGGATTATTTATAAGGGCAACAGTTTTGTGTGCACCCATTTCTTTAGCTAAAAGACACGACATAACATTGGCTTCATCATCATTGGTAACCGCAGCAAATACATCTGTATTTTCTACATTTTCATCATGTAATAGGTTTTTATCACAAACGTCTCCTTCAAGCACAATAGAATTTTGTAATTTTTCAGCTAATCTTAAAGCTCTTTTATTACTAGATTCTATTATTTTTACTCTATGATTATTTTCTATTCTTTTAGCTAGGCGAGCTCCTATTTTGCCCCCTCCCGCTATGACTATATTTTTGTAAGGCTCTTCCTTCTTCCTCATTTCATTAACAACCTTTGAAGCCTCTCCTTTTTTAGATATAAAAAAGACTTCATCATTAGCTTCTACGATAGTTGAACCTGTTGGTATTATTGACTTTCCTTCTCTAAATATAGCCGCTACTCTTGAATCAATTTTAGGCATGTGTTTCTTAAGGTCACCTATTTCATGACCTATCATTGGCCCTCCCTCAACTGCCCTGACAGCAACTAAATTTAGCTGACCTTCACCAAATTCCATTACTTGCAAAGAGCCTGGTATCTCAATTAGCCCTTGAATATGTTCAGTAATTAATTGCTCGGGGCTTATATGAATATCAACAGGGATTTCACCTGAATCCATTGCCTCTTTTGTTTTACCTTTAAGGTAAGAAATTTCGCGAACTCTAGCTATTGTTTGAATTGACTTATTTAATACTTTTGAAATTAAACAGGAAACAATATTTGTTTCGTCACTATCCGTAACAGCTACAACCATGTCTGCTTCCATTATTCCTGCTTTAACAAGAATGTTAGGGTAAGAGGCGCCACCGGTAAGAGTTTGAATATCGGATTCTTCTTCCAGTCTATGAAGTTGAGCAGTATCTTTATCTACTACAACGAGATCGTTATCTTCTGATAATAGAGAAGCAAGAGTTCTTCCTACTGCTCCAGCCCCCAAAATTATTATTTTCACAATCTTTTAATTAAGACACTTAAATTTTATGGATCGATTATAGTCCTATTTTAATTTTAGAAAATACTTATCGAGTTTTACTACTAAACTTTATTTCTTGATCAATTAAAGCTTTATAGCCCCTGATAAATTCTTCTGACTTAACCACTCCCTTGCCTTCAATTTGAATTTCATCAACTTTTAGGGCGGTATTATTTATGCAACCAACTAACAGTTTTCCATCTTCGGAAACTCCTATAAAGCCTGGTTCGAGCTTAGATTTGATTTGTATTGGCAAACTTTTATATATTTTTATTCTTTTTTTTCCTAAAAAAGTAAAAGCACCATACTTCGGATTTAGTGACCTTACTTTTCTATCTATCTCGTCAGAACTATTTTCCCAATCTATCTGCTGATAGGTGGAATTAATTTTAGGAGCAAATGTAGCCTTAGAATTTTCTTGTGGAATCTCTTTTAAGTCTCCTTGTTTATATTTATTTAGAAAAGGTAGTAAGTTTTTTTTACTCAACTCTACAAATTTTTTTTCTAATGTTCCAAGATCGTCTTCTTTTTCTATCTTACATTTATGGACTTCTAGGACAGGCCCTTCATCAAGACCTTCAGTCATTCGCATGTAACTTACACCAGTTTCCAGGTCTCCAGAAAATATAGAGTATTCTATTGGTGCTGCACCTCGCCAATTTGGAAGTATAGAGGCGTGAACATTTAAGCACCCCATATTTGTAATATCTAAAAACTTTTTTGGTATTAAAAGCCCATAGGCAACTACAAGCATAAGGTCTGCTTTTATAGATTTCAAAGCCTGCACAGTGGTTTCATCTGTTAATGCGCTTGGCTGTAAAACCTCAATGCCTTCATTAAGTGCAATTTTTTTAACGGGAGAAATCTTAACCTTTTTCCCTCGGCCTGAACCCCTGTCTGGCTGAGTTAAAATACATTTAACGACGTGATCACTATCCAGCAATATTTTTAAATGATCTGCAGCGAATTTAGGGGTGCCAGCAAAAATGATGTTCATCTTATTGTGAAGTTCTGTGCTTAGCCATTTTTTTTCTGATCATCTCTCTTTTCAGATTTGAAAGAAAATCAACCATCATTTTTCCTTCCAAGTGATCCATTTCATGCTGGATAACAACAGAGAGTATATCTTCAGCAACCAAGGTAAAGACTTTTCCGTCAAGGCCAAGTGCATTAATTTCAACAGCACTTGGTCTTTCAAGTTCTTCATAGATGCCAGGAACAGAAAGACAACCTTCCGAGTAGGATTTATTTTCATTATTGATTACTCTTTTTATGGTTGGATTAATTAAAACTATAGGATCATTCTTTTCAACACTTATATCTATAACGATAATTCTTTTATGTACATCAACTTGAGTGGCAGCCAGGCCAATTCCTTCACCTGCATACATTGTTTCAAACATATCTTTTGATAGTCTCACTATCGAATCATCAACCTCTTCAATGGGCTTTGCAACTGTCCTTAACCTAGGGTCAGGAAATATTAAAATTTTTAAAGTGGCCATGATTCAATTTATATTATATTAGTATACAATTTTGTTTTTGGAGAAAATTGTGACTAAAACTGTATCAATAGTAATAGGATCGGAATCGGATTTGGATTTAGCTAACAAGTGTGCAGATGTCCTGGACTCACTCTCTATTAGCAATTCAATACAAGTTCTGTCTGCCCATAGAACACCAGGACTTCTTGAGGAACATGTTAGAGAGTGTGAAGCTGGGGGAACCAAAGTTTTTGTGGCGATGGCCGGTCTAGCAGCCCATCTTGCAGGGGCGGTTGCTTCTAAAACCATCTTACCTGTTATCGGTGTTCCAGGAGATGGCGGCCCTTTAAGTGGTATGGATGCACTGTTGTCGACCGTGCAGATGCCTAAAGGGATTCCAGTAGCAACTGTTGCTATAGGTTCAGCCGGCGCAACTAATGCAGCTTACTTGGCTGCCCAGATTCTGGGGGTTGAATCAGAAAAGGTAAGAGATAGTCTTCTTAAAGTTAGACAAGACGGCGTAGAAGCAATAAAAGCATCTAATAAAAAATTATCTAACCCCTGATAATAATAATGAGCTCTCTGGGTTCAATAGTAGAATCTTTAAAACAAGGCAATGTCATTGCTTATCCTACTGAAGGTGTTTGGGGGTTAGGATGTGACCCTTTAAATGAAGCGGCAATTTTAAAATTAATATCATTGAAGTGCCGTTCTGAAGACAAAGGATTGATACTTGTTGGTTCGAATATAAATCAATTTTCAAATTTCATTGACATAGAGAAATATAAGGATGACCTTCTATCTAAGTGGCCCGGACCACATACCTGGCTTGTTCCAACTAAGAAAAAAATTAGTAAATTAATTACTGGAAATAATGAGAATATCGCTCTAAGACTTAGTTCCCATAAAGAAGTTGTTGATATCTGTAACAACTTTGAAAGTGCTATTATTTCTTCTTCAGCTAACAAAGAAAACTCCCCAACACTTAAGTCATCTGATGAAATTAGAAAAACCTTTCCAGAAGTTTTGGTACTGCAAGGCGAGTTAGGCAATTTAAATAGGCCTTCTAAAATTCAAGATCTTATAACAGGTGAATATATAAGAGGTTAAAATCACATTAATGAAGAAATTCGCAGTAATAGGAAGCCCTATTAATCATTCACTATCTCCACAAATACATTCTATATTTGCTAGAGAAGCAGGCATTGAAATGACCTATGAGGCTATAGAAGTAAATAAAGAAAACTTCAAGGCCAAAGTAGATGAGCTATTTATGAAAGGGTATTTAGGCCTTAATGTAACATTACCCATAAAAGAAGATGCTTTTAATTATGCTGAAGTTAAATCAGAAAATGCAACTTTAAGTCAGTCCGTAAATACTCTTAGTTCTTCGAACTCTTGTATCTATGGCGAGACAACAGATGGAACTGGTTTATTGGAAGATCTTTCGGAGAAGGGCTTTGCATTGGAGTCCTCTTCTTTGATTCTTCTAGGAGCAGGAGGCTCAGCAAAATCTATTATTCCCAGCTTGTTATCAAAAAAACCTAAGCATTTGTTTCTTGCAAATAGAACAAAAGAAAAAGCAGAAGCCTTAGTTAAAAAATATAAGAAGGATTTTCCTCAAATTGAGCTTTTTAGAGAAGGATTAAGTCCAAAAATTAAAATAGACATCGTCATAAATTCAACTTCAGCCAGCACTTTAAATAAAGATATTTATTTACCAGAAAATCTTTTTAATCCTAAGACAAAAGTATATGACCTAGCATATTCTAAAGATGAAACTTCGTTTAATATAATTGCCAAGAAAGGCGGTTCAAGGGAAGTATATGACGGCCTCGGTATGTTAATTCATCAAGCAGCAATAAGTTTTGAGATATGGAATAAATTCAAACCAAGTACAAAAGGCATTGAACAAAAAATAAGGACTTGATAAAAAATAAAAGAACCCCAAATAGTAGTTAAGATTAGCGGTTAAACTCTGTTGTCGGAGTTCATCGAATAGTTTAAAATACAGCCGCTTTTCCAGTGCCCGCCCAAATAATTAAATAAAGTTTAATGACTTACGTAAAAAAATTGTTATATAAAGTAGTTCTAATATCTTCTTCCTTTGTCGCTGCACTTCTATACGCAGACGAAAAATCATCTTACAACATGCCGGTAGGGGCTACTGAAGTAAGTTCCAGTATATTTGATCTTCATATGCTCATCTTCTGGATTTGTGTGGTTATTGGGGTAATTGTTTTTTCAATAATGTTTTGGTCTCTATGGAGATACAGAAAATCAAAAGGCGCAGTGGCTGCAGATTTTGATGATAATTTTTGGCTAGAAGTTGGATGGACAGTTGCAGCTACACTTGTCCTTGTCTGGATGGCAGTCCCTTCTACCCAAGTAATGGTTGAGGCTTATGATGACGCGGAAGGTGAGATAAATATTATGGTAACAGGCCATCAATGGAAATGGCATTACCAGTATTTGGAAGATGACGTAGGTTTTTTTAGTAACTTGTCTACAAGTCAAGAACAGATCAATGGAGATATGCCTAAAGGTGAGTTTTACTTAAGAGAAGTAGATGAACCGTTAGTAATACCAATCAATACACGAGTAAGGTTTTTAATAACTGGCAATGATGTTATTCATTCTTGGTGGGTCCCTGATTTTGCGGTAAAACAAGATGCCGTTCCTGGGTTCATTAACACGGCATGGACTAACGTTCCTGAGCCTGGTATTTTTAGAGGTAATTGCACAGAACTTTGTGGTATCAAGCATGCCTTTATGCCTGTGGTAGTAAGAGCAGTAGAACAAGATGAGTTTGATGCCTTCATAGCTGAAAAAGTAGCACTTGTTGAGGCAGAAAGAATGCTTACTTCAAAAGTATGGACAAAGGACGAGTTGATGGAAAGAGGAGAGAGTTTTTATCTGACAAATTGCGTTGCCTGTCATCAGGTTAATGGTAAAGGTATTCCGCCTGTATTCCCTGCCTTAGAAGGCAGTGAAATAGCTTTGAATGATAGTTCCAGACATATAGAGATATTAATGGAAGGAGTTCAGGGGTCAGCTATGGCAGCTTTCGGAAATATGTATAGCGAGGTAGATATTGCTGCAGTGATAACTTACACGAGGCAGGCTTGGTCCAATGGAGAAAACGGGGATGGTGTAATAGTAACCCCTAAAGATATAGTTGATTATAAAAATAAAATAGATTTATAAGGAAAGAAATAGATGAGCACAATAGTAGAAACACATGATCACGGACATCATGGACCGGCAAAAGGATTAACTCGTTGGTTGTTTACAACGAACCATAAGGATATAGGTACCCTTTATTTATGGTTTAGCTTTATTATGTTATTCATTGGAGGTGGGATGGCTATGGTTATTAGGGCAGAGCTGTTTCAGCCTGGTCTTCAAATAGTTCAGCCTGAATTTTTTAATCAAATGACAACGAACCATGGATTAATTATGGTATTCGGAGTCATTATGCCCGCTTTTGTCGGCCTGGCTAACTGGATGTTACCCATGCAAATTGGGGCTCCTGACATGGCTTTACCGCGACTAAATAATCTTAGTTTTTGGCTCTTACCAATGGCTTTTGGAATTTTAATATCCACTCTTTTTATGCCTGAAGGCGGACCAAACTTTGGGTGGACTTTTTATGCACCTTTATCAACTACTTATGCACCTTCAACAGTTAATTTCTTTATATTTTCTGTTCACATTATGGGTGTTTCATCTATTCTTGGCTCGATAAATATTATTACTACAATTTTTAATATGAGAGCTCCCGGTATGACTTTAATGAAAATGCCTTTGTTTGTATGGAGCTGGTTAATAACTGCTTATTTATTAATAGCTGTTATGCCTGTTTTAGCGGGAGTTGTAACAATGATGTTAATGGATATCAATTTTGGAACAAGCTTCTTTAATGCAGCTGGAGGAGGAGATCCTGTATTGTTCCAGCATGTTTTCTGGTTTTTTGGGCATCCTGAAGTTTATATTATGATCCTTCCAGCTTTTGGAATCGTTTCTCATATAATAGAAACATTCTCTAGAAAACCGATTTTTGGTTATTCATCAATGGTCTATGCAATGGCTTCAATAGCTATATTGTCTTT
>TARA_B100001175_G_scaffold315833_2_pt1 | contig 23950 bp, 5 predicted proteins | sample TARA_B100001175 | Tara Oceans TARA_B100001175
GCAACAGGGGGGATCGCCATCGCTACAAGTAATGCGAGCCAAACGGACAGTACGTCTGGATCTATACAAGTAGCTACTGGTGCAGCCACTGGTAGTGCCGGTGAAGGTTTGCCGGCTTCAGGGTCAATTGCAATTGCATCCGGAGACTCTTCTGCTGGAGAAGCTGGAGATGTGATTATCTCTGTCGGGATGTCAATAAGTGGTGCGGGGGCACCTCTGTCACTGGCTGCCGGTAACTCCTCCCGGCAGCATGGCGGCAACCTGTCAATATCCTCTGGTGCGGGAAAAGAGAGCGGCAACGTCACAATCGCCACAGCGGGCGGCGGCGCCACCTCGGGAAGCGGTCGACTTGCAATCTCGACTGGGATCTCAAGCTCGGGCACCTCCGGCTCAGTCTGCGTCCTCTCCGGGAGAGCGACAACTTCGGTGGGAGGTGGCATTGCGTTGTCTGTCGGACATGCCACCTCAGGCAACGGAGCTAACCTGACGATGACAGCTGGCGCATCGACCGAGGCCAGTTGTGCTGGTGGCACCATCCTGCTTGAAGCTGGTGTCACTGCAGGTGGTCTCGGGGGGGACGTGGAGGTTTCTTCCGGACAAGGGACATCATCGTCGGGTACGATTAGCGTGACGACCGGCGATAGTACGTCCGGCGCTTCGGGCTCGCTGCTTGTCACAACGGGCCAGCTGGTTCTGTCCACGGGTGACTCATCTACTTCATCAGGGTCGTCGGGCAGCATATCAATCTCGACAGGCAGAAATCAGAGTCAGTTTGTTGGCTATCGTAGTCAATAAGTCATAATTGATACAAATTGAGAGAGTTCAGATTTATATTCCCCGCCGTTTAAATCAATTTACGTAGGTGACACTGCCCCTGCATCTTCAAGCGCTGGCAGTATTTCTATAAAAGCCGGTACCGACGATGCAGGAGGCAATCTTTCTATGACAAGCGGCGCGGGCACAGCTGGAGGCGGCACACTTAGCATCTCGAGCGGCGCATCGACGGTCGGAGCTGGAGGCGTCGTGGAGATCTCGACGCCAACTTCGAGCACCGGGGACACAGGCAGCATTTGCTTTACCTCGGGTACTGCGGAAAGTGGGAACTCGGGAAACGTTACTATCTGCGCAGGCGGTTCAGAAGTCGGTGCTGCTGGCGCTATCTCTCTCGTGGCCGGCGAGTCAACGAGCGATGCTGGGGGCGACCTGAGAGTGGCCGGTGGCGCGGTATCGCTGACTGGGGGAGCCGCCCCGGGGGGCGTGACGGGTAGTCTATCTTGTGCCACAGCCATCGCAGAAGGAAATTCTGGCGACCTTAGTCTCATAACAGGGGATGCTGTTGGAGGCATTGCCGGAAGTATTACCATAACCACAGGTGCGTTTAGCCATCGGGATCCTGGGTATTGATAAGGGGGATACCTTTAGCACAAAACGGATCTGTCTTTTCGAACTTCACTTTTTCCGGCAGCTGCATGAAAACAAACCCCATAAACAAGCCCTCCCCATGCCCCGTATTTACTCACATGTATCATTTGCGTTGTGTAGGGGATTCCACCGTCGGCGATTCTGGGGACCTAATCCTGGCGACGGGAAGCACAACTAGTGGTGACGCCGGCGACATAGTTTTCCAAGCCGGCGAGTCGGATAGTGGTCGGGGAGGGGACGTCTCGATTACCTCAAATAAAGCATCGGCCACACTTTTGAGCACAGATGCATACTTGAATATCACTGGCGACAACATCGATGTGGTGAGTGGCTCGGGAGGCAACGTCTCTTTCCTCGCTGGTCCGGACGGCACAATTGGTTGGGGCATCACTGATAGTGATGGCAGTTCTGCGACGTATGATGTTCGACTCACCACAAATGGTGACGGCAACACCGAGTTATATTCTGACGTACCAATCTCGGCTCCGTCATTTACAAGCCCTTCGGATCGTCGCATCAAGAAAGACTTTCAGCCGGTTGACACGGCCGACTTGCTTCACCGCCTGCAAAGAGTTCGAATTACTGAGTACGGATACACGGACGAGTGGCGGGCTGTTCGGGGGATTCCCGACAAGCGAGTCCGCGGCGTGATTGCACAAGAGCTCAATGAGATTTTCCCTGAGCATATATCCGTCCTCGAAACATACTCGCTTCCAGACAAGGGATTCCAAAAAACGAGATTTTATCGGGTTGATAAACAACGGCTTGCCCTTGACGTCATCGGCGGCCTCCAAGCCCTTCACGACCGGTACTCTATTGGTGAGTCTACATCTTCGGAGTCTGGTTCTCTCGCACTGACCACAAAGGCTGCGCCGAGCTCTGGCGCCATTTACTTACAGACGGGGCGCGCATCTTCGGGTGAGAGCGGGGACATTCTCGTACAGAGTGGGGCCGCCGCAAGCGGCAATAGCGGCTCTATTTCACTCATGACTAGCTCGAAGGCCAAGAACAAGGGAGATATTTTGCTATCTACCGGCTCTGGTGTCGCAGATGGTGGCTGTATTTCTCTGAAAGCGGGAGATGGTGAGAACGCTGGCGATGTAAGCCTGACCGCCACCAGAGGCGGCGTTGCCCTCACAACAGGGGAAGCAATGAACGGAGATTCGGGCAATGGCATCTGTGTTGCCGTGGGGGATGCTGTATCTGGTATCGCTGGCGACATCTCGCTGGCGTCCGGGGCCTCGCTTGCCGGCGACGGCGGCAGAATATCCGTGCACGCAGGCGACGGAGGGGCTTCTGGCGGCAGACTCGACGTAAACGCCGGCAATGGAGACATCGGTGGCAGCATCCAGTTCAAAGCTGGCGATGGTAGAGAAAGAGGTGGCACCCTCACTTTATGCAGCGGAAGTGGTGGCGAAGGGACCAGCGGCACTTTTACGATCGCAAGTGCCGAAAGCAGTGCAAGTGGGGGCATTCTACTCGCAACTGGGACATCTGTGCAAGGGAACTCAGGGGACGTATCCATCGCCACCGGGGATTCGGCGGGCTCAGCTGGCAACATCGAGCTTTGTGCTGGTTTGGCTACCAGCGGTGGGGGCGCGGTGAAAGTATGCTCGACGGGCTCATCTTGCGGCAGTGGTGGTAGTGGTGAAATTATTGTTGCGTCTGGTCAAGGTGATCTTGGGGGCCACACGAGCATCCGCGGCAGCAACCTCGAGCTCGTGGCAGGCGAGGCGACCGGAGGACTCGGTGGAGCGGTTGACCTACACGCGGGTGGGGGACGTAAGGGCGGTGAAATAATTATCAAAGCGGGGCGGGATGATATGGAACTGGGCGGCTCAGTAATCGTCGAAAGCGGGACAAGCACCGGTGATGTGGGTGGACAGGTTGCCATAACCACTGCTAGCGGCAAAGCTTCCGGGGACGTATCAATATCATCGGGACGGGCACAGACTTGGGGCGCCAGTGGCAAAATCATTCTTGCCACTGGTGATGCTCGAGATACTGTGGGAACTTTATCAATTCAGGCGGGCGACTCAAAAACCGGTGTTGGGGCCAGCGTCATTTTTGTAGCCGGCGATTCGGCGGCTAGTCAGGGTGGGCTTCTGCGCCTTGCGGCTGGAGATGGAGCCTCTGCAGGCCACATAAGCTTGAACGCGGGCGCTGGCATCGACGCAGCCGGCGGCAACTTGGAAATCTTCAGTGGAACGCAGCTTACTAGAAGGGCCGGCAAGAGTGGTGACGTTACCATCAAATCTGCAAAGGGCACTATTTCTTCAGGAGACATTGAGGTCTCAACTAGTTGTGTGGCTGAAGGCGCCTCGGGAGACATTTTTGTCTCCACCGGTGCTGGCCATTGCGGTAGCGGCGGAATCAGTCTCTTTGTTGGTTCGAGTTTGTTAGGTGATGCTGGAAATCTGGTCCTGGGCGTGGGCGAGGCTTCAACGGCTAGCGGCGGCTATGGCGGATCCATAGGAATCTCAGGTGGCGGCGGAAACGCTGGTGGCGCCATTCGGCTCCGGGCGGGCGCGGGAACTGCAAGGAAGGGCGGCGATGTCGAGCTTAGTGCCGGCACCTCAGACGAAGGCAACGGAGGAAGCACGACGATTTCCGCAGGCGATGGCAGCTGCGGGGGAAGCGTCTTGATGACCGCCGGCTGTTCAGATAGGGACAGGGGTGGCAACGTGGACATCATCGGCGGCGATAGCGACGGGGCGGGTGGGAACATTAAGCTATCCGCCGGAATGGGCCAGAGAGCGAGCGGGGAGATCCACCTGGCTACCGGCGATGCGAAAGCGTCGAGTGGTAGAGTTCTTATCAAAACTGGCGACGCAACGGATGGTAGAGCCGGGAACATTAGTTGCTTTACGGGCGCGAGTTCTTCTGGAGGGGGCTCAGCCATTGCGTTGCGAGCCGGCATGGCAACCGCTGGTGCTGGAGGACCGACTAGCATTATGGCAGGCGATGGACTAGCCGGTGGTGAAGTTAGCATCATGGCCGGAGCTGGTTCCGACTCCGGGGGTTCTCTTCAGGTTGGCAGTGGTACTGGTGCCTTAGCTAGTGGCGACGTACTCTTGAAAAGTGCGGACGTTTGCGGCACGAGTGGCTCAGTAGCTATTGCAAGCGGATCGGCTGATGTTTCGGGTGGGGTGATCATTAACACGGGCAATTCAGTGAGCCAAAGTGGCACAATTGAGCTATCAGTCGGTTCGTCACGCCATGGAAACGGTGGCTCTCTAATTGCGTCTGCTGGTGACGGACTGCGGAAAGGTGGTGGTGTGGATGTTTCATCCGGAGACGGTAAGAGCGGAGGAACCATGACGTTACAAAGCGGTTCTGGTAGCTGTGCTTCAGGCGGAAACATACTTGCGCGTGCGGGCGCTTCGAAAGAGACTGGCGGGTCTGTGTGCTTTCGGGCGGGATCGGGAACCAAGGGCGGCGATATTTTGTTGCAAAGTGGTGCATCATCGGGCACCGGGGGTAATGAGGACGCCAGCGGTGGAAAAGTTTCAATCATTGCGGCATCCGGCGGCTCCGCTTCCTTGGGTTCCGCGGACGCAGCCTGCTCAAGTGGAAAAGTGTCTCTGTGCACCGGTGAGGGTAGAACGAAAAGCGGGGGGATCACCCTTGCCACCGGGTCGGCTGGACGCTCAGGAAACTTGACCCTTGATGTTGGCGAGAGCTCAAGCGGAGCGGGAGGCCAACTAGAATTGGCAGCGGGTGACTCGTCTCAAGGCCAAGGTGGTAATATCGCCTTAGTGGGCGGGAATGGCACCTGTGGCGGTACCGTGTCCGTCATAGCCGGAGACGGGACCGGAAGCGGGGGTGGCGGCGGACATCTGGAGCTCGTCGGTAGTGAAGGGGGGGTCGTGTCTATTACAGGTGCAAGTAGTGAAGCGCAGTCTGGCGGCGTTGTTATTTCGAGCGGCGTGGCATACGCAGGTGCCTCAGGTGAGATTTTCATCTCAACTGGCGAAGCCGAGACAAACAGTGGCTCCATCAACGTGTGTATCGGTAGCAGCACAGTAGGATCGGGTGGGGAACTGTCTCTGCAAGCGGGTACAACGAGAGATGAGGGCGGATCTGGCGGTTCTACTTGTTTCGCAGCAGGCGATGGAAGTACAGGAGGGGCAATTGATCTGCGTGCTGGTGTTGGTGACACCAGCGGCGGTGACGTCGAAATAGCGGCCGGAGTTTCTACAAGGGGCACTGGTGGTAGCATGGAAATAGCCGGCGGAGCCGGTGCACGCGGCGGCAAGTTGTCGCTCAGTGGCGGCAACGGTGCTGCGAGAGACGGCGGCGAGGTATGTATAACAGCTGGCGGGAGCACGTCTGGAGTTGGTGGTCACCTCAACATAAGCTCTGGCCCGGGTGCAACCAGAGGTGGGGACGTGAGGCTGGCAACATTGACTGACGCCAGCGGATCAAGTGGAAATATTCGGCTTGAGACGGGCAACGTACCCGGCGGCATTGCTGGTGATTTGGACCTATCCGTTGGATTGTGCGCCAACGACAATGGTGCTGCTATTACAATGCAGGCTGGCGCATCCGCATCAGGTTTGGGCGGTAGCACGTCGCTCATCGGGGGAGATGGCAGTTGTGGTGGCGAGCTAAGTTTACAGGCGGGCTCTGGTAGCTGTGGTCCTGGAGGAGCTGTGGTGATGCGCAGCGGCGCAGGTACCTTAACAAGCGGGGATGCTTGCCTTATGAGTGGACAGGCAACCCAAGATAGCGGGGCTATTTTGCTGGCTACCGGAATGGGCTGCGTATCAGGTGGGATGAGGATTGCCACTGGAGACTCTGGGGGCCAAAGCGGCTCCATTGGCATCTCGACTGGCGCGTCGGCCCTAGGTCATGGCGGGGACATATCAGTTTCTGCCGGTGACGGAGCCACAAGCGGAGGAAGGGTGGAGATAGCGTCGGGTGCAGGTGAATTGGGCGGTGGCGTCGCGCTGATAAGCGGTGCGGGACCTGATAGGTCGGGCGACATATGGTTAAGCGGAGGTGCATCCAATGGTATTGGATGTGGTGGTAGTGTGAGTCTGGAGGCGGGCTCGGGAGGATCAGGTGGTAGTCTGTTATTCCAATCGGGTTCGAGCAACGAGGGAATAGGCGGTAATGTGCGCATCGCTGCAGGCGCAAGTGCGTCGTGTACTGGCGGCTCGGCGACATTGGGCTCAGGAGCCTCCGAGCAGGGAGATAGCGGGGACGTCATGGTCTTGTCCGGGCCAAGTGGGGCTTCAAGTGGCAGTGTTCTAATTGAAACTGGCTCAGCAGACGTAGCGGGTGGAGTCAACGTCGCAGCGGGGGAGAGCTCAGGTTCGTGCGGGGGAAATATATGTGCTCAGGCGGGAGCAACCCAGCGGGGTACTGGAGGATATATTGATTTGACCGGTGGTGATGGCGTTTCTGGCGGAAAGGTGATTCTAACAGGTGGAATTGGTCGCGAGCTCGACGGCGGCGGTCTACTGTTGGCCAGTGGTCTCGGTGCGACGGCCTCGAGTGGCAAAGTTTCCATCGCGAGTTCGGATAGTGGGGAACTATCTGGTTCTGTGAAGCTATCGACTGGAGCGGCAGCTCGGGGCGTCTCGGGCAGCATGACACTGTCAACAGCAAGCGCACAGGAAGAGAGCGGGAGCATTCTCTTGCATGTTGGTACGTCATCGAACGCTGCTGGGGGCCACATAAGCCTAAGAGCAGGCGCGAGTTCCGATGCTTCCGGATCTGGTGGCTCTGTGGAAGTAGCCGCAGGTGGAGGGCATGCCGGCGGTGACGTGATTGTCCGTGGCGGTCTTGCTCAGTCTGGCAAGGGTGGGTCTATAATCATAGATGGTGGCGGTAGGGGAGACCCAGAAATTGGCGGAGTGGTATCGTTACGGACAGGAGCATCCCGCGACGGCAACGGTGGCTCTTTATCCATCTGCGCTGCAAACAGCACAGATTCGGGCCCCAATGTGACAGTATCGGCAGGCGTCGGCGGAAAGTCACATGGCATGGTGCGCGTGCTATCTGGATCCGGCAGTAGTTCAATTAGAGTCGACGGGACCACGGTGGAGATGCTTGCCGCGGAGCAAAGTGTGACGGCGAGTCATATTAGTTTGGATGCATCGGGCGCGATTGGCAACACCATCGAGTTTTCTGTGTCAAATCGACCTGGACCAGACTTTAGGCTTGAATCTGCGGGCGCCGGCGGGTCGATTATCTCGACAGTGCCGATGCGTGTGACCAAGATCGAGTATTCGTCAGACGAACGCATCAAGGAAGATATACATTATCTTGACGATGCGGAGCTAGATGATATCTACGACAGGTTTACCCAGATCAAGTTAGCTAATTATCGATACACCGATGAGTGGCTGAAAATACGCGGAGTCGACGACGTGGTTGTGCGAGGTGTAATCGCGCAGAATGTACGCGAGGTATTCCCAGAGCGTGTCGAAGTGGTGGATAACTACACCCACCCAGCCTACAATTTCTCCCTCGATGGATTCCACCAAGTTGACAAGCAAGGCCTCACGCTAGATTTGATTGCAGCCATGCAGTCGCACAATCAATATTTTACGATTCACAAGGACGGCAGAATTTCCATGCAAACCAAGGATAGTCAGAGTCATACCGGTGATGCAAGCATTGGGACTGGTGACGCATCAGATTCTTCTGGCCGGATTTGTGTTTCGACAGGCACTGCGACTGGCACGTCAGGAGGAATTTCACTTGAAGCTAGTAGTGCAGGCATTGACGGCGGGAGTGTGCGCGTGGCGGGAGGGGAGGGAGAAAATGGAGGTGCTGTTGTTGTTTGTAGCGGGAGTGGTGCTGTCGGGGGCGGCGACATTGTTCTTCGAGGCTCAGATGGCGAGGCAGGTGGTGACGTAATCTTTGCTGCCGGGGGTGGAGGCATTTCAGGCAACATCGTCGTAAGAACCGGCGGACCAGACGGCAATGTGTCCATGACTTCCGGAGCTGATCTGCACTTGACCAGCGGCACCGGCGCTGCGCAGGGTGGTGAAATGTGGATAACATCAGGTGCTTCCGCGACGCTTGCTTCTGCGCGGGGTGGAATCTGCGTTTCGACGGGCAGTACGGAAGCTGGCGGAGCTGGGGATTCGGGTGCGCTCTTTCTTGGCACGGGCGAAAACCCAGAGGGTGCGGCCGGGGGGATTCAAATCGCAGTTGGCTCGAGTGGCTCTGGCAGGGGTGGGACCATAAATGTTACGGCGGGATCTGCGATCGAATGTGGTAATGCTGGGGGTCATGTCCAAGTCGTCGGCGGGGAAGGTGCGCGGGGTGGCGGAGTTGCTTTGCGCGGTGGGTGTGGGGACAGTGTGGGTGGGCGAATAGATGTATATTCCGGTGCTGGTATGAAGGGAGGGTCAGGTATCGTGCGTCTTGCGACAGCGCAAACTTCCTCAGAGGTTGGACCAAGCGGCGATGTCTTGGTGTCGACTGGGGATTCACCTGCAGGAAGCTCGGGGACGGTGCTTGTTTCCACGGGCACATCGGAGACCGGCAGCGCAGGCAGCATTCTCATGCACGTAGGCAGATCAGGTCTGCAGGGTGGCGAGATCCGCATCGAGGCTGGGAACTCAACTGGAAGCTTAGGTGGAAACGTCACCGTTGCGGCTGCGAACGGCCAAGTAGGCGGAACAGTGAGTATCTCAAGCGGGCTGGGTGTCGCTGGTGGAGCTGCCGGCAACGTCTCTGTATGTGTCGCCAATGCATCCTCTGGCTCTGGAGGGTGGCTGACGGTGACCGCAGGCAACTCAAAGCAAGCCAAAGGTGGTGCAATTTTATTGCATGCCGGTGCATCGACATGTACGACGGGCGGCGAGATCTCGGTAGCCGGTGGAGATGCTCTGCAAGACGGTGGCGGTATTGACGTCAAATCTGGCGCAAGCGCGACTCGATCCGGGAATCTCACGCTTAGCACCGCAAGCCCTGCCCTAGATCAAGGCGAGGCCGACGGCAGTACCACGACGGGCAGCATCGAGATGAATACCGGCGACGTGTCGTCTGGAACATCAGGCTCTGTATCCATTCGGACTGGCCATGCACCGCAGGGCAAAGCGGGGGACCTAAGCTTGCAGGTGGGAACCGGTATATCAGGCGGTGGAAAAGTCAACATCTCCGCTGGTTCTATCTGGGGCGAGGCAGCACAAGGTGGGTCTGCCAACCTTGCTGCCGGCGGCGGTGCCTCGGGAGGCAACTTGACAATTCGGAGTGGGGAAGGCAGCGTATATCATGGTGGCGCATTAATACTTGAATCTGGTCCTGGTGGGATATCATCTGGTAACATTAGCATTGCGACTGGTCTGAAATCAGCGTCTTGTAAAAATGAAAGGCCCCGTAGCTCGATGGCCCTAATAAGTAAGCCCTGATTTGTCGCAACCCACTTTTTTCGTAGGCAGCGCGAGTCCGGGGGGCGCGGGTGGCTCGGGGGCTATCTCGCTTACGACCGGAACGGCAGGCGCGGGCGATTCAGGTGACGTTCGTCTCTCGACAGGCGCAAGTAGCAATGGCAACACGGGGTCTATAAATGCAACTGTGCAGACATCTAGCACTGGACATGGTGGCAACATACAAATGAGCGCAGGCTAACTCCGGTGTCATTGCAAATCAACCCCTCCCCCCCGTGCGCATGTGGGGGCGTCCCTGGGCTGTGCCAAATTTGACAGCATGCCGTCGTTTTTCGCAGGGAACGGTAAGTGCGGCGGTAACGTGTCAGTTGCCTCGGGAGCTGGGACTCAATCTGGGGGTAGCCTCACCTTGCTGTCACGAGGTGGGGGAAATTTTTCGGTTGTCGTTGGCGAGGCGACGTCGGGTCTTGGGGGGTCAATTAGGGTCTGCGCTGGTTCGTCGCCGAATGGAGGCGGAGGTACTATAAATATGACTGGTGGAAGCGGTGACGGTCGGGGTGGCGCCATTCATATTTCAGCAGGACGTAGTTCTGAAAGTGGAGGAGACGCCGAGATCCGATCGGGCGATGGACGACGATCAGGATGTCTCAACTTCACAACTGGCAAGGCAAGTGTACAGTCTGGAGATGTCACAATGTCGTCTGGAAACGCCACTACGACGTCAGGGAGGGTGTTGATCTGCTCTGGAGAATCAACCTTAGGTGCTGGCGACATATCTGTGCGAGTGGGCCAGTCGTGCAGTGGACCAGGCGGAACCCTGGAAGTCCGCGCGGGTAGTTCAACCAGCAACACTGGTGGTTCTGTTCGGGTTGCGGGCGGATCAGGATGCGGTGGTGGAAACGTTACAATAGAAGGCGGGACAAGTACCCAAGCACAAGGAGGGAGTGTGTCGATGCAATCAGGTGTTGGCATGATAAAGTCAGGTGACGTTCGTATCACCACACCACCTGGATCGGATGGGCCTGATGACAACGATGCTCAAAGTCATGGGAATATTTGCCTGTGTACCGGTGATGTGAACTCCGGCCAGTCTGGCGCCATCCAAGCACACACTGGGGCTTCCGATGGGTCAATGTCTGGAGCCATAGAGCTGCTGGCGGGAACCTCGGGCCATGGGCATGGCGGTAACGTCGTTTTCGCAGCAGGTGGCGCGCACGCCTCCGACGTCCAGTTGAGTGATGTAGAGGCTAGCGTGGGAGGCGACTTGCTGCTTAGAGGAGGCTCTGGTGTCACCGGAGGCGGAGTCGAAATCCAAGGCGGTGACGCAACCGACAACCACGGCGGTAACTTGAACATCAAGGGGGGAGATTCCAGGCAGGACGACGGTGGTTCCATAAGCGTAAATGCAGGCAGGTCTTTCTCCGAAACGGACGACTCTAGTGAAGGTGGCAGCCTGGAGTTTACATCTGGCGCGGGTGTAGCGGGGGGTAATCTCATAATCAATGCAGGTGCTGGGAGCGCTTGCGGTGGTGGCGTAAGCATAGCATCGGGCGACGGCGCAGCGGGTGGTGATATAAAAGTGGCAACGTGTGCAGCGTGTGGTACCGTGGACAGCCAATCTGGACATCTAAGCTTTGAGACCGGAGAGGGTGATATGAACTCAGGTTCAATACGTTTGCTCACTGGCAAAAGCACGACGACCGGTGGTGGTGGTATCAGCATGTCGGTCGGTGAGGGAATGTCGGGTATTGGTGGTGCTATAATCATGCAGGCGGGCGCGGGCGGAACCGGAGGTACACTACGACTGGTCGCCGGGAATGGGACCGAGGCAAGTGGCGGTAACCTCAGTCTTGGCGCAGGTAGCACGACTCAGGGGACGGGTGGGTCGGTTGCCATCACCTCGGGCAGAATTACTGGCAACACGGCAAGCAATCAAGCGAGTTCAGGCGATATAAACGTCGTGAGTCCACCTGCGCCAGGCCACACCGGTGCGCTCGAACTAAAAACCGGTTCCTCGGCTCTTGGGAACGCAGGTTCAATCAGTATTAGTACTGGCGTTGCCCAAGAAGCCGGGTCTGGCTCTATTTCCATATCCGTCGGCTGTGCGACTGGTGGTGTCGGTGGTGACTCTAACCTGACGGCTGGCCGCTCTCGTGACGAATGTGGGCGTGGTGGCAGTGTTCATCTTAGGGCTGGTAGCGGAGGAGTTGGCGGTGACATGGTCTTGTCAGCCGGTGACGGCGAGGTGGAAACTGGAGGCCGTGTGTGCTTTCGTGGTGGAAATGGGACGGCTCAAGGTGGTGCGGTGCATCTAGAAGCTGGTGGTGCAACCGAGGGTACTGGCGGCGATGCAGACTTTCTAGCAGGCTTTGGATCAGTCGGGGGGTCCTTTACTATCCAAGCCGGAGCGGGAGCTGATGATCAAGGCGGCTCAGTGGCGATTCAGTCCGGCACCTCGGTAATGGGGCCATCAGGTAACATAACGTCTCGCAGTCCCGCGCCTTAAAAAAAGTGTTACACATAGAGCCCACAACCGCAGTTTTAACAGCTGGCGGGGGATCAGAGAGTATCAACACTGTTGTACCTACTACCCGCCCTCATCCAATTTTTCTTACTTATCTCATCCTTATGACTTGTTGACTTGTAGGTTGCGTACTCCTTCATCTTTATCTTCGGGATCGATTAATTTTACAACCGGTGCGGCAACGGGCACGGCGGATAAAGGAGATTCAGGTTTATTTTGCTTCCGCACGGGCGATGCCGTTACGGGCCGGGCTGGTGGTATTAAATTTTCAGTTGGCTACAGTAGCTCTGGTGCCGGAGGCGACGTGGAAGTACAGGCCGGAACTGCTCTCGGAGGCAACGGCGGCGCCTTGTGCCTGTGCGCGGGCTCTGGCACTGCGGGCGGAAGTGTGACTCTTGCTAGTGGATCTGGGAAAATGGCGGAAGGAGGCGACCTGTGCCTCGCATCTGGCGCATCCGCCACAGCCTCTAGTGGCGAAATTCAGATCCAGAGCGGCGACAGTCAGGCAGAGACCGGCACGATGTCAATCTCCACTGGTCTATACTCCGGCGTCCTTCGTTTGCTTGTCTCAAAGCCCATAGACGTTCGGAGATTGCCTGTATCTGAGAACTTTGCACATAGGTGATAGTATGAATGGTGATTCGGGCGGACTCTGGATATCAACTGGCAGCTCCTTTCAGGGCAATGGTGGCGCACTCTCGCTTCGAGTCGGTCGTAGCGACCTGGGAATAGGTGGAAGCATTCAAGTGTCAGCCGGAAACTCGTCGACCTGCGCAGGCGGCCATCTGTCATTTGTCGCCGGCCATTCTAATTCGGAGTCTGGAGCTGGTGGCGGGGTGTCGATTAGAGGAGGTTCGGGAAAGACGTCGGAGGGGGGTGGGCTTAGAATACTGGGTGGAAACTCGAATGCGCAATGTGGCGCAGCTGTGACGCTGCGAGCGGGTGACTCACTTAGCGAGAGCGAAGCAGGGTGTGCGGGCAACGCCTCCATCGCAGCAGGCAGGGGTGAACAGGGGGGGAGCCTGTTGGTCGAGGGCGGCCTGGGCCGCGGTGGCGGTGGTGCCGTAGAGATTCGGTCCGGTCCATCAACGGACGGCAAGGGTGGCGATGTGTCGATAATGACATCACCAGCCCAGACTTCATCGGGAAATTTGCTGTTTGAGACAGGCCAAACAAATAGTGGCGACAGCGGGAGCGTCGCCATGACCACGGGCCCGGCAACTTCCGGATCTGCAGGAGGGATTTTCTTGTCAGTTGGACTGAGCGATGGCTCTCAGGGGGGCGAGATTCGCATAGATGGCGGTGATTCCTCTGCAGGCAAAGGAGGGCAGGTGGAGCTTAGAGCCGGGAATGGGGCGGACTCAGGAGGAAACATGACCATGACCGCAGGCGATGCCATTGATGGTTCCGGAGGCGCCATGACCATATCAAGTGGCACCTCCTCTTCAGACCAAGGAGGTGATGTCAGCGTGTCAACGGCACAGGCAAACTGCGGCTCAGGCTCCGTTGCGATTTGCACAGGGGATGCTGGGGAGGGCGATTCTGGTAAGATCCGCATCTCGAGTGGGTCAACCGCGTCCGGTGCATCTGGGTCGGTCTCCATCGAAGTTGGGCTTTCGACATCTGGCCGGGGGGGGGGCGCATACATCTACGCCGGAAACTCAAGTGATGATGAAATGGGAGGGGGTATTACTATGTCATCAGGCAGCGGCGAGATCGGCGGCAGCCTATGCTTGGTCTCTGGCGATGGCTTGGACGGACGGGGTGGCGCCGTCGCCATCGCCGCAGGATATGCTGCGGAGGGCAACGGTGCAGGCGTCTCGGTGATTGGAGGATCTACGGAGGGCGAGGATGCAAAGGGGGGCACTACAGCCATTGAGGGTGGCGCTGGCATGTCGTCAACATCGGAGGGTGGTAATGTTGAAATAAGGGCCGGTGGATCCAGCACAGCAACAGGTGGGGAACTTTGTCTGTTATCTGGCTACAGTGAAAAGTCTGCCTCTGGCGATGTGACCCTTGCAAGCGCCAACGCTGGGCGAAGTGGCGCGAGCGGTCCGCTGCTGCTTCAAACTGGAGACGCGAAAGAGGGATCGTCTGGAACTATCGATATTCTCTCGGGCGAAGGTGCTGGCGGTCGCGGAGGCCAAATCACGATCATGGTTGGTACGGGCGACAGTGGCACGGGAGGTAATGTGGAAATGTATGCCGGAGACTCTACAGCAGGGGATGGCGGTGAGATCATACTTGCTTCGGGCGAAGGCCTCTATGGTACCGGAGGGGGCCTCTCGTTTGTTGCCGGGAGTGGATCGCCGGGAGGCGACATCTATATCTCCTCCGGACAAGGGTTGAAGTCAAGCTCAGGGCGCCTCTACATGTGCACAGCCAACGTGCTCAGCAAAGGCTCTTCTGGCTCCATATCTTTGACGACCGGTTCAACAAATGATGGAAACACGGGTGCGATCTTATTGTCGACAGGTACAGCCTCGGGTGGGAGTGGTGGCTCTATATTTATCCATGCTGGCTGTGGCGAAACTCGAGATGGAGGGGGCGTCGAACTAATAGCAGGAGAGTCTGAGATCGGCACGGGAGGGGAGGTCTTTGTGACAACGGGATACGGGCAAGAGACCACATCTGGAGCTATGACCTTGCAAACGGCGAACTCAGGGATAACTGGAGTCTCGGGTGGAATGGTTGTCTCGACGGGCGACGCAAGTGAAGGGAACTCGGGGCAGATCCAGATGACTACGGGCATTGCAGAGTCTGGGTCAGGGGGGAGCGTGTCCGTCGAGGTCGGAGGGGGAGACTCGGGTACGGGGGGCAGGATATCCATTGTTGCCGGCTATTCAACTGCATCGACATCGGGAACAGTGTCTATGCGCACGATGAATGCAGGAGATAATGGCATAAGCGGCTATCTGTTCCTTAGCACAGGCACGTCTTCGGGAGGGAACTCTGGCTACGTAGCTTTGGAAACCGGGACCGCTACAAGTGGCAGAGGAGGAGCTTTCACTATTCTCGTTGGAGACGGCGACAGTGGCGACGGCGGGTCGGTCAGTCTCGCAGCGGGAGGGACCAGCGCGGACGGCACAGATGGCAGAATATCCCGTGGCGGCACGGTGACTATCGTTGCTGGTCATGGTGCCGGTGAAGAATTTAGCATGGGCGGTGCTTTCTCAGTTTCTGCAGGTATCGGAGGATCAGACACCGGTGGATCCGTCTTCATCAAATCAGGATATGGATCGACATCCACATCCGGTTCAATAACCACGTCGACAATGAACGGTGGCGAAATGGGAGCATCGGGGCGTGTCGAATTTACGACAGGCTCTTCTTCATCTGGAAACACGGGCTCTGTTCTTATAGCAACAGGAACAGCCGATATCGGCGGAGGCGGGGCGATTGAGGTCTCGGTCGGTGCCGGTGACAGCGGCCATGGAGGTAGCATCACTGTCACCGCTGGAGACACTTCACAGTCCGACAAGACGGGCGGGTCTATTAGCATTCACGCGGGCGATGGTACAGGCATATGCAATGGATGTGGCGGTCACGTTGCCATCACGGCGGGGCAGGGATACACATCGAGCGGCGGGAGCTGTTGGATTACATCGGGATATGGAGCAAAGTACAGCTCAGGCAACATGACAATTGCCACTGCGAATGCAGGTATCGCTGGTGTTAGTGGCCACTTGATCATTTCTACCGGCACAGCAAGCAATGGCAACAGTGGCTGGATAAACATAACGTCTGGTGACTCTGCAGGCGGTCGCGGCGGTAACATGACGATAGTCGTAGGAACAGGGGACAGCGGGACGGGAGGAAACGCCACTGTGGTTGCTGGGGCATCCTCCGTGCGTACGGGCGGTTCATTAATCTTGACCACTGGCGAGGGGGCCTCGTCAACTTCAGGCACAGTTTGCTTTCTTACCGCAAATGCCGGTTTTCGCGGTGTATCCGGCTCCCTGATTTTCTCTGCAGGAACATCAAGTGGTGGAAATACAGGAGCTTGCCTCATCGGGAGTGGAGCCGCATCTTCTGGGCGCGGGGGTCGGATCAGTCTCACCGTCGGCAGCGGCACGTCCGCCGGTGGCGGCATGCTTTTTGTTGCTGCTGGCCGCTCAGGTTCGTACACGGGCGGTGCTCTGCTACTCGAGTCTGGCGAAGGAACCGCATCTACCTCTGGCTCAGTCTCTATACGGACAGCCAACGGTGGGGAAGATGGAGCCAGTGGATGGCTCTCGTTTTCATCGGGGACTTCAAAAGACGGCAATACGGGCGGAGTGCTCCTTGGAAGCGGCGCTTCGACAGGAGGCCGTGGTGGTGCCATCAAAGTCTCTGTTGGCAGCGGAACCTCTGGCCGAGGCGGCGAACTTCTGATCCTTGCTGGCCGCAGCACCTCTCGCACTGGGGGCAGCCTGAAGCTAGAGGGAGGTGAAGGAACTGCAACAACTTCGGGCGCCTTGACCATCCGCACAGCCAACTCGGGTGGCAACGGAGCAAGTGGGCTAGTAGCCTTTTCCTCCGGCACGTCAAGCAATGGCAATACTGGGGGCTGCCTTATTGGCAGTGGAACCGCCACTGGCGGTCGCGGTGGCATGCTCAGTATAGGCGTTGGTAGTGGTACTTCAGCACGGGGTGGAGATCTATATGCATCGGCCGGTCTCAGCAAAGTAGCAACGGGCGGTACTGTTGCAGTGACGAGTGGTGAGGGAACAGCATCAACCTCGGGTGCATTAGTAATTCAGACCGGCAACGCGGGGGTTACAGGGGCAAGTGGCCATCTTGTCTTTTCTTCTGGCACAGCCAACTGCGGAAATAGTGGCGCGTTACTCATCGGTACTGGAGTGGCCACAAGTGGACGTGGCGGTGCCATAACACTAAGTGTGGGCCGTGGCACAAGTGGGGCTGGCGGCTCAATGAGTTTACTAGCTGGACAATCCGCGGTTTCCACCGGTGGGCTGATCAAAATCGAGTCCGGAGAAGGCACCGCCTCCTCCTCCGGATCAGTCAGCATACGCACGCCCAACGCTGGCGCCGCAGGCACGAGCGGTCGTTTGTCGTTTTCTTCGGGAACCTCAAAAACGGGAAACACTGGAAACCTGCTATTGGGCAGCGGCAGCGCTACGGGGGGGCGTGGTGGCGCCATGTATATGACGGTGGGTAGCGGCACTAGCGGAGACGGCGGAGTTCTGGGTTTACAGAGCGGATCGAGCAATGCTCTGGCCGCGACCGGTGGAGTTCTCTCGCTTCTCAGCGGCGAAGGGACAGCGACAAGCAGCGGATGCATAACATTCAGAACCGGAAACAGTGGCGTGGCTGGGTCAAGTGGACACCTCGTGTTTTCTTCTGGCACAGCAAGTAATGGAAATAGTGGCAGTTTGCTCTTGGGAAGCGGAGCGGCAACAGGCGGAAGAGGCGGTGCTATATATATTTCTGTTGGTAGCGGCACAAGTGGATCGGGTGGTGCGCTTGTCCTAGACGCTGGCCTCTCGACCACGAGGACAGGTGGCTCGGTTGCAATTGAGAGCGGAGTAGGTGCTTCGAGTAGCAGCGGCTTGATCACTGTCCGCACTAGTAATTCCGGCACTACAGGCTCCTCTGGTTGTCTGATCTTTTCCTCTGGATCTGCGAAAAGCGGTAACAGTGGCGATATTTTGCTTGGTACTAGCACCACGACAGGTGGACAGGGCGGCGCGGTGTTTCTCACGGTGGGTAGCGGCACAAGTGGTCGCGGTGGAGACATCTCGCTCTGTGCCGGCCAGAGTGGCACATGCTCCGGCGGTTCGGTGGTGCTCGCAAGCGGTGAAGGTACGGCAACTAGCAGTGGGACGGTAATAGTTCTTTCTGCGAATGGGGGTGCTTCTGGTGCGAGCGGATATCTTATTTTTAGTAGTGGATCTAGCAAGGCAGGCAATTCCGGCATGCTATTCTTGGGTACGGGCGCCGCGACAGGCGGACGAGGTGGAGCCATCGGCATAACTGCTGGGAGCGGCACATCGGGAGTGGGAGGCGGGATTTGGATAATGGCAGGAGGGTCTATCGTCCAGACTGGTGGCGAGTTGTCTGCAGCAAGTGGTGAGGGGACAGCGACAAGTAGCGGGTCCATCTTCGTTTGCGTACCAAATGCTGGCACAAGTGGTGCAAGTGGTCGCCTTGTGTTTTCATCTGGTACTGCAAGTGGAGGGAATAGCGGTGACATGTGTATGGGTTCGGGTGCGGCAACGGACGGTCGCGCTGGTTCGCTCGTCCTGACTGTGGGAAGTGGCACATCCGGTAAGGGCGGTATGATGACGCTGCAGGCAGGTCGCAGTGAGATGAGAACTGGTGGGAAGATGTCAATTATGAGTGGTGAAGGCACGGCAACCAGCAGCGGATCGGTGCTCTTGACCACGGCAAACTCCGGAATTGGGGGTAGTAGCGGCCGTCTGGCTTTTAGCTCTGGAACATCTAAAGATGCAAATAGTGGGGCTATATACATTGGAACAGGCGCGGCGACAAATGGTCGTGCAGGGAGTCTTTCCCTCGTTGTTGGCAGCGGCACCTCGGGTAGCGGGGGTGGAGTGAGCGTGTGCTCTGGTCGCTCAACACAGTCCACTGGCGGGGTCATATACGTGGGGAGCGGCGAGGGCACGCACACAAGTAGCGGGTCTGTGTGCGTGGCGACAATTAATAGCGGGGTCGACGGCTCTTCGGGCGTACTAACCTTTAGCTCAGGCACGGCGAAGGGTGGCAACAGCGGTGGAATATACATCGGCTCGGGCGCAGCGACGCAGGGACAAGGTGGGTGGGTGACATTGGCAGTCGGGAGTGGCACCAGCGGCGCTGGAGGTGAGCTTACCCTGCGGTCAGGCCGCGGTACAACATCAACAGGTGGAACAATCATCGTTGCTAGCGGCGAAGGTTCAACTTCGTCGAGTGGTAGTCTGTTCTTTTCGACTCCCAATGCGGGTGATGTGGGATCTAGTGGCTTCCTCCTTTTTAGCTCCGGCATCGCGATAGGTGGCAATAGTGGCATGTTGTCCTTTGGTTCAGGCGCCTCCACCGATGGCAGGGGCGGTGCCATCGGCATCACCGTAGGCAGTGGGACTAGCGGTGATGGTGGGATTGTTAGCCTCCTATCTGGGCGCAGTACCACGACGACAGGGGGGTGCGTTGAGATTACGACTGGCGAAGGCACTACAACAAGCAGCGGAACCCTCAATATTGTCACTGCAAATGCAGGCGCAAGCGGAGCTAGCGGCCGTCTCATATTCTCTTCGGGAACATCGAGTTTTGGCAACACAGGCAGCATATTCGTGGGTACGGGCGCCGCTACAGATGGTGCGGGAGGGCCCGTGTGGGTAAGCGTCGGTAGCGGCACCAGCGGTGTCGGCGGCTTAGTCAGTCTGCTAGCCGGACGAAGTACTGTTCAGACGGGTGGCATGTTACGCATTTGTAGCGGAGAAGGATCGTTAGCGACTTCAGGTAGTGTTCATATCTCGACGGCAAACACCGGGGCGATCGGCGCAAGCGGTCGACTCGTCTTCTCCACGGGAACAGCTGCGGCAGGGAATAGTGGTCAACTTAGCATTGGCACTGGTGCCATGACAGCTGGTCGTGGTGGCCAGGTGATGGTAAGTGTAGGCAGCGGAACTAGTGGCACTGGTGGCCTCGTGAGTATCTTGGCTGGTCGCAGCGAGTTTCTCACCGGCGGCGCGCTGGTGTTCCATACAGGAGATGGGGCGATGGCCAGTAGCGGTGCAGTGATCATGACGACAGCAAACTCTGGTGTTTCTGGTTCAAGCGGTAGACTTGCCTTTAGCTCAGGATCATCCAACGTTGGAAATAGTGGTGCGCTTTTTCTCGGGACGGGAGCGGCGACAGGAGGGAGTGGAGGAGGTATTCACGTTTCAGCTGGAAGTGGCACTAGTGGTGCCGGTGCCTCAATCAGTATGAATGCGGGCAGGAGCAGCGCTGCTTCTGGTGGTTTTGTGGCTATTGAGTCTGGTGAGGGTACACAAACAAGCAGTGGCAAAGTATTTATTCGGACTGCTAATGGTGGAGCCGCGGGCACTAGCGGGCGCCTTGCATTTAGTTCGGGGACTAGCAAAGTGGGAAACAGTGGCGCGCTGCTCCTAGGGACTGGGGCGGCCACTGACGGGGCGGGTGGAGCTATCATTGTGGCTGTCGGGAGCGGAACCAGCGGCACTGGTGGCGCACTTACTCTACAGGCGGGACGCGGTTCTGTAGTTACAGGCGGCAAGCTAGTTGTGCAAAGCGGTGAAGGGACTGCTACAAGCAGTGGTGCCGCATTGATTCACACCGCCAACAGTGGCCTTGCTGGAACAAGTGGCGCGCTTGTATTTAGCACTGGATCAGCTGCAAATGGGAATAGTGGATCCATATATCTCGGTACCGCACCCTCAACTGGTGGAAGTGGAGGTGCCATCACTCTAAGCGTCGGTAGCGGCACAAGTGGTCCTGGCGGCCAGATGCGACTTCAGTCAGGGAGGTCATCTACGTCTAGCGGCGGGAGCGTGACAGTCAATGGCGGGGAGGGCACACAAACTAGCAGTGGATCTGTGCAAGTGGCATCGGCAAATGGTGGTGTAGGAGGAAGTAGCGGCAGACTCGCTTTTAGCTCTGGTACAAGCAAAGATGGGAACTCTGGAATGATCAGTCTTGGGTCCGGGGCGAGCTGTGGTGGACGCGGAGGTGCTGTAAGGCTCAGCGCTGGGAAAGGCACGAGTGGGACCGGCGGTTCTATTGGCACCTGGGCCGGACGCAGCGCGGTTCAAAGTGGTGGAGCTGTAATCATGGCATCTGGGGAAGGCATCACTACAAGCAGCGGCGCGATTCTCCTCTTAAGTACCAACTCCGGATCCGCGGGCTCCAGTGGTCGGCTTGTTTTCAGTTCTGGCTCGGCAAAATCAGGGAATTCGGGGGCCATTTTGCTCGGATCAGGCTCTGTTACTGGCGGACGTAGTGGCTCTATCCTGGTGAGTTCTGGTAGTGGGACAAGTGGTGCTGGTGGACAAGTGTGCCTATTTTCGGGACGAACCACTGACGCCACGGGCGGGGCACTTTGCATGTCAAGCGGGGAAGGTACCGCCTCTAGTAGTGGAGAGGTGTGCATAGCAAGCGCCGACGCCGGTGGTTCTGGCTCTAGCGGACTATTGGTCTTTAGCTCGGGATCTGCAAACGCAGGGAACAGTGGATACGTCTTAGTTGGTTCGGGGAGCGCAACAGCTGGTCGAGGCGGTGCAATATGCTTGAGTATCGGTAGCGGGACGAGCGGATCGGGCGGTATCGTCCAGGTGCACTCTGGGCGCTCGACGGCATCTAGTGGTGGAAGTATTGCAATCAGTAGCGGCGAGGGCACGCAAACAAGCAGCGGGTCAGTTCGTGTTGCATCGGCAAATGGCGGTGTAACCGGCAGCAGCGGGCAACTCGCGTTTAGTTCCGGAACGAGCGCTATGGGGAATTCAGGAACTATCGTTATTGGAAGTGGCGCAAGTACATCTGGACGCAGTGGCGCAATACTTATAAGCGTGGGCTGTGGCACAAGTGGCTCTGGCGGTGAGGTCGGCTTATCGTCTGGTCGAAGCGCAATTGCATCAGGTGGTTCTCTTGTCGTCAAATCGGGCGAAGGCACACAAACAAGCAGCGGGAACGTAATTATATGCAGCAGTAATGCAGGAGTGGTCGGGTCAAGTGGGCGACTTGTATTTAGCTCAGGCTCGGCAAAAAATGGGAATAGTGGCTCGATATTTTTAGGCTCAGGCACATCCTCATGTGGCAGGGGGGGTTCAATGACGTTTAGTGTTGGTAGTGGTACGAGCGGCTACGGCGGCTTTTTGCGCCTGCAGGCCGGACGTAATAATCCGTCTTCAGGTGGTGAAGTTTTAGTTCTCAGTGGCGAAGGCACAACAACCAGCTCTGGCAAAATATCTATATCAACCGCAAATTCTGGTGCCACTGGCTCGAGTGGAAAATTGTCGTTCAGCTCAGGCACCGCAAGATATGGAAATAGTGGTGCACTGTGTATTGGGACTGGTTCATCCACAGGTGGTCGGTCCGGACAGATTACTATAAGCTCTGGGAGTGGCACGAGCGGTGTTGGCGGGGCAGTGGCACTCATGGGCGGTCGGAGCACGTCTAGTGCGAGCACTGGTGGATTTATTCTTGTGAGCTCTGGTGAAGGGACCACCACGAGCAGCGGGATGTTAAGTGTTTTGACATCAAATGGTGGCGGCGCGGGGGCGAGTGGGAGGCTCACTTTTAGCTCTGGAACCGTCGGCGGAGGAAATAGCGGGAGTCTTTCTCTTGGATCGGGTGCTTCAACTGGAGGTCGGGGTGGAGCTGTTGTGGCTAGTGTGGGAAGCGGGACTAGTGGGATAGGTGGTACAGTGTTTATACTGGCTGGTCGAAGCAGCTCCAGCACGGGTGGATCTGTAGCTGTTGCGGCAGGTGAAGGTACAGCGTCGAGCAGCGGTGCAGTTCTGACCTGCTCACCTAATGCAGGATCGAGAGGAGAGAGCGGTAGGCTCATTTTTAGTTCCGGTAGTGCAAAGCAGGGGAACAGTGGCGCCATCCATATTGGCACCGGGACCGCAACGGGCGGCCGAGGTGGTGAAATTATACTGAGCACAGGCAGTGGCACCAGTGGATCGGGAGGTGCTGTTTGCATGTTGTCTGGCCGTGGATGTGCTAAGACAGGCGGCGAGTTTGCGGTACAAAGCGGCGAGGGCACCGCCACTAGCAGTGGCAGTATAATCATCACGAGTTCCAATGGCGGCATTAGTGGCACAAGCGGATCACTTGTGTTTAGCTCTGGCACTTCTAAGTCTGGAAATAGTGGCCAACTCCTTCTAGGGTCTGGGTCGGCAAGTAATGGCCGAGCGGGCGATTTGATATGTAGCGTCGGCAGTGGGACAAGCGGATCTGGTGGTAGGCTTATCCTTCAAGCGGGTCTATCCATGCTTGCCAGCGGAGGTTTAATTACAATTACGAGTGGCGAAGGTAAGCAAACCAGCAGTGGAACTGTAGTTACTAGAACAAGTAATAGCGGCACCGGAGGAGGTAGTGGACGGCTCATATTTAGCTCCGGAACCGCATGCGGAGGAAATAGTGGAGCAATATCGCTAGGAACAGGTGCTTCGTCTGGTGGTCGTGCGGGTGGCATAATCATGACTGCTGGTAGCGGCACAAGCGGCTCGGGAGGTCAAGTGGAGCTCTTGGCCGGTTCGAGCAGTTATTGTACGGGAGGTGCTATTGTCGCCCTATCTGGTGAGGGCACTGCTTCTAGTAGTGGTTTAATCCATTTTGGGTCCGCAAACTCTGGACTCACAGGTGTCAGTGGGAAATTGGTTTTTAGCTCTGGGTCTGCCAAAGAGGGGAATAGTGGTGCTCTGAGTATGGGTACCGGTAGTGCCTTGGGTGGGAGCGGTGGGGCTATTTTCATCACGGTTGGTGCGGGGACAAGTGGAGAGGGGGGTATGTTGCGAGCGGCAGCAGGTTTTGGCATGGCAACAGGTGGTCTAATGTCGTTGCAAAGTGGACAAGGTGCCCAGACAAGCAGCGGCTCCATAACTGTAATCACACCCAACACCGGTGCATCTGGTGGGAGTGGCAAGCTAGTTTTTAGCAGTGGGACAGCAAAACGGGGAAATTC
>TARA_B100001175_G_scaffold317727_1_pt1 | contig 23916 bp, 19 predicted proteins | sample TARA_B100001175 | Tara Oceans TARA_B100001175
AGAGTATTTGAAAGGGGTCGATTTGACAATATTTATTACACCATTTATAAAATCGTTAACAGAGTATGTTATTAATTCCAATGAATTGGATGGTGTTTTATTAGAAAATACGTCGGCTGAATTTAAATCTAGTCTGGGTAATATATTGATGTTAGCAACGCAATATGACACGCAGATGATTCAAAAAAATGTTTTTTTTGATTGTTTAAATGTGTTGAGTAAACAAAAATTTACTCAAGATATTAATCAATTAAAAGAGCAAATTAAATTATATGAAGAATCAGGCAATGAAACAGAACTTGAAAAAGTAATGGCAGAACTTGATCAGAAAAAAAAGGGAGGCATTTATGAGTATAAGTATTGATGCAAAACAAGAAACTGTAGAGACAATAGTAGAATCTACTACTATGACCCAATCTGTTAATGAAAATGAAAGTATGGATTTTTTTAATTCTATTTTAGCAGGTAAAGATGATGTTAGTTCTGAAGATACGGTTAAGATGTATCTGAAAGAAATTGGGAAAGTTAATTTATTAAAAAAGCAAGATGAGCATGAGTTATCTAAACGGATGGATGAAGGTGATACTGAAGCTAAAAATTTATTAGCTATTGCTAATTTAAGATTGGTTGTAAGTATTGCTAAAAAGTATACTGGTAGAGGTATTTTGTTTTTAGATTTGATCCAGGAAGGTAATATTGGATTAATTCGAGCTGTTGAAAAGTTTGATTATACAAAGGGATATAAGTTTAGTACTTATGCAACATGGTGGATTAGGCAAGCGATTACTCGATCTATTGCTGATCAATCTCGTACGATTCGTATTCCAGTTCATATGGTTGAAACTATTAATAAATTGAGAAAAGTATCACGACAGCTTATGCAAGAATTGCATCGTAAGCCTTCTGAAGAAGAAATATCCGCAGAAATGGGGATGTCTGTTCAAAAAGTTCAGGAAATTTTGCGTATTTCTCATTTGCCTTTATCGTTAGAAATGCCAGTTGGTGAAGAAAATGGACAATTAAGTGATTTTATTGAAGATGTTACACAACGTTCATTTGAAAAAAATATGGTTAATGAATCATTAAAGGCTACGTTGCAAGATGTTTTGAATGATTTACATGATCGAGAAGAGCGTGTTTTAAAGTTACGATTTGGTATTGAAGATGGTATTCCTAAAACATTAGAAGAGGTTGGTCAAATTTTTAATGTTACTCGCGAACGTATTCGTCAGATAGAAGCTAAGGCTTTAGAAAAATTACGTCAACCAAAACGTAGTAAAAAATTAAAAGATTTCCTATAATAGGGACATATTAATTTTTGGGGCCCATAGCTCAGTTGGTTAGAGCGTCCGGCTCATAACCGGCAGGTCCTAGGTTCAAGTCCTAGTGGGCCCACCAAAAGTAACTAATAGGTTATAATTTTATATTTTTTTTAAATGTAAAAAATATATCTTTTTAGATAGGGATGTATAATTTTACATGTTTTATATTATCTAGTTAAAACTATAGTTATGTTTTGTTTTTAATTTTATTTTTGATTGGATAGATTTTAATGTGCTATCTTGGTTTTATATAAATTTCAATTTTGTTAATAATAATTATTTTATTTATAAAGGGTAGTTGTCGTTTTGTTAGTTTTGTAGGAAGTGGTAAACAATAAGCCGGATTCTGTTTATACAATCATCTATCTATTGGCTTAATAAAAAGCTCACGCGACCTACCCAGGATTAATAACGAAGAAGACACCTTCTTATCCTTTATTTGGTCTTGCTCCAGCTGGGGTTTACACCAATTATATTATTTCTAATATAATGAGTGAGCTCTTACCTCACTTTTTCACCCTTACCTAAATGAAACATTTAGGCGGTTATTTTCTGTTGCACTTTCCATCGAATTACTTCGTCCTTCTGTTAGAAGGCAGCTTGTCTTACGGAGTCCGGACTTTCCTCTATTATATATATATAATAGCGATTGTTTCGTTTACCCGCTTCCGTTAGTTATTATACTGTGAAATTTAGTTTTTGTTAATTTGAAATTATGAGGTTAATAGGGGAGCGTTTTGTTTTATTTTTGTGCAAATTGCGTCTACTGTAAATCCGAATTCTTTTGCTACTGTATTGCCAGGACCACTTAATCCAAATGTTTCTACTGTAATAAATGTGGCATGTCTTCCAACATATTTTTGCCAACCAAAAGATGATTGTGCTTCAATAACGACATAGTGAGTATTTGATTTTCTAGGAAGAATATTATCTTGGTATTTATTATCTTGTTTATCAAATAATTCCCAACTAGGAAATGATATTACATTGCAAGGTATATTTTGTTTATCTAGTTCATTGGCTACATTAATGGCTAAGGATACTTCTGATCCTGTTGCTAGAATTGTAACATGAGCTTCTTTATTATCATTGTTTTTTATTAGATAAGCACCTTTTTGCATTGATTGAATATTACTGTTAGGTAAATCTTTTAAACCTTGCCTAGATAGAATGAGTGCTGTCGGTTGCTTGTTGTTTAGTGCGGTTAGCCATGCTCCCTTTACTTCTTTTGTGTCAGCGGGTCTTATAACCGTTAATCCTGGAATAGAACGCAGTGATGCAAGATGTTCTATGGGTTGGTGTGTAGGACCATCTTCTCCTAGAAAAATGCTGTCATGTGTAAATTGGTAGATAATGGGTAGTTTCATTAAGGCTGCTAACCTAATTCCATTTTTCATATAATCTGAAAAGGTTAAAAAGGTTCCAATAAAGGGTTGAAAAAATCCTCCTAAATATAAGCCTGCAGCTATGGTTGACATTCCAAATTCTCTTACACCATATTTTATATTTTGTTCATTAAAATTGTTTTTTGATATCATGTCACTTGATTTAATATAGGTAGAATCAGAACACGATAAATCAGCTGACCCTCCAATTAAATATCCTAAGTCACTTGCTATTGTTTGTATGATGGATTGAGATGAGCTTCGTGATGCACTGTTTTCTTTAATCTCACTATTAATAATATTGGTTTCTACTTTAGTAGATATGTTTTTTGTTTGTAATTGATTTAGTAGTTCATTTTTTTCTGGGTAATTAGTTTGCCATTGTTTAAATGTGCTTTGCCATTGGTTTTCGTTTTCTTCTAATGTGCTTTGTTGGTTTTTAAAAAATGTTTTAACATCGTCTGGTACATAAAACTCTGGTTCTGTTGGAATACCAAGCTTTTGTTTTGTTAGTAAGCTTTCATCACTACCTAAAGGTTTTCCGTGAGCTTCAGATGAATTTTCTCGGTTAGGGGAACCAAACCCTATTTTTGTTTTTGCGATAATTAACACAGGTTTTGTTGCTTTTTTTGCATCAGTAAAGGCGTTGTCTATGTCATCATTATTATGGCCATCTATTGTTATGGTATGCCATCCATATGATTCGTATCGCTTTTTAACATCTTCTGTAAAACATTCATTTGTTGGGCCATCTAAGCATATATCGTTACTATCATATATTACAATTAAGTTATCAAGATTGAGATGTCCTGCTAAGGAGGATACTTCAGAACTTATTCCTTCCATTAAACATCCGTCACCGGCCAAGCAATAAATCGTATGATCGATAATTTTATGTGTTTCTGTATTGAGTCGTTCTCCTGCCATTTTTTCTGATAAAGCCATGCCTACTGCGTGGCCAATGCCTTGCCCTAATGGACCTGTTGTTGTTTCAATTCCATAGTTCACATCATATTCAGGGTGTCCTGCTGTAATAGAATGAGTGACTCTAAAGTTTTTTATATCTTCTAATGATAAGGCGTAGTTAGATAAGTGTAAGATTGAATACAGTAACATAGAACCATGTCCTGCGGATAAGATAAATCGATCTCGATTAATCCATGATGGATTTTTAGGGTTATGGTTTAAATGATTTGCATATAAAACACTGATAATATCGGCACATCCGAGTGGTAATCCTGGGTGTCCGCTATTTGCTTTATTGATGGCATCAACCGATAAACCTCGTATGGTATTGCTAATAGATTGAATTAATTTTGTTTTAATCATTTTTTAGATGCTACTTTTTCGTTATAATAGAGTAAGATTATATACTTTAGTTTTAATTATTATCAATAAAAAATATGTAATAAAGGATTTATATTTATGTCAATAACTACAAAATCATATGTTAATAATCATTTAAGTATTGATAAGCAGCGATCTATTTTTGGTGCTTTATTTGATTCTCTTAATGGTTATGAATTTTCTTTAAAAGATAAAAAGGAATTAAATCTTGAATCAGATCGATCGTATGCTTATGGTGAAATTGCTTTTGATGGTTTTAAAGAAATTTTGGATGTTATTAATACATCTGAAGAAATTGAATTTATGGATTTGGGCTCAGGTTTAGGAAAAGCTTTGGTATTAGCCTCATTAATGTTGCCTTGTAAGCGATTAGTTGGGGTTGAGAGATTACCATCTTTGGCTACTAAGTCAAAAGATGTTTTAAATCAATACTGTAATGATGTAAAAGAATCTTATCCTGATGTTGAAGTACCTACGGTTTCTATTGTTCAAGATGTGTTTGATTCTATTTCTTTTAATACAGTGGATGTTTTATTTGCTTCTGCTACGTGTTTTAGTGATAATGTTGTTGATTCTATTACATCTCGAGTTCATGAGCTAAAAGTAGGTGCTTATTTAATTATGTTTACCAGACAAATTACATCTAATCATTTGGAATGTATTTATAAAGGATCTCATAAAATGGTTTGGGGATTACCTACAGTTTATATTTATCGACGTAAATCATAGATGTGAGGATTTTTGTTTCTCTAAGTTCTGTTTGTTCGGATTATATTGATTTAACGGATCAGCAGTTTCATCATGTGTCTAGAGTTATAAGGATTAAGCCGGGAGATCGTTTGGATGTTGTTATTGATCAAGAATCTGTGATTATCATAGAGTTTATTTCGTTTAAGGCGCAATTTTTATATTATAAATTAATTAAGAAAGAGGCTATTTCTTTAGATAGACCTTATATTACTTTGTTTCAAGCGTTACCAAAGCAAGATAAGTTTATGGATATTGTAGATAGTGTTACTCAATGTGGAGTTGCAGAGGTTTATCCTATTATAACGGATCGATCTATTACTAAATTAAATGAAGCTAAAAAACAAGATCGATTACGTCGATGGCAAAAGCAAGCAGAACAGGCTGCTATGCAATCAAAGCAAATTCGTATTCCTATTATTCATCCTATTAGTCATTTTTCTGATTTTATTACTCAGGATATTGTTTCAACTTATGATCTTTGTCTTGTTGCTTGGGAAGAAGATTCAGCCTTTACGGTTAAGTCATATCTTGATGATACTAACAAGATACAAAAAATTGGTGTTTTTATTGGGCCAGAAGGTGGTATTAGTCATTATGATGTTGATTGTTTGGTGTCAAAAGGCTTTAAAATAATGACTATTGGTTCTACTATATTAAGAGTAGAGATTGCGGCACTTGTTGCAGTTTCTCAAATTTTATTTTTTTATCTTTAAAGGTAAAAATTTAGTAGTGATTTTTATGAAACAAGAATTTTATTATCGTTACTATCTAACATGCTTATTCATTATGCTATTTTCTTCATATCTTATTGCGCAAGCTGATGTTGCTGATCAGCAGTTTTTGGATAACTCTGATCAATTTTCTGATCAGTATGGTGTACGTTTAAGAGCTGTTGAAAATACATATGAAAGTAATGTTGGTGCTACTTATTTAACCCCTTTATCTGTTCGAGAAGAAGATGAATCAAAGGATGAGGTCGCTGAGTCTGTTAAAAAAAATGTAAAGGGTGGTTTTTCATTTTCAGATATGGCTAAATTAAGTAAAAAGAAATCAAATTTGAATAAACAGAAAGCTAATGAATCTGTAGTTAATAAAAAATCAATATTTACATTTTCTAATATGGCTTCTATGGTTCAAAAGGAGCCTACTGAAAATAGACGTTCAAAAGATTAATACTTTAAATTTCTTTTGGTTGATATTGGCAACTAAGGTAAAAATCGTTTATAAAAATGTTTGACGATAATCATTATATTCCAAGGAATTAATGATAATACTAATATGTTTAAAACAGCTTGGTCAAAGAAGGCAATGGCTAATACAATTCCTAATATATTATTCATAATCATACAACTATTAGAACTTGCTAATTTTTCACCTTTTGATTTCCAGAAAATACTAAAGTATCCAATGAGTTGAAATGATAGAAAGCATCCAAATAATATTAATAGGGGAGTTAGTTGCTCTGAATAGGTTTGTATTAATGTTTGGGAACATACGGATATAGATATGGTTACCATGCATGATAATAAAATAATAATTTTGAAATTAAAGTAACTTTGTAAGTTTTGAACAATATTAGGTATGAAAACACGTTTTATTAATTTTGCTATTAATAATGGTATTAAAATTATTTTTAGTAAACTTGTAAATAATAGCATATGGTTTAAGTTTAGATCTGTATTATAAAAAATGAAAAATAAGAAAGGAATTGAAAAAATAGATAGTAAATTGGTTATGATAACAATGGTTAAATTTAAAGAGGTTCGTCCGTTCATAATATCTGTAAATAAAGCGGATGTTACACCTGTCGGTAATGCAGCTAATAAAAATAAACTCATTTGGATGGTTGGATCTGCTTTTATTAATACAAAGTAAACAATGATTGGTAATAAAATTAGTTTAATACAACTTATATAAATAACGGTTAATGGTTTTTTTATATGGGTAACAACATCAATAATATCTACTTTTAAGAATAATAAACCCATTATACACATAATGATATAGATAATATATCCTTCATATGGCATAAATGTTTGAGGATATGAAAGACCTAAAAATATACTGATGATTATGAAAATCCAGAAAAATCTGTCGGTTTTTGTAAGATATCTCATTTGTTTAGAATCTCCATAGATTAGCTAATTCTATCATATCTCTTTTAATAATTAGAGACTTTTTTGTCATGATTTCTTATTTTGGTGTTGAATATTGTCTGTAATGAAGTGCTTCACTGATATGAATGTCAGTTATTTCTGATTGGTTTTCTAGGTCCGCGATTGTTTGTGCTACTCTTAATACTTTGTTACAGGATCGTGCTGTTAATAAGCCTTTTTCAATGCAGGTTCCTAAATAATCTTTTTGTTGTTTTGATAGATGTATGTGGGTGTTTAGTAGTGTATTAGGAATGGTTCCATTTTGAATGTTTTTATTATATCGATGATGTTGTTTTTGAATTGCTTTTTCAACTCGTTTATAAATTGATTGTGATGTTTCCTCTTGATTTGTATCTTCAATAAATTCTTTTTTTGTTAATCGTGGAATGTTTAGGATGATGTCAAAACGGTCTAGTAGTGGGCCTGATAATTTTTTGTTATATCGTTTTATTTCATGTAGGTTGCAGTTACATTCTACGCTTGTATCTGTTGAAAACCCGCAAGGACAGGGATTCATTGCTGCAGCTAATAAAAATTGTGCTGGATATGTTAAGCTTTGGTTTGCTCTGGTAATAGTAATGGTTTTTGTTTCAAGTGGTTGTCTTAGTACTTCTAATGATTGACGGTTAAATTCGGGTAGTTCATCTAAAAATAAGATTCCATGATGGGCAAGGCTAATTTCTCCAGGTAATGGTTTTTTTCCGCCACCTACTAATCCTGCATATGAAATGGTATGGTGAGGTGTTTGAAACGGTCTTTCTGTGGATAATTCTTGAGAATGAATTTGTTTGCTAATACTTTGTATTTTTAAAATTTCAATTTGTTCACTTTTGGTAAGTTTAGGCATGATGGATGGTAGTCGTTGTAACAACATAGATTTACCTGATCCAGGAGGGCCTATTAATAAAATGTTGTGGTGGCCGGTAGCTACTATTTCCATAGCACGTTTTCCAATAAATTGACCTTTTACGTCCTTGTAATCATTGTTTTTTGTTGATGGTTTTATAGCGTATATGGGTTTTTCTTTGTATGGCTTTTGAGTGTTAATTGATATTAGATCTAATAATTTTTTGATAGGATAAATTTCGATTCCTTCTATTAAATTTGTTTCTTCTTTATTATCTTCTGGGATGATTAATTTTTTTGTTTTAGATTTAGCAACCATTTCGGCAATAGCTAACATTCCTTTTATGGGTTTAACACAGCCATCGAGTGATAGTTCTCCAATCATTGTTATATCATTTGGTAATTCTATTTGATTGTTACAAATGAGTAATCCTGCGGCAATAGGAAGATCAAAGTAAGCACCCTCTTTAGGTAAATCGGCGGGTGCTAAATTAATGGTATATTGTCTTAATGCGTACTCAAATCTTGAGTTTTTGATTGCTGTTTTGATACGTGCTTTACTTTCTTTAATCACAATATCTGGTAATCCTACAATATGTTCGGTGGGTAGTCCTCGTTTAGAGTCAATTTCAACGTCAATGGCAATGGCATCAACGCCTAGCAGTGTTGCACTTTTAATTTTGGTGAGCATAAATATAGTTTAGTAAATAATTCTTTTTACGTAAATAAATTTTTTTATAAAAAAAATATTACGTAATTTGGTTTGGTTAAAAAATATATATTATTGTGTATAATAAAAACATGAATTTTTGATTTTGTTTAAAGGAGAGTCTATGTTTTTAAATTTAAGAAAGGGTTTATTTGTTTTTTTTATTATGTCTTTATTTTGTTTTTCTATCTATGCTTCTGATACTAAAAAAAGTTCAGTAACACCGAAAGTTTTATCTGGTAGAGATGTTATGAAGGGTGTTTATGAACATGCGAAGTTTCATAAAACACAAAAATCTGAAATTATGATGGTTATTGAAGATAAAAAAAGAAAAAAGGGGAAAAGAACGCGTCATTTTATTCTAAGTAAAAAACATAAACCTGAAGAAACACGCAGTTTAATTAAATTTTTTAAGCCTGCTAATATTAAAGGTACATCTTTATTAACTCATGCTGATGAAGAAAGTGATGAAAAATTGCAATGGATTTATTTTCCATCGTTTAAATCAGTTAAAAAACTAAGCTCAAAGCAAAAACATGATAGTTTTATGGGGTCTGATTTTACTTATTCTGATATTGGAGGTCGTCAGCTTGATCAAGATGAACATGTCTTAGTAAAACAAGACAAAGATTATTTTTATTTAAAAAGTACACCTAAAGACAAAGATGATCATTACTTACATTTGGTTGCAGTTATCAGTAAAAAAGAGCAGGTGGCCCGTAAAATAGTTTTTTATAATCGTAAGAAGGAAAAATTAAAAACACTTTACAATAAAACAGTCAAAAATATTAAAGGGGGGCATTTAGTTTTTTATTCAAAAATGGTAAATCATCTAACAGGAAGTGAGACCCATTTGAATGTTAAAAAAATGGATGTTGGTGTTAAGCTTGATGATGCTTATTTAGGTATGCAGGGCTTGCAAGATTAGCTTTTAAATTATTTATGTATAGAGTTTGGTGTTTTTGCCTTTGTTTTTGTTTTATTGTTAATTTTTTCTATGGCATTATTAATGCACAAGATGATGTTTATATATCACGAAAGGATTTTGTTGTTGGGCTATCAAACGCTTTAAAGGGATCTGTTGAAGAGATTACAATGGCTCAACAAGATATGTATCGTGATTTGTCTTTTTTGTCGTTAAAAGATAGGCAAGCTATTTTTTATGTTATTGATAGGATAGGGTTTGTTGGCAATGCTAAAACGAAAGAATTTTATCCTAATCGTATGATTACTTATGCTGAAGTATCTGTTATATTGCATCGTTTTTTAATCTCTGTGAAACGCTTGGATCCTGATGTTCCATATGAGAATCGTTATTTTGGATCTCATTGGGCGGCATCATATTTTAACCCATTGGTTGAACAAGGTGTTTTTGAAGGAGGATCGCGGTCTGTTTCTACTATTAAACCTGGTATGAAGATCAAACGTAATGATGCTAAACTTATTTTTAAAACGTTTTTAATGGTTTTATCTCATAATAGTGAGGATGCTTTTCTTTTAGATGATCAAGTTTTATCTATTTTAACTAATGATGATAGAACTAATACTCTTTTAATGAAATTTGAGCCGGATTCACAAAATCTTACATTAAATGATACATTAATTACTACTAATTCTTTAGATACTAGTTTTTGTACTCGAAAAATGTTTTTGATCATGTTATCAAATCGTTCTAATGATTCTTTTTTTGAAATTACAGAATCTCATCAAAATATGTATAAAGATTTAACTAATTTATCTTCAGATGAGGCTCAGGCTATATTTTATATTATTGATAAGATAGGGTTTATTGGGAATGCTAAAACGAAGGAATTTTATCCAAATCGTTATATTACTTATGCTGAAGCTTCTGTTATTTTATATCGGTTACTGGATGTTCAAAAACGTTTTGATTCTGATGTTATTGTTACAACTAACTATTTTGGGTCTCATTGGTCAGCATCATATTTTAATGCCTTGGTTGAAAAAGGGTTGTTTTTAGATGGAGCTCGTCTGATAGCAAACATTACTCCAAATATGACGATATTAAATCGTGATATGGATACTATCTTAAATGTATTTTCTAAAATTTTTTATGATGGTAATGATGTAGGACTTTCTTTAGAAGAAGATGATTTAATGATGGATGATTTTAGTATGGATGAAATGGATGATGATAGTGGTGATTTTAGTTTTGATGATGATGAGGGGTTTCAATCTTTTACAAAGAATATAGAAGGTGTGGCTGGTACCTTATATCAACGAGGAATCTATCGTCAAAAATTTGGTTCGTTGTTTCGGTTTAAATATAATCATGATTTTAGTTTTATTGATTTTGTTTCTCAATTTGAATTTACGTATGTATCCTTAAGTAATCGGTATGAAGTACAGCTTTATGAAAAAAACGGTCATGAATATATAGAATATGAATTTGATCATACAGACCGAGAATTTTTTTTTGATTTAAGGGAACTTTATATTCGTAAACGGTTTGGATCTCGTCATAACTTGTCGTTAGGCCGTCAGCTTATTGTTTGGGGACAGTTTGATATTTTTTCACCTATAGATTTTGCATTACCTACTCAAGTTGATAATGGTGGATTTAGTTTAAATAAAGCGAATAATCGGATGCCTCAAGATGCTTTGATTTATCGATTTTACCCTTTTCCCAATGTTGAGTTTAATACTTATTATATTCCAAAAACTCGTATATCTCAGTTTACCAAATTTTTGATAAATACATACAGTGAATATACATTTGATTCTATACCAGTTTTGGATCCAAGTTCGTCTTCTTATGCTGAAGATAAATTTGTTGAAATACCGATTAATGGTTCTTTTCCTGATGAATCACCTATTACTGCTTTTCGACTTATGTTGTATCCAAGATGGTTTACTTTAGGATTAACTTATTTTGATGGTTTGGATATTTATCCTTATGATGTAGGCGTTGTGAGTGTTCATAATGGTTCTCAATATAATAGTAAGTTAGAGGGGTCTTATTATAACCATGATAGGCAGATTACTATTTTGCCATCTAAATTATATGGACTAGAATTATCTAAATCTATTGGTAATACTACGTTTAAAATGGAATTGGCTCGTAAGCAAACTAATAGAGGTATTTATGGGGTTAGGGATATGGATTTTCTTTCTGGATTTGGCGAGTCTGAATCTGAAGATGATAATATGGGCTTTAATAAAAAGCTTATTTATGATTGGATTCTTTATCAGAATGGGGGTAAAAATTATATTCCTTATTATTGGAATTTTATTGGCGTTGGTTTAGATGGCAATTATAATTGGGGAATTGTAAACTTTTATGTAACACGTATTAGTTTTTCTGAGCATTCAGGGTATGCTGATATTGTGAATTTAGAAAATATTGTTAGTGGTTTACGTACGTATGATAATTTTCCTCTTTTTGGATTAAATATTGGAAAATATTTTGGTCAAGATAAGAAGAAATTGCTAGGTTTTGCAGGGGGGATGTTAACGGGCTCTCTTGGTGTTACTTTGTATTATGGTCAAGAGTTTCGAGAATCTTGGAATATGTCTGTGTCATTGGAAGTTATGAATTATATTTCGGATGTTGAGTATATGGAAGATAAGTATGCTAAGTCTCCTTTAGATCCTAGTATGAGTTTTGGCTTGTCTCGTAAGTTTTAACCTATGAAACGATTTATATTTATAAGTTCTATTTTATGTTTGTTTTTTCTTGGAATTCTATTTTTTTCTTATATACCTTTTAATAATGACAGGTGGTTAGAAGCTGATGATCCGTTTCAAACTCATTTAGATTTTTTAGATGATGTATTTCTTCCAGGAGAAGATATTGTCTTAGCATTTCGTCTTCAAGATTCCTTTTTTAATGAGTCTATTATGACGCAATTTTTAACGTTTAAGGAGACAGTTAATAATCTTGATAGTGTCCTTTCTATAATGTCTCCTTTGGATGCAACGGTTATATTAGATCAGGATGATTCTTTAATTATAGAACCTTATTATGATGCTTTGATTGAGGGACATTTTTCAACCTTAACTGAATATCAGCAACATTTTGAAGCTAGTATGTATCATCATCATTTATTATCGTCAGATTTAAAGACCGTTGCGTTGGTTATTACGATTGATAATGAAGGTACTATTTTAGAAAGAAATATTAGGAGAAGGGATGTATTGTCTTTTGTTTATAATACGATTGAGTCATTTCCTATGTTATCCGATTATGCTCTGACAGGTAATTCCTATGTTGATTATTATATGAATCAACTTACACGGTCAAATTTGTATCTATTGTTACCTATTTCTATTGTTTTGGTTCTATTGTTTTTAGGTTTGATTTTTAGAGATTTTTTAAAGGTAATGATGATTGCTTCATCCGTCTTTTTTTCTTTATTAATTTGTTTGGGGGTTATTTATTTAGTGAATGGTTTTTTAAGTATTGTCATGGTTGTTTTACCATTATTAATTGTTGTTATTGCTGTTGCTGATTCGGTTCACATATTAACACGTTGGGCTCAGGTTAAATCGCATCATGACCATGCAGAAACAGCTATTCAAAGTACATTTGGTCATATTTGGAAAGCCTGTTTATTAACATCTATTACAACAGCTATTGGATTTGGATCTTTTTATTTTAGTGATATGTTGCCTTTAAAGCGATTAGGACTAGCATCCTTTTTTACGATTCCCTTAACTTATGGTGTTGTTATGGGCTTGATGTATGTTTGGATGATGATGTTTAAAGATAGACTTTTTAGTAGCAAATTTTATCCTAGTCTTAAGCCCTCTTTGCCTAATTTTGTTGTTCAAAAGTTTGATTTTATTCAACGATTTCATAAAGTAATTGTTTTTTCCTTGTTTGCTCTTTGTTTATTGGCAATTTTTGGTTTGCAATCTGTTAATTTTGAGACTAATTTTTTAGATGTTTTTTTTAAAAAGAGTAGTAAGATTCAACAAGATACTCGCTTAATTGATACGGTATTTAAAGGTTCTAGTCAGTTAAGTGTTATTGTTCAATCTTCTGAACCTGATTATTTTAAATCTATAGATGTATTTAATTATGTTGTTAAATTTTCACAAAAAATTTCTGAGCATCCTTATGTTAATTCGGTGCAATCTTATAGTGATCCCGTATCTATGTTTCATAAGGAATTAGCTTTTGATTCATCGTTTTTTCCTTTAACTGAGGATCAACTTAATCAAGAACTTCTTTTTTTAGAATTTTCTCGTAATGATGAAAAGTCAGATGTTTTGAGCGATTATATTGATTTTGATTATTCTAATTCTCATATTTTAATAAAAACTGATAATTTATCATCTCGTTATATTAATGAATTGATTCAGTATGTTCATCACATTGCAACAACATTTTTTGGGGCTAATTATTTTATTACTGGCACATCTCAGTTGATTGATGTTTTAGGTACTTATGTTTTAAATACCCATTTTGTTTCTCTTTTTTTTAGTATGTTTATTATTTGGATTATTATGATTTATTTTTATGGGTTATCTTTGGCGACAATTGGTTTGTTTGCGAATGCATCTCCTATTATTTTGATTTTAGGATTAATTAATTGGCTTGGAATTCCTTTTGATTTTGCGACGGTTTTGATTGGTAGTATTTGTTTTGGTATTTGTGTGGATGATACGATTCACTTTTTGCATGTTTATTATACTCAATCAGAATTGAAGAAACCTATGGAAGTTCGAATTAAACATGCATTACGAAATTTAACTAATCCGGTAACTTATACCACTATATTATTATGTGTTGGTTTTGGTGTATTTTATTTGTCTGATATTGTTTTGTTAACAAAATTTGGTTTGTTTTCTATCCTTTCTTTTTGTATAGCTTTGGTAATGGATTTATTTTTTCTGCCTGCATTATTGATTTTCTTTAAGCATAATTCTAAAGTTTCTTAGTTTTGTTAAATATTGGTTACAGTGTAATTTTTTTGTAGTAAAATGATTTATTAGTAATGAATTAATCATCAAGGAGTTTTTATGAGTTTAGAGCAAATTTTTGAGCAGCAAATCACATTAAATAAACGGATTAATTCTAAATTGTATGAGGATATTCAAAAGAATCCTGAATTAAAACGAGAATGGTTTTTGAAATTTGAAAAAGCTTTAAGTCAGGAATCGGCAGAGGCTATTGATAGTTTGAATTGGAAGTGGTGGAAACAAGATGCTGATGATTGGGATAATGTTAAAGTTGAATTAGTTGATATGCTTCATTTTTGGGTATCGATGTGTACGATTGCGGGATTAGATGCCAAGGATGTTTATGATCTTTATGCAAAGAAAAATAAATTGAACTTTAAACGTCAAGATGAAGGGTATCAAGATGGTACGTATGATAAATATAAAGATGGTGTTGAAGATAATCGACTGCATGTGATTAATAAGTAATATTTATGTTGATCTTCTTGTAATTAGTAGTAAACCTTAGTAGAGTTTTATGATGAGATTATTAGATGGTGTTGTTGTAAAGAAAGAAATTTTAGCTGATATAAAACAGGAATGTAAATCATTATTAAAACAGTATGGTGTTGCTCCTGGTTTAGCCGTTATTTTAGTGGGTGATAATCCTGCGTCTCAGGCTTATGTGGGGATGAAGCAAAAGGCTTGTGAGTCAATTGGGATGCTGTCTTTTGAACATCGGTTAGCTGCTAGTATTGCTGAAGAAGAACTCGTAGCTTGTATTAAGCAACTTAATCAGGATGATCGTGTTCATGGTATTTTGTTACAGTTACCGCTACCAGACCATTTAAATTCTGATAAAATGCTTCAGCTTATCGATCCTAAAAAAGATGTAGATGGTTTTCACCCAGAAAATGTTGGTCGGTTGTTGGTGGGGTTGCCTACGTTTAAATCATGTACTCCTTATGGTGTACTTAAATTAATGGAATATTATCACATTGATCCAACTGGTAAGCATGTGGTTATTATTGGTCGTAGTAATATTGTAGGCAAGCCATTAGCTGCTATGTTGATGCAAAAAGGTGATAATGCTAATGCTACTGTTACAGTTTGTCATTCTCGGTCACAGAACTTGGCAGGGATTGCTTCTCAGGCGGATATTTTAATTGCTGCAATTGGGAAACCTTATTTTGTTACCCCTAATATGGTGAAAGAGGGTGCTATTGTGATTGATGTTGGGATTAATCGTATTGATGATCCAGGTTCAGATAAGGGTTATAAATTGGTGGGTGATGTTGATTATGATGCCATTTTATCGAAAGTGAATGCGATTACGCCTGTTCCTGGTGGGGTAGGACCTTTAACGATTGCTATGTTGATGTCCAATACCTTGCAATCGTTTAAAAATGTTATGAAGGCATAATTAGACTTCATTGATTATTTGAGTTGTTTATCAAAGTATCATTTTGTGTTTATTTTTCTCTTAATGTGACGATTTAGGTATCTTTATTATTTTTATTTAAAAACTTTGATAATGATTGTTTAAATGCACCTAAAAACTCTAAGGGAATTGGAAAGACGATGGTTGAGTTTTTCTCATCAGCAATATTATTTAATGTTTGTAAATAACGTAGTTGTAAGGCTTGTGGTTCTTTTGATAAGGTTTGTGCTGCTTCTAATAATTTTTCAGATGCCTGCAGTTCACCTTCGGCATGAATTACTTTGGCTCGTCTATTTCTTTCGGCTTCAGCTTGTTTAGCAATTACTCGTACCATACTTTCACCTAAATCAATATCTTTCAATTCGACGTTGGTTACTTTAATTCCCCAAGCATCCGTTGCTTCATCAATGATTCGTTGAATATGTGAATTTAACTTTTCTCGTTCTGATAACATATCGTCTAACTCGTGTTGACCTAAGACAGATCGTAACGTTGTTTGGGCTAATTGACAGGTTGCAGAATAAAATTCTTCAACATTGATAATGGCTTTGTCTGCTTGGATGACTTTAAAATATAAGACGGCGTTTACTTTTACTGAAATATTATCTTTTGAAATAACATCTTGTGGAGGAATGTCCATGACAACAATTCTCATATCAACACGTGTCATGGTTTGGATAAACGGAATAACAATGATAAGTCCTGGTCCTGAAACACCTGTAAATCGGCCTAAGGTGAAGATTACAGCTCGTTCATATTCCTTTAGAATATTTATGGCAGATAAGATTAGAATCCCTAATAAAATGCCTGGAAATAATAATTCAATCATGATTTTTTCTCCTTTTTTGATGTTATGATTAATGTTTGGTCGGTGATGTTTGTTACGATTATAGTTTCGTTATTTTTAATGGAATGTGATGATTTGGCATTCCATATTTCACCTTCAATTTTAATTTGACCTGTTGATTGATAGTTGTTTAAGGTTTTGCCTTCTTTGCCTATTAATGATTCGATACCATGCTTGGGTTTTTCTTTTTTTTGTTGAATCATCAAGGTTATAGTTATCATAAAAAATAAGATATTAATTAGGGTTGTCATCATGATGATAGGACTGCTAATACTTAAGTTTAAGGCATTGGGTTCTATAAGAATTAAGGATCCTCCTAAAAATATACTGGTTCCTAGGATTCCTAAAATTCCAAAACTACTTATAAAAATTTCTGCAATTAAGCAAGTGCTACCAATTATTATTAATAATAAGCCTAACCATGATAGTGGCAGTAAGTTAAGTCCAAATAATGATAATATTAATGATATAGATCCTATGACTCCAGGAATAATAAGTCCTGGTGCCGAAAATTCGAACATCAAGCAATAAATACCGGCTATTAAAAGTAAATAGGCTATATCTGGGCTGGTTATGATGGTTAAAATTTTTGTTTTGATATCGGCTACAAGAGGGATAATGGTGATGTTTTTTGGAATTGAAATAGGTTCATTATGGATTGTTAATGGTTTCTCTGATGCTTTTTTGAGAGCGCTGATAGGATTTGATGCTACATAATCAATGATATTTTGGTTGACGGCTTCGAATTCCGTTAAGCTTGCACCGTTTTTGACAGCTTTTTTTGCCCATTCTTTGTTTCTGTTATGGATAGTTGCTAAACTTTCTAGATAAGCAATGGCATCATTTATTTGTTTTGTTTCTAATTTAGATTCTTTGTTTTCTTTTTGATTTTGTTCTGTGTTGCTTGGTGATGTTAGGATGTTGATGGGGGTTGCTGCTCCTAAGTTTGTGCCTGGAGCCATGGCTGCTATATGGCTTGCGTATAAAATATAGGTTCCTGCACTTGCTGCACGAGACCCTGATGGATAAACGTAGGATAGGATGGGAATTGGGGATGCTAGAATTGCTTTGACAATTTGTCTCATTGATTTGTCTAAGCCTCCTGGTGTATCGATGGTTAATAATATAGCACTTACGTTATCATCAATTCCTTTTTGTATTCCTCGTTCAATATAATCAGCTACGGCGGGACCGATCGGACTTTTGATAGATAATTCATATACGATATTATTAGCACTATTAGTTCCGTAGGTTGTAATTGCTAATAGAATACAGATAAAAAAGCTTAGTATATAATTCATTCTGTCGGTATATACCTCTTTTTTGTGTTTTTTTAAACTTATTTTTTTGTTTTTTTTATAAAAAATGTTTAGATCTTGGTATTTGTGGTATTAATGGTAATATATTAGTTAAGCTAGTATAGATAAAATATATAAAAAGAGGGAACGGACTATGGATAATCTAGAAACTTCAGTTGAAAAATTTAAAGCACTTATGTCTCAACAGTTAGAGCGTGTTAATCAGATTAAGCGTGATTCAGAATGGGTAGATTTATCTGAAAAAGAGTCTATTGTTATTGGTGTTTGTTGGGGAGATGGTATCGGTGAATCGATTTCTAATCAAGCACAACGTGTTATGGAATATGTGTTGGGAGATGCTATTCAACAAAGAAAAATTGAAATTAGGATTATTGATGGTCTAACTATAGAAAATCGTGTTCAGCATAATAAAGCGATTCCAGATGATGTGTTAGCCGAATTACGAGCTTGCGATGTGATTTTGAAAGGGCCAACAACAACACCGCAGCAAGGTGACCCATGGCCAAATATTGAATCGGCTAATGTTGCGATGAGAAAAGAATTAGATTTATTTGCTTGTGTTCGACCTGTAAGTGTTCCTGAAAAGAATATTTCTTGGTGTTTTTTCCGTGAAAATACAGAGGGTGCTTATGCTTTGGGGTCTCAAGGGTTTAATGTTTCAGATGATTTGAGTGTTGATTTTAAAATTATTTCTGAACCGGGTGCAGAACGGATTATTAGAATGGCCTTTGAATATGCACGCAAAAATAATAAAACACGTGTTACGGTTGTTACCAAATCTAATGTGATTAAAACAACAGATGGTCGTTTTTCTGATGTTGCTAAACGAGTTGCGAAAGAGTATGAGCAATTTGGTATTTCTTGTGATGAGTGGTATATCGATATTATGACAGCAAAATTAATTGATGAAGCAAGAGCGAGTGAATTTCAAGTGATGGTATTACCTAATTTATATGGTGATATTTTAACGGATGAAGCAGGTCAAATTCAGGGTGGTGTTGGTACCGCTGGTAGTGCTAACATTGGCAAACGTTATGCAATGTTTGAGGCTATTCATGGATCAGCCCCTCGTATGGTTAAAGAAGGTCGTGCTCAATATGCAGATCCTTGTTCAATGATTAAAGCTGCTTCTATGTTATTGCAACATATTGGTTATGTTGAAGATGCTCAAAAGATTCAAATGGCTTTGGATATTACAACTCAATATGAAAAGAAATATAAAATTACAGGGCGAGATAACGGAGCTTCAGGTGAAGACTTTACAAACTATGTTCTAGATTGGGTTCAAAGTGCTAATTTAGTATCCGAGTGGGAACGTTATACAAAGAACTATGTTGTTTAACGCATTATTGTTTTTTTATATTTAATATTTATTTAGATTAAATTTTTATATTTAGGATTTTTGTTGTGAATCTTCAAACCCTACTAATAAAATATTAAGAGCACGTGTTGATAATAAAATTTCTATTAGGGAACTGATAATGGAACCTAAAAAGATAATTAAACTACCAATAAATAAAGAGGTGCCTAGTGATTGGTAACTCATTAATAATGAAAAAATGCTAATAATACAAAGAATTAAAGCGCATGCACCTAAACTTTGCATTAAACGAATTAGAAATAATCGGAATCGTAAATGTTTGATTTGTTTTACAATATGATTAGCATTTATATTTTGATAATCGTGATGTAAAGTTCGAATTAATTGTGATAAGGCCAAAAAACGATTGGTATAGGCTAACATTAATAATGTGATAGCCGGAAAAAGAATAGCAGGAGTTTCTATACTTAGGATCATAGCTTTATTATATACTGCTTTTGTCTTTTACTGAAAGATACTTGGGGAGTATTTTTTATTCTTTTTTTTCAGTTACTTTTTTATTGTTTCTAAGAACGGTGGCTTTTGTTAATATAATTGCTTCTTCTGGTACATCATGAAGTGGTACATTTCGTTTATATAGTTCAGAATAGTACATTATTCGTTTTGTTCTTACTTTTTGTATTTTTTCTAGTACTCGTTCACCATCAATTACTTCTGCAAATACGGTATATCCTTTGCCTTTTTGGGTGGTGTAATCTAAATCTTTATTGTTGGCTAAATTAAAGAAGAATTGTGATGCCGCGCTATTATTATCAATGGTTAGTGCCATAGAAACTGTTCCTTTAATGTTTGATAGACCTTGGCGTGATTCGTTTCGAATAGGTTCTTTTGTTTTTTTTGCTTTTAAATCTTTGTTAAAACCGCCCCCTTGGATAATAAATCCATCAATAACACGATGAAAAATTGTATTGTTGTAATAGCCCTCGTTTACATAAGATAGAAAATTTTTACATGTGTTAGGCGCTTCATCTGGAAATAAACGAATAATAATAGTTCCCATGCTTGTTTCTAACTGTACTATGGCTCTGTTATCAATGGTAGTAATGCTCCATAACGTACTGGTTATGGTTATTATCATGATTAGTGCTAATAAAATATGTTTAAGTTTCATAATTAGTTTAATGTGTTACATAATTTGTCTTATTAATTAATTCCACAAACGAGTCTGCTTTTAAACATGCACCGCCTACTAAGGCACCATCAATGTCTGGTTGTTTTATTAAATCATCAATATTGTCTGGTTTTACTGAACCTCCATATAAAATTCGGGTTTTGTTTGCTACTGTTTCACCTTTTTCTTTTGCTAATGTATCTCTAATAAATGTGTGGACATCTTGTGCTTGCTCTGGAGTTGCTACTTTTCCTGTTCCAATAGCCCAAACAGGTTCGTAGGCTATAATAATTTCTTTTGATTCTAAAGATATGTCATCAAGACATTCTAATAATTGATTTTTTATTACAGCTAAGGTTTTATTAGCTTCTCTTTCTGCTAATGTTTCGCCTACACAATAAATGGGGGTTATGTCGTTTTCTAAGCTTAATTTACATTTAATATGACACTTTTGATTATTTTCATTATGATAAAGTCTTTGTTCAGAATGGCCAATAATGACATGACTGCAGTTACAACTTTTAATCATATTAATGGAAATATCTCCTGTAAAAGCGCCTTCTTTTTCAGTTGAAATGTTTTGTGCGGCTAATGATATGGATGTGTTATTAAGAAGTTGGTTAACGGCATCAAGTGCAATATAAGGTGGTGCGATAATGATTTCACATTCGTTTATGTTATTAACTAATGGTATGATCGATGTTACAAATGTTTTCGATTCTGTTAATGTTTTATTCATTTTCCAGTTTCCTGCAATAATTGGTTTTCTCATGGGTTTCTCCTTATATTAAAAATATTATAATTACGGTTGTTAAAATTGTAATAAATTTGATAAATAATGATAGGCTTGGGCCTAATAAATCTTTGTAGAGTACCCCTATATGGTTTGATTGTTCAATGGAGTTATAAAATGGGCTGGATTGGCCCCCATATTTGCCATTATTAATTTGTGTTTTGGCATTACTAATAACATCGCCTGCAATTGACCAATAATAAGCAAGCCCTAAACATGATAATAAGGCTCCAATTGTAAAAGCAAGTAAGGTTGCAATGTTTAGTAAATAACCAATTAATATTGGAATAAAAGTAATTAAAATTCCTGGGATAATTAGACCGTCCATACAATAACATACTGCTTTATCTGTACATTTAATGATGTCTGGGTTTGCTTTTCCTTCTTTTAAAAAAGGAATTTCTGAAAATTGTCTCTTAATTTCAACAACAAAATATTTAATGGTTTTTTGAACGACATTGACTAAAAATCCGGATGCAATTAAAGGAATCATTGTGCCAAGCATAAGTCCTAATACCCATAACATATTGATTGAAAATAAGTTTTCATAACGGTAGCCAGCTAGACAAAATGTGGCGAGACAGACGGAGCAGGTTGCTAGTAATGATGTAATAGCTGAATATCCATTTCCAATTGCAATGGTTGAGTTTCCTAGTTGATTCATTTTTTGTGTATGATTTAATATTGTGTGAGAGGATGATGATAAATTGGCTATTTTATTTACGGATTTGGATAAAGGTGAAAAGCTATTGATGGTTATAATAGTAGAACTAACAGAAAGCATGGCTAAGGTTGCAATACTAATTCCATAAAATCCAGCAGCAAGATAAGCAATTATGCAGGTTATTAATAGATAAGTTAGATATAAAATATTACTTTTTAATCCTAAACTAATGCTAAAAAAATGAATCATTGCTGTTCCGAATTCTGTTTCTTGAGCACATGCATTGGCTGTTTTAAATTTGGATGATGTTAATAACTCGGATGTATAGCATATTAAGGTTATTCCTATTAAACCTGCCATATAAGCAACGTAGGGTTTAAAGGTGTATAAACCTGTCCAGATGGATATGGTTTTAATAGGTTCTAATGTAGCCATAATAAAATAGGTTCCAACGCTACAAATTAGTAAGGCTACATATAAATTTTCTAATAGAATATTTTGAAAGGCATGATATTTAATTCTAAAGTGGACAAAAAAGTAGCCAATAATACTGCCAATAATACTGATACTAATAATATGTAAGGGTAGGGATTTAAAATAGGGGGCTAGCGTTTCGTTAATAATCATATGTTTTTCAAAGGCAAAGGCAAATAAAATCATGGCTAATATACTTAGAAAAAAAGATCCGATGATATCTGAACAAAATCCACTTAGTTTATGAGTATAATCAGCTGATATGTTAACTAAATAGCCTGTGTTTCTTACATCTTCATATGGTAATTCTGGGGATCTTATTTTTGTGATACCTAGCCCCACATGAGAACTTACTTTAAACAAGCCTCCTCCAATTCGAGTAAAGAAACTAGAAAAGACAATTCCCAGACCATAACCTATTAATAGTTGATAAGATGTTAGATAAAATAAGCATGTACCAATTATTAAGAGGATACTAATGCTAATAAAGCCTAACATGCTTACTGTATTAAAATGAATAATAATACTTTCGTTAAAGTAACCTTTTGATTTTTCCAGTATTTTAGGTATAAAGGCTGGTATAATACTCGTTAAAATAAATAATGTAATGGACATGGACAATCCTCCTAAAAAAAAGGCTCCAATTTGATTCCATAAAAATTTCTTTTCTAATATGATACAAATGATATATAAAATAATGGATGTATAAGTTAATAATTGTAATATCGATGAAAAGGATCGTAGTCCGTATACTTTAATACCATCTTTTACTAGTGAACTTACTTTATGAGATTCATTTTTTTTGAGTTTAATATTGTTGATAATAATAAATTGTATAATGCCTAAACAACCTAGTATTAACGAGCTTATAAATAATAGTTGTATTGATATCATGGCTTCATTTAACTAGAGTTTTACTTCTCTCGTCAAGTTGTAATGGTGGGTTTAATCGATATCCAAGGTAATGGCCTATATCATTTAAGTATTGAGATTCTTGTTTTATGGTTTCTTGTGTCTGAATTCCTTCAAAGCGTGTAAAGTTGTTATAAAAATATGATTTAATCTTAGATAGAGGGGCAAGTTTGTTGCATAATGTTAGGGTTTCTTGTATTAAATTAAATAATTGTTTATTTTCTTGGCCTTCATTGATACATTTTTTGATGATATGAGTAAAAAATAAAGCATATTGTAAATGATTAAATGATGTTCGAATATTTTGAAAGTGATGAGTTACTGAATAATTGGTTATGATATGAAATGATTTTCCTTTAAATAATGTTACGGATGCTATCGTTAAAGGTTCTAATGACCATACTTTTTTTTTAGAAGGTTTTGCTGCATATTTCGCTAAACAGGTTAGTTTTCCTGTTTCTTTTGTAAAACAAATACATCGTTTGTCATGTTCGAAAAATGGTTTTGATTCAAGAATTAATACTGTATGTGTGGATTGGCTCATATGATTAT
>TARA_B100001175_G_scaffold158469_1_pt1 | contig 23743 bp, 15 predicted proteins | sample TARA_B100001175 | Tara Oceans TARA_B100001175
TTCTTCGGCTCTCGAGCCGAGCCATCCCCCAGTCGGGTTGTAGCATCTTGTGATTCCACATACCCACCTGTATGAGTTTTAATCGCCTCTCCACTATTAGATAGTGGAGGATTGATTCCTCTGGTATTCCAGGCATATCAATTCAGGTTTCTCTGGCCATTCCGTCTCCCCGCGGGGCGGAGCGGCCTCAACCTCTTACCCTGGTACGCGATGTACCAAGGAGCACATAAAGCATCCCGGCGACCTACATTCGGTATATGAAGTAACCGGGGTACTAGGCCCACATTTGAGTGTGAAAAAGGGACCACGGTGACGGATTATTCGTCATTTAAGGGAGAATGGGATAAGCCAAACAGTAAATGATTCGTGGATTTATCCCCGGACTGCTCGCTAGTTACGGCTTTTTGTCCTCTCGTTTCGCCTTCCAATGGAGAGTTATCCAATCCGAAGGCCAATATATTGGTTTCAGTTTTTTCTGGGGTTTTTTCTAAGCCGAAAGGGATTGACGAATGTCGCGATCCTTCCGTTTCCGTATCTAGACCGAATGGCAGCGTGTTTCCGTTCTCAGAATCCCCGGAAGTAGGAGGTTGTGATATTTCTAACTCATCGGATGGCGTACTTCCGCAAACTGGGCATGACGAAGAAGAGGTCACCAAACCGCAAACCACGCATTCGGGCATGACCCCCCGAGGGGGTCTGTTGCTTCATAATGGCGGTCAGGCGTACAATGCACCATGGAAGAAGTACATGAATACGGTCGCCACACAGCATGTGATCAGCATGACGGGAAACCCTGCTCTGACCCATTCCCTCGTGGTTATCGGATACGGCGAACGCTCACTGATTGCTACAGTCATCACATTGGCGCTGGATCCAATCGGAGTCGCATTTCCACCGAATCCGGCCCCCATTGCCAGTGCCCATAGTAGGGGCTCTGGGCTCAGAGTCCCTCCACTGGCCTCGGTGATGCTGAAGATTACCGGAATCATGGCTGCTGTGAACGGGATGTTGTCGATCAGGGCACTGGCTATTGCAGAGACCCAGATGATGGCTATGGCGAGCTTGACTTCATCGTCACCGAAGTTATCGAAAATCCAGTTGGCGACCTGATCGAGATAGCCGACATCGCCAATTCCCCCAACTAGCAAGAATAGTCCTACAAAGAACAGCAACGCTTGCCATTCAACCTTCTCTACTACGTCATTGATGAATCCTTCTCTGATTTCTTCCCCCGGCCTGGCAGCGATCAGTGCGAAACCAGCACCTGCTAGAGCTATCCCATCAATCTCTATCTCCAGATCCAGAAGGGACTTAGCGGAGAACGCCACTACGGTCATACCGAGAATGAAGAGAGTTGTATACATCAGCTGCTTGTCGTTGATTGCATCCCACTCGTCCTCTTCCATAAGGAGGTCGACGTGTGGTGACTTCTGCTCCGCCCAGTCCTTGTAGTACCACCTGAAGTAAGTCAGAGTTGCGACCCATGCAATGAATGTTAGAATACCCAGCTTGAAAAGAAAGCCATTGAAAGAGAACGCTTCCAAGGCAGGAGTTGCGTCGGCAGCGGCTGCAGCAATCATGACATTGGGAGGGTCGCCTACCATCGATGCTACTCCGCCGGTGTCGGACAGGATTGCCTCTGCGAGCAAGGGGGGGACTGGATTGATTTCCAATTTATTGCAGATTCTCAAAGTCACAGGAGCGATAATGATGATCGCAGTGACATTGTCGATGACAAGAGATAGCAATGTGGTGAAGGTTCCGAGCAGGACTATCAACCTCCAAGGGTCGCCCCTGCTCATCTTGGAAGCCTTGATAGCGACATACTCGAAGAACCCGCATAATTCCAAAATTGAGGCGAAAATCATCATCCCCAGCAATAGGCCAATAACTTCCCACTCAATCCATCCCAACATGGTATGCTCAAGCGTGTAAGTGTCGATTAACTGACCGGCGGAGTTGTATTCTTCGTGAAGGTGGAATACCCCTGTCCAATGACCGTAAAGTAGCATCATGACAGAGCCGAACCAAGCGGCTATTGTTCTATGCACTACCTCTGAAAGAATTAATGCAAACGAGAGGATGAAGATTCCCAATACTACCTGTTCTTGACTCACCATGGCCCGTCGAACTGTGAACACCCTAAATATCTCACGATTGCCAGGGGCCCTCTGAGGTCTGAAATAATGTTATTTCCCGGACCAGAAAACTGCGACGTTGCCCCTCTGGAATACTAGCCTTGAGCCGGTCTGTTTGGCCATAGATGAGAATAAGTCATCTCTCTCACTAGAATTACCTGCAATTCCCCTATTCGCTTTTACCTTGACTAGATCACGATTTTCAAGCTGATCTTTCAATTCGGTGATTATTGCTTCTGTTGAGCCTGATTTTCCCACCCTAACTGTAGGCCTCATTGATGGGTCGGCCGATAGTTTGAGAATCCTACTTGGTATTGGTTTCATATTGAATCACCCGGGCCTCTCTTGGAGATATTTCCACATATGGTGCACGTAGTAACGATCTGCTTGGAGACTATTCTAATTCTTGAGTTTTGACTGGGCGATAGAGCGCTCAAACATTTTCTGCATATCATCCTAGATATTTCTGGTTCGGCCCTCCTTCCATGCCTCCTGCCCACCCTGATGATATCCCTCGCAGCTGAATCTGCAATTTGCTTATCGTCGAGATGTGTGGATAGGGTCTCGGAAAGGATCGCTATAGCTGCAGCGGCATCTGCTTTCCTATTCCTGGAGGATCGGGAACGGTACTTCTTGCCTCTAGAAATTTCAATCCCTCACAATTTAGAAGCTATGGCGTTCCCAACATCTTCGATTGATCCATTTCCATCAATACGCATTAGTAATCCTCGCTTAGAATACCAGTCGGCCAAAGGTGCCGTCTGTTCATGGTAGGCTGCTAATCGGCTTCTTACCGTTTCTTCGGTGTCGTCCTTTCTCTGCACTACCCTCATAGAGACACCCTCAGGCGGGGGTTTGAACTTGATGTGATAGATCTCACCAGTTTGAGGATCCATTCTCCTTCCAACTATCCTCTCAACAATCGAATCATCCGGGACCTCCATGGAAATCACGACTTCCACGGACACGATTTCTGCCAATGCCTCTGCTTGGGGGATGGTTCGGGGAAAACCGTCAAACAGAACTCCCCCTACAGCATCCTCGTCCTTCAGCCTCTCAGAAATAAGGCCGATGATAATTGAGTCTGGAACTAGCAATCCTGCATCCATGAAAGTCTTGGCCTCATGGCCCAACTGTGTGCCTTGGGAGACAGCTGCCCTAAGCATGTCCCCCGTTGAAACCTGTGGCTTGCCCGTTAATTCAGAAATCCTACCGGCCTGCGTTCCCTTACCCGCACCAGGCGGACCAAAGAGTACGATAGAACCAGCCATGTCATTCCGACCTAGTTGACAGTGATAACGGTCACGGACGATTCTGTTCCCACCAGAGATGGCCATAGGCGGCCCACTGTTCCATTGTCCATCCCTCAGGAAGGCCTCCAAGGGGTAACGGAGCAGCCCCTTCTGGAGACTTTGGAATCTCAAGCGAGGGCAGGGATGATGAACTCATCGCCGATTCGATCTCGTCATTACTGACCGTGCCCGTTAGTACCTCACCCGAGGCGCTGGTCTCCATTGCTGCAGCCCTCCTCTCTGTTTGAGTTCCTGAGAGTAGCGCGGAACCAGGGGGTATCAGCTCCTCCTCCGGCCTCAGCCCATCAGATGATGAACTCCTCATCCTGAGTCCAACTACTAGGGTGGCAGATAGCAACAAAAGGAATGCTACCGCATATGCCCAAGAGGGTATGGCAAATGAACCAGAGTCACGGGATTTGCTGACCTGCAGATCCAGATTGCCATCGGTTGAAGTTACTTCGGAGGAAGTCGAGTTCGCATGCAAAGAAAGCTGAACCAGACCAAACTCGGTGGATTCACCGGGGCTCGCTGTAACTGTAATCTGAACCGACTGGCCGGGGGAAAGTGGACCTGAATGCGAAGAATAAATGAATACTGTCCACCCCTCTGGCGAGATGATGTCAATCGTAAATTCCGAGTCGACATTCCCCCAATTAGTCAGGGTAACTTCGAATTCCCCCTCTGAATTGGCGACTATGCCCTCCAGTAGAGTGCTCTCGCATTCAAATTTGAGCCAAGAAGACGGCAGTACTTCGACTTGCATCCAAACTGTGTAAGACTGGGAGACGCCACTGGGTGTGAACACCTCGATAATGACAGGAACGGTATTGGAGAGGGGGCCCGAGGACAAGTTTCCGGGTAGCTCCAAAGCAACCGATATGGTTGCCTGCTGATTCATACCCATTTGGAAGTCTCGAGAGGAGAGGAACCCAGCAGACCACCCATCTGGGAGAGTGCCCATGGTTAGCGAAACTGAGAGTTCGACATTTCCAACATTGTGTGCATGTATGGACGAGACTCCACTCGTCCCTAGTGCAACTGAAATTTTCTCATCCCCTACTAGATCTAGGTGGGCAAGTTCGAGAACGACGAGTTTGGTTGCATTTGTTACTGTTTGACCGCCTTCCTGCGTGGTCCTTATTGTGATGGTGTTAGAATCCCCCATCTGTGCAGTCATCGGAACGATGGTGTTCACAGTCACCGTTGCCTGTGAACCGGCAGATATTGTGAAGGCGACCCCTTCCAGGGACTCTTCTTCTCCATGGACTATCTGTACTGGCCATGTATTTAGAGAGGAAAGTGCTGTGACTTCGAATGACATTGGCAGGTTGCCGTCATTTGAAACCACCATCTTAGTTGCAATAATATCGCCATTCAGAACTGCTCTATCTGTGGCTACTGCAAGGGGGCCGAGTGGAGTCCACTCGTCGGATAGATCTACCGAATAGATATCTGTGAGGAAATCCATATTCTCGAAAACCACTACAGTTGCGTCCTCTGTGGTAGTAAGGGTTGGATCATTTACAGAAGTAGTGGTGCAGGAAAGGTCCTCCGTAGTTCCTGCAGCAGGCTCACCATTCTCAGAATCGGGTACCCTGACCTTGATTGGGATTGGTAGGAACTGCAGCCTCCCCAGGGGGTCTAGTGTGACATCGGATGACTGACTATTGCCGATTAAAATTGGCCAGTTATTTTCAGAATCACAAACTACCCTGTACTGAGTGGGGCCATTGCCGGTATTCTTTACTGAAAGTGAGAAAATTGCTAGCTCGCCTGGTTCTGCCCCCAACTCCTGAGTACCGGCTGCAATGGTGTACAGACCCTCGACCCTTTCCACCTCTGCCTCTAGCCTCATTGAGTGAGATACGGTTGGAGCGTTGACATCATAGAGATTTAGATCCGTTACAAATGTACCAGGTAGAGCGTAAACAGCGCCCGATGGATTGTCGATATCCGTATCTACATCGGTGAGATTCAACTGGACGATTACCCTATCTCCTTCCTCCCCAAGTGGGGATAGTTCCCAGGGGCCTGTTTCATTGAGTAGTTTCCACCATTCATCCGAAGGCTGTTGTAATATTCCATTCTCCGAAACAATCTGTACGGGTGAAACGCTTAACCTGACAGAAATAGGGGATGTTCCCTCGTTCCTTAACTCTAGGTCGAAATATATTGAGCTCCCTGTTCGAGGATCTAGCGTCCTCTTCATGGCCTGTTCCATTTGCGAGGGGTTTTGAGGTAAGTTACCATCTTCCATCAAGGGCGTGACTCTGACCCCTATCTGAGAAACGGTCACTGATATTACGACCTTATTGTTATCAATTCCGGATATCTCATCGTTGAGTTCTTCAACTTCGGAGTCTGAATCCAATCTTAGCTCGAGAAGGTGCGCACCAGTGGATGAGAATGAGTGGGGGAATGAGAGGGAGTCTAGGCCTCCGCCGCTTAGTGAAGGCCTGCTGGAGGTGTGAATGATAGTCCCCGTGGTTAGATCTTCAATCTCAACTTTGTAATTGCCGGAGGGTGCTGCGGCCCTGTTGCCCCAAGCCGCCTCTATTAGGAGGGTGTCGCCCTGGAGAGGGCTATCGACTGATGTTGTCAGGGAACCCTCGAAGACCGCAAGGTCTGCTTTCTCAACCTCTGACGCACTGGCCGATATAACTAGGGAGTAATCCTGCAGGTAACCGCCGGCATGACCCACTTCAACGGTCCACGTTTCGATAATATCGCTGACCCCCGAGGGCAGTCTGATTCTCTCGACATTGTTCAGCCTGTCCTCATTCCCACCCCCCATAATGCTGAATCCAGCAGAGAAGCTGTTTCCAATGTATACTGAGCCATTTGGAGCAGTTATTCTGAGGTCAAGGTCATTGACCAAGCGAGGAGCGCTCTGGTTAGCAATTGCTGATCCCTCTCTGTCGTTCCATACCAATGTGACATCAAGCCCGCCCATGGCATCGCTGGACATCTCAAATGTGTAGGCGAAACTGTGACCTGGCAGGAGTTGTCTGGAGTCGTCATAGAATAAATTCAAGCTCCCCTCTGAGCTTCCCATGATGTCATCATTGAAAGTGCCAGATGGATACAAACTCTGTTGCAGATCCAGTTGCCCCCATCCCTCAAGTGCGTTTGGAATGTCGGGATTTCCAATATCCTCGGCCCCATTTATGAGAATGGCCCTGATTAGGTCGGAGCGTGGTTCGCTAATTCCCTCTGATTCCCTTAGGTACTGCCTGGTCATCGCAGCTGCGCCAGCGGCGACGGGAGTAGCCATGGATGATCCATTCAGGGCCATATAGAGCGGGGTCGTCCCATCATTATGGGTGGCTGTCGAACATGAGCTGCCACTTGCGTACTGTGCTTCCTCCGCTCTAGCAGAGCAAATCATCACCCCAGGAGCCACGATGTCGGGCTTTATCCTCCCGTCTAAGGTAGTCCCCGAAGATGAAGTTTCGGACACCGATCCTTCCGGGACACTAGAGTAGGCGCCTGTGGTTGAGGCCCCGACGGTCAGTGCATTCTTTGCGGTACCCGGGGGGGTAACTGAGTTGGGGTTCGGACCAAGATCACCCGCTGAGAATAGTGCTAGGAAACGTGGATAGTCATAGATGAAATCATCTACAGAACGAGAATCCGAGGAGTACTCTCCGACTAGATTTGTGTTGCCCCAACTATTGGTCTGAATCCTAGCTCCTTGGTCCCATGAGTGGGTGAACATCTCGTAAAGTGAACCCCACCTAGCAAGAAATCCTGAGTTGTCGGCCTCTAGCTGATAGAAGTGGAATGTGGCATCGGGGACCATTCCCTTAGATGCAGTATCACCAGAACCGTCGCCTAGAAGAGTGGCTGCGACATGAGTGCCATGACCGCTATTCATATCAGAATGGCTGTTATCTGGCCCAAACTGATCGTAAATCCCCCTTACCCTGCCATTAAAGTCACCATGATCTTCGTCCAAACCTGTGTCTGATATCGCTAGGACCTCTCCTGATCCATTCAGAGAATTTCCACTTTCGAGATAGGCCCCTTCGAGACCGGAAATCGCCCACGCGTTGCTATTGTGAATAGTCAATACGCTGGAGGTTTGTATGCTCAGCACCCTCCAGTCCAATGCCAGTGGTGCGAGCCAATCCGGACTCACCCCCCTTAACTGACATAGACTTGAGTCACAAATTTCGTCCCGACCGTAATTTTCAGAAATTTGTGAAAGGTGCCATGAGAGCTCCAATATTTCATCGAACGACAAATCCGATGCCGGAGTCACGTCTAGATTGAGAAAATCCACAGGGGGCGATACATCGGAAATTTCGGATGAAACTTTCCATGAGTGAGGCATCTCACTGAACCATCTGACATTAGGGGATTTTCCCAGGAAGTCCACATGGCTTCCCTCGGACGGTGGCCTGACAACCAAAACGCCGTCTGGAATAGAGTCTAGAATTTTGAAACCAGATGATTCTAGATCGTTGATTAGGGGAGTCAAATCAGAGGTGAAGGACTGAACCAGCATCATTCTGGGATTTGTCGGATTATCGGGATTCATCAGCCAGTCCGGGCCAATGGGCATTGCCTCCACGAGAGGGTCAAAAGTTCCAAGCGGCGAATGTACGAAACCCGAAAACTCCCTGAGCGGATATTCGGATTCCGCGGCATTTTCGAGAAGCGACCATTCCCCTTCCCAAAATGAGGTGCTCTGCGATTCTGAAAACTCGTCCTGAACATCTGCAGCGGCCGTCCCTGACCACGTTGAGAAAATTAGGAGAAGCAGTGCCAATACGGACTTTCTCCTTGTGTTCATGGGTCCTTCGGACCCAAGCCTGACTTTTGACCGTTAACGACAGTTGATTCTAAAATGAGTCATTATCCTAGGTCAGAAAACCCCCCTCAGAGGCCATAATAGCGGGAAATTGCTGAATCGGTCATCTCTACGCTCTTTCTCCAATCTGACTCTGTTCCCATTAGGGCTCGGATACAATCAATATTCTCCGGAATGACGTCACTTTCCTGGTGTATGGCTTGGAAATAATATAGACGATCTCCGACTAGCTTAACACCATCCTCCCATACGAAAATTTCATGCAAATCGCCCCATTTTCTACCAATATCTCGGGCCATCTCCATAACCTCTGCAGTAGTAGTAATCCTATGTTCAGAGCCGTTCATAATGATGACCCGAGGGGTGTTACTCCAGAGTTCTATTACCGACTCCGTTGTGAGTCCATGACCGGGCGGTAAATCGGCAATAATAGAGTGAACGTGCATAATAGTAGTTGGAACTGCTACTGCAAGGCTGTTGATTTCTATCTCTGGCTTGACCGTCATCACATCTGGGCCGTGATGACTAGGGACCTTGAGTACTGGTTTTATCGCATTGATCGGGCCTCTGTTCGAATCTCCAGGATCAGCTGCTCTGCGAATCATTGTGCATTCTACTTTCAACGACCCGCAATGTTCGAAAAGGGGAACTAGGGTGCGAGAAAGTCCAGTGGTATTGCAAGAAACGACCCTTGTTCCCTGCGCGTTAAGATTCTCGACATGATTTGCGGAAGATGTGTAAGAAAGACCCGTGAGAGAATGTTTTTCGCCCCCTTGGAACATGTATTTGATTCCAGCTGACTTGTACTTTGAGAGATTGTCGGCACCCAACTTTCCCGGAGCGCAGTCAACTACCACATCAGCGACCGAGAGTAGGTCTGATAGCCCTCCTGAGCATTCATAACCATTCATCCCAAAGCGGGAGATCGATTCTTCATCATCGAATGTGCAGTAAAGAGGGAATCCCTTCTTTACTGCTAGATCGCATCCAAACGATGGGCCCGTCTTAGTGACGCCGACTACTTCCATGTCATCTTGTGCGTCCACGGCGTCCGCGACACGCTTTCCAATTGTCCCAAAGCCATTAATTGCAACCTTGATTACTCCCACAGTATTCCACCTCTCCTTGATTGGATGCCCCTGACTTCCCTCTATCAACATACCCATTCGCCGGATTGGCCAATTAAATGAAATGAGGTGTCAGCCACATAGACGCCCGTCACAATGAAGACCACTTGCTCGTGTCACGAGTCGAGTGCGATGAGGGATTTGACTGCGAAGAGCCTCAAGCTCAACAGAGACATTGCTAGAATGCTCCCTGAGGCGATGGAAAAAGATCGTTTAATCAAGATTGGTTATGGTGCTGGCGGTGATCTAAAGCCCCGTACTGGAGAGTTTGGGGTCATCACTCACCTACCTCCCAAGTCAAGAGTTCTAATTCTTGGAGAATTGGGAGAGTGTGTTGGCGGAATGAACAGGGGTGGTTCACTAACACTGGAAGGTGGATGCGGTTCGATGTTGGGCGCTTTCCAACGCAGCGGAAGAGCTGTTGTGGAGCGTGATGTTGGAGATAGGGCGGGTTTTCACATGTCTGGAGGGACGATTACTGTGCATGGCTCGGCAGGAAGGGAGGCTGGAGCCGGGATGACTGGTGGTTCGTTGGTTGTCAGGGGGCATGTTGGAGACAACGTTGGAGCCGGGATGACTGGTGGTACTGTGATCGTTATGGGCTCTGCTGGACCCAATCCCGGTATTGGCATCAGAGGGGGAAAAATCGTTATTTTGGGAAGCTGTCCACCTCCTGGCCCTGGGGCGTCTATGAGATCCATTACTGATTCAGAAATTGAGGAGTTTTCCGTATTATTGGAGCCACTAGGGCTCTCTGTAGGGGATGATGCATTGATTTTGGTGGCTGATGGAGAGGGGGCTCAGGTCGACTCCGCCCCCACAAGGAGCATTTCTGAAGGTTTTGAGAACATAGGAATATTCCCCTCAGCTACAGATAGGCTACCAGAACATGCCCATATCGATAGTGGTGTGAATATACTTCCAGTTGGAGGCGATGAGGGGGGGATACGATTACCGATACCTTGGCTAATCAAGTCTGGCAATGGAGCAGTTTTAGGGAATTCCTCGGCTTCTGAACATCCTGCGATGGCGAAGGGGTCCCCACGAAGTAGTGACCTCCTCCTTGTTGGGACGGGTGAGCTTGTGGATGCTGTTGATGACCTTTCGAATTGTTCCGGGCTAATTCTGGACCTTGCAGACCTTCCCCCACTGAATGATGCTGAAATAGAGGGTTTGATTGTATCTCTTACCAGCACGATGGATGAGGCTTCATTGGTCTTCCTCAAGGATGGAGTCGAAAGAGTGGAGCATTTATTCAGACTCGTTTCCGAATTAGATCTCGATGGTGCCATAGTGGATGCTGGAGCCTATGGGGGGAATAGGGCGGCATCAGCATTACCTAGGATTGGCCTTGCAGCGAGGGCGATGGACTTCAACTCCCATGGCAGGGCCATAGCGATTGAGGTCGACAATGCACCTAGCTCGGCAGACCTAGTAATAGCTGCTTCAGCTGGGTGCTCCTTCATTGTCGGACCCATTCCTGATGATTGCGATGCGGCGGCACATCTTTCCGACCTGGGTTCTGAATTTAGAGGATGGATGAAGGAAATTGGAGTTAGTCAGGTTTCAATGTTCAGTAGAAGAAATCTCAGGGCTATGAATATGGATACGGCCGCAATCAGCGGACTTAGGTTAGTTGGATTCGAAAGGCCTTTACCAATGTGGCTTGGGAATTGAGGTTTTGTAATGCCGACCATTAGCCTCCAGCATTCTGTGATAGAGAGGATTCAGAGAATTAACAACTTCAACCACCAAAGAGAAAGATGGCCAGACTTTCTTCCGGATATTGGTTGTCCAGTAGAGGGATTCAATGAGGAAGAAATTGAAATTGAGGTTTTTCCAGACAGGCCAGACTTACTTGGTCACGAAACAATGGCTAGGGCTGCTCGCTCATTCATGGGTGCTCATGACACAGTAAGTGACGTTGAAGTGATTAGTAGTGGAATAAAGATTGATGTTGACAAATCCCTGGAGGATGTTAGGCCTGTGATTTTTGCTGCAGTGGTGAGGGGTGTGGACACTGGATCAAATGACTCTGAGAAAGATGCATTCATTCAATCAATAATGGACCATCAAGAGAAGTTGCACCTCACACTGGGCAGGAAGAGGTCTCTATCGTCGATAGGTGTTCATGACCTATCTAAACTACAGCCACCATTCCGATATGAAACTGTGGACGATGGATACTCATTCGTGCCGCTAGCTTCGGAAAATGAAATGAGCATCTCGGAGGTCCTTACACAGCATCCCAAGGGAATAGAATACGCCCACCTAATGGATGGAATGAGTCGTTTCCCAATCATCGTTGATTCGAACGATGATATCCTCTCATTTCCCCCAATAATTAATGGAGATAACACCACTGTAAACGAGGGCACTACTGACTTCTTCATAGATGTCACAGGAACCGATGCCCGCGCTTGTGAGGCATGCCTATTACTGGTTTGTCTGTCTCTTTCAGAATTGGGTGGCAAGGTGGAGAGCGTCGAAATATCGGGGTGGAACAGTGATGTGATTATCACACCCAATTTCGACAAAAAGAGTCACAGAGTCCCTGGAAAACTAGTGGAGAAGATACTTGGAATTAAGTTAGGAGAAGCTGAGATTTCTGAATCTATTTCGAAGATGGGCGGAGAGTTGATTGAGACTAGGACTGTCACGGAGGGTTCTGAAAGATCCGAGAGATGGGCAGATTGTGTTGTGGGTGAGAAGGAACACATCATCTCAATGCCGAGGTGGCGTAGTGACATTATGCATCCAGTAGATATTATCGAGGACATTGCCATAGGATTCGGCTACGGCAATCTCCCCCAGAGGTTGTCTTCCGTACACATTGATGCTGTGCCACTTCCTTCTTCTCAAATTAATCGCAGGATCAGGGCCAGCTTCAGAGCGGTTGGACTACAAGAGACTCAGAGCCTCACTCTGTCCAATAAAAGAGATCAATTTGAGATTATGAGGTGGAAAGAAAGAGGGGGATCTTCAATAATTTCCAATCCCATTACGATGGATCACACCATGATGCGTCAATTCATCCTGCCATCCCTACTCAGATTACTCTCTTCCAATAGGCATCACGAGTTACCGCAGAGGGTTTACGAGCTAGGCGAGGTAGTCCGCGATTCGAAGAATAGGACGAGTGCTTCTTGGGCGTGTGCTGAGGTTGGTGGTGGATTCGCTTCTGCGAAGGGCATCACACAGGCATTAGTCAGAGATTTGGGCGGGGCCTTGGATCTGATCGAATATCTGCCGATGGATGCGGGAGATGGGCCTTGGATAGTTGGAAGGGGGGCCCGGGTAATTATCGATGGAGTGGAGGTAGGGCAATTCGGCGAGATAGATCCCGGAGTCTCCAATGAATTTGGATTAAAATCACCAATACACGCCGGTGAGTTTGATGTTGAAAAGCTAGCCAGGGCAATACCCGACCCTGTTCTCTAAGTTACAACAATTACTTGTCCTCTAGAAGAGCCATCGCATCAAGGAAGTCCTTGTCTTCGAGGTGGCTTCTGTCTTCCAACTTACTCTTTTGATCGTCTTCTGACGGACGCTCATAGTTGACGACGGGCTTGTCCTCGATTGGCTTTACCTTGCGCGGTTTGGATTTCTTTCTGGAGAACGGCCATACCGGTGTCATGATTGGCGAACGGCACCCAACCTCATGAATGCTCCGTAAATGGGCCATATGGGGGCAGGAATGAAATCACTCGGCATCTAGGGGTGTTTGTGAGAGGGAGGGCTCTGCCTTTGGTGGCACTAGTGGTGCTATCATTTTCATTCACCGCGGGGGCACAAGAAGCTGTAGACGAGGCAGGCACTACGTTTGGTGTCGAGTCTGGTTCAATCTTCGACATTGATCCTGGCTCGGAGATAGGGATAAATGTAAATTTCACGAATAATGAGGAGTTTAGTGATGGCGCCATAGTTTCAATTTCCGGCCCTGTGGGATGGAATATTTCTTGGAGCAACCTGGAAAGTCCATCCCTGGGGCATCTTTACGAATTATCACCAGAGTCTACGGCATGGGTTGGTTTTTCCATCGGGGCCCCTTCGGTTTCGGGAGGGCTTCCTCTATCGGAATCCCTCCATCAATTTTCTATGATGGTGCAATCATTGGATAATATTTCGTCGGATTGGTATAACTTCTCACTCAGGTATGGATTCTTCGATGGTGCGGTCATTGTAGAGGGAGGGGGGGTTTCTTCCATAGAGCCTGGAAGTACTGATATTTTCGAAATAACACTTAGGAATGAGGGTAACTCATGGAGGAACTTGGAACTGGAAATAATACCCTTAGATTCCGAATCTGAACCTGTCGGTCAATCGGATTTATTCTTCTCCTATGATGGTTGGAGTGCTTCTGTAATTGACAGATGGCAACTTGAAAACGTTCCACCCAATGGAACTGTTGCGGCAAGAATTCAGATAGACTCGCCATCGGATAACGAAGGAGTTCTATTTTTCGAGGCGTTAGTTTGGAGCGAGGCATCCCCTGATTCGGTATCCAAATCTGTCCAAGGCGTAAACATAGTTCCAAGGGTTGGCGGGGAAATCGAGAAGTCCGGCGATGGGTGTTCAGATTCAGAAACTACTCCCGGAGAATTCTGTGAGATAGTCTTGGAGATTTCAAATACGGGTGACGTTGTCTCGAGATTCGACCTAAATCTGATTGGAGGGGAAGAGTGGATCGACATTGGTTTCACGGAGAGTGGCTATACAATAGCTCCAGGAAACTCTGTTGGCGGGATATCGATAAATGCAACAGTTGCTGAAGGAACAGAGTCTGGAAAGACCGCTTATGTTACAGTGCAACTGATTGTCGATGATTGGTCCCCTGGATATGTGTCATTCACCATAGTTTCTGGGGATTACTTCAGTTGGACCTTAGAGATGGCAACTTCGGAGATTGTTGAAGGAAATAATTTGACTTCAACTTGGACTTTAATGAATTCTGGTAATGGCCCGGATGGGATAGTTGCGAATCTTGATTCTAACGTAGTTACTGATTTCTGCTTCATACCCCCGGTCGGTTCGAGTTTTGACTCGAGCTCCGGTGCACCTAGGTCCTTCGAACTGCTGGATGTCCAATCTGGAGAATCTGTTTCTTTCATTTCTTGGATGATAGTTCCGGATGTTGCCCCTATAGAATCCCAGGCCATATTAACAGTAGAAGTTAGGTCAACTAGGGACCCATCAATAATATTCACGGGCACGGAAATGGCAATAATTCCTGGCGCGGAGATTGATGGTCCGCCCCCTGTTGAAGATGGGATAAGAGAGATTGTGGTCAAATGGATGAATAAGTGGCTAGAGATTTCCCTAATCATCGTCGTAGTGGTCATTGGTACGGCAGGAGTGATGAAGGCATTATCGATCAGGTCTAGGGAAATGGAAAACCCCAGAGAGGCGAAGGGGCTTGAAACTGGAAAGGCCGAGGAATGGATTTCACGATTTAAGAAAGAAGAAGTCGTAGAAACAGGCGTTATTGAAAGTCCGATTTTACCCCATTCAGAATTCAAAACTAACTTCATGGAAAAATCGGGAGGGGTTTCCGAGAAACCTCTTGAGTCGCCGGATGGGAGGATTGTCAGTGAAGCGAGCAATATTTTGGATAAGGCACAAACAGAAGACGACATCCAGGAGGCGATGAGGATAGCAGATGAGCTCACAGGTGATGATATTCTTCACCCAGATAACGAAATATTGGAAGTTCCTGGTGAAACCGGTAATCGAGTTGATTCCAGCAGTGATGATGAAGTTCCTTCTGACTTTGACCTCGAGATATGAGAAGTCCTAGGGCAGGGATAGATGAGGCTGGCAGGGGCCCGGCATTGGGCCCATTGGTCGTTTGCTCACTTTGCGTTCCATCCGAAGACTTAGAATTCATAAAAGCGACCGGGGCAATGGATTCGAAGGCCCTCTCATCTAGTAAAAGAGAGAGTGTCTATACTGACATAATTAGAGAGGTTGAGAATAGGGGATGGGGGGTCGGACTTGCTGTCTGTGAACCTTCAAGGATAGACTACAACAGCATAAATTCAGATTTGAACAGTCTGGAAGTGAAGTTATTTTCTGAGGCATTGGAATTGAGTGCGGATCCAGAGAATAGTGGACATCTGAAAGTCGATGCTTGTGACGTTGATGAAGACAGGTTCGGGAAAAGGGTCTCCATTGAACTGGGGGAAGGTTGGAAGCAGTGGGATATTGAATCAAGGCACGGTATGGATTCATTGGACATTGTTACTAGTGCAGCTAGCATTATTGCTAAAATCGAGAGGGACTCTAGAATTGGTGAGCTTTCAAGGGATTTGGGACTGGACGTGGGGTCCGGATATCCATCGGATCCCAAAACAAGGTTGGCCGTACGAGAACTAGTTTCAGGAGAGTTGCCTCACGATTGCCTCAGATGGAGTTGGAAGACTGTTGCTGAATCTTGGTACGAAGTCCATGGAACCCCAATACCTTCACGGTCCGGGGACGGGAAGATTACCTCGCAATCAACACTTGGGGACTGGGGATGACGGGAATCACAAAGAAGGAGTGGTGGTGGCCCAGTAACGAATATGACCGAATCTGAGGCCTGGAGTAATGAGATAATCCAGGCAGTACGTAAGTATGCACTGCAGAACGCTGTAGAATACAATGGCGAGGGGCAGGCTGGCAGTGTACTTGGTAGACTCCTGTCCGAGATGAAGGAGCTGAGGCCGAAGGCAAGGGAGCTTAGGGGGCTTGTGCAGCTTCTTGTGGACGAAGCTAATGAAATAGCTAGTTTGGAAGGAGTGGATGCAGTAAGGAAATTACTGGAAGATACTAATCCGGAAGCCCTGCATAGGGAGAAGCAGAAGAAGAGAACTGGACTCCCAGAGCTTCCAAATGGTGTTGATGGGGAGGCAACATTGAGATTCGCGCCCAATCCGAATGGGCCATTGACACTCGGGCATTCTCGGGGCGTCGTAATCAATTCTGAACTAGCCAAAATAAACGGGGGACGGGTGGTTCTGAGATTTGACGATACGGATACTAAAGTCAAGCCCCCTGAACCGACCGCATACGCTCAGATAGAGGAAGAGTACGAGTGGATTTCGGGAAAGAAGGCCGATGTAGTCATCAGGGCTAGTGACAGGATGCCCATTTATCTCGAATATGCTGAGAAGATGATTTCCGAGGGCTTCGGGTATTCCTGCAGTTGTACCGCACAAAGTTTCAAGACTCTGCGAGATAACAAGGATGAGTGCCCCTGCAGGGATAATGATGTATCATTGAATCTAGATCTCTGGAAATCGATGGTCTCCGGCAAGATTCCCGAGGGAGAGGCAGTTATTCGGGTGAAAACTTCCCTAGACCTACCCAACCCCGCACTAAGGGATTGGCCTGCATTGAGAATCCAACACACACCACACCCAATGGTTGGAGAGAAGTACAAAGTATGGCCTCTACTAGACTTCCAGAGTGCTATTGAAGATCATCTCCAAGGAGTCACTCACATCGTCAGGGGTAAGGACCTAATGGATAGCACTCGAAAGCAAACAATTCTGTATGGTCACTTTGGATGGGACTACCCAGAAACTCTCTATTGGGGAAGGGTCAAGGTTCTGGAGTTTGGTGGCTTCTCGACATCTGGAATGAGGATGGATATTTCGGAGGGGAAATACTCAGGATGGGACGACCCAAGGCTGCCAACTATCTCCTCTCTAAGGAAAAGAGGGTTCTCACCGGAGGCCATTAGGGAATTCTGGTTGGAGCTTGGGCTTACGCAGAAAGACATCTCGATACCGATGCAGAGCATAGAGGCTAAGAATTCCAGCTCAATAGACTCGGGCTCTGAACGTCGAAGCTTCGTTAGGGGGCCTATTGAGATGAAAATTAAAATTCCCGATGCGGTTGAAAATTACGTCGCTGAAGTTTCGGTGCCAAAACATCCCGATGGTACCGTATCTGGGATGAGAGAATGGGGCGCAATCTCAGAAAGAATCTATCTAGAGGGGGATGATATTGACGTTGTTGATATCAGACTGAAGGGATTTGCAGATGTGAAGATCGTAGATGGAGTCGCTGAAGTGATTTCCAATGAAAGAACCGACAGGCGGACAATTGCTCACTGGCTACCATTAGAAATTTCCAGGGAGGCTGTTCTAGAAATTCCACAGATGGATGAGATTCGGAAAGTTTCCGGGGTCATTGAGGACTATGAACTCGTAGAAGGGATGGTAGTTCAACTGGAAAGGATCGGTTTTGCAAAAATAAAGGAGATTCCGAATAACGGCGCCATAGTGATGTCATGGCTTCATAGATAGTGGCTGATGTTTACAATTGACATTATCGACTAAATAGTGCCCTCACAGGGGTTGTATTCAAGTTGTTTAGATGGGACGTAGGCATATGGGGGATGTACGGGGTCGCTACGCTGTTCTCCTTTGTATGACGCTGATGGTCACAGTTCTCTCCCCCATCCCCCAAGTGGCAGGACAGCAATCCACCTGCTGCAACTCAGATGATTTCGAGTTGTTTTTGCTTGGAGAAGCAGACATAGGAACGTTGACTCCCTTCGATTCGGAACTTGATGAGGTTGAGTCGGCCCTAGTTACACAAGTTTTCCAACCAATAGAAGTTGGAAAGTGGGGGGTAGTATGGGGCTCTGAGGGAAGTCATCCCGATTCGACTTGGGAGTTTACGATCCCATACGAGGTCCAAGGAGCAGTGGGTGTAAACATCAATGCTACTCTGGAAGTGAGGATTGGGGGCTCTTTCTATCAGGGCAGTTCGGAGGGAATCAATCCATACATCACCGGAGAAGGGGATTTACAGATACCAGTGGGTGTCGAGGCTGGAGAGGTGAATGATGGAGATTTGGTTGAGATTACCTTGAACGTGCAACTACTTGGATTCAATCAACCGGGTGACAATGCAGGGGTTAACTTCCTGTGGGGGTCCGAGGATAAGAAATCCAGTATCTCAGTAAGAATGCCCCTAGTTGGGGTTCAAATGAGGGATGCCAGTGTTAGTGGGACTCTAGTTTACTTCCCAATACTCCTTTCGTCCGGATTTGATGATAGGATGTGGTCAGCATCAATGGGTGGTATTTCTGTACAAAACTCCGAAGTCAGTGAGAAGCCAGTGGCGACGCTAGTGGAGAACGGAGTTGAGGTCACATTCGTTTGGAACATCCCAGAAGGAACAGAGGGAGGGACTTACCGGGTAGATTTTCACCTTGAGCCACAAGATGGACTCAGGATAGAGGCCAATATGACGCATTCAATTACTGTTGGAGATGATGGCGGAGGAGGTGGGACCTGGTATCCTGCCAATGAGCCGCTAAGGACTGGCGGGACTGACTTATCTGTGAAAATAAATGCTGAATGGAAAGGCGACAGTACGGAAAGGGATGTAACTCTTGAGTTCGGTGGCGCCATGTCCCAATGGATGAGGTGGGGGCTGGACAACATTGGAAATTCTAGCTTGGAATCCAGTAGCTGGTGGAGGAATCTGAAGTCATATTCAAGTTCAATTCCACAATCGGATTACAATAATGGGATGGTTGATGACTCTGAGTTAGTAGCCCTAACTGGCTACCTTACGGGGTCTACCTCAGATATGCGCTCATTCCTTTCCAATGGGATGTTTATCGAAGCTGAGTCGATACTTGGAGTCGATCCAATTGATCTTGGTCCAACAGAAGTAAATATCGACATGGGCGGGACGAGGGGTTTCAGTTCGGATACAATATCGATTTCGATTTCGACGTCATACCTCGTAAGTGAGGGTGAAAGGCAGTTATTGGTCGAGGATTTTGTCCGTCCATCGCTGGAAGAATACTGGACAGCAATAGGCATCTCGGTTGAGCTGAAAGGATCGATGCTTCAGGACGTTGGCGTGGTTTCTTCGGAAGGCATAGAATACTCTCACAGGAGGTGGATTGTGCAAGAGACAATTTCAATTAACGAAGGGGAGATTGATCTAGATTTAGACTTCCGCGTTGAATTTACGCCCACTGGAAATCCTATGTTCAGCGTTCTAGTTGGTTCCGGAATAATGGTTCTAGCACTGTGTGCAGCTATCGGGATGGGATTGAATGCAACTAGGAAAAGGTCTAGATTCCCAACGATGGTAACAGTTGCAACGATGGGACTGATGTCTTTCGCGATTTACTTCCTGGGGCTCCCAATGCAGATGGTCTTGGGATTAGTCCTTTTCAGTATACTTCTAGTGTTCCCAATTTCCTTACTTTCACCTAAGATTGAGAGAGCTGAAAGAAATGGTAAAGGGGGAGGGAGGGTCAATTGTCCATCCTGTGGAAATTCCATATCGGTTGATTCCGATGTTAGGCCACTTAGGCTTACATGCTTTGAGTGTGATAGCATCATTCGGATAGAGTAGGGAATAATGCGCCATTTGAGATCAGGGCATCAATTACCTTCCCAGCTGCTAGATTGTTATCCATTTCCTTCCACAGCAGGGTTGCCATTCTTATCTGGTCAGCTAAATCGTGAACCCAGGATGGGGCAAGAATGCAATGCCAGCCCAATTCCTCGAAACGTGATGTAGAAGGTGTCGAAGAGGTTAGTCCTGGTCTCATAAGATGGGAGATCGCTCGTGCTCTACCTTCGGCGTCCAAATGCGGCCATCTTTCCTTCACTGCTACGAGGTCCCCTTCGTCAATCCATGGTCGAGTCGATGGCTCTAGCAGGGGGACTTCGGGAAGGGGCACGACACTGATTGTACCCTCGTCCTCGAGTAAGTCCCTGAGTGTCGTGAATACTGGATCATAAGTTGTATCCATTGAGGGATGAATCCAATTTCCTGAAATTGACCATGGCCTCATTCTCCTCACCCTCTTACCAGTGGGGGAAATTAGCTGAGCGAGTGCATGTGAAATGGCTGCGGGGGTTAGGGCGCCATTCCGGCCCTTGCCCTGCTGCCCCATATGGGCAGTAGTTGGTACGTCCGCTCCAATAACTACTGCTGGTATATTCGAATCGAAGCTGAACTCTTCTAGCGAGGGGTCGAACAAAATGAACGGGGGTGTCAAGCCTGCTGATTTTTCTTCGGGTCTGTTGGTAATTACCCTACTGTAGGGAATTCCCTCGTCCAGAAGGGCCGCCTCGATAGGTGCCATGGCGAGAGATGAGGTGAGCGTCGAATCTGTAGACGAAAGGGTGATTCTTTTTCCAGAACGAACCATCGAGGCCACTGAGCGTAGTATTTCTGCGACAGGCGAGAAAATTTCCTCATCAACCAGTGTTCGCATAGGAACGCGAAGGGGTGTACGTTCAAATCCCCTACTATTGACTATTCAACCATCAACCTTAGTTGGTCTCTCTTGTATTGCCAGTCGCCATCTAGCTTTCCTGAACCCTTGTAATATTCAGCTAGCCTCCTAATCTTGGACTCACACAGTTCCAACTGACGACGGTTATGAAGGTCCTTGGAATTGGCATTTAGATGATCTATCAGGCCTAGTGCCCTCCTCATTAGGTTCATCATATCCTCTGGGAACTTGGGAGAAATACCATTCCTTTCAAGAATCTGTGAAATTCTCTCTCCAGTGGCGAGACGGACATCGGGGACAGCATGTTGATCTCTGAGGACCATGCCAATCATTGCAGTTGTGTGGCCGTCCTTTGCCATACTGATTATGAGTTCTTCTATAGCACTCTTATCGGTCTCGGACCAATCTGGCAGGTTACCAGAATTGGGCTTAGATGAACCGCTTGCACCCTTGCCCTTGCTATGCATTCGTGCCATACATGTGCCTCCAGCGAGCGGGCGACCTACTCCCCCTCTTTAATCGCTGCGATGGGGCACCAGAGTTGGTGGGCCTCAGAGCCTGTGCCTAGTACGAGCCAGCCTACCTGGTCCTTTGGGCCATTCCCATACAGGGGCCGCCGCCCTTGCAGAGCCTACCAGAATGCCATCCTGATAGACTAACATCTCGTCACCTACTCTGATGTCCCCCTCGAAGTTTTCGATATTTGTCGGGAAAATGTCTCCAATCCAGTCATGGTTCTCAATTAAGTGGGCTTTTGGAAACTTTCCGCTTTCGTCGATAATTGGCAGGGATTTTTTTGAGAAAGCAAACCTTCCATCTCTCGGATTCCATCTAGCCAGTTGATCTCCTGATTTTGAAATTGTTAGAATCGGGGGCCTTCCTGAAACTACGGTACCTTCGAGCCATTTGTCAGTACCGTGAATAAACCTGGATCTCGACTCCATAGTGCGTAACCTCTCCTCTGATTGTTTGACATCTTCCAAATCTAACGAAAGGGGAATATCCATACTGGCTTCATGCAATTTGCTTAACGAATTCTGAGAACCAGCAGTTTCACCATTCCTAGTGTCACGGACATTAATTCCATCAATGCAAAATTCTAATCCGGAGTGGTTGATCACTTGCTTGTATCCGACCCTTTCAACAATCCTACTTACCATTCTCGTAATTATCGCTATTTCATCTTCATCCCAATCTCCGGTGACTGGGATGTCATAATGTGCTGCAGGCCATAGATCTTCAAGCTCCCTTGGCACTAGTCCAAGAGGTGCTGTAACCATGACTTGGTGGATTCTGTTACTTGAAATATTCTTCATGAATCTATGATGGCTTGGAGAGAGCCTGTACGGCTTAGTGGCCGAACAGGGGAGCAGGAGAAGTATGTCGGCCTGATGAGAGGGAGGGGCATGAGTTTCCGAGACCCTCGCCCTCCAATCTTGAATGAGTGGGTCATCTCGACTAATTGGCGAGTTGCATCGGAGTCTTCTCTTGCCCTCCACTGTGCTTGATAGTCCCGCATTAGCTGTATTGCCACTCATTAATGCGTCGTGTACCCTCAACCTCTCGACAGAGCGGGGGCTAGAGACGATGCATTTCTCCACTGATTCCCTGAGTGTACCTGTTCTGATTGACTGCCTCAGGTCTGAAAGTGCAGACACCCAATGATTGATCTGAGTGTCAATATCAGCATTTTCCCCCAATGTGACCTCTGGTTCGCGAGGTCCACTCTGGGAAAGAATGATACCGGCCGCAGATGCATTTCTCGATCTGGAAAGGTCAAATAAATCCACACCAAGCCATGAAAGTAGATGGCAATTATCGGGACCTGAAATCCCTGGAGTCCAAATTAGAGAAGTAGGGAATCTCCTCCTAACAACGTCCAAGGCCTGTACGAGTTTTCCACGATTGTTAGCTAGCTGTGGGGCATCGGTAAGCACGACGACCGAAGGCTCCAGTGATTCATCGGAAAGTGTGTTGTCATGATGCAATGACTGCCAGGAGACCGGGAGCAGATTGAGGCCAGTGCCAAAACTTCCTGAGTCTGATTCTTCGAGACTAGGGGGTAAAATGAGGCCTTCGTTAGCCTCCCATGCATCGAGGCCATCGAATGGATAACAAATGTCTGCCCTGGTGAACATGGTGAGTTTTGAAGGAAAATCAGAGTTGTCCCTTCTGAATGACAGTGGGGACATTGAAATGGGTAATTCTGGATCATCTTCTGAAATAATGATAGCTGGTGCCCAAGATGCTGGATTCGCCCTGTCTCCTAGTGAAAATAGCCTAGAGACTCGTTGTCTAGCTATGACATCTCGTGCTAGTGGCCTGTCCTCCATAGTGCCTCGAATGAGAAACTTCGCTTGAAGGATTCTAAGGCTGATTGCTACTCGGGGATTGCATGAGTCAGGCGAGGGCGGCGATTCTTTCACTGATTCTGGCCTCAACTTTTGCCTTCACTTTCCCCACATCAATAGCTGAAGAGGGGGGGATTGGCGTCGTTGAGGGGCATGTGGAAGGACATGGTCCAGCTTGGTTGGAGTTTGAATGCCTGCAAATTAGTTGCTCGGAACTGGAGTTAGTCGTCCAAGTAGACGGGGAAGAATATACGATTTCTGACACTCACCTAGTCCAATGGTCTGGAATAGTTGACAATAATCTATCTTGGAGGGTGAATTTGGGAGAGGGCTTCGGTATTGACGACATAGGGTACGATTCGATACTCCCGAGTGAAACCAATTTGGTCGAGCCGGGGGATTTTCCCAGTACTGTCCCTGTCCCCGGGAACCAGGCTGTAGAATTCGAGATTGATGCTACTTCCATCTGTCAACTGGATAGGTGTGAGTTGAACGGCCAATCAGAGGATCTGGGGGCTGTTAAGGAGGGTGCAATTATTGTTGGTTCTCTGGAAAATCAGGATGATAAGGATTCAATCAGGATACCGGGAGGCAATGGTGATGTCGTAGTCATAGAGGATTTCAAGTCCGGAGGAGTTGCTGATTTGGAAATTTGGGAAAGTGGCATGGGTTCTAAATCGCTACTAGAAATTTATGAGGGCGAGGGTAGTTTTCCAATTATCCTCGACTATCCGATGAATTCGAGCCTAT
>TARA_B100001175_G_scaffold118772_1_pt1 | contig 23216 bp, 21 predicted proteins | sample TARA_B100001175 | Tara Oceans TARA_B100001175
ATAGACGAAATTTATGGCTTACATATTATAAATTTGATTATATTGATACTGTTGAAATAATTTATATGTGCGAACTCCCACAGGTTTAACTTTAAAACGACAAGGCTAAGATAAGAGTTCACTTAACCTTGTCTATTTAGTGTTTCTGCAAAGAACTTAAAATCTCTAAGTGTTTATCACTCAAAGACTTCATTAACGATACTGCACTAGGATCATTCTTCGCATACTTCTCTAAAATCTGAATGGAAAGTAATAAATTTAATAACGCATAATGAGATACAGGATTAGCTTCTGCATCTTCTGAATACATCATGTACAATACCGAGTCTTACTACGGGGCTATAGCTCAGCTGGGAGAGCGCTTGAATGGCATTCAAGAGGTCCGCGGTTCGATCCCGCGTAGCTCCACCAAGTTAATCTATTATCTCAAAATATTTAAATACCGACCATAAACTAAAATAAACAAGAGCGCTTGCTAGCAGACCAATAATTAATGAAGAAAGTTTACTTGTTAGTTTTTTCATATCGATTACGTAATTAACCTATTACTAATTTTTTATTTTTCCACGATAAAATTCTAGATTTGTATCTTTTATTGATAATAATCTTACAGCAAAAATATCTTTTAAATAATTTTGATAATTTTTCCAAGGAGCTTTATTTCCTTGTTTTGGCATCAAATGAAGACCTCTTTTAAAATATCCAGATGTAAAATCAATTAATCTGTCATCACCATGAGCGCTTTCATCTTCAATTGGTTTACAACATTCCACACCTTTTTTATCCATTAAATTAATTAACCTACAAACATATTCACAAGTAAGGTCAGCTCTCAAAGTCCATGAAGCATTTACATAACCAAAAGATATTGCAAAATTTGGAACTCCGCTTAACATCATCCCTTTATAGGTGAGTCTTTCATTTGGATTAATTATTTGGTTATCAATTGAAACATTTATATCATTCATGGAATTAAGAGCAATTCCAGTTGCTGTAATAATGATGTCAGCTTGCACTTTTTTGCCGGAATTTAATAGAATGCCGTCTGATTGAAACTCGGAGATTGTGTCTGTGACCACAGATGCCTTTTTATTTTTTATTGCATTAAATAAATCGCTATCTGGAACAAGGCATATTCTCTGATCCCATGGCTTGTAGGACGGTGTGAAATGTTTATCTATATCATAATCTGAACCAAGCTCATCCTTTATGAGCTCTAATATTCTATTTTTAGTTCTTTCTGGATATCTTCTAGCCATAAAAAATGTAAAGCTTTGCCATAATATATTTTTCCATCTTATTAAGAAGTAGGTAAGTTTGGTTGGAAGGAATTTTCTAAGAAATTTGTTTACTGAGTCTTCGCTTGGACCAGACACCACATAAGTTGGAGACCTTTGAATCATAGAAACATGTTCTGCTTTTTCAGCAATTGCAGGCACGATTGTAATCGCAGTTGCGCCACTGCCAATAACCGCAACTTTTTTATTATGATAGTTAATTTCGTTAGTCCAAAATTGAGGGTGTATGATTTCGCCAGTAAATGCATCTTGATTTTTGAAAGAAGGATTATGCGGTTTTGTATAGCTGTAATAGCCACCACATAAAAACAAGAAATTACATGTCATAGTTTTAATCTGGTCTTTTTCTTTAATCTCTAGCTCCCAGATGGATTTTTTTGAATTCCAATTTGAAGAGCTTACTTTATGATTGAGTAAAATATTATTCCTCAGTCCATTTTCGTCTATGGTTTCATTAATATACTCAAGTATAGAAGGCCCATCTGCTATAGACTTATCATGTATCCAAGGCTTAAACCTATATCCTAGTGTATGCATATCAGAATCAGATCTAATACCTGGATATTTAAATAGGTCCCATGTACCACCAATGTTTTCTCTTCCTTCTAATATTGCAAATGATTTATTTGGACAACTTTTCTTGAGGTTATAACCAGCGGCTATACCAGATATGCCTGCACCAACAATTATTACATCTTTATGCATGAATTTATTTAACCCGTTTATTTTCAATATCCTTTATTATTATTTCAGCTTGTTCTGCAGCAAGCCCAATATAAGTTTCTGGATTAAGAATTGTATTTAATTCATCTTCAGAAATATTTTCACTAATAATTTTGTTTGAAAGTGCAGCTTCTTTTAATGATATATCTTTTTTGAGCGCCAACTTTGCAACATCATGCATAAGGTCATTTGCTGTATCTTTTCCTATCTTATCTGCCAAATAAAAAGTTAACCTTTGAGAGAGAATTAATCCGTTAGTAATTTCTAAATTTTCTCTCATTTTATTCTTATTTACTTTAAGCTCTCTTAAAAGAGGCTTTGCTTTATTGAGCATTTTCTCTGACTCTATTGATATCATTTTTAATTCATCATCACTTTTTTGACCATCTCTTTCAAAGCTGTTGACCATATCATCAAGTATTATTTCAGCAAATCTTGGTATGGTTCTAGAATATTCAATTAGATCACCGGGACCCCTTGGATTCTTTTTTTGGGGCATTGTGCTACTACCAACTGACTTAGGGCCTAAATATTCTTCAGTCTCGCCAATTTCAGTCATTTGAAGAAGAGTGAGTTCGTTTCCCGTTCTGCCAAATGATTTTGAAATAATAGCTAATGTTAATGCATATTCTGCAAAAACATCCCTAATCCCATGCCAATCGTCTTTTGAAGGATTATCTAATCCTAATTTTTGCATCATCAGCGCTTCTGTCTCTATAGCTTTTTCACCGAGTCCAAGATAAGAACCAACAGCGCCTTTTAGAATTCCAGATTTATTTATCTTTGATTGAACGTGTTCTAACCTTTCAATATTTCTTCTATTTTCAGCTAACCATGTGCTTGTTTTTTTTCCAAATGTAATTGGAAGGGCATGTTGGCCTAGCGTCCTTCCTGGCATATAAGTATATAAATTATCATTTGTAAGAATAATTAAATATTCTTCAATCTCTAATAAGTCATCAATTAGCAAATCAATTGAATCTCTGATTTGTAAAACTAAGACTGTATCCCATATATCAACTGTAGTAGCCCCATAATGCAAGTATTCTGCAGCATCGTTATCTATAGATCTTTTCCAAACATTTAATCTTGATACTAATGAATGTCTAACCAATTTATGCTCTGCATCAATATCACTTTGATTAAGATATTTAAGATTTGCTTTTGATTTAATTTCTTTTGCTGCCCAGCTTGGAATGATGCCTAGTTCTGCCTGTGCTTCAGCAAGAGCTACTTCAACATCCATAAATAATTTATTCCTATAATCAGATGTAAATATATCTGATACTTTTTCTTCAGCATTAACAATTAAAGGCAAAAGAAAGATAAAGGTAAGCAGAATTTTTTTCATGTAAATATTATATGGGTTATGATTGATTAAGATAAGCAATAATTTTAACCAAAAAGTACTATGAAGTTAGATGTATTTTATATAGATGCTTTTACGAGTAATGTATTTTCTGGAAATCCAGCCGCAGTTATATTTACAGAGCTAGATGATTCGGATTTAATGCAGAAAATTGCTGCAGAAAATAATCTCTCAGAAACAGCTTTTGTTGATTTAAATAAGAAATCAATTAGATGGTTTTCTCCTACATGCGAAGTTAATCTATGTGGCCATGCTACTCTAGCGTCAGCCTATGCTTATTTTAATATTTTAAAAAATGACACAGCTTCTATTACCTTAAATTCAGCGAGTGGCGAATTAAAAGTTAATAACGCAGAAGATTATTTAGAATTAGATTTCCCAAAAGATAAATATAATAAAGTTGATAGAGTTAAGAGGGTTGAAGAGGCAACAGGTACTAAACCTATTGAAACATATCTTGGAGATATAAATTTATTTGCTGTATATGAGCATGAGAATAATATCAGAAGTATAAAACCAAACTTTAATCTTGTATCGCAACTGGATGGACAGGGATTAATCATATCTTCAACAAGCGAATCTTATGATTTTGTTTCACGATATTTTTGTCCAAAATATGGAATTAATGAAGATCCCGTTACAGGATCAGCTCACACGACATTAATACCTTATTGGTCTGATAGGCTCAATAAAGATAAGCTCATTGCCAAGCAAATATCTACTAGGGGTGGGGAGCTATATTGTACCAACCTTAAAGATAGAGTCCTTATAGGAGGCCATGCAGTTTTATATATGAAAGGAACTATAGAAGTAGATTAAATTTTAATAATTTGTTTTCCAAAATTTTTACCAGAAAGAACATCTCTTAATGCTTGAGGTGAATTTTCAAAACCATTTGTAATAGTTTCCTTGTAGAGGATTTTACCTTCGACCACTAAATCTAATAATTTTGCTGTTGCCATTTGCCATTCATCAGTCCATTCTGTTACAACAAAAAACCTATGCTTGGGTTTTGTTTCCAAAGAACCTAAAACATGAAAGGGTGTTTCAACCTTAAACATATCTTCTTCATTGTACTGTGATATAAATCCACAAATAGGAACTCTTGAGCCGATATTAAGCAATGGAGCAACTGCTCTTGTTACAGCGCCGCCTACATTTTCAAAATATATATCTATACCATCAGGACATAAATTTTGCAGTTCTTGCTCTAAGTTTCCAGCTTTATAATCAACACATGCATCAAACTTTAATACTTCTTTAACAAATGAACATTTTTCCTCTCCACCAGCTATTCCTATAACCCTGCATCCATGAATCTTAGCTAATTGACCTACAACTGAACCAACAGCTCCGGATGCTGCTGAAACCACCAAAGTCTCTTCACTCTTTGGTTTACCAACCCTATTAAGCCCAAAATAAGCCGTGCGACCAGGCATCCCTAGTGTTCCAAGAAATGAGGAAAGTGATACATCGCTTTCAGGAACTTTCATTAAAGCGACGTCAGTATCTTTTGCTTTTACATAAGTTTGCCAACCTTTGTGGGCACACACCTTATCTCCAACATTATATATATTTGAATTACTTTCAATCACAATCCCTACGGTCTCACCTGTCATTGGAGAGCCTAGCTTAGCTGGTGGTGCATATGAAGCTGAGTCATTCATGCGGCCTCTCATATATGGGTCAATAGATAAATATTTAACTTCTATGAGTATTTCATTTTTACCAATAGATGTAATTTTTTCTTCGTTTAATTTCCAGCAATTATCTTCAGGCATACCAACAGGTCTGCTATCAAGTAGGTATTGTTTATTTATATATTCCATAAAAGTTTATATTAGATTTGTAAATTCTCTAAAATGTTTTCTGCATAAAGTTTTGTAAATTTCATTTCCGCCGATAAGTATTTTTTCACCCTCTAGAATAACTTCACCGTCTTCACTCATTCTAACAACCATTGTCGCCTTTTTATCACATTCACTGCATATAGTTTTTAACTCTCTTAGATTATCTGCTAGTGCAAGCAATTCCTGACTGCCCTCAAATAGCGCTCCTTGAAAATCAGTCCTAATTCCATAACACATTACGGGTATATTTAATTCATCTGCAATCATTCCTAAGCTATGAACCTGATGCTTTGATAAGAATTGTGCCTCATCAATGAAAATACAACTTATTTCATTAAAATTGATTTTTTTAATCTCTTCATAAAAACTATATTTTTTATCAACAATAATTGCATCTGCATTCAAGCCTATTCTTGAAATTATCTTTCCTTTTGAATTAACACCTATTTCTTCAGGTATAAACAGCAAAGTTTTTAAATTACTTTCTTGATAGTTATGGTTAGACTGCAATAAGGCAGTTGATTTACCAGCATTCATTGTTGAATAAAAGAAGTGAAGTTTTGCCATATAATAATTATATATCTATAAAGGTAAACTGTATTCATGAATGTAAACGAAGAAAATGGAATTACTCATCTTGATCTCCATGGATTAAGGCATGCCGATGTTGCTGATGAGGTAATAGATTTTGTTTTTCAATATCAGAACAAAATCCCATTAATGATAATTTGTGGAAATTCAAATAGAATGATTGAATATGTAGAAAAGGCACTTAAATCTAATTCAATAATGTTCTCAATGCCAAGATTTGGTATTATTAGAGTCGAAAAAATTTAAAAATTATGAAAATTCAAGATATTTTATTATTTGATGAACAGCTTACAGACGAAGAATTAATTATTCAAAAATCTGCCAGAGACTACTGTCAAAAAGAACTATTACCCCGAATTACTGATGCAAACAGAAATGAAATTTTTGATAAAGGTATATATAAGGAAATGGCAGAAATGGGATTTCTTGGCGCTCCAATAAATGGATATGGATGTGCTGGAACAAATTACGTATCTTATGGGCTTATTGCTAGAGAAATAGAGAGAGTAGATTCAAGTTATAGATCAGCTTACAGTGTGCAAACTTCATTAGCGATGCATGCGATTTATCATTTTGGTTCAGATGAACAAAAAGATTTTTATTTGCCTCAGATGGCAAAAGGCGACCTTATTGGTTGTTTTGGTCTTACAGAATCTGATGCAGGCTCAGACCCAGCTTCAATGAAAACTAATGCTAAAGAAAAAGATGGAGGCTATATTCTCAATGGTTCGAAGACATGGATAACAAATTCTCCTATTGCAGACGTTTTAGTTATTTGGGCAAAGGATGAGCAGGGTGTTTTAAGAGGATTTATTATAGATCGTGATGCAAAAGGTTTAAGTACTCCAGCAATTGATGGGAAGTTTGCTTTAAGAGCATCAATAACCGGACAAATATTCTTAGAGGATGTTTTTGTTGAAAAAGATAAAATTCTCCCAGAAGTTCAAAGTTTTAGAGGTCCATTCTCATGTCTTAATATGGCTCGTTATGGTATTGCCTGGGGTGCAATGGGTGCTGCAGAATTTTGTTGGAATGCTGCTCTTGAATATTCTTTAGAACGAGAACAATTTGGTAAACCGCTTGCTTCAAAACAGCTTGTGCAAAAAAAATTAGCTGACATGCAAACTGAAATAACATTAGGGCTCCAATCAGTTTTGCGTTTGGGAAGAATTATTGATGATAAAAAAATGAAACCTGAGATGATTTCTTTGCTTAAAAGAAATAACTGTCAAAAGGCACTAGATATTGCTAGATCTTCAAGAGATATTCATGGAGGTAATGGAATAAGTGATGAGTATCATGTTATAAGGCACTGTATGAACTTAGAGGCAGTGAATACCTATGAAGGCACTTATGATATTCACGGCCTAATTCTTGGTAAAAGCCAAACTTCTTACGAAGCTTTTTAATTTAAATGCTTATCAAGAAATACTTCAACTTTTCCAAACATATTTAGTCTAGCTTGTTCTCCGCCAAATCCATGGCCTTCATATGGTTCAACATACCATTCGTACTCTTTACCTAATCTATCAAGCTTGTCTGCTAACTTCCTAGCATGAACAAGTCGCACATTACTATCTTGAGCACCATGCATAATCAATACTGGAGATTTTATTAAATGAGCCTGTCTAAGTGGCGAAGTTTCAATTATGTATTCCATATCTTCAGGTTTATCAGGATCGCCCCATTCAAGCCTTAATTCATCGTAAAAACCGCCAAATCTTCTAGAGTTTCTATTTGAGTCTTCTTGAAGAAGTTCCAAATCAACAACACCAACATAATTAATGCCAGCAGCATATAAGTCTGGAGTAAATGCAAGTCCTGCCATGGTTGCATAGCCGCCATAACTTCCTCCAAAAATTGCAATTCTATCTCTATCAGCAATACCTAATTCAATTAGATAATTAACACCGTCTGTAATATCGTCTTGCATTGTTTTACCGAATTGCTTGTTAGCTGAAATATAGTGATAAGCACCGTAGCCAGTAGATCCCCTAAAATTTGGTTGAAAAACTACATAACCTCTATTAGCCATAAACTGAACGTAAGGATCATATGACATTGTATCTCGAGCATTTGGTCCTCCATGAGGATGAACAACCATTGGAAGATTTTTGCCATCCGTTCCGGTTGGTATTGTTAAATAACCATGAACAACTAACCCATCGCGAGCTGTGTATTTAATAGGTTGTTTTTTAGCAAGTTTAGATCTATCTATCCAAGGCGAACTATCCCAAAGAAAAGTAAGTATCATATTCTCTTTATCAAAATAATAATAATCACCTGGATTAGAAGAGCTTGATACAGATACAACTACTTTATTTCTATCCTTACTCCACGTTACAGGCCTTACAATCTCTCCTGGGAATGCATTTGCAAGTATTGCATTTGTTTTTTCTGCATCTTCATCAAAAAATATACGAACTGGTTCTTCAGCATAATAGCTCACATATGTGAGTTCATTTGTTTTTTCATCTATTGAAGCTCCTCCTGCTGCTGTTCTGCAACCACCAACTGGTCCAGCTACGTCATAATCAGGATCTTCATACATTAGTTTGAAAGTTCTTTTGTTTGGATCATATAAATATAATTTACTTTTATCATTTTCTTCATTGAAGATTTTTGACTTACTAACATCTTGTCCAGCAACTAGCCATTTATCTTCAAAACCACTTAAAGGAAAAAATGTTGGAGTCTGACATTTATTACTAAAATGTATTTCCCAAGTATCAGACTCTGATAAGTATCTCCAAATTCTCCATGTATCTCCAAAATTTGAAACAGCAGCCAAAGGTGTTCCATCATTTTTCTCAACGACCTGAGCTAGCCATTCTTCTTTATCGATATCAGGACCAGATGCAATTTTTCTTTTACTTCCATTAAAAATGTTTAATTTATAATAATCATCAACAGTTCCTCTTCTTTCATTTATCTTCACCATTACATGATTTTCGTCATCTGGCATTAAGCTTGTTAATTTTGGTCTCGAAATATTTCCTTGAGCCACTTTAAATTGATAAAGGCTCTTTTTCTTAGTCCCATCAATATTCATACCCCACAAAGCATATGCTGATATATCTTTACCTGATGAGTTAGTAGGCTCAGTGGTAAATATTATTCTTTCGTCAGATACCCATCTCACAGAACCGACACTACTGTTACCTTTACCAGAGGTTAGGGTAACTGTTGAACCATTTTCAGTACTATATAAGGTAAGTTTTCCGCCTCTAAAATCATCCTCAACTCCTTTTTGACGATCAGGCTCAATATCACATTCGTTATCTCTAGGCTGACTTACTATAGCGATATATTCACCATTTGGAGACATTTGCATACTGTTATAATTTGAATAACACGCAAAATGCTCGGCTGGAATTAAATCTTTCGAAAAAGCTTGATTACTGCAAACTAACAAAGTTAAAGCAATAAAACCGTTTAGATATTTATTAATCATAATTTACCTTTTTTTTAAATTGATGTCGTGAAGACATTATTATTACATATCTCGCAAATGTATTGAGAATATTTTATATAGATTTTATCAACAATATTTATAATATTAACAATCTAGACATGGTTTAATCTTAATTTTAAATGCAAAAAAATACAAAATTATCTATGTTTTTTCCTTAAAATATAGTACTTTAGGGGATTAAATATCATATTAAGGGGATATTTTATGATTAAAGATATGAAAAACTTATTTTTTTTAACGTTATTTACTGTTTCTTTTGCAGTTTTAGCAGACAATCCTGGTGAAGTTGCTAGTGATGTACCTGCTGAAGAGGCTGTAGCTGAAGAGGCTGTAGTCGAGGAAACTGTAGAATCAGCGCCTGTTGAAACAGAATCTGAGTCATCTGGTGATGATACTCCCTCAGAATCTGAAGATGGAGTTGTTACTCTTGAGAAGGTAACAGTTACTGGTTCTAGAATTAAAAGAAGTCAGGTTGAAGGAGCTACTCCTTTAATTGTTATAACAAAACAAGACATGAAAGATAATGGTTATAGAAACCTAACTGAAGCTCTTCAAAGTCTTCCAATTGCAAACGCTGCAACTCAAAACGAGTCATTAGTAAATACATTTACACCAAATGCAAACGAACTTGATTTGAGAAGATTTGGGCCTGGTAGGGTGCTTGTTTTAGTCAATGGTAGAAGAATGGCTGATTATCCATTCCCATATAACAACTCATCAAACTTTGTTAATACAGGAACCATTCCTGCAGGACTTATTGATAGGATTGAAATTGCAACTTCAGGATCTTCTGCTATTTATGGTTCTGATGCAGTTACAGGTGTTGTTAATATAATTACAACAACTGGTAAAGAATATTCAGAAGTTGATGCATTTGTTGGTCAAACTGAACATGGAGAAGACAATATCCTTGATTTCACATTTACATCAGGTGGTTTCTCAGGAAATCATAGTTGGACAGTTGGTGCAAATATGTATCACATTGATCCAATGTATTATAAAGATAGATCAGACTTTAATAGCTGGGATGATAACCCAATTTGGTCTGACCCTAGCGATCCCCAATACAAATCAGACGCAGTATTCGCTAATTATTTAATGTCTTTACAAAGTATTTCTGGTTATGACTCAACACCTAGAGGATACGGTGAGTATGGTTATGATGCTTTTGCAGCAAATGGCTATTCTTGTGAAGATATATATCCTGTAGGTTTTAAATGGAACAAAGGAGATTACGGTTATACATCACCTCCTTATTCTTATCCAGGATCATATTGTGTTCAAGATTACAGTGATGACATGGAAACCATGATTAATGAAAGAGATGAATATACTGTTATGGGAACTTATAACTATAACTTCGACAATGGCGTAACTTTAAGTGCTAGAGCATTTTATTACGAATCAGAATCATTTCTTAATAGTTTCTCAAGATGGTTCAGAATGTCAGATGTTTGGACATCAACACCTCATACTACGAGACAAGACTCTGGATTTGCCACTGCAGTAGTTCCTGATGGTGCTATTGGTGCTAACAATTTTGGTAGATACAGATATACAAGAACTCTTGGTGGAATGATGGGCCCTAACTCTAGAAGGGAATCTAATTATAAAGAGGATGTCACAGATATCTTTATTGGCTTAAACGGTGTATATGATAATGGTTTTGATTGGCAGGCTGGCATCAGCACAACAGAATACAATTCTGTTTATAATTCATCTCCACTAACAACCGCTGTGTATGATTGGATTACTGGTGCGGATAGAGGAGATACAACTGATATATCAGGATTCTATAAGTGGAGAGGCGATTTATATTATAACGCTGCTTATGCTTTTGGATCTGGTACATATCTATCATATGCTAATTATTACTATTCATTTATGGATACTCCTGCTGCACAAAATCATCCTTGTGGTACTGGTACGATTGTAGATCCATTATTCGGTACAACATATGACGCATGTTTAGCATGGGATAGAGCTTTTGCTCCTATACCTGATAGTGCTGTTGGTGCTTTTAATGCTCCAGAAGTTACTGGTGCTGAAACATCATCAACAATGATTGACTATCAAGTATCTGGTGAACTTGACTATCAGCTTCCTGGTGGTCCAATTGCTTTTGCCGCAGTATTTGAATATCACGAACAGGATTATCTATTATCACCAGATCAGAGAAGAATTGACTCTGATAATGAAGTGCCTGGAGCTGTTATATTTATTAACGGTTCAGCAAGACAAGGTGGTGGTGATAGAGACAGAACATCTGTAGGTTTAGAGCTTTTATTACCTGTTCATCCTAAGTTAGAAGTAACTGCAGCATTAAGATCTGATGAATATGATGACGAGTCTAGTGCTGTTGGAAGAAGGCAGTCTGCAATGCTGAATTTTGCATATAGACCTAATGATGACTTCTTGTTAAGAGGTGGTGCGGGTGAAAGTTTTAGAGCTCCTGATATGCATTATGTATATGCTGGAAGCAGTTCATATTTCACATCCGTAACAGATTACTTCCAGTGTTATGCTACTGGCGTTCCTTCATATCAAGCTTGTGATAATTCATCTACAATCAAGGGTAGATTCCAAGGAAATACATTGCTTGAAGAAGAATCTGGTGAAAATTACTACCTAGGTTTTGTTTGGGATGTCTCCGAAGGTTTATCCTTCACAATGGATGCTTTTCACGTAAAACTAGAGGGTGCTGTAACAAACTTAGACGTCCAAGCAATTGCTAACAGAGAAGGTTATTGTACTTATGGCCAAGATTTCGCAACTTGGTTAAATGACTCTAATTTTGCAGGTGTGGATTGTGCACAAACATTAGCATCAATTAAGAGAACAACACCTGGTGATTTAGATACAGATGGTATTGGTAATTATGATGAAATTACGACCTATAACACAAACCAGTCATTTGAAGAATTCCAAGGTGTTGATACAACATTAAGATATAACTTCTCAACAGAATCTGCAGGTGATTTTGGATTTGTTTTATATAATTCAAATATTCTTTCCAGAAAAAGAAAAGAAGATGCAAATTCTGATACATTAGAATTATTAGATTACTACCTATATGAACCAAGGTCTCAGCAAACTGCTACGACTACTTGGAGATATGATGATTGGAGAGTTTCTTTATTCATGGATAGAACTGGTCATACTGAGCAGTACTATGGTGAAAAAGGAGATCCATTCATTACAGCTAATTTATCTGTAGGTTATAACTATTCTGCAGACTTATCTTTAAGAGCAACAGTTTCTAATATAGAAGATAAGATGCCTGAAAAAGATAGCGCGTATGGATTCCCATACTTCAACAGAAGCTACTATAGTATTTTTGGTAGAGCTGTTTATCTGAGTGCATCATATAGATTCTAATATATTAAAACTATATAATAAGGGGCCTTCTAGTAAGGCCCTATTTTTTTAAATTATGAAAAACTTATACACAATATTAGCAGTATTTTTTGTAGTAAATATAAATACACAAGAAATAGAAAATCCAAAAACAGTAGTACCTGAAAATCCTGAGAATCTTGTTGTTGATTCTATTGATATTCAGTCAGGTACTATTCAGAGTCTGCAGAAGACGCAAGAAGAAATAGATAAACTTGATGAGCAATCTAAAAAACTTACCAATGAGTACAAAGATACTATTGTTGAATTTGAAATTCTAAACAAATATGACAATCAGCTTGAAAGGATAACAATAAGTCAGGCTGAAGAAATTGCAAATATAACAAAGCAGATAGAAGATCTAGATGAGACTAATAAATATGTTCTACCATTACTTGAAAGAATGGTTATTACTTTAAGAGAGCTTATCGAAATAGATGTTCCATTTTTATTAGATGAAAGAATGTCTAGGCTAGAGGAGCTGGAGGATATTCTATTCAAAGCTAACTTTTCAACAGCAGAAAAGTTTAGAAAAATATATGAGGCTTATCAAATAGAAAATGAATATGGTCGAACAATAGAAGCCTACTCAAGTTCAATTGATGTTGATGGAGTAAATTTAGCTGCTCAATTCTTTAGATTAGGAAGATTGAATCTTTATTATATGACTCCTGATGGAGACGAGACAGGCTACTGGGATAAAAATGCTAATTCATGGGTTCATCTTGGAGGAAAGTATTCTGATGAAATTGATGCAGCATTAAAGATAGCTTACAAACAGGCACCACCTGATTTTATTAATTTACCAGTTCAAGGGGTAGAAAAATGAAAAAGCTTTATCTACTAATATTTTTTTTAATTTTAAATGTAAGCATATCTGCTCAAGAAATTGAGGAAGAGGTTGACCCGAACATTGAAAGAGTTGAAAAGATACAGGATCTAATTAATAGAGTTGAGCAAAATAGAGCAGAACTCTCATCAATGGATAATGAAAGACTTAATAATTTTATTAAAAAAGTTGCTGATAGAAAGTTCTTATTATCTAAAGCAAAAAAACAACTTTCAGATGAAGAAGCCCGAAACAAGAAGCTCGAAGATTTATTTGAAGCTAATGAAATAAAGTTGTCAGAATTAGAAACTGAGTTAAACATTAAACTAGGTGTTTTAGGTGAGCTATTTGGTGTAGCTCGACAAATGGCTGGAGAACTTCAAGCAGACTCAGAAGAAGCATATAACTTTACAGAATACCCTGATAGAAAAGACTCATTAAGTGAAATTGGAAAAATTAAAGTTCATAATCTTAAAAATCTAGAGGATTTATGGGTTCTTCACCTAAATGAAATATCTTCATCGGGTGAAATTAAAGAGATTAACGCAAATGTTATTAACTCTGATGGGGATATCGAAGAAAACAAGCTTGTAAGATATGGCCCTTTTAATATGGTTAAGAATAGATCGTTTGTTAAAACGGATGTTGCAAATAATGCATTTACTGTTTTACAAAAACAACCGGACAGGTCTTTAAGAAGAAAATTTAAATCTCATTATCGTTCAGATGGTTATGCCGTTGCACCTATCGATCCAACGAGAGGGTTTTTATTATCTTTATATCTAGATAAGCCATCTACTTTTGAAAGAATCGCACAAGGTAAATTGATCGGCTTTATTATCGTTTTAATTGGTTTGTCTGGACTGATATTTGCCGCATATAGGTATTATTCTTTATATATTTATTCTAAAACAATTAGCTCTAAAGAAGAGGCTGATATTTTTAATAAAATTCAAAATATTTCCGATAATTCAAAAGATATTGATTCATTTGAACGAGAATGTGATGAGGTTTTACTTACCGTAAATGGAAATTTAAGTTGGGGTGTTAATTGGATAAAATTTTTAGCTGCAGTTGCCCCACTTCTTGGGTTGCTTGGAACTGTAATAGGTATGATAGAAACATTCCAGGCTATAACAGTATTTGGCACTGGAGATCCAAAACAAATGGCAGGCGGTATATCTCAAGCACTTGTTACTACTATGCTAGGACTAATTTTTGCAGCGCCGTTATTAGCTATGTATACGCTGCTGTCAGAGAAAGTGTCAGAAATTCTTCAAGAAATAGAGGAGTTTGTCGCAGTTACTATTGTTAAAAAGGTTAAATAATGATCGGATTAACTGATCTTTTTGATAGAGGTGGACCGGTACTATATATCTTATTTATTGTTACATTATTTATATGGTTCATTATTTTTTCAAAGTACTTAAGCACTTCATATAATAATAAAAACTGGATTAAAGATGATTTTGAAAAGTTTTCTGATGGAGTTAATATTAATAAAAACAATGTTCATCTTTTTGAAGAATCATTTCTTATTCACATCAAACGAATAACCTCACAAAGATTAAAAATGCTTGATGGGTTAATTGGTTTATGTCCAATGCTTGGATTGCTTGGTACTGTGTATGGAATGATTGAGGTTTTTGAAGTGCTTGCTGTTTTGGGAACTGGAAATCCAAGAGCAATGTCAACTGGAGTCGCAAAAGCTACAATTCCAACAATGGCAGGGATGACCATTGCTTTAAGCGGTCTTTTTTTTAAATTCGATTTAGCAAATAAGGTAGAAAGATATCAAGAAGATGCACGCCTTTATTTGAAGAAAATGGTAAGTGTATGAAACGTTATAATAGACGAAGACAAGCTCAAGAAGAAGCAGCCTTGGACTTAACTCCTATGATGGACATAGTTTTCATAATGCTTATATTTTTTATCGTTACTACCTCTTTTGTAAAAGAAACTGGAGTTGATGTAAATAGACCAAATGCTGAAACTGCCGAAAGGGATGAAAAAGGCAATATTTTAGTGGCTATTACAGAAAATGATGAAATATGGATAGACAAAAGAAGGGTTGACCTAAAGGCTGTAAGAGCAAATATTGAAAGATTAAAAATTGAATATCCTGAGGGTTCGGTAATAATTCAAGCCGATCAACGTTCAAGATCTGGATTATTGGTTGAGGCGATGGATCAGATAAGGTTAGCTGGCGTAACTAATATTTCTATTGCTGCAAAAAATGATAATTAATAAATACGAAAGATACTATCCTCATGTTCTTTCATTTGTAGCGGCTTTCTTAATTTTTTTATTAATGCAATACCTTATAACTACTGATATTTTTAATAAAAAGAAAGATGATGATATAAGCTATTTAGAATTTATAAGAATTAATACTGATGATTCTTTGTTAGAGAGAGATAGAAAAATTCCTGATAGACCAAAACCAGAAAAAAGACCTCCACCTCCACCAGATATAGATCTTCAACAAGATACAAAGCTTGTCAGACCAAATCTTGATATTGAATTACCTAACTTTTCTGTACCAGTAGATTTTAGTGGGGCTTTTCTTGGAAATATAAACGACTTGCAAGGAACATCCACTGCATTAATTCCTATGGTAAGGGTTCAACCGCAGTGCCCAATACAAGCAATACAAGGAGGTATTGATGGTACGGTTCAAGTTTATTTAGTTGTTGGTCCCAATGGTAGGGTAAAATTAGCTAGAATAGTGAGAGCAACTAATGGCAAACTTTTTAATAAAGAAGCAACTAAAGCTATTAGAAGATGGCAGTTTAAGCCAAAAGTTATTAATGGAATTCCAGTTGAGCAAGCTGGAGAAGTAACAATTGATTTTATTTGTAATGCGTAATTTATTTTTTATATCAATAATCACAATGACATTCTATGTATCTTCAGAAGATACGATTAGTCCATGGATGGCAGATTATTTTGAAAGAATTCACAAACACATAAATGATGAGAATTATGAAAAAGCTCAGAAAGAACTTGAAATGGGAGACAAGAACTATTTCAGAGGTGGTAGAACCTATGAAGCTGCTCTTAATTATCAACTTTATGGTCAGCTCTATGCAGTCCAAAGCCAATATACAAATGCTATTCCATGGTTTGAAAAAGCACTAGCAACAGAAAAGATGCCTAGAATTGGCGAACAGGAAGTTAGATTTCAATTAGCACAAACTTATTTCATGATAGGAAAATATGAAAATGTAATCCCATTATTAGAAGAATTCATCACAGTTGGAGAAAAATATAAATATCCAGTTTCAGCAAGAGTAAATCTACTCATGGCATATTCTCATGGAAGAATCGAACAATATGAACCATCTTATTTTCATATTAAACAAGCAAATAATAAATCTGATAAACCACAGACTGATTGGATTGAGTATGCATTCAGTCTCGCAATGAAATTAGAAAAACTAGATGATGCTGAAGTTTTGGGGACGAGATTATTGTTCCTAGAACCAAATAAGAAAAAATATTGGAACCAAGTGAGCGCCTTATATTTTGCAAAAGAATTTGAGCTAAATTCCTTATCAGCCTTAGAACTCGCATATGAAAACAATACTTTAAATAAAGAAGACGATTATCTTTTATTAGCTAAATATTATTTGTATCAAAAATCACCTCTTAAAAGTGTCCTTGTTATTAACGATGGAATAAACAAAAACTTGGTAAAAGAAAATGAAGACAATCTAAAGCTATTATCAAGTTCATATTTTTATGCAAGAGATTTAGATAATGGAATTAAGATATTGATTAAAGCAGAAAAAATATCTGATGATCCAGATCTTTCCTTTAGATTAGGAACTTATGCCTTTGATAGTGAACAATATAAATTAGCTATTTCTTCATTTGATATCGCTAAGAAAAGAGGTTGGAATGACATGCCTGGAAGAATAGAATTAATAACGGGTATTTCTTATTTTGAATTAGGTGATGGAGAAAAAGCAAAAGCTAATCTTGTGTTAGCCACTAACTTTGAAGATACAAAGGACACTGCTGAAGGCTGGCTATCATACATCGCCCAATTTTAGTCTTAAAAATGAACATATTAATCTTATCTTTGTCTAAATTAGCATGATGATAGAAACAACAGATTTAACAAAAGAATATCAGGTGGGCTCTCAATCTGTTAAAGCTTTAAAAGGAATTAATCTTTCCGTAGATAAAGGAGAGTTTATATCTATCATGGGTCCATCAGGCTCCGGAAAAACTACTCTTATGAATATAATAGGTTGCTTAGATACACCAACTAATGGCTCCTACTTTTTAAATAATAAATCTGTTAGCGAGCTAAGTGATGACGAATTGGCACATATTAGAAATGATGAAATTGGTTTTGTATTTCAATCTTTTCACCTTTTAGCTAGAAATTCAGCACTTGATAATGTGATGCTCCCTTTAAAATATGCAGGCACGTCTAAAAAGGACGCGATTAAAAGATCGGAAGATGCCCTTCATAAAGTTGGATTATCAGATAGGTCTAATCATTCTCCTTCAGAATTATCAGGCGGACAACAGCAAAGAGTTGCAATAGCTAGAGCTTTGGTAAATAAGCCAAGCATTTTGTTTGCAGATGAACCAACAGGAAATTTAGATTCTAAAACAGGAGATGATGTTATGAATCTTTTTAAAGAATTAAATGATGCTGGACAAACAATAATACTTATTACACATGAAGACAGTGTTGCAAAACAATCCAATAGAATTATCACAATCATGGATGGTCTGATAAAATCCGATATAAGGGAATGACATGAATAAATATATATATACTTTTTTGGCACTTTTGTTCATATATGGCTGTGGAGGGAGTTCTGATTCTAAAGATACACAGTTCTATAAAAAACAAGAAACAACCGAACAAACGTTAGAAGTTTCTATAGAAGCCTCTGGTGTAATTGAAGCAATATCTTCAGTTGAAATTAAATCAAAAGCTTCAGGTGAGGTATTATTCTTAGGCGCTGAAGTAGGTGATTTTGTTGACAAAGGATTTATGCTTGCACAAATCGATCAAAGAACTGCAAATAATATAGTCGATCAGACTGAATCTGATTTAGAAGCAGCCAAAGTTAGATTATTAAATGCAGAAGCTCAATATGATAGAGGATTAGAACTTCATAATAATTCTAGTATTTCTGATAAAGATTTTGAAGATATAAAAGAAAATTATGCACAAGCTAAATCTACAGTTGTAAGAACTGAGGTTTCATTTGAAAATGCAAAAATTTCTCTTGATGATACAGAGGTTAAATCCCCAATAAGGGGAACAGTTATCTCAAGACCAGTTGAAGTTGGACAGGTAATAACATCACCAACATCGGCATTTGGAGAAGGAAGCATAATAATGACAATGGCAGATCTTTCAAAGGTAAGAGTAAGGGCGTTAGTTGATGAAATAGATGTAGGTAAAGTTAAAATAGGACAACAAGTATCAATTAAAGTTGCAGCATATCGCGATAAAGAATTTATCGGAACTGTTTCAAAGATCGAACCTAAAGCTTATATTCAACAAAATGTTACAACTTTCCCTGTTTTAATTGATATTAACAATGAAGAAAATCTTCTTTTAATTGGCATGAATACAGATGTTGTTATACAAATTCTTAATAAAGATGTTGCATTAAGCGTTCCAACGATGTCATTAAGAACTCGAAAAGACATATATACTGCAACTGCAGTCTTAGATATTGAAAAAGAGGGTATTGATAATTTCTTACAAGATAAAGTTGAAGGTGAGAATTTTAATAGATTTATTGTCATAAAGGATAGTGGTTCGGGACCTTACCTTTCTTGGGTTAAAGTCGGCGTGTCAGATTTATACAACGTTGAGATAGTTGAAGGTCTATCAAAAGGTGATGTAGTTTATATTTTACCAAGCAAAAGTCTTTTTGATTATCAAGAACGATTTAAACAAAGAGTAAGCGGAACTTTCAGCTTTGGATAATGCTAGTCGAAGAATCAATAAAATCAGCAATTTCATCCATTAAGACTAATGGTGTTAGATCTTTTTTAACAGCCTTAGCTATAATTATAGGAACAGCTGCTGTTATAGCGGTTATAGGCATTGGCTCAAGTGCTGAAAAAGCATTAGAAGCAAGTATTGATGATTTAGGCCCAAGAACTCTTTCAATTTTTCCAAGCCAGAGAAAACGTGGCGGCATCTCTTCTGGTTTTAATCCACTTGTTATTAAAGATGCTGAGGCGCTTTCAAAGAATAAAGAACATGACTGGTTAATAGCACCAGCAATGTCTGGAAACAGACAAATTAAATATAAAAACTCAAATATGAATGGTGAAATTAATGGTTACTTACCAGTAAATTTTGAAGTAAGAGGTTTTGATATTGAGCATGGAAGATTATTTACTGAGAAAGAGAATTTAGGACGTAAGAGAGTTATTGTTCTTGGATCAAAAGTTCCAAGTGAATTAAAGACATCTCCAAAACAATTATTAAATAAAGATATTTTGGTTGCAGGTACATCATATAAAGTAATTGGCATTTTAAAAGAAGAAGGCTCAACTGGATGGCAAAATCCTGATGATGATTTATATGTTCCTCTTTTAACAGCTGCTCAAAGGGTATTTGGAACTGATCGTTTGGGTTGGATAAATGTTGGAATATCAAATGACACAAATGTGGATTATGTGATGATGACAATTGAGCAAATTTTAAGACAAAAGCATGATATTGGACCAGGTGGAGAAAATGATTTTAGAATTAATGATTGGAGTCAATTTTCTGATTTAAGAAGACAAGCTACAGGAATATTTACTGCATTAATCGCTGGTATTGCTGGAATAAGTTTAATTGTTGGTGGAATTGGTGTTATGAACATCATGCTTGTTTCAGTAACTGAAAGGACTCGTGAAATTGGTTTAAGAAAGGCATTGGGTGCAACACAAAAATCAATAATGATGCAATTTATAATAGAGGCTGTTCTTTTATGCATACTTGGTGGATTGCTAGGGATCATAATTGGAACATCTCTTTTGCTATTATTCACATCATTAAATGATTGGATTTTTTACATGCCATTAAGTGCAGTTTTTGGCTCTATTGCATTTTGTGCATTTGTCGGCCTATTTTTTGGAATTTGGCCTGCCAGAAGAGCAGCTAAGTTAGATCCAGCTGTATCTTTAAGGTATGAATAAGTTAAAAGTTATTCAGCTCTTACCTGAGTTGAATGTTGGCGGTGTAGAACGAGGCACCAAAGATTTTTCAAAAGCATTGATAGAAAACGGACATGAATCAATAGTAATCTCCAACGGCGGCATTTTTGAAAAAGATATTATTGATCATGGCGGTAAGCATATTAATCTTCCAATTCATAAAAAAAGTTTGTTTTCTTTTTTATTGTCAAAAAAACTAAGAGCAATATATGAAGAAGAGAAACCAGATATTGTCCATGTAAGATCAAGGATGCCTGCCTGGATTAATTATTTTGCTTTCAAAAAACTTAATAAAAAGCCAATTCTTGTCTCAACTTTTCATGGCTTATACAGCACACCTTTATACAGTAAAGTTATGTCTAAAGTTGATCATATGATTGCTATTTCAGATACAGTAAAGAATTATATAGTTGATACATACAGAGTGTCTGAAAATAAAATAACCAAGATACCAAGAGGTTGTGACTCAAAAGTTTTTACCAAAGAAGCGCTATCTCAATCATGGTTGAATAGTTGGCATGATGAGTATCCTCAAACAAAAGATAAGGTTATCTTAACCATACCTACAAGAATTTCAAAATGGAAAGGCGTTGACAGTTTTATTGAACTAATTTCATTATTAGATAATGATAATTATCATGGCTTGATTGTTGGACCAACAGCAAAATCAAAACAAAAATATCTTAAAGAACTGCAAAACAAAGCTTCTCTTTTAAACTTATCAGATAAATTAACTTTTACTGGATCAAGATCTGATATAGCAAATATATATAAAATGTCAGATGTGATATTTAATTTATCAATTAAACCGGAACCATTTGGAAGAACAACAATAGAGGCTATTAGCTGTGGATCAAAGGTAGTAGGTTGGAATCATGGTGGTACAAAGGAAATACTTGAGCAATTATATCCTGAGGGGTTAGTTGAGCTTAATAATATAGATAAATTAAAAGATACAGTATTAAAAATATCTTCTAAAAATTACAGATATCCCGATGAAAATATTTTTACTGCAGAAAAAATGATTGAGAGAACGCTTAATTTATACAATCAATTAACTAAAAGAGAATCGTAAACTTCATTTATTTCGGATATCTTTTTACCTATACAAAATTCATTTTCTACAAACTCAAAAATAGCAGATTGGTTTAAGGTTTCAATATTATCTACGTTAGATTCAAGAAGACTTTGTAGTGCAATTTGATTGTCCCTTTCAGCAAGCATATCATTTGGGAAAATTAAATCCATATGACCTACATTGGTGGAAAGGACTGGTATTTTAAGATATAAAGCTTCTAGTGCTACTCTAGGACCACCTTCATCTCTTGATGAAACAATTAATACTGATGCATCTTTATAGAATTTAATTAGCTCATTCTTTTTTACCCCTTCAACTATTTTAATTTTATATGAAAGATTATTTTGATTTATTAAATTAAGCAGATTAAGTTTTTCTTTACCTGAACCAATTATAATTAATTCTGATTCTATATTTCTCCAAGATTCAATCAAATAATCAAATCCCTTAACTTTTTCGAGTCTACCAATTGCAAGTGCATATTTTTTTTTACCTGAGGGTAATTTTGAAAGATTTGGGTGCCACCAGTTTGTAATTACTTTTGAATCAATATTAATTCCATTAATAACATTTTTACTTACCCCGATCACAAAATTTGATTTTTCATATATTTTTTTGTTTTTCTTGACGCCATGAACTGATGCTACATGTTTGTAATTCCCTTTATTGATTGATGCAATTATTGTTGTTGTTTTGCTTCCATGAGTATGAACTATATCTGGACTGATATCTCTTAATAGAATTTTAAGTCTATTTTTTCCAAAAAAAGATCTTCTTCCAATATTTTTTATTTTGTAAATATTAATCTTTTTATTAAAGTTATTTGCTATAGACTCATTGCATATAAGAAAAGGTTCAATCTTTGTATTATGAGACAATAATTCATCAACATGTTGCTCAATCCCTGCAAAATCTTCGCTTAAAACAAGATGAACAATTTTCATATTAATTTATTTATTTTAAAGGCAACTTTTTCAACTTCTGCAAAAACTTCATTATAGTTATTTTGTTTTTCTAGTTGCATTTTCGACATCCCCTCAACAATATCAGAGGTCTTAATCTGACCAACTTGTTTGTTGTTTATTAGCTTATTAACATTCTTAACTACTTTGCTATTATTATTTTTTGGTTTCATATCAGCTAAGTAAGTTTTTCCTTTTGAAGATAAACTTTCATAAATCATATTAACGCTATCTCTTGTTATAAGCTTTGAAGAGGCTTTATGTAAAATTGATTCAAATGAAGTTGAGTCATTAGAATTAACATCACACACCACACAATTATCATTTAATTTGGCTATTTCATATATTTTTCTATTCATCAAACTCGGCGTTCTTCTTGAATTAAAAATATAACTATTCTTACCAGGGTGAAGCGATAAAAAGTAATTTATTTGCTGAGCTAAATAAT
>TARA_B100001175_G_scaffold103617_1_pt1 | contig 22772 bp, 21 predicted proteins | sample TARA_B100001175 | Tara Oceans TARA_B100001175
TCATGGTGAATACACACATTTACTGGGGCATGAAGAGATTGCATTGAATAGAGGTATGACACAATCTAATGTTCTCAGGTGTGTAGACGGCGACAGGGTCCTCTTAGACGAGCAGGGGGTTCGTTTAGAGGGGCGAGTAAGTGACGAATATCTAATGGTGGATACCCGCGGTGTCGAAGTTAGTAACGGCTTAGTTAAAGAACGAATTTCTTTGGGCGGAGAAGGTTTTATTTTATTGAGAGTAGTTGTCGACGAAAAGGGAAAAAGGCTCTTAGAGCGTCCTTTTGCAGCAACTTTCGGATGGGTTGAGGCAGAAGATAAAGAGGAATGGCTCAATGAAATAATTGAGGAAGTAATAAAAGTTATGGATATTGCACTAGTTGAGAACAAGGTTGACCAAAAAGAATTAACAAGACTTGTTCGCAGGACAGCGGGGAAATATGTAGACCTAAAAACTGGGCGTCGCCCAGTACTAGTTCCAATAGTGGAGATTAACTAAAAATCAGAATGGACACCCTACGTCGCACCCTAGTGCTACCGTAAAACTGGTGTGGTAAAGGTTCATATGGGCGAAGAAAAATCTGAAAATTCTCTTACTGGTTCTAGAGGTACTGATCATAAAAAATCGGTACGTGTCTCCAACACGCCTTCGACTGAGGAGGGTGCAACAAAAAATTTCTTCAAAACGGCCTTCGCCGGACGAGGAAACGAAATGTTGGGCCTCAGCCTTGTGCTTGGTGGTCTTTTGGCAGGTCTTTCTATCTACCTTGAACAAGCAGGACCGGTTGGCGATGTAGTCGATGGTGCCGCAGGGTGGACTATTGGAGTAATAAAACTTGTTCTTCCTGTTTTGATGGTGGTTACAGGTTTGGCGATGTTCAGAGAACGCTCAGAATTTGGAGAAATAACCAAACGGCTACCGGTTGGATTGTTTTTGGGTCTTGTAGGTGTGTCTGGCCTATTACATCTAAGTCGAGGTCGCCCAGGTATCAGTGATGGGGTAGATGAACTCGGAGAAGCAGGAGGTATTTTGGGTCTTTCCGCTGGTGGTGGTTTGAGAGCTGCCATAGGGACATGGGGGTCTGTTTTAGTTCTTGTTGCATTTATTTTGGTTTCAGTAGTTGTTGCTACGAGAGTCTCTGCGCGTGATGCTATAAGAATTACTGTAAGAAGTGCTGGGATCGTTGGAAAGCAGCTATTTAAGGGGATTGCCTTGGTTCTGGCTGCATTGGGTCGTTCGCTCAGTGATTGGATCAGAAGCTTATTGACACCGCCTGGGTCAACAGATCAGCGAGAAGTACCAGATCAGATTAGAGAAGAAAGTACTTTTGAAAAAAATCATCCAACGGAAGCGGATATTGAAACTGTTACCGAGTCACAAAAAGAAATTAAACCTAAGAAGAAAAAAACAAAACCAAAAGTTAACAATACTGGAAGCGAGCAGCTGACGATCAAGTTAGGTAAAACAGTTGAAGGATCTCTTTGGTCGTTACCATCTTTGGATATCCTCTCAACAAGTGACACACATGATGTAGATGCTAAAGCTGCAGAAGAGCGGGGGAAGAGGCTTCAAGAAGCGTTAGAGGCACATGGCGTTGAAACTCGGCTAGTTGATATGACTATTGGTCCGACGGTTACACGGTATGCCCTGCAATTAGGCGATGGCGTGAAAGTTTCGCGTATCACGAGCCTTAATAAGGATATTGCTTACGCATTGGCCGCTGCAGATGTGCGTATATTGGCTCCGATACCTGGTCAACAGGCAATTGGTATTGAGGTTCCAAATGAAGATAGAGATGTGGTTGCTTTAGGAGACATTTTGACTTCAAAAGAATCTAAAAAAGCAACTCATCCTCTTGAATTGGCAGTTGGCAGAGACATTAAGGGTCAAGCCTTGATGCTTAATCTCGCAACCACACCGCATCTTCTTATAGCTGGAGCAACTGGGGCTGGAAAGTCTTCTTGTATCAATGCGATGGTTACTTCTGTTTTGATGCGAACCACACCAGACCAGGTCCGACTGATACTCATAGATCCAAAGCGCGTTGAAATGGGACAATACGAAGGTGTTCCTCACCTTTTGACAGCACCTGTAACAGACCCTAAGAAAGCCGCAAATGCGCTTCATTGGGCTGTACGCGAAATGGAGAGAAGGTATGACATTTTATCTAACTGTGGTTTTAGGGATATAGCTGGCTACAACGCGGCATACGACCGAGATGAATTGCCAGTAATGAATTACGGTGAAGGAGATGACCGTGAATATGAAAGATTACCTTTCATTATGGTTGTGGTGGATGAATTGTCAGACTTGATGATGGTCGCTGCTCGAGATGTTGAGGACTCAATCTGTAGATTGGCCCAGATGGCTAGAGCGGTGGGAATACATTTGGTGGTAGCTACTCAGCGTCCTTCAGTGAATGTAATCACAGGTGTGATCAAAGCTAATATCCCTGCTCGGTTAGCTTTTGCGGTCTCGAGCCTTGCTGATAGTCGAGTAATCTTGGATCAGCAAGGAGCCGAAAGACTTGTAGGAAAAGGGGATATGTTGCTTCTAGGTCCTAGTTCAAGCACTCCTCAGCGTATCCAAGGAGCGTGGGTAGAAGAGAGCGAAGTGCGTGAAGTCGTAGCAACATGGAACTCCCAACTCGACAACATGGAAGAACATGAAGTTGAACACAACCTGTCTGATGTTATGGAGCCTTCTGTTGCTAAAGAACCAGTTGCTGACATAACTGCAGATTTTTCTCGTCCAACTTCGATTGCTTCTGAACAAGATGATGAGTTGTATGAAGAAGCTAGAAGTCTAGTTATTTCTAGCCAGCTTGGTTCCACTTCTATGCTTCAGAGAAAACTACGTGTCGGGTTTGCTAGGGCCGGACGTTTGATGGACTTACTGGAAGAGTCAGGGGTGGTGGGTCCCTCTTCAGGCTCAAAGGCACGTGAGGTTCTCATAGCGGCCGAAGAGTTTGAAATCCAAGGCGAAGATGGCTTCTAGGTGCTTATTAACTTAGGTACTCTTTAATCGTGTATAAAGATTTTATAGTCCTAGCACTCGGACTGTGTGTGTTGGTTTTTGCGGCAGATCAATTTTTGAATGGGACGTCACGTCTAGCTGAAAGATTTAAGATCCCAAAAGTACTCGTGGGTGCTCTTTTAGTTGGGTTTGGTACGAGTGCACCAGAGTTAGCTGCATCGATTACGGCTGTATTTCAACAAGAAACCGGTGGCGTCGAATTAGCGGTGGGAAATGTAGTGGGATCTAATGTTGCTAATCTTGGCTTAGTTCTGGCTCTGCCAATTTTGATTTGGGGCAACGTCGTTCCTCCCCGTGGCACAAAAGAACAAGCCGGTTATTCGCTTATGGGAGCCTTACTTTTTTCTGGTGTGGTTTATCTGAAATTAAATTCAGCTATAGGGGGAGTTTTACTTCTTCTTGTTTTCTGTTTAACTAATTACTTAATTTTTCTTCATTTTAAGAAAACCGGAGTGACCCCGCTTCAGTCTTCCAGAAAACATAATTGGCCAGTATCTCGTGAAATCATTGTGATGCTTGTAGGTCTTACGCTGACAATTTTATCGCCGCGCTGGATTGTTAGTTCTGCAGTTTCTATTGGAAATGAATTTGGTTGGGAAGGCGGTTTCATAGGATTTTCTTTAGTCGCAATAGGTACTTCTCTGCCGGAACTTGTCACCTCGTTAGTTGGGGCACGTAGAGGAGAGTGGGGATTAATTATTGGGAATCTTTTCGGTTCAAATCTCTTCAATAGTTTGGGCGTTGGAAGCGCAATATTGTTGTCACATTCTGGCTTAGGTCGTTTATCTGAGCAACCCTTTATGGACGGTTCGGTTTTATTAGGTATGTGTCTCATATGCCTAGTTGCTTTTTGGAGTATGAGGAAACCTGTAGAAATTCCAAAATGGAATGCGTTACTACTTTTGTTTCTGTATGCACTTTTGTTTTGGCAAATGGTAAGAACTCTTACTGGTTAATCAATTCTTAGCGATCTTTTCATCTACCCTGAAGTGATGAGAAACGGTTCAAAATTTCACCTAGTTACGCTCGGGTGTCCAAAAAATGAAGTCGATTCAGAGAAATTAGCAGGTTCATTACTTTCTGATGGAATGGAACCTACGGATGATTTAACTAATGCCGACTTGATAGTCGTAAATACTTGCGCTTTTGTTGAAGAAGCAAGAGAGGAATCCATAGAAACAATCTTAAATTTGGATGAACTCCGAAATGAAGATAGCAAAATTGTTGTAACCGGATGCTTGGCCGAAAGGTATGGGAGTGAAATACAAGATTTTCTACCTGAAGTCGACCATGTAGCCGGGTTCGGTGTCCCTGTTTCTTTCACTCGAAAAGCCACTGTTCCAGAATTCGATTTACTGAATTTGCCCCGTCCCGCGTCCGGCAAACCTTGGGCATATCTTAAGATCGCGGAAGGTTGCGATAGGGCTTGTGGTTTCTGTTCAATACCGTCTTTCAGAGGGCCGCAACGAAGTCGCGATATTGCTTCCATACTTGACGAGGTTGACTCGCTAAAGGTCAAGGAAGTTGTTCTTGTCGCCCAAGATTTAGCAGCATATGGAAGAGATCAAGGTGTTGGAGAAAAATCAATCATTCCATTGATAGAAAGAATAACGCAAAGAGTCGACTGGGTAAGACTTCTTTACCTGTACCCATCAGAACTAAATCAAGAACTAATAGATGCTATGTGCGCATTAACGGTCCCTTATTTCGATCTTTCTCTACAGCATGTTTCACCTTCGCTCATGAGAAGAATGAAACGATGGGGTAATGCTGAACGCTTTAGGGAGTTAATCTCTAAAATTCGAAAAAATTCTCCAGAAGCTATATTTCGTTCAAATTTCATAGTTGGTTATCCGGGAGAAACTGAGGAAGACCAAGACGAGTTAATTGATTTCATAAAAGAAATGCAATTGGACTGGTGTGGGTTTTTTCCTTTCAGCGATGAAGAAGGAACTTACGCTTCAGGCCTTGAGGGAAAAATTGATAGACCGCTTGTCCTTGAGCGATTGAAGGAACTTAGTTTTTTGCAGGATGAAATAACGTCTTCGAAGAGAGATGCTTTGATAGGTGAAAAGGTCTCCGTATTAATTGATTCGCACGGAGTGGGTAGAACTTACAGGGAAGCTCCAGAGATAGATGGTATTGTTTCTGTGCCCGATTCATGCAAGGTGGGGGAGTTCACTGATTTGATTGTAAAGGGATCAATAGGGCCGGACCTGGAGGCTGATTTAATTTGATTAAAAGAGATGAAAGTAACAGGCATCCTCTAGCCACGGTTGTGAGTCCTGCGAACTTAGTTTCCCTTTCACGCTTATTACTCTCCCCTTTGCTATTTTGGACAGTTTTAGAAGCGAAAGACAGCAGCGGAACTTCCTGGTTGGCAGTATTTTTAGGTTTTATCCTGGCATTATCAGATGTTTTAGATGGTTATCTAGCTCGAATACGTGGAACAGTAAGTAGATGGGGTGCTTTTATTGACCCTTTAGCAGACAAAGTGGTAGTAATCGGAGCTGCGTTTTGCCTCGTTGAGGTAGAAAGGTTTCACCTTTTACCAGTTATTCTTCTTACTCTCAGAGAAATTTTTATTACTTTTTATCGATTACTGGTTGCACGTAAAGGTCTGTCAATTCCAGCTCGTAAGTCTGCTAAATGGAAGACAACTGTCCAAGGGATTGCCTTGATGATTGCCGTCATGCCTTTTTTGGAAAGCTCTCAATGGTTCGTTGATTTTGGACTATGGGTAGCTCTTATTTTCACTGTGGTAACAGGGATCCAATATCTAAAAGATGGCCTTCTTGCGACAAGCACCACCGGTGAATAGAGTTCTGTAATGCGTTGTGAAATAGTTGCAGTCGGAACTGAAATTCTATTAGGTCAGATAGTTGATACTAATTCTGCTTGGATCGCTGAACGTCTAGCCGAAGCAGGTATTGATTGTCACTTTCAGACGGTGGTAGGTGACAATCCTGAAAGAATGTCAGAGGTTTTAGAGTCAGCGCTTGAAAGAGCGGAGGCTTTAATAGTCACAGGTGGGCTTGGTCCCACACAGGATGATCTGACACGTGAAGTTGTAGCCAGGTTGATGGGTGTCGAACTTGTGAGGGATTTGGAAATAGTTGACCGGATCCGAGAGAGATTTTCTAACCGCGGAAAGCCAATGCCTGAAAATAATCTCAAGCAGGCTGACATACCGGTAGGTGCAAATGCGATTGCAGAAATGCCAGGTACAGCTGCCGGGTTGATTTGTCCTATGCCCGAAGAAAAAGTTATTTATTTAGTACCAGGCGTTCCAACAGAGATGAAACAAATGCTTGAGGGCACTGTTCTCCAGGATCTTGTCTCACGATCTGGCGAGAGGTCTGTAATAAGTTCCAGAGTGCTCAAAACTTGGGGTCATTCTGAATCGGGTCTTGCGGAAGATCTTGCAGAGGAAATAGAACGCCTTGATGGCAATGGTGAATTGACTCTTGCCTTCCAAGCGAGCGGAATAGAGGGGGTGAAGGTCAGGATTACTGCAAAAGCAGCGAATAAAGAACAATCAGATTCGCTTTTGGATCATGAAGAAACTATTTTAAGAAAACTTATAGGGGAGTATATTTTTGCTGTAGATCACCAAACGATGGAATCAGTAGTTTTAGATCAACTGAAAGCTCAATCATTAACTTTTGCCACTGCTGAATCCATCACTGGGGGAATGATAGGTAGCAGATTGACGGATGTGCCTGGGTCAAGTGATTCTTATGTTGGCTCGCTCGTAGCGTATGAAGCAGAAATAAAAAGGTCTTTACTGAATGTTCCGAAAGGCATTTCAGTAGTCAGTCAGGAGGCTGTTGAATCGATGGCCTTGGGGGTTTGCGAGCTCTTGGGAGCTGATGTTTCGGTAGCGGTAAGTGGGGCAGCAGGCCCGTATTCGCATGAAGGACAAGAACCGGGGACAGTTTGGATGGCAACTAACTTGCTAGGCGACATTGAGTCGTTTAAAGTCGGTTTTCCTTTTGAAAGAGCTCAGATACGTCAGTTCACTGTTATCACGGTATTGAATGCGCTTCGCAAACGGCTTGAATCTCGCGTGCTGACCGTTGACTAATTTTAAATTATTCAGGTAGTAATTGTAAGCACGCAGAGTTGATGCAGAATCGCTTTCCAGTGGGTTCAGGACCGTCAGGGAAAACATGGCCGAGATGGGCAGTGCAAGATGCACACGTTACTTCTACCCGCTGCATGCCGTGACTAGTATCCATTTCAGTTTCAATTGAGTTTTCGTCAATTGGACTCCAAAAACTAGGCCAGCCGCTTCTGGAATCGTACTTTTCCGCACTATGAAATAGGTCTACAGCACACACAATGCATTTATAGGTTCCTTGAGTTTTTTCATCATTGTAAATTCCTGTAAAAGCCGGCTCAGTGCCTGATTCTTGAGTGCAATGGTATGCCATGTCAGACAAGCGCTCTTTTAAGTGTTCATCATTGGAATGAGAGTTTTCGTTGGTTGAAGGTTTCGAAGTCATAGAAGAAAGTTATCAGGAGAATGAAGTATAAATAAAAAAATTTAGTAAATGCTTGCACGAACACATGTTCGCAATTACGCTTATGTTATTAACAAGATCAGTAATCGCTTGAGTATTGTCACACCGGTTTCTTATTGTTAATTAAGCACATTAAGGAGTCTCGCGAAAAAGTGTGAGAGTTCGATTAAAAGAAGCAATTTATAGAAATGAATGGAGAAATAAGATGAGTAAGGCGGCTAAGGGAACAAAGACTCAAGAAGCTCGGGAAAATTTTGACGCAAGAGCAGCTAATAATGCCGACAGGGTGAAGGCTCTTGACAGCACTTTAGGACAGATTGAAAAACAATTTGGTCATGGAGCAGTCATGAAAATGGGTGATAAAGGTTCCATGTCTATGGAGAGTGTCCCTACAGGTGCTTTGGCTCTTGACCTGGCTCTTGGAATAGGCGGAATGCCGAGAGGTCGAATCGCTGAAATATTTGGCCCGGAAGGTTCTGGAAAAACCACATTAGCTACTCATGTTGTGGCGGAAGCACAAAGAAATGGTGGGATCTGCGCCTATATAGATGCAGAACATGCAATGGACCCGGTTTATGCAAAAGCTATTGGCGTTGATGTAGATGAATTATTAATTTCACAACCGGACACGGGTGAACAAGCGCTTGAAATCGCGGACATGCTTATACGTTCAGGTGCTCTTGATGTGGTTGTAATTGATTCTGTAGCAGCATTGACGCCCAGAGCTGAGATAGAGGGCGACATGGGTGATACACATGTGGGCCTACAGGCTCGTTTGATGTCGCAGGCTCTTAGAAAATTGACCTCGAATTTAAATAAGTCGAAGACAATATGCATTTTCATAAATCAATTACGAGAAAAAATTGGTGTAATGTTTGGATCCCCAGAAACAACTCCTGGTGGCCGTGCGTTGAAGTTCTATTCATCAGTTCGACTTGATATAAGACGAATTGAAGCGATTAAGGACGGTAACGAAATTGTGGGCAATCGAACTCGAGTAAAAGTAGTCAAGAATAAATGTGCGCCTCCTTTCCGTCAAGCAGAGTTTGACATCATGTATGGCGCAGGAATAAGCCGAGAAGGTTCAGTCATTGACCTTGGAGCTGATCTTGACATAGTCAAGAAGTCAGGTGCTTGGTACACCTATGAGGGTGAGCAACTAGGTCAAGGACGAGAAAATGCAAAACGTTTCCTTACGGAAAATCCAGAAGTAATGATGGAAATTACTGACAGAGTTTGGCGCGAGGCTATGCCAGATACTGATGAACCGGTAGAAGCCATTAAAGAAGAAGCCATTAAAGAAGAAACTGAGTTAGTTGATGAATTTACAGAAACCGACGACCTTCCAATCGAGTTAGAAGAATAAAGCTTTATATTTATTAAAATGAATGACTTTTAGTAAGTCTTGCCAACTTGACCTAGCCTGAATATATGGAGCGCCGAAAGTACGCGGTGCGCACCTACGGGTGCCAGATGAACGAACATGACAGTGAACGCATATCCGGTCTGCTAGAGGCAGACGGATTGGTTCCTGCTGTATCAGAAGAGGAAGCAGACGTTATTGTTCTTAACACTTGTTGCATAAGGGAAAATGCTGATAATCGTCTTTATGGTGCTTTGGGCAATTTAAAAACTCTAAAAGCTGAAAAGCCTGATCTGCAGATAGCAGTTGCTGGATGCCTAGCTCAAAAAGACAGGGAATTGATCCAGAAACGAGCGAAACACGTTGACGTAGTGTTTGGAACTCACAATGTTCAAAATGCCGTAAAACTATTAAAAAAATCACAAACTCAAGGACCCATTATAGAAATTCTTGAAGAAATAGTTGAAGAGGATAACCAAGCCTTTCCATCTGCCCTTCCCGTTAGAAGAGAAGTAGATCATCGCGCTTGGGTCACGATTCAGATTGGCTGTGATAATACTTGCACGTATTGCATAGTTCCTTCGGTTCGTGGACGCGAAATAAGTAGACCATTTGGACAACTCTTGAATGAAGTAAGAAATTTTGCTGATCAAGGAGTAACAGAAATAACTCTGTTGGGTCAAAATGTCAATTCTTATGGCCGTGATTTGACTAAAAAATTAAAATCAGATGACCCTTGCGAGACTGATGTTTTTCAAGTTGGAGATCTTTGGTTAGAGGCTGATAGGCGAAAAATTAAACCACTTTTTGCAGACTTGCTGAAAAGCGTTGGCTTAATCGAAGGAATTGAAAGAGTTCGTTTTATTAGCCCCCATCCGAAAGATCTGACTTTAGAGATAGTTGCAGCAATGTCTGAAACAAAAAGTGTTTGTGAGCATTTGCATCTTCCGTTGCAGTCTGGAAGTGATTCGATTTTGTCAGCAATGCATCGTGGCTATAGCAGTGAACGCTTCTTGCATAAACTTAAACAAGCACGTAGTGGTATCAAGGACTTAGCAGTAACCACAGATTTGATTGTTGGTTTTCCTGGTGAAAGCGAAAAAGATTTTGATGAGACTCTTCAAGTTGCAGCTGAAGCTCAATTTGATGCCGCATATACCTACATTTTTTCATCACGACCCGGAACAAAGGCAGCAGAAATGGAATCGGAATTCGTTGACCACGTTACAGCTGTGCGGCGGTATGAAACTTTACGGAACGTTGTTACGCGATCTTCATTGCTGAAACACAAAGAGCGTGTGGGGAGAGTAGAAGAAGTTCTAGTTGAAGGTCGTTCAAAAAAAGGAACAGATCTCATAAAAACTAGAACAAGGCAGAATAAAATTCTTCATTTGAAATTCGAAGAATCTCTCCGTGCTGGAACTTATGCCCGAGTCCAAGTCACAGAAGCCCCTTCCCACTACCTTCTTGGCGAATTGCTAGAGATAGTTGCTACTCCCAAGCATCGCAAACGTATTCCTGTAATGGCAGAGCAAAGTGTCTGAAAAAAATGCTGAACTACCTCTTAACGGAAATTTGGTCATAGTAGGGAGTACAGCTTCCGGGAAATCTTCCTTAGCTATTGAATTAGCGAGACGTCGTTCAAATGTCGAAATAATTTCGATTGACTCTATGGCAATTTATAGAGGAATGAATATAGGCACTGCAACTCCCACCGTTGCGGAACAAGAAGAGATACCTCATCACTTAATTAATATTGTTGATCCTTCAGACGAATTTGCACTTCCTCTTTTTCAGTCAGCTGTCGAAAAAGCTTTGGAGGAAATCACCAACAGAGGTAATAGAGCAGTTCTTGTCGGAGGAACGGGGCTGCATGTTCGTGCAGTAGTTGACAGATTGCAAGTACCTCCCAGATTCTTAAGTATTCGAAATGAAATAGAATTGATACCTGAAACAGCTTTTTTGTATAGAAGACTTAAAGATTTAGATCCACTAGCATCAGAAAAGATCGAGCCTGGGAATCGTAGGCGTATTGTAAGAGCACTTGAAGTTACGTTGGGAACCGGTCGTCCGTTTTCTTCTTTTGGCCCCGGTCTGGACGTGTATCCTCCTTCTCCGTTTACAGAAATTGGTATAAGAATGCCAAGAGATTTAAATGACCTCCGCATAGCTGAGAGGTATAAAAGACAAATCGAAGATGGGTTTGTTGAAGAGGTAAAAAATTTAGTATCTGATGGGAGAGAGCTTTCTAAAACTGCTTCCCAAGCACTTGGTTATAAACAAATAATTTCTTATATAGAGGGTGAAAATACTCTTGAGGAAGCGATTGAATCTGCTATTGCATCGACACGGCGTTTCGCTAGACGACAGGAAAAGTGGTTCAGAAGAGATCCAAGAATTCAATGGATGGAACTGCAAAAAGATCCCTTTGAGCTATTAGAAGAAGTAATTAAAGTATTTGATTTGATAGGACGAAATACTTCAAATGAATTCGTAAAAGTTCCTGATTATCTGTGAAACTATTCAAATGGAATTAACTAGACACCACGGGCTTGGAAATGTTTTTTTGATTGCTCTTTTAGAAGAGTTGCCAAAAAATCCAGGTGAGCTAGCCCAAAAATATTGTGATCCTGAGAAGGGGATTGGTGCCGATGGTTTGATAATCGGCACACCTCCCTCCGAAAATTCTAATGCAGTGAACCGATTTAATCTTTTCAATAAAGACGGGGGGCGGGCGGAACTTAGTGGCAATGGTCTCAGATGCTTTGCTCAGGCTCTATCTATGACTTCAAGACTTGAAGATGAGACTTTTCATGTTGAAACAGATGTCGGATTAAGAAAGATAAAAATTGAAAAAGTACGGAATGAAAAGGAAATTTCGGCAACAGCTGAAATCGGAGAAGCAAGGGTAACGAGAGATTTGCCTGATATTGATTTAAGTAAAGTCTTGAAAGAAAAAAAATCTCTCGTAATACCAGGATGTGTGGATATAGGTAATCCACACCTAGTTGTAGTGATGGATGAGTTATTAGATGCAATCGAATTAGAACAATTTGCGTTCTTGCTAGATGAAAAATTTGCAGAGTTGAATGTGCACCTGATGAAAGTAAAAGATGGCTCTAATATCAGAATGCAGACATGGGAGCGCGGGGTTGGGCTTACTGAAGCCTGCGGAACAGGAGCGTGCGCGTCGGCTGCTGTTGCTTTAGCGTGGGGAATGATTGAAAAGCAGGCTTCACAATACACTTTCAATGTAAATGTTCACATGCCAGGAGGAAGTGTACTTGTCAACATGCTTACATCCAGCCCCTTTTCATTTTCCCATCCTTGGGTAGAACTATCAGGACCATCTGTTTTCATGGATAGACATCAGGTGGATGATGGGTAATTCTTTTAACGGCGATAAATCTGAAGTGGAAGAAACTCACAGGGGTGGATTTGGTGAGTTCGCAGGTGAAGAGCGTGGGCTGATTGACCGCTCATTTCGTGAACGTATCGTATTGGCTGGTGTTTCTCTAGAAGGCATTGATAAGGAAATTACAGAGTCCTCCCTTGAAGAACTTGAAAGGCTTGTTGATACAGCAGGGGCTGATGCTGTTGCTGTCATAGTCCAGAATAGGCAAGTACCGGATAAAGCCACTTTTGTAGGAAGTGGTAAAGCTAATGAAATCCGTTCTATTTCGGAAGAGTATGATGCCGATACGGTAGTTTTCGACAACGAATTAACTCCTGCTCAGCAAAGTAACTTGGAAGGAATACTTAAACGTTCCGCTCTTGACCGAACAGCGGTAATTCTTGATATTTTTGCCCAGAACGCAAGCAGTCTTGAAGGTAAAGCTCAAGTAGAACTTGCGCAACTCCGGTACCGTTTACCAAGGCTCAGAAAGTCAGGCCGTACTTTCAGCCAGCAAGCAGGAGGAATTGGAACTAGAGGACCAGGGGAGACACAGCTAGAGGTTGATCGAAGAAGACTTATGCGTCGGATTCAACGACTTGAACAAGATCTGAATAAGTTGCGAAGACATCGATCGACTCAGTCGAAAGCTAGATCCAAGACAAGCAATAGGTCGGTAGCAATAGTTGGTTATACGAATGCTGGAAAATCCACACTTCTTAACAGGCTTACAGACGCAAGAGTGCTAGTTGAAGATCGACTGTTCGCAACTCTTGATACCACAACTCGCAGAATGCAACTACCTGGCGGGGAAGCAGTCTACGTTACAGACACAGTTGGATTCGTGCGTAAATTACCTCATCAACTAGTAGAAGCGTTCAAAGCTACTTTAGACGTGGTAGTCGATGCAGATTTGCTGATTCACGTCATTGATGCTTCAGATCCAGATCCAGAAGGCTGCATAGAAGCAGTGCGACAAGTATTAGAGGCAATAGGTGCTTCTGAAGTTCCTGAGTTGATGGTTTTCAACAAAATTGATAAATCGAATGGTGTAGATAAGAAACTTTTCAAACGAGACGAAAATTGCGTGGCGGTTTCTGCTGTAACAGGTGAAGGCATCGAAGAGTTATTGAATAAATTAGCCTCTTCACTCAGAAAATCAGAAGAAACGATTACGTTAAAAGTACCTTTTGAACGGGGTGATATCAGAGCAATGGCGCACCGTGAAGGCTTTGTTACGAAAGAGGTTCTAGAGGAATCTAATTGGCTGATTGAATTGAGAGCTGACAAGAGCTCAGTCGGTAGGCTCGGACAATTCCAGGTCAAGTTTGATTCCTCAGAGTTTGAATTGATGCAATGATAAAAAAATTCCTTCCGCCTCCTTACCCTTACGAACAGCTTGATGAGTTCAGAGCCTTGGCTGGATCTTTACCGGGTGGAGCTGTAGATCTCTCTATAGGTACACCCTGTGACCCAGTACCTGAAGTCGTTCGAAGAGCTATTGTCTCTGAAACGAGCCTTAGTTCGGCACGTCCTTACCCTTCCTCGGTCGGAAGTGACGATTTTTTGAAGGCAGCTTCCGGGTGGCTGAACCGATGCCTTGGAGTGGACATCCCTGAAACCTCAATAGGGGCCTGCATCGGAACTAAGGAGATTGTTACAGGGTTGCCTACAGTTCTTAAATTGAGAGATCCCGATAAGGACACTGTTTTGTATCCAGCGGTTTCATACCCGTCTTATTCGATGGGGGCGCAATTGGCTAATTGTCGCTCGGTTGCAGTTCCAGTTGATAAGGATTGGAGAATTGATCTTTCAAGAATTGATAAAAAAGATATTAAGCGAGCCATTTGCCTGTGGGTTAACAGTCCCGGTAACCCCGCAGGTGCAATCGAAGATTTAAGTGAGATTGCTGATTGGGGTGTGGCAAATGGAGTAACAATTCTGTCAGATGAATGCTATGTGGAATACACATGGTCCACTTCTCCAAAGTCCGTTCTTCAAAATAGTAAAGAAGGTGTACTAGCCATTCATTCTCTTTCTAAAAGATCAAATCTGGCTGGTATGAGAGTTGGGTTTTACGCTGGAGATGCAGAAATAGTCAGTTATTTGCGTGAAGTCAGAAAACATCAAGGATTCATGCTTTCGGGGCCAGCACAGAATGCGGGAATAGCCGCTTTGACTGACCAACAGCATGTAGATGAACAGAGGCGGTTGTACTCAGGGAGACTCTCTAAGTTAATTACTATTTTTGAATCCCTTGGGATCGAAACGACAATGCCAGAAGGATCCTTCTACCTCTGGATAGCCGCATCCGGCGGTGAGTGGCGACTAGTTAAAAAATTGGCCAAGAACCTAGGCATGGTTGTCACCCCGGGTGAGTTTTTTGGTGAAGGAGGTAAGGGGTATATAAGAGTTGCTGCGGTTGCCACTGACGATCGGATTGAGTTGTTGGGACAAAGAGCTAGTTTAGTTAAAAACTTGCTTTCGAATTAAGGAATAAGAGGTAATCTCAGGTATGACTGATTTAGCCAAAGAAATAGAAAACATATGGGAGAGAAGAGACCAACTAACGACCGAAGATTCGGAAGTCAATTCTCTAATTCATGAGGCTATAAACTTGCTAGACACGGGTGAAGAGCGAGTAGCTGAATACGACAGTGAAAATGGCGTACAAGTAAATGAATGGTTGAAATTAGCAATTTTGTTACTTTTTCGTCAATCTGAAATGTCAATACAAGAAGTAGGACCCTTTGAATTTGTTGACAAAATACCTCTAAAGAAAAACTACTCTGAGAGCAAAGTGAGAGTTGTTCCTGGAGCATCTGCTCGATGGGGTAGTTATCAGGCTCCCGGCGTTGTGATGATGCCTAGCTATGTGAATATCGGAGCCTACGTAGGTGAAAATACTATGGTTGACACTTGGGCGACTGTTGGCTCCTGCGCTCAGATAGGAAAGAACGTTCACTTATCAGGCGGAGTTGGTATCGGTGGTGTTTTGGAACCCCCTAATGCTGTTCCAGTCTTTATAGGAGATGAGTGTCTTATTGGAAGCAGGTGCATAGTGGCCGAGGGCGCTTCTGTGGGCGAAGGCTCGGTTCTTGGAGCTGGAGCAGTTTTAACTGGTTCAATACCTGTTATTGATGCTGAATCTGGCGAAGAGTTGAGTAGAGGAATTGTGCCGTCATGGTGCGTAGCCGTTCAGGCTAGTAGGGAGAGGCAATTTACCGGAGGAAGTTTTGGATTGCCATGTGTTTTGGTTGTCCGGTATTTGGAACCAGGAGAGCGACACGACAAGTCGGCCCTGAATGAAGTATTACGCACACATGGAGTAACGACTTGAACACTGGACACTACAGTTATGCGTGATCTATTGGAGTTAACTGCAGAACTAGTTGATATTCCATCTGTTAGCTTTGAAGAAGGCCCGCTTGTTTCAGTGATCGAAAAAGAATTAAGCGCAGTTCCTCATTTGTCAATTGATCGTGTTGGAGACAATTTGATAGCTAGAACAAGCTTAAATAAAGGGCAAAGACTGATTTTGGCAGGTCACACTGACACGGTACCCGGCGACACAGAATCAGGGGCGAAGATTGAGAATGACACATGCTGGGGTCTTGGAAGTGCAGATATGAAAGGCGGCATTGCAGTAATGCTAGAGCTTGCTCAGTCTGCAACGGATTATGAAGTAGATACGACGTGGGTTTTTTATGCTCGTGAAGAAGTAGCGCGCGAGCATAATGGTTTGAAAGAAATTTTTACTGAAGCGCCTGACTTATTAAGTGGGGATGCAGCAGTTTTAGGAGAGCCGACAAGTGCTTTGATCGAAGCAGGTTGCCAAGGGACAATGAGATTCTTATTGACATTTAAAGGTGAACGAGCACACTCTGCACGTCCATGGATGGGCCGAAATGCTGTTCACCGTTTAAGTAGTGTGCTTGGTGCTTTAGAAAAGTATCAATACAGGGAGCCTGTGATAGATGGCTGCCAGTTTCGTGAGGCATTACAAGCGGTTGGTGTCGAAGGGGGAGTGGCGGGCAATGTGATACCTGATGCTGCAACGCTGCTTGTGAACCATCGACATGCACCAGATCGAAACTCTGAGGAAGCTGAAAATCATGTAAGAGAATTTTTTATGCCGTACATGGAAGATGGGGACTCAGTCGAGTTAATAGACATGGCACCAGCGGCCTTACCCGGCATGGGACACTCTTTGCTTGCTTCTATAGGTGAGGGTATTGAAACTCGTGCAAAATTAGGATGGACAGATGTAGCTTTTTTCTCTGAGCAAGGAATTCCAGCGATCAACTTTGGTCCAGGTGATGCGACACTGGCTCACACAGCTGGAGAGAGGGTGGAGCGTGAGAATTTAGAAGTTACTTTTCAGACAATTAAAAGAGTCCTGGAAGGAAACTAGCTAAAGAAGCTTTATATCTTTCGTAGAACAGTTACGACTTTGCCGATAATTTTTACTTCATCTACTTTGTAATGGATGTCTTCAAAGTCTGGATTTGATGAGCAGATTATGGCTTTATTCCCTTGTCGCTTAAGCCGCTTAACACCCACGGTTCCATCGGCCTCAGGTAGTTCAACGACGAGAAGTTCATCTGCAGAACTTGAAGAAGTTTCAGACTTTACGACCACGTAGTCATTATCAAGTATTCCGTCACCTGTCATCGAGTCACCTTTAACCCTGAGCATAAAGAGGTTCCCTTCGCCAGTAAATTCGGCAGGAAGAGGAAGAGACTCTTCAATATTTTCTTGTCGAAAAACTGTAACTCCTGCCGCAACATCGCCGACAAGAGGAACATGTTGGACGGCCCCTCGATCAACGGCAACTCCGCTTATTGGATCAAAACACACCTCTATAGCACGAGGCTTACCAGGGTCAGAACGACGCAGATAGCCCAACTTTTGAAGACTGGAAAGATGAGCGTGCACCGTTGAAGGGGATGTCAGGCCTACAGCTTTACATATTTCTCGAACGGAAGGTGGAAACCCTCGTTTCCTAGACTCGCTATCGATGAATTCTAGTATTTGGACTTGGCGCTCTGTTAGAGAATTTTCGTTCATAATAAAAAAACCTTTTTTAGTTGCAATCGAACAAACGTTCGATATCATTATACCATGATCGAACACTTGTACGACGCACATATGTTCCCCGAACAAACGTTCTTTGTCAAGTATTTGAGTGTTTTTCCTTATAAAACAGCTATGTCACACCCCTTTGAAAGGATGTATACATGAATACTTCAGTCATTTATAGCTCCTACGACATTACTCACCCTCAGCTACAGAATTTTGCCTCTAGAGCATTGCCGCAAAAAGTTTATCGACGTCGCCGTCTAGCTTTTTTATCACTGGTCGGATTAGTCGTATTTTTAGGTGTTTTAATGGCTAATGAAATTATTGGCCGAATTCACGGTGTTCCTGGGGGTTCAGTAGTCGAAGCTGCTGGAAATCCAGTTATATATGTTGTACAACCCGGCGACACTCTTTGGGAAATTGCTGACAAATTTAATCCCGAAGGTACAGACATAAGATATACAGTTGATGAACTTTCAAAAGTTACGGGCGGGGCTCAACTACAACCGGGGCAACGTATTGTTCTTAACAGTGGGTTATAAATCCTTATCTAATTTCTAATTGTCAGGTAACGACAAAACAAAAATTCTTCTTCCATTAGTATTCGATCCACGGTCAGTTCGACAGGAGAGTTAACTGGATTGTTAAGAAATGCTGCAGGGTCCTCTCCGCCGACGGCCCTAGGTGAAACGCTTAGGCAGAATTCGTCTATTAAACCAGCAGCTAACAAGTTTGCATTCAGATTTGGACCACCTTCGCAAACAACAATTTTTCCATCTTGTTTGAAGAGGTCGCTGACAACCCTTGAAACAGTTAGTTCTTTTTCTGGAAAATCGATAATCTCCGATGATGACACTAATTTGGAAGCATTTTCTTCGAGTGACTCACTTTTTGTATAAATGAGAGGTAGTTTGTCTTCGGGATGACGTTCAGCGAACAAGCCCATATCAGGATTTAGATTAAGCTCACCAGAAAGAACAGCTATTCTAGGACGTTTTTCTTGTCCTCTGGATTCTCTAAACTCAGCTAATCTGCCCTGGGGTGTTTTTGGTGCCTTGTAATTTTCGGATCGAACGGTACCCGCCCCGACCAGAATAATGTCCGCAAGTCCCCTGATTATTTGATAGATATTTTTATCCGCTAACCCGCTTAATCCTCCTGCTCTACCTTCAAAGGAAACGAAGCCATCCACAGAATTAACCATATTTAGCAATACCCAGGGTCTCGTTTTGAAAGGTGTTCTGACATCACTGTTGTAAACAGTTATTGGGTCCACTTCAATTTCTTCTGGAAAGATCTGCTTCATACAAATGACAGTATCGGAATTGTCTAGATTTTCTGATTCTGAAATAATAATTATTTAACGAAAATAAACAAGTTGCAGATTTTATTGATTAGTTAATTATTTAAGCACTATCGTCGAATTAGGTCTACAAACTAGGTATAAATATGGCAATGAAAATATGTCTAATTGATTCAAGTTCTTTCAGAGAGCTAGTCTGATGGCATCTCTAAGATTTTCTTTCGGCACCATGGGGTCCGGTAAAAGCACCTTGGCTCTGCAAATCCATCATAATTTATCCTCCAGAGGGTTGTTTGGAATCCTCTGCAGTCAGCTAGATAGAGCGGGTGGTAAAGTTTCCAGTGCTTTGGGGGTCTCTGCGGATGCTGTTCAAGTCTCCCCAGAGTTCAATCTTTACGACTTCGCTCTGAAAGAAAAAGAAAACAATGGATCTCTTGATTACATGATCTGCGATGAGGCGCAGTTTTATTCGGTTGATCAGATAGAACAGTTAGCTCGTGTAGTTGACGAGATTGGAGCGGAAGTTTACACCTTTGGACTTCTTACTTCGTTTCAAGGAGAATTGTTTGAAGGGACTAGAAGGTTGCTGGAACTTTCCGACGAGAGGATTGAAGTGCAAGTTGAAGCGCGTTGTTGGTGTGGACGACGAGCTACTCATAATGCGCGGCTAGTTGAAGGTGAACAAGTTTACGATGGAGATCTTGTCGTAGTTGACGATCCGGAAGACCAAGATGTCACTTATGAGCTTCGGTGTCGTCAGCACTGGTTAGACGGAGATTCGGGCCCAGATCGTCAGGTTGTTCCTATACATGCTTCACATAAAGAAGTTAAATCAGTAAACGGCTAGCGCGAACAGCGGGTCTTACGTCAAGTTCGCTAACCTGAAAATATGACTGAATATAAACCTCCTTTAAACGACATCAGGCTAGTTCTAGAAGAGATTAGTGATATAAGTGGATTATGCGACCTGCCTGGTTACGAACATGTAGACGTCGAAACGATAGACGGAGTTCTTGAAGAGCTTGGACGTTTTGCAGCTGAAGTTATCTCGCCTGTTAATAAAATTGGTGATCAAGAAGGATGTTCTGTGTCGGATGGTGTAGTTACTATGCCAGACGAATTTGGGGACGCTTGGAACCACTTTATAGATTCCGGTTGGGGGGCTATTGCACAAGATCCTGACTATGGAGGGGGCGGTTTTCCATTAGCCATGCACACTGTTTTGACAGAATTGTTGGCAACAGCGAGTAGGGCATGGTCGATGGGTCCCATGCTTACAGCAGGTGCAATTGATTGTTTACATACTTTTTCAGATGAAGCTCAAAAAGAAGTTTTTTTACCAAAGTTAGTTGCTGGTGAGTGGTCAGGAACTATGAATTTGACTGAGCCACAAGCGGGTTCTGATGTTGGAGCTTTAACCACTAAGGCTGTTCCTCAAGAAGACGGAACTTACAGAATTTTTGGAACTAAAATTTTTATAACCTTTGGAGAGCATGAGTTAGTTGAAAATATCATCCAGTTGGTATTGGCTCGCACCCCAGATAGTCCACCAGGGACGAAGGGAATATCTTGCTTTATTGTCCCAAAGTATTTAGTTCAGGATGATGGATCGCTAGGAGAACGTAACGACTACCGTTGTTTATCTCTTGAACACAAGTTAGGTCTTCATGCCAGTCCAACTTGTGTGATCTCCTACGGTGAAGCGGGCGATGGAGCTATTGGCTACTTGATAGGCGAAGAGCATCAAGGAATGCGCTACATGTTCAAAATGATGAATAATGCCCGTTTGGGTGTTGGAGTTGAAGGTTTGGCAGTAGCAGAGAGAGCACTGCAGCAAGCTTCTTCTTTTGCTTTGGACAGGCGCCAAGGTAAAGCTATGGGGGCCGAAGCAGGCGAGCAATCTTTAATAATTGAACATCCAGATGTAAGACGAATGCTATTGACCATGAGAGCTTATACGGATGCGATGAGATGTATTTTGTATGCAAATGCTGCAGCTCTGGATCTGGCCAAGAGTCACCCTGAAAGTGAAGAACGACAACTAGCTTCAGATAGGGCTGAGTTGTTGACACCTATTTCCAAGGCTTGGTGCACTGATTTAGGTGTTGAAATGACTTCTCTAGGGATCCAAGTTCATGGAGGTTATGGGTATATCGAGGAAACAGGCGCAGCTCAACATCTTAGAGATTCTCGTATTTCACCTATCTATGAAGGAACGAATGGTATTCAAGCGATTGATCTAGTTGGAAGAAAATTAAGAATGAATGAAGGCAAAGTCATCAGGGATCTTCTTGACGAGATAAATGAATTTATTGGAAGCCTTAATCAGCAGGGGGAAGAATTTGAAACTATTAAATTAAATCTCACTGACAGCTTGCAGGCTGTTGAAGAGGCTACCGATTGGCTTATTGAAAAAGGAACTGAAGACCCCGTGGGAGCCATTTCTGGAGCTACACCTTATCTGCGGATGTTAGGACAGTTGGTTGGTGGATGGTTTTTGGCACGTTTGGCAATTGGGGCTAGAAGCAATGAGCACGTGGGGGACTCGGATTTCCGTAATAGCAAAATGACTGTAGCAAATTTTTATGCTGAGCAGCTTTTGCCTCTGACCAGAGCTCAACTCGGAGCTGTTACCGCAGGTTCATCTGATTTATTTGCGGTTTCTGAAGAACTTTTCTCTATTTAATTGGAGTTATTCTAATTTTTAATTTGGCTTCTCTACCTAGCCCTTCTTCAAGCTCATTTCATATTGGTCCAATTGAACTGCGTGCCTATGGACTGATGATTGCTCTTGGAGTTTTAGTAGCAATCTGGTGGTGTCAGAAACGCTGGGAAAATAAAGGTGGAGAAGCTGAAGAAATCTCTGAAATAATGATCTGGGCAGTGCCCTTCGGTCTTGTCGGAGCACGTCTTTATCATGTAATCACTGATTGGCGTTCCTTTAGGGGTCGGTGGGAAGATGCGCCTGCCATCTGGCAGGGAGGTTTAGGGATACCAGGCGGATTAATACTCGGGGTGATTGTAGGAGTAACCATTGCTAAGAAGCGGGGTATAAATACTGCTGAAGTTCTTGATGCTGTAATTCCTTCAATACCCGTTGCACAAGCGATAGGTAGATGGGGTAATTGGTTTAATCAAGAACTATTCGGGAAACCTACGGAATTGCCTTGGGCGTTAGAAATAGATTATCAACATAGGCCGAACGATTTTACAGCAGATTCGACTTTTCACCCGACTTTTCTTTATGAGGCAGTTTGGAACTTATTATTAGCGTTTCTTTTGGTCAGATGCGATCGAGCTGGGTTTTTGAAACCAGGTCGGTTAATAGGAATTTGGATGTTGGGATATGGGTTAGGAAGGCTTTGGATAGAGGCACTAAGAATCGATAATGCCTCCTTAATATTTGGAGTCAGAGTAAATATTTGGATGAGTTTGATAGCAATCCTTTCAGGTTTATTAGTTGTATTTTTCGGTAGAAAACGATCTATTGATTCAATGAAGCCCTCAGAGGGGTTTTAGCAAGTACGGTCTTTATGTGGATACTGATTTCGTATTACGAAGAATAGATAGAACTTTTGCTTTTATAGATCTTTCAGGGTTTACCGCTTTTAATGAAAAAGCTGGAGATGAGCAGGCAGTAGACGTTTTGGTTCAGTTCCGTAATGCTGTTCGTAACATTGCAAGTAAAAGAGGTGTGAGAATAGCTAAGTGGCTCGGTGATGGCGTGATGCTAGTTGGTGTAGAACCAGAAGAAACTGTTGATTCAGTACTTGAAATTAACTCATTTATTAATGACTCAGATTTTGAACTACCAGTAAGAGCTGGAATAGCAGGTGGCTGGGTTCTGCTAATCGAAGGAGATGATCACGTAGGGAGAGAAGTTATTCTGGCCTCGCGACTATGTGATAGTGCTGGACCTGGTCAAGTTTTAGCACCGAAGGAACTAGTTTCGCCACTAATGAATCTGACTCAAACTGATTTGGGAGAGGTAATGGTTGAGGGATTCACTAAGCCTTTTCAGTTGGTTCAACTACAACAAGCTGAATGATCGCTTTAGATAATAAAAA
>TARA_B100001175_G_scaffold69247_1_pt1 | contig 22713 bp, 13 predicted proteins | sample TARA_B100001175 | Tara Oceans TARA_B100001175
ACCCTAATCTTTAAGCTTCTTTAAGGATACTCAATAATATTAATATCCTTATAGTAAATTTCGCAAGCAGGTCCACTGTGAACCTGAAGTGCGATCACCCCTTTTTCTGCAATATTTGTATCCTTTTCAGTATAATCTACAGTTTTATATCCATTTAGAATTAGTTGGATTTTATTGCCATTAGCTATAATGCGGTAGGTATTCCAGTCTCCTGTTTTAACGATTTTAGGAATATCTTTAGCAGGAGGTGCAGCTAATATTTTGCGACGTCGAGATTCATCGTAAAGAGCGCCCCAGTATTTTTGTCCAATATCAGCTTGGAAGCCAATTACTTCGTGATGATTAGGGATGCGCTTTGTTCTGAATTGAATACCAGCATTTGCTTGAGGGGATCCGACGACTTTAAATTTTAATCTTAAGTCAAAATTTTCGTATTCAGAAGTAGTGCAAAGAAATTCATTATTCGGGATCTTCTTATTTAGTCTTCCTGCTACTATTGATCCATTCTCAATTCGAAAAAAATCCATGTTACCTTCCCATCCATTGAATGTTGTTCCGTCGAATAATAGTTTTGAACTAGTATTAGTTACAGATTGAGTAGAGGGCTCCTTAAGGTTGAAGGTATAGCAGCCAGTTAGTAATAGGCCGGTAAAGAGATGAAGAAGATGTTTCATTAAAAAAAGATAATGCCTGAGTATTTTATTATGTTCCAGTAGATTTAGCGGCTAAAATTGCATGTTTAGTCAACTCGTTTTCATAGGCATTTTTTAGATCATTAACCAACTTATTTGAAGGGAGTTTTGTTGCTTCTATTCGTTCAACATTACGAATTCCTGTGGCTGCAGAGGTAACAAAAATTGCATCTGCTTTTTCAAGCTGCTTGGGTTTTATTGATTCTTCTTCGACGGTTTTACCAAGTCTCGAAGCTAAGGCTATAACAAGCCTGCGAGTTACACCTGGTAATAATCCGTCATTTATTGGTGGAGTCCGAATGGCTTCATCCTTTATATAAAAAACATTTGCAGATGAAGTTTCGGTTATATTGCCTTCAGAATTTATAATCAAACCGTCGTCTGTGTTTTTTTCTTTAGCAAAGCGTTTAGCCATTACTGAACCAAGTTTATTGTTTGACTTAATTGAAGTTAATATATCGCCTGCGGCTACGCGTATATTTGTAATTGATAGTGAAATACCCTTTTTTTCTATTTTGGGGATTTCATATAGAGAAATAAGTGATGTTGGGGGTTCGTCACCTGTAAAGTCATATCCGCGTTTTCCGGGTCCTCTTGTAATTGTTAATCGAGCAATACAGTTGCTTGATCTGTTTAGTTTGATTAGTTCTTTCGTTTTTTCTGAAAACTCTAACGGAGTTAAAGGAACTTTTAGGTTAATAGTTTTAGCGCCCTCAATTAATCGAGTCATGTGCCATTCCCATAGAAATGGTTTACCGTGGTGAATTCTTATTGTTTCGTATATTCCGTCCCCATAAATAAAGCCGCGATCGTTCGGGGATATAGTGGCTTTATCTTTTAATATAATTTGCCCGTTTAAAAGAGCGTATGAGTTAGTTTGTTCCATTTTAATTAACTATCCCGCTGACCAAATTTACAGAAATATGTTTTGTGTCAATATGGTATGCAGTTTTTGTAGCTAAATTTTAGTTTTATTCGTAAAAAGAAGTCATGAGATTATTTTTAAGTATTCGTTTTTTTTGTTTTTTTACTTTTTTTCTTACTCTGACATGCGGAGAGATTATTGCTCAGGATGAAAATAAACAAAGCCGCCGAGAGCGGTTAATGCAACGCTTTGACAAAAACAAGGACGGTAAATTGGATGGTAGGGAACGGGATGCTATTCGAAATTTTCTAAGCCGATCAAGTGATTCTGAGGGCGTCGAAACGACTAAGCGCAATGATAAGATTCATACTCCAAAAGACTACGATCCAAAGAAAGAATATCCCTTAATTCTAAATCTACATGGTTACAGAAGCAACGGTAAGGGACAATTAAGGTTCTTCCCATTGAAAGAACTTGCAGAGAAGTATGCTTTTATTTATTGCGCACCTGATGGAATAGACAATAGCTGGAATGCTACTGATGCCTGTTGCGATTGGAAGGGGAAAGTGGATGATTCCAAGTATCTCCGAAGTCTGATCCTAAAGGCGATGAAAGAATACAACATTGATAAAAAACGAGTGTTCGTCACAGGCCTATCCAATGGGGGGTTCATGAGTTATCGGATGGCGCATGATCACTCAGACCTAATTACTGCGATTGTTCCGTTTGCTGGTGTTGGTTTTGATCAATGGCCAACTAATCCTAAGAATCCAGTTAGCGTGCTTCACGTTCATGGAACAAAGGATAAAACGATTAAATGGGCCGGTGGTGAGATTGGAGGGGCGAGATATCCAAGCGCAAAAGATAATTTTTCAAAGTGGAAAACATTCAATGGCTGTCAAAAGAAGGCTGAAATAGAGAAAGATACTATTGATTTAGACAGAAAAGTTCCAGGTAGTGAAACCGAGATTGTTAGATTTGAGTCCAATGATGGAAAAGTAGTAATGGAGCTTTGGGAGGTTGTTAAAGGAAGTCACGTAACTCCACCTCGAACTGCTGCTCGTGAGCGAATTATCGAATGGATGCTAGCAAGGACTAAATAATTAACCTTAAAATTAAGCTCAGTATAGTGAGAGCACTTTTTTTGTTACTTCCACTGGTTTTGTGCTCGATGACGTAGTGCGTGATCAGCTAGCACAAGTGCTGTCATTGCTTCAACCATTGGAACAGCACGTGGAAGTACACATGGGTCGTGACGACCTCTGCCTCGTAGTGTTGTGTTTTTTAGGTTTTCATCAACAGTCTCTTGCTCGTGCATGACGGTTGCTACAGGTTTGAAGGCTACTCGAAAGTGTAGCGTTTCACCGTTTGAAATTCCTCCTTGAACTCCGCCAGAATTATTCTGAGTTGTCCGTACTTTTCCTTTGCGTGCACGTATAGGGTCGTTGTGCTCTTTTCCAGTAAGTAGTGTGCCTTCAAATCCAGACCCAACTTCAAAGCCTTTCGAGGCAGGTAGGCTCAGCATTGCTTTTGCTAAATCTGCTTCAAGTCGGTCGAATACCGGTTCCCCCCAGCCAACAGGCAACCCGCGAGCGACGCCTTCGATAATTCCTCCAACTGTATTCCCTGCTTTTCGAGTGCGTTCAATAAGCTTTATCATCTTCTCGGCAATTATTTTTTCAGGGCAGCGAACAATATTTGATTCAATATCTCGCATTTTCACCTTTTCATGATCGATATCAGCCGTGATTTTTTGAACCTGTTTGACGTATGATAAGACTTCAACCCCAAATCGCTGTTTTAGTAACTTTTTAGCAACGGCGCCGCCAGCTACCCTTGCAATTGTTTCTCGGGCGCTAGATCGTCCGCCACCTTGCCAATTTCGAATACCAAATTTGTTTTGATAAGTATAATCAGCGTGGGAAGGGCGGAATTTTGTTTTCATTTCTGAGTAGGCTTCAGGTCGATGATCTTTATTCTGAACGATCATGTGTATTGGTGTTCCAATCGTTTTCCCTTCGAATGTTCCAGATAAAATAGTTACCTTATCAGCTTCATTTCGAGGAGTGACAATCTTCGATTGACCAGGCCTACGGCGATTGAGTTCCGGTTGAATATCTGTCTCATCCAGTTCTAGCATGGGAGGGCAACCATCAAGTACTACGCCAACAGCTCCCCCATGAGACTCTCCAAAAGTTGTGATTCTAAATAAATGGCCAAAAGTATTTGGCATAGACATATTGTGAGGGAAAATTTGTCATGTGGCAAATCCCTCGCATAAAAGGCTGGTCGGCCGGTGTGACTTTGGTAACAGTAGCCCTATGCGAGCCAACCACAGTTTACTTTATATTTGGCCGGTATTTGTAGCTACATCTATAATTTCAATCTTCGTTAGTAGTGTTTCAGCTGCAGCGGACAGCCCCGCTTTGGGTCACTGGTTGTTTTCATTGGATAGGGTAAAGGGGACAACAATCCAAGCTGTTGTAGGGGCTGATGCTACGATTGAAGGGCTTGGAAGATCTGTTAGCTTCGCTGACGCTTCATCTCCTAAGCACGTTAAATTAACTGGCAACGGTTCCAGAATTGAGGTGGCATCCAATATTTCTTCTCTCAAGATGCCAAAACAAGCTATTACGCTTGAGGCTTGGGTTCGTATTGATAAACCGGCTCAATGGGGCGGAATTATTGGTGCACTGCAAGATAATGGAACCTATGAAAAAGGTTGGTTACTTGGTTACCAAAACAAAAACTTTTGTTTTGCTATTAATTCTGAAGGTAGCAGCAAACTTACTTACCTGACTTCACCTTCTGATTTTCAAATTGGACAATGGTATCATTTGGTGGGTATCTATGATGGAGTTACACAGAAACTATTTGTAGATGGAAAAATCGCAGCTGAGGAAACTGAGCAGAATGGCCAAATTGTTTACCCACCTAAGGCGTGGTTAGAGATTGGTGCTTACCATGATGACGATGAACTTTTTATGATGAGCGGATGTCTGCACGAAGTTCGAATGCTTGATCAAGCATTGTCTCCTGAAAAAGTTAAGTCATTATATAATGCGAAGAAATCATTGTTCCCTGAGCCTGAAAAGCCAGTTGAACCTTTGGCTATTGCATATGGGCCTTTTGTTGATTGGATTGACCGCACAACAGCAAGTATTACTTGGGAACTTGATCAGCCGATTCAGGGGCAGGTGAGGTGGGTTGCACCAAGTGGGCATTTTAATATATTGAAAGATAATAATTTATCCAAAAGGCATACTGTTATTGTTAAGGATTTAATTCGAGAAGGAGAATACTCTTATCAAATACTTGGCAATACTCCATCACTCCGAAGTAAACTATATAAGTTTGATTCCTCATTTTACTACAGGCTTCCTAAGGTTTCGCTTGCATCAGCTAAGGTTAATGAATCGAGTAAATTGCAGTCAGTGGCCAAACAAATGCTTAGCCTTTCAAAAGCTCGAGGCGGTTACTGTTTGGTTTTAGGGGGTGTTGATGGGAGTTTAATTTTAGAAATGGTAAAGCAATCTGATTTTCAATTCATTCTGCTTGAGGAAGATCCTGAGGTTGCCCATAAAATACGCAAGAATCTAGATTCAGCTGGCGTTTACGGTGCCCGTGCAACTGTTAAGTTGGGGAGTTTACGGGAGCGGGTATTTGGGCCAATGATGTTCAATTTGATTGTTTCCGAGCGAGATGTATTAGCTGGTACAATTCCCAAAGACCCCGCTCCTGAAGTATTCCGATATTTAGCTCCGGCGGGAGGGGCTTTAGTTTTTAGCAAAGGGAAGGAGGCTTTATTAACCAAAAAATGGTTTGGGAATTTAGATACTAGATATATCCGTAATGAAAAAAATGAGACTGTTTGGTTTGTTAGTGAACGCCCTCGGTTGAAAGGCTCTGGAGATTGGACACATCAATATGGTAATGCTCAAAACACTTCTTGTAGTGATGACGAATTGGTAAAAGGAGCCATGGGCGTTAAATGGTGGGGAGAACCAGGACCTCGCCCAATGCCTGACCGTGGTCCTCGCAATCCTGCACCGCTTTCAGCCGGAGGTAAGTTGTACATTCAGGGTGATCGAGTTTTATTTGGGCTCGATGCATATAATGGTACTGTTTTATGGAGTCAGTCTTGTCCTGAGATGAGGCGTGCAAATATACCAAGAGACAGCAGCAATATGGTTGCGGATGATCGTGGTTTGTATCTTGCTCAGGGTCGTTATTGTATAAATTTCGTTGGTTCAACCGGTCAGCGCTCTAATGTTTATTCTGTTCCAGATGCAGATACTGGCGAATATAATTGGTCTTTTCTTGCTGTTGTTGATCAGACATTAGTTGGTAGTCGTGTGTCAAGAGGTACAGTATATCTGGGGGACGATGGTGAATGGTATGAGAATTTTAAACCAAATGATATTAGTCGAGTTACCAGTGATCGGCTTTTTGGTGTAGATACAAAATCTGGTGATATTCGTTGGGAGTACAATGGAGGAGCAATTATCAATTCTACAATAACTATAGGAAAGGATGATGTGATTTACTTTATTGAGAGTGCTGCAGCCGTGGCGATTGAGAAGGCTGGAACTATTCAGAACATTAGCCAGCTAACAAATCAGCGACTTGTTGCTTTAGATCTTAAATCAGGTGAGAGAAAATGGGAGCGTGATCATGATTTCTCGAAATTGCAGTACATGACTTATTTAGTCTATTCGAATGATAAGCTAATTGCTACAGGGACTGACAAGGATAAGAACTATCACACCTATGCCCTTGCTGCGACTAGGCAAGTAACAAAAAACAAAGATGGTGAACAATCTTTTTTGCCTCCAGGCAGTCTGCTTTGGGAAGATCATCATAAGGAAGGGAAGGGGCATCACAGTGGGCATTTGCAGCATCCGGTTGTTATTGATGATACTTTTTATTCAGATCAGTGGGCATTTGATTTGAAAACGGGTAAGCAAATTCGAGATGACCTACCTGAGAGAAGAGGGTGCGGAACAATGTCTGCAAGTAAATATAGTATGTTTTATCGCCATTATTTTCATGGCATGTGGAATTTAGATACAAATGAGCGTTCGCAGTTTGAGGGGATTAGGAGTGGGTGTTGGCTTGGGCTAATTCCCGCGGGAGGAATGCTGCTCGCTCCTGAAACCAGTGCCGGATGTTCTTGTACGCATTCTATTCAGACTTCGGTTGGCTATCTCCCAAGAGCATTAGAGTAGATAGGTATTATAAACTATATCATTTTGTTGAGATTGCTTAATTTTAAACTCCACGGATTATAGTAAATGCCTGCAAGTTTTTTGCATTTTTTTTGTTTATGAATCCATTTGCAAAATAAGTGTGTAACGTTATTTTTTGCCTGCTGCGTGAGTTTATTTATTTTCAATAAACGTTTTTTAGTATGTCTAATAATTGGTTGCTTGCCTTTTTGTTGGGGGGCTAGTTCTGATTCTTTAGTTTCTCATTGGGCTTATGTCACTCCTGAACACCCAAATTTTTCTAGGATAGATAATCCTAACCCAATAGATCATTTTATTTCAGAGCGTTTGAGAAAAGATGGGATGCGTTTGTCCAGATTAGCTAAGCCTGAAAAGCAGTTGCGTCGTGTATATTTGGATTTGATTGGTCGACCCCCTCAGCCAGGTGAGTCTCAATCTTTTCTATCGAACCCATCTGATCTTAAATATAACTCTACAGTGGATCGTTTATTGGCTAGTCCACAGTATGGTGAAAAATGGGCGCGTCGATGGCTCGATCTAGCTCGTTATGCTGATTCAAACGGTTTTCAGGCTGATCAATTACGCGATAGTTGGGCTTATCGAGACTGGGTTATTGAATCATTAAATTCAGGAATGCCATTAGACAGATTTACTATTGAACAGTTAGCTGGTGACCTTTTACCTCAGTCAACAATTTCTCAAAAGATTGCTACTGGATTTCATCGGACGCCTACATGCAATGTGGAAGCAGGTGTACATCCAGAATCAAATAGAATTAATCAGGTTATTGATAGGGTTAACACTACGGGTACAGTTTTTTTGGGAACTACTTTTGAATGTGCACAATGTCACGATCACAAATATGATCCAATTTCTATGAAAGAGTATTATCAGTTATTTGCTTTTTTTAACAACACCCCGCTAGAGGTTAAGAACACTAGTGGCGTAACTTGGGATTTTTATGGGCCAAAAATGGATTTGCCACTTAGTCAGTTGAAACTGAAAAAAAAGAACTTGTTAAAAGAGGAGTTGAAGGCGTTTGAGTTAGAGAAAAAGAATATAAAACGATCGCTAAGTATTGAACAAAAAGTATGGGAAGATGAGATTTTGCATACATTAAAAGATGCTCCTAAATGGAATGTTTTTCATATCGGTGCATTTAGCTCAACGGGTGATTCTAGTTATATTGTTAACCAAGATCAAAGTGTTCTGGTGTATGGAGAAAATCCAGATAGTTCAACCTATAAAATTATAATAAAAGATCCCAAATTAGTTCGTGTAACTTCAATACGATTGGAGGCTTTGCTTGATGCTTCGATGAAAAAAAACGGACCCGGAAGAAATTTTGAAGTGTCGGACAATCCTAATTTTGTTCTAAATGAATTTAGCCTTAAAGTTAACGGGAGAAAGGCACTTTTTTCTGATGCGAAAGCATCGTTTTCTCAGGAAAAATTCGATGTTTTGGGAGCTATTGATAATGATGCCAAATCTGGTTGGGCTATTAATCCTCAATTTGGGAAATCTCACCAAGCTGTTTTTACTTTAAAACAAGATCTTCTCTTGGAAACAGGGAGTAGATTAGAATTTAAGTTAGTTCAAAATCATGGAGGAGGCCGGACAATTGGCCGTTTTCGTTTATCAGGAATTCAAGGCGATCATTCAAAAGTGAATTTACCAACTGAAATTCAGTCTATATTATTATTATCGGATAATCGTAATGATACGCAGATTAAAAGGTTAGCTAATTACTATGCTTCAATTCATCCAAGGTTAAAGGAGATTGAAATTCGTTTGGCTGACCTAAAGAAAAAAATTGATGATATCAAACCGGAGACGACATTGATTATGTCTGAGATGAATAAGTCTCGTGAAACCAAAGTAATGATGAGAGGGGATTATTTGACTCCAGGCGACAAAGTTACTCCAGGGACTCCTGCAGTTTTGCATGCATTTGATAAAACTTTTCCGAAGAATAGACTAGGGCTAGCTCAATGGTTGGTGGATCCAGATAATCCATTAACTTCAAGAGTGTTTGTTAATCGTTGGTGGTCCGCCTTTATGGGGAGAGGGATAGTAAGAACTCAAGAGGACTTTGGAACCCAAGGAGAGGTTCCTACTCATCCTGAACTGTTGGATTGGTTGGCTATTGAATTAGTTCAAAAAGGTTGGTCGATGAAACATATTCACAAATTGATTGTTACAAGTCATGCTTATCGACAATCCTCTGTTACTACGAAAGAGCATCTTAAAAAAGATCCAGCCAATAGATTATATGCTCGAGCTCCTCGAGTGCGTATGAGTGCAGAGATGATTCGTGATTCAGCTCTGGCTACTAGTGGACTGCTTGAGCCTAAGATGTTCGGACCACCTGTTTATCCTCCTCAGCCAGAAGGAATTTGGCGTCATGTTGGCCGTAATGCCCCGAAGTTTTTGCCATCTGAAAACGAAAACCGATTCAGGCGAGCAGTTTATGTTGTATGGCGGCGTGGTGCTCCGTATGCAAGTTTTGTAAACTTTGATGCGCCTGATCGTGGGGCTTGTGTGGTGGACAGGGCTCGAACAAACACGCCGCTTCAGGCTTTGACTTTATTGAATGATCAAGCGTTTGTAGAAATGAGTTTGGCTTTCGCTGCGCGAATCCTTCAAGAACCGAAATTGGTTAATGACGAGCAGAGAATTCAGTTCGCATTCCGTGTAGCCTTAGCTCGCAACGCTAAACAGGTTGAAGTTGATTATCTCAAGGTGCTACTAAGAAAACGTGAGAATCAATTAATCAAAAGTCCAAAAACTATTGACGCATTGTTAAGCGAAGCTAAGTGGGTTCCTTTCAAAACTAACAATCAAGAGGGAATTGCTAAATGGTTTACTGTAGCAAATATTCTTTTGAATTTAGACGAAGCCATAACGAAAGGTTAATTAGTGACTTCTCGACAGTATTATTTAACAGAAACACGTCGTGAGTTTTTAAAATATACCGGCACTGGTATAGGGGCATTAGGACTAGCATCAGCCTTAAATAATAATCTTTATGCCGCCTCTAATAACGAAAGCGTTTCCTTTCTTAATCCTCACTTTGTACCCAAAGCGAAGAATGTAATTTACATACACCTAGTTGGGGGACCTTCTCATTTAGAATTGTTTGATCATAAGCCAGAATTAATCAAACGTGACGGCCAAAAATGTCCTGATCATATGTTTAAAGGTAAACAGTTGGCTTTCATTCGTGATCATCCGACACTTCTTGGTACTAGATTTAAGTATAATAAATATGGACAAGGCGGATTGGCGTTATCTGAACATTTGCCATTGATGGGTAAAATGGCTGATCATTTAGCTATAGTGAAAACCGTTCGCACCGAGCAATTTAACCATGCGCCGGCTCAGTTGTTTTTACATACTGGTTTCGAGCGCTTCGGTCGCCCCGGTTTAGGTTCTTGGGTAAGTTATGGTTTAGGAACCGAGAACCGTGATTTACCAAGTTATGTAGTGCTGATTACGGGTAGTGTGGCTGGGGCTGGTAATAGTTTATGGGGTAGCGGTTTTTTGCCGACACTCCATCAAGGGGTTGAGTTTAGAAGTCAAGGTGATCCTGTTTTATTTCTTTCCAATCCAAAAGGAATAAGCGATCAAAACAGAAGAGATATAATTAGCGGCATTAATTTCTTAAATGAAACTGCTTTAGCTGATGTGGGGGACCCTGAAATTGCCACTCGAATTTCTCAGTATGAGCTGGCGTATCGTATGCAAGCTAGTGTGCCTGAGTTAATGTCAATAAATAGTGAGACTTCTTCGACTCTAGAGTCTTACGGGGCTAAGCCGGGCAATAAAAGTTTTGCGAACAATTGTCTTTTAGCAAGACGATTAGTAGAGAGGGGAGTTCGTTTTGTCCAATTATTTGATCAGGGATGGGATCACCATAGTGGTCTTTTTGGTAGCATTCCAAAAAAAGCACGCCAGTTGGATCGGCCTGTTGCTGCGCTTATATCAGATTTGCGAGAAAGAGGATTGCTTGACGAAACATTGATTGTAATTGGCGCCGAGTTTGGTCGGACCCCAATGTTACAGGGGCTAAGTAACAATAGGGCAGCTAATAATGTTGGAAGAGATCATCATAAAGAGGCTTACTCGATGATTTTTGCTGGTGGTGGAATACGTGGAGGAACGAGCTACGGAGAGACAGATGAGTTGGGTTACCAAGCTATAGATAATCCAGTTCATGTACATGATATAAATGCAACAATTCTTCATCAACTCGGTTTAAATCATGAGAGGCTTACTTTTAAGTATCAGGGGCGTAAATTTCGCCTCACAGATGTTCATGGTGATGTTATTAATGGTATTTTGACTTAATAAATCTTGCTAATAATGAGAAAAAAAATAATTAAAATTTTTCAATTATGTATGTTTTTTCTTCCGGTTCTGGTTTCAGCTGTAGACGTTGAAATCATTGCTCATCGAGGGGCATCTTTTGATGCTCCAGAAAATACTCTTGAGTCTGTGAATTTGGGTTGGGCTAAGCAGGCAGATGCTGTTGAAGTTGATGTTTATTTGTCTAAGGATGGTCAGATAGTTGTTTTTCATGATCATAATACCAAAAAAATTGCCGGGGTAGATCTTAATGTTGTTGATCAAACTTTTTCTGAATTGAGAAGGTTAGACGTAGGTGCTTGGAAGGGAAAAAAGTGGAAAGGAATTAGAATCCCAAAGTTGAGTGATGTCCTGAAGACTATTCCTGAGGGAAAGCGAATGTTTGTTGAAGTTAAATGTGGTCCAGAAATTATTCCTGAGTTGGCAAGTGTTTTTAAGAAATCAGGAAAAAAGCCTGAGCAGCTTGTAGTAATCAGTTTTGATTATGAGGTTGTTAAGCAGGCAAAAGTAAAGTTTCCTAGCATTAAATGTTTTTATCTCTCTAGCTTTAAAATAGACGAGGTTAGCGGCAAGCAATTGCCCAGAGTTGAAAAATTAATCAGATTGGCAAAAGAAGCAAATCTTGATGGGCTAAATGTTAGTTACAAGGGCCTCAGAAAACAGGATTTTTTTAATAAAGTTAAGAACGCGGGTTTAGAGCTTTTTACGTGGACAGTTAACTCTCCAATGGATGCTAATAATTTAATTAAGATGGGTATTCAAGGTATTACAACTGATCGTCCCGCTTGGCTTAAGAGAAGCCTTAAGTAGATGCATTTTTATATATTGGTAACTTTGCCTTAAGGTAAAACGTTTATTATGCGGGATGGTCTTAGGTTTTATTCGATTAACTGTATTTTTATTACTGCTTCTTGCTTTAAGGATTTCGTTTGCTCAGGAGTCAGATTTTACTGATGCAGAGCTTAAAAAGCAGATAGCGAAGATAGAAAAAGAGATCCAAAATGAATTAATGCTGGAGGATAGCCCTTGGGATTTTTCATCTAATATTCGGGTGGGAGGGGGATATAAGGAGAATGTAACTATGTCAGCTTTTTCGCAAGAATCGAGCGAGTTTTCAATGGTTGGCTTAGATTTTATTGGAGTTAGGCTTCCAATGGATGATGATGGTTTTGAACTAGCCATTTTTGGTGCTTTTGATGATCGAAGATATTTTGATGCACCAAGTGTAGATTTTGAACAGTCTGTATTGCTCAATACATCTCTGGAAAAGGCATTAGGAGATAGTTGGAAAATGAAGACGGATGTTCGTTATATCTATATTGATGAAATGTTTGACGCTTCGTTGACTGAGGATGACATTGGGACAGTACAGGTGATGGGGAGCCAGGTTAACCTTGAGCCAGCATTTCAGAGGAATTTTATTGGTAACACTTGGATTGAATTCAAGCCTGAAATTTCGCGGCAATATTTTGCAGATCCTCTTGATGATTACCTTGAAATAGGGGGCAGGATATCTGCTGGAATAGATTATGGCTTTCGTTCAAAATTTTCCATTTATAATGAGAAAGTACGCCGTTCTTACGACACTCGAAGTCAAAGAGATGAAATTGGATTTTATATTCCGGATAGTGATTTGCAATACGATCGACCTGAGAGGGGGGTGGAGTGGACGCATTATCTAAATAGTGATCGAAGTGTTAGGATGCGTACACGTTTTTCTATAATGGATAATGAGGATAATGGGGCCGGATATTTTGGTTATCGACGGGAACGCCTTTTGCATGATTGGCGCTTTAAGTTTTCGAAATTTAGTTTTTCAGCGGCTTTGCGAAAAGCATTATATGATTACGCTTTTCAGCGATCGGCTAATTTCACATCTCTTCGTCAGCGTACTGACAGGTCATTTGATGTTTCAGTCCAGTATGAATACAATGAAGACCTTTCATTTAAGTTGGGGTTTGAACAGGAAGCGATACAATCTAACGTGCCTCAGGATGAGTATCGTTATCGAATTTATTCAGTAGGATTGGATTGGGAATTTTGATTAAGAATTTGGCTTTCTTAAAAAAGTTATATTTTTAGCTCCTTTTGGGATAAACTGTTTTAAAAACATTTCTGTTTTTTTTCCATTAATCTTTTGGCTGATAGAGATTAATTCCATTGATATAGAATCGATTTTTAGAGTCATTATTTGCTTTGTTTGCTCAGTTGTCCCAGTGCAAATTAAAAAATCCCCCTCTACTTTCCAGTTGCCGCGAGTTTTATTGTTTGGCTCGTGATTGGGGTATGCTATGAATTTTTTATCTTCTTGTAATTTTAAATGCAGCGGTTGTGTCTTGGCAAGAGAAGGATTATTCATCTTTGCTTCATAAGTCCCGTTGTAAGTTGTTTTTGTGTTTTTTAGAGTTTGGGATTGTGTAGGTGTTGTTGTTGTTGGTGCTTGAGTGATATTATCAATTTTAGGGGGTGTGGATTCAGATTCCTGTATTTTTGCTTTACTGCATCCTGTTAAAATTAGGCATAATAAAATAAAATTTATTGTGTTTAAGTTTATTTGCATTGGATTTAATTTTCTTTTGAATCTGTAAACTGCCACATGATTAGTGAGTTCTTGTCCTTAACTAAAATACGATTCCTTAATAGAACTGGTGCGGCCCAAGTTGGAGTTTCTGCAACTTTATACTTTGCTTGGATTCTAGATTTAGAGCCTTCAGGTTTAATTATATTCAGATTGCCATTACTCAGTAGCGACAAGATATGATTAGGTGTTGATAAAAACGTTGCGTTGTCCCCACTGCGTCCGGAGCCTCTCCATACTATTTCCCCATTATTTATATCAATGCAAAAGAGTTCTCCTAGGCCGTAATGTGACAAGCCATATAGATGATTGTTGTTAATTACTGCTGTGCTCATGTTTAATGCAGCTCTTTTTTGATGCCACTTTTCGGTAACATGCCATTTATTATTTTTTAGATAAGGGTGGATTTTACGAATGCCACGTTTTTCTCCACCAACAATAACGTATCCATCGTGAAAGGAAGGCGTAGGCATATTTTGATTTGTTCCCCGGTGTGGAAGGTGAAACTTCCAGAGTGTTTTGCCAGTGACGATGTCTACGCCTTGAAGATCTTCATGGTTCCATTCAATAATTTGTTCTATTCCATTGATCTTAGCAAAAAGCGGTGAAGAATATGCTGCGCCATCTTTTCCGTTTTTCCAAATTTCTTTTCCTGTATCTATATCCATAGAAGAAAGAAATCCTTTTTCATCACTTCCAAAATGTAGGTATACACGATTATTTACTACAAGAGGGGATGTGGTTGCTCCCCAGTATGGGTGAGGGCGTTCTCCGAATTTTGATCGATGATCTTTTTTCCATATAAGTGTTCCAGTATCGGAGTTCCACGCTGACAATATGCCAGTAATGCTAAGTGTAAATATTTTGTTATTAGCGAGAGTGGGGTTAGATTTTGGTCCTTTGCCATGGGGTTCTCCACCTCCACCCATTTTAAATGGGACTTCATAACGATTCTGCCAAATAGGCTTACCAGTATTAAGATCAAGGCACCAAATAACTTCATCATTATTTATTCGAGAATGAACATATATTCTTTTTTTTGAAACTACCGCAGTCCCGTATCCGTCACCAACATTAGTTTCCCATTCTTTCTTTAACTTTTTTGGCCACTTAGATGGAGTGTTAAAATGGGAAACAAATCCATCCCTCTTAGGGCCAAGCCATCCAGTCCAAGAGATCTCATCGGCAGCTGAAAAGCATTTTAGTGTGGTCGTGAATATTATAAGGCAGGTTAAACGGATCATAATTAGATTTCTTTAAGTTATTAAATTTAGTTTTGCTTATTTTTTACTTTCGGCCAAAGCACTCCATTCAACATTTTGAAATGCCCTACAATGAATTAATTTTCGAAGCTTAATTGACATTCGAACTGCGAATTAATTCAAGTGATCTTAAGTCCATAAGAAATTCTTTAAATGGTTCTAATGCTTGAATTGTTACACGTTGCTTGCCTTCTTCAAGTTGTATAGTGCCGATATGCTCTGACTCGTAATGATCCCATGATCCAGTGCCTGAGACTTTTTTAATAATTTTGTTTTGTCCAAGACCTAGTTGCATTTGGTTATTATTTCCAGACCCATTGAGTGCCCAGTCTAAATGAATGTCAAATTTTCCAGCGCGCTTGGTTTCAATTGTCCAAGCTGCTCTGTCATTACTTGACCGCCAGAAACCAAGATTTTTATATTTCTCCTCGAACATAAGTGAGTCTCCATATATCTCTGCAGTTGCAGCGCTTAATATTATATTCCCTTTTTGTGCTTCTTTAAGAAGCTTTGGTTTGTTGCCAATGAAAGTTTTTGGAGGTGTAGAACTTGTATTAATTAGAGCTAATAAATCGGCTAGGTTTTGATCGCTTAATACTTGCTCGAATCCCTCAGGCATTAAAGATCTTCCAAGGCTGGATAATTTTTTAATATTGCTTCGCAAAACTTTGTTTTGTTGTCCGTTTATATCCATTAACGTGATGCCATTTGCGCTCTCATTAATTATCATACCGGTATATTGTGTCTTTTCAATCGTAGTTAATGAATAGACATTGAATCGATCCTCCATTGCTTCGTTTGGATTTAAAATTGCTGTTAGAATTGAGTGTGGTGTTTTATCTCCTAACGCCGAAAGGTTCGGCCCGTATGAATTCCCTAAATTCCCGATTTTATGGCAGGCTGAGCAATGTAAAGAAAAAATTGTTTCACCAGAGGAACTGTTTCCTTTTAATTCAGTTACTTTTGGCAATCGTTCAATAATCAGTTGGTTGCGTTTTGGGTTTTGTGACCCAAAATATTTCTTTGCTTGTTCCTTTATTGTTTCATTTGTGTGTTGTTTTAATAGTTGTTGAAATGCAGTGCTTATATCACTTGCTTGAAGTTGACTGTTCTGAATTGCTTTTAGTAAGCCAATTGTTTTTTTCTCGTTATTAAGTATGTGCTGTAAGACTCTATTTTTTCTGTTTGGGGAATAGCTTTTCCAGTGTACTAAAAGCGCATCGATGGATGGGGATGTATTGCTTAGTTTTGTTATAGCAAAGTCAAATAACTGGTTAGGGGAATAAGGATTTAATTGTTTTTGTAAAATAGCATTTAAAATCTGGGGCTTATTTATGAGATTTATCATTAGCCGTAATGCCGCAGCCCTATTTTCGACTTTTAGATCTATGTTGTTAGTAATAGCTTCCAGAGCATTAATAAATTGCTCATCGATAACCAAATCAAGTTTCGAGATATCTATTTCTTTTGAATTTTCTATTAAATCTGAAATTGCAATGACTTGCCATGAGGCAATTTGTTTAGTGTCAGAAATAATTTTGTTTAATAATTGTTTCAGCTCTTTTTCAGTAGCCTCATCGCTTGCTAGAACTAGAAGATTATTAATTAATTTACTAAATGAGTTGTTTATCGATTGATTTAAAATTCCCTTTAAAATTTTGACGGAATGCCCTTTAGCTGATGAGGCAATTGCTATTTGTAGATCCGGAGCCTCTGAACAATCTCTTGCTAATTTTACAAGTAATTTCCCTGCAGTAGGAGATTTCCACTCTCCTAAAGAAAAGGCTATTTGCGTGCGGACTCGCAGATTAGAATCCTTCACCAATTGGTTTAGTGCTTCTTCTATCGGATCTACTTCATTTTTTTTAAATAAATTTTCTGATAAACGAATTGCATGTTCACGAACACCTGGATGAGAGTTAGTTAAACCTATTATCAAATGATTCGGTCTTATTTTATTAATTCCGTCTAAAGCGTAGAGAGCGTGTAAGAGTGCTTTTGGGTTTTTAGTTTCCCTTAGTAATTCTTCCAAATGTGTTACTGCGGATGGGTCGTTTTGGTTGACCAATATTTGCTGTGCAGTATCTCGCTTCCAGCCGTTAGAAGACTCAAGCGCTGCGACTAATTCAGGTATTGTTTTATTTGATAAGTTGGGGATATCTCTAGGAGTACTTTTGGTTGGGTATACACGGTATAGTCGGCCTCGGTCTGAGCCGGAACGAAGTTTAAGTTTTTGCTCAACATCATCTGGAATCCATTCAGGGTGTTCAAGGACAAGTCTGTAAAAGTCTGCGATCCAAAGCGCACCATCAGGCCCAGTTTTTAGCATTGTTGGTCGAAACCATGAATCTTTAGAAGCTATGAATTCTTGACTCCCTGCTTGTTCTGGGCGGTGGCTAAGAAAACTAATACCAGCGGGTTTAAGTATTTCTCGGCGTATCACATTATAAGCAGGAGCGCTAATAAACAAAAGTTGATCAGAGTTGGCTCCGAATAAATTGTCACGGTATGGAGTGGGGCTATTTGCTGCAGTAATGTGATTTTCAGCGCCAACAAGATTGAAACGTTGTAAGGGTTTACTGATAAATTTGATAATATGTGATCGATCGTAGTTTCCGATGTGTTGACGATTATTAGAAATGATGAGTTTGTCGTTGCGTCTTATATATTGCTCTGGATATTTATAATGCCAACCAAGACTGTAGTTGCTGTTGCCAAACCAATTGCCCCAGTCATCACGCCTTCGACCAAATTGAGTTTGTCCCGCTTGAGTTTGGAATTCTAATGTTTTGGGGCGAAATCTAAAATCGCGTCCTCTAATATTAACAGGGATATTGTTTTTTTCGGATTTAATGGTGCCGCCGCTATCTCCGTTGGCTCCATATATCCAATTATCTAACCCATACTCAAATCCATTCATTCGGTGTTGTTGATTACCTTGGCCAAATCCAGTGAAGAGAACTCTAACTTCATCTGCTTTTCCGTCGTCATTCTTATCTTTTGCAAAAAGGATATCCGGAGCGGCGCTAATAAGAGCGCCATCTCTCCAAGGCATTACGCCGCTTGGATATGGAAGGGAATCAAGGAAAACAGTTGAATGATCATATCTTCCATCATTGTTTTGATCTTCAAGTATTCGAATACGCCCTCCTGCCTTTCCTTTATTGTCTAATCCAAGCGGATAGTCTGCCATTTCTGCCACCCACAGGCGGCCTTCCTTGTCCCATTCAAATGCAACTGGATCCAATACTAATGGTTCACTAGCCATTAGTTCTACCTTGTAACCGGGGAGGAGTTGTATGGCTTTAGCTGATTCTTTTGGAGACTTAGGTAAAGGGATGGAGCCTTGTAGAAGCTCTTCGAATGAACGTCGATCAACTAAATTAGGTAAATGAGCCGTATCTTCGTTTTGCACCCAGAGATGACGAGAGTGAAACCAAGCACCATTATTATTATGTTCGCCTCCTCGAACAATCATCGGAATGGCTTTAGCGTCACTTCTTTGACCAGACATAACCTCGCGTGACCAGCCAACTCTCCAACCTAGAATTGGGTTTGGAACAAATAAGTGAAGCGAGTATCGTTTCTCATTTGAGTGAATTATATCTAAATAATTGTCTTCGTTTATGTCCACAAAACGCACGCCATTATCTCGCCCGTCTTTACGTGTAATACTTACACTTTTTGGAAGATTAAATTTAAGTTTTATCCATTTTTTTTCAGTTTTGTTCCAAGAGAAAACTCCTTGATCTTTAAAATTGCTGATAATAATTTCACAAATCCCATCGTTGTTGGTGTCGCGTAATCTTATGCCGTTATCTTGTCCATTAACCGATGTTTGAATCATTTGCTTATTAAGCTCTAGCCCTTTGATATTGGTATTATTTTGAGTCCAAGTATTACCATTGAAATCCCAGATTCCTTTGATCGATTTATTACTGATGAATACCGAGGCATAGCCGTTAGGCTGTAGAATCCCAAATTTAGCACCTGTTTCTTCGCTATTACCCTTTGAATCTTTTTGGACGATTCGAAATGGGAAATGTGATATTTCCCACTTTTGTGTTTTAGGATTCCAGAGTCTTGTTTGTTGGATATGTTCGTTGCCAATAACAACATCCATGAAGCCATCGTTGTCTAGATCGAGTAATCTTACACCATTATCTTGTCCATTTATATCCTTTAGAGGCTGGCCTCCTAATAAATTTTTTGTGAGGCGTTCTCGAGCTTCTTTAAAATTAAGAAACTTTACTTTTTTGCCGTGACTTTTTGTTATGTGATCAATCCAGTCAATCATCTGTTCATTACTTACCCAGCCATGTGGGTGAAAAACGAAATTGAAAACCCCTTGCTTTATAACGGTCGCGTCAATTGCTGCTTTCCAGTCTTCAACAGTTACGGGATTACTGTTTCCGTGAAGATGCTGTGCTTCCCAATCGCTTGGAACCATGCAAGGCATCTCCCATATTTTGTTTCCAACTGGGTATGGGTATGGGTAGTTTTTTATTGTTACTACGTAAGAGTCAAATGGAACGTACTTTTCGAATTTGCTTTTACCATCATTGTCTATTGTTAATGATCTAGGAAGAGACTTATCCTCTGAAGTGAAGATGTTAAATACCGATGTATCCATTTCTAAGAATTGGCCTGCAGAATTATTCTGCATCAATAATTCAGAAAATACTCGAGGGCTAGGTGTGTTTTGTGAGTCACAGCATGGTGTGCGAAAGGCAACAGGGATGTTGTTTTCGATATTATTTAATAGATCAACACTTCCATGGTAGGTGTTTTTAGCTGGTATAAAATTACGCTTTCCAAGAATTGGACATGGATGATTAAGTGTGTGAGCCTCAAGAGTTACTCCTTCCTTAAGCCACTTTTGAAGATGAGGTTCAGTAGGCGTTATGGCATTAGAGAAAATGCTTAAAGGTGCTCGGCCATCAATTTCTTTAAGCCTTTCTAGGATAGGTCGACAAAAGTTTTCATATCTTGAGAGGTCTCGCATATCATCAATGCCAAGTGTAACCACTGCATCTACTCCATCTTCACCAACCCATTGAGGAGTTGTTAGTTTTGGGAAATTTAGCCCCACATAAAATGGATCTTCGCCATCAAGGTAATTTAAGCGGTTAGCTGGTTGTTGGGCATTTGCAGAAAATCTAAACGCAACTAATGCTGTAAATAGTATTAGTTTAAAAAGATTTTGTGCGTTATATGACCATCGGTTCATGAGAAAAGTCGATCATGCCCTTGGTGCAGCTTGTTAGCAAGTTTGTGCAGATAATTAATAAATATTAGGATCAAGGACTATTCTAAGCCGTATTTTTCAATCCATGATTGTGGAAGTGTTCCGAAACTGAGAAGCCAATTGTTAAACTTTTTTAATGGCCAATTACGACCCTCAACAAGTTTTTTATATAACCGAGCATTTTCAAGTTTTCCAAGCCAGTAACTCATTGGTACTGCGGGGCTGATTGTATACCAGTTAACATCAGCTTCAGCTCTGGCTTTGGTGAATCCGAGATGCTTTTGCATATGTTTAACCGCCTGATTATAGCTATAGGCTTTTGTTTGTAACCTTAAATCAACAATTATGCGATGGCAGCGCCAAAGAGCATCGTGTAATTGCTGCAATTTTAGTTCGGGTGATTTAATTATACCAAGATCGACGCTCATTTGCTCACACCATAAAGTCCACCCTTCATAAAAAATTGCATGATTGTCAAAGACTCTTCGCCATTTTCTAGGATGAGAGTTTGCTGTGATAAATTGTAAATGATGACCTGGATATGCTTCGTGAGCGCATGTTAGCTCTAACCCGAAATGTTGTTGTAGTTCAGCTAGTTTTTCGTCTTTATTTTTTTTCTTTGAGCCTAAGTCATTAACCCAGAAATATCCTCGTTGCCTTTTATCAAATGGCCCTGGTGGAGAATAGGCTGCCATTGGAATAACATGAGCCATAAAGTCTGGAACCAATGTTATTTTTAATGAGTCGCCTTTTGGGAACGTTATAGCATCTGCAGCTTTAAATTTTTGAATGATCTTATCGTTAGTTTTTTTGTATAGATCTAGTAAGTTGCCCTTTGGTTTCCATTGGGATCGGGCTACCTCAACGATAGATTTGGATGAGTTGTGCTTTTTAAGTTTTGTGAACTCTTTTTTTAATTGGTTTCCAACGCGATCGATTTCAGAAAGGGCAATAGCTTCTACTTGGCCAACAGTATAATCCAAGCCAAGTTCATCTCGAATGCGTCGTTCAAGGATTTCGCTTCCTATAGCAAATGAACCTGGATTCGCTAATGGCTTCTTTAAGATATTCTCATAATATCCCTTGCATGCTTTCTTGCATAAATTAATTAGAGAATTATCTTTTTGTTCGTTTCCGTTATTTCTTAGAAACGTTTTTAGGGCTTCAAAGAATGAATCGGATGCTTTAAATGAAGAAATCATAATATTGAGCCAAACGCGTTCTGGTTTGTCGATTAGCTTTGCTGCTTGTTTAAGATAACGTTGCGACTCTTTTAGCAAGCTTCTAATATTTTTCGCTGCACGTTTTGGTTCGGTTTCACTGCGTTGCAATTCTTGTAGTAGAAATTCAAGAACTTCGTCTATACCTTTAGGATGAAGAGCATGTTTTTTTCGTTCGAAGTCTTCACATTCCCTTAAAAGCCTAGAACTGAAAGCCAAACGATCCAAATTTTGTTCATTTGACAGATTGGATGGGGGTATTTTATCAAGTTTCAACAATGCGTCTTTACGTTTTTTTTGTTGGCGATTCAGTGAAGAAAAAGAAACGCTGTTCATTTTACCTTCCCCAGATTTTAAGCCTACATACGTCGCGTCTGAAGGGTGTGTCGCGTAATAGTTGTTGAAGTAATTTTTAAGGAGTTCTTCAAAGATTTTCGAAGTTTTTGGCATCTGCGCTATTTTAGATCTCCATTATAAGTTAAGGCAAACCAAAGGAATCGTCTTTTTTCTTGGATTTGGCCTTGAGACTAAATATATGGACGTTATATTTGTGCTTAAGAAAACGGTAGCTTCATGTTGGATTTTTTATTTAATTATCTTTTTAGAAGATTGTTCGCGCTTTTATTATTTGCGCTTACAACAAACCATTTGCGAGCTGAATTGTCAGATGCAGCTAAGATTGAATTTTTTGATAAAAAAATTAATCCGATTCTTCAGAAGGCTTGTTACAAATGTCACGGTGGAAAGAATAAGCTTAAAGGCGAGTTGCGTTTGACTAGCCGGGCAGGAATATTAAGAGGCGGAGAATCTGGTGCTGCACTTAATTTTAGTAAGCCTGAAGAAAGCCTATTGTTAACAATGCTTTCTTGGAAAGATGAGAATCATGAAATGCCGCCCAATGAAAAACTGCCTGATGATCAAATTTCATTATTGACTCAATGGGTAAAGCTTGGCGCTCCGTTTAATCCGGCTAAAGAAATTCACGGTATAGATGTTGCTAATGCGGAATTGCCGACAAATAAAATTAATAAGCGAACAAAGAGTGCTTGGGCTTTCAATTCCGGGAATTTGGCAGCTATTCCAAAAACGGATAATGATCAATGGCAAAAAAGTAGTATTGATGCTTTTGTTTTTTCCAATCTTAAAAAGAAGGGGCTTCTCCCTAATGGGCCAGCTTCTAAACAAGTACTTATCAGACGAGCTTATTACGGATTGACTGGCTTGCCTCCTTCATTAGAGGACGTAAATGAAT
>TARA_B100001175_G_scaffold309731_1_pt1 | contig 22498 bp, 22 predicted proteins | sample TARA_B100001175 | Tara Oceans TARA_B100001175
ACTAAACAATTAATTAAATATATTCAAGATTCAATGGAGTTTAATTTTGTAAATAATAAAGATAGCAATTCAGTTGAACTTATATCATCTATTCTGGATGCATTTAAATATGAAAATGAATATTTGCAAAGCTACTTTGAATGGAGATTTTTCCAAGCAAACTCTCCTTTAACTTTTTTTGTATATGATAATGATATTGATAATGTCGTTATCTTTTCACTTGGAATAAGAAAATTTATTCCATTCTTAAGAGTTATTTCAGTAAAAAATAATAGTCATGATGATGACATAATTTATAAAATGCTTAAATCTATAGAAAAATTTGCTTCATCATGCGGTGTTCCAGTAATTTTATATTCAATTACTGAGGACCATCCCCCACCAAAAAAACTAAAATATAATAAATATAAAAATTATCCTAACTCTTATATATTTGCAAAAAAAAATAAGGTTCCAAATAATGTTTCTATAAATGGTTTTGCAACTGATTTAGGTTTTGATAGTTACTCATTTAAAGGGTTTAATGATGAATCCTGAAAAGGGGATTGTATCTTTATCTTTTGACTGTGAAGCCAAATGGGGTATGGCTGACTTGGAACTTGACTGGAAGAACTGGCTAACCGACGATAATTTAAATGAAGTTTATAAATATATTTTAGATACTCTTAAAAAATATAACATACCATCCTCCTTTGCCTTTGTTGGAGGAATGACGGAAACCAAAGAAAATTTTCTATATCAAACCAAACACCTCTTAAATTATAAAAATTATGAAAAATGGCTATTACCAATTCTAGAAGCAGCAGATAGCTGTGATGAGGGGTGGTTTCTTCCACATATCTTGGATTTATGTCAAAAAGATGAAATACATGAAATCGCATCTCATGGCTATACTCATATTCCCTTTAGCAATCTTTCTTTAGAAGAATTGAAATTAGAAATGCAGCTTATCCAAGATTGGTCAGTGTCAAAAGATATTAACTGTAAATCTATTATCTATCCAAGAAATGATATTAAATTCAGAGAATTTTTAATAGATTATGATATACATCTATACAGAGACTCTCCTAAACTTTTCTACAAAAAATATTTTCCTAAATATATCAATACTTTTTTTGAAGAATTTAATATTTATAAGAATAGTGAGAAATTTAATTTAAAACAAGAAATTCCTGGAGGGGTATTCATAAATTGGAGATATGGACCAAGAAAATTAGTACCCAAGTTTATTTCAAATATTCGATATGAAAAAATATTGGATGATGCTATTGAGAAAAAAAATGTTGCACATTTTTGGACACACCCTCATAACTTCATAACCGCACCTGATTCAAAGGTTATTTTTGAAAAACTATGCAAATCTATTCAAAGAAGAGTAGATGCAAATCAACTAATTGTTAAAAGACAGGTCGATTTCTTATAAATATTATTTCAATCCTAATATATGTATACCTTGTTTGTAATGAATATTATAATTCATAAAAATTTTTATAATAAATAATGAAAAATATTGACAAAAAGGTTGTTGACGAGTTTGGTGAAGAGTGGAATAAGTATAGTCAAAATTCCTCCTCTAAGACAATTTCTAATAATGATTTAGAAAGTGCTTGGAATCAGTACTTTAATATATTCCCTTTCCATGAACTTAAAGAGGATGCCCAGGGTTTTGATATGGGTTGCGGAAGTGGAAGATGGGCGCAGTTTGTGGCAGATAAAGTACATAAACTTAATTGTATTGATCCTAGTGAGAAAGCTCTAAATGTTGCAAAAATAAATTTATCAAAATTTAACAATATAAGTTTTTACAATGCCTCGGTAAATGATGAAACCTTGGAAAAAAATTCGCAGGATTTTGGTTATTGTTTGGGAGTTTTGCATCATATTCCTGATACTCTTCATGGAATAAAGGCATGTTCAAATCTTCTTAAGAAAGACGCACCATTTCTAATGTACTTGTACTACAATTTTGAAAATAGACCTTTTTTATTTAAATTATTGTGGAAGTTTTCTAATTTATTTAGAAAATTATTTTCATTATTACCTTCTAGTATAAAAAGACTAATAACACCTATAATTGCATATCTAATATATTTTCCAGTAGCAAGATTTACGCTTTTATGCCACAAGTTAGGAGTTAATGTTGAAAACTTCCCTTTAACTGATTACAAAGATAAGCCTCTTTATTTCATGAAGACAGATGCTCTGGACAGATTTGGAACACGTCTTGAAAAGAGATTTAGCAGACAAGAAATAACAGATATGCTTGTTGAATCCGGCTTTAAGGATATTAAATTTTCTGATGGTAATCCTTGCTGGGTATGCCTTTCAAGGAAAGCATAGAATTTTTTTATTCTATCTATTACCAGCCTTTAAAAAAAATAAATAAATTCTGTTCATTGCTAACCTCATTAAATGAATAAAGGTAATTTTTCTAAATCTGTTATTGAGGTCTAAGTAAAAAAACCTTCCTCCAGATCTAACATTACTTACACCCAAGTCATAAACAGGCACATCTAATTTCCAAGAACAATAATTTAAAGCTAGCTGGTCTCTTTTAGCCTCTTTAGAATATTCCTCCCAGCATAAATGAAGTAATTTTCTAGAGTTCTCATTATTCTTGCTTATTATTATATTATTTTCGTATAAGCCTCTATCTTTTGGATAGGATTCTCTTGAGTACCTATTCATTTGTTTTCTTATTCTCCAAAACCAATCAAGAGAATCTTCGATACATTTATTACCCTCGTCATATATACACTCTCTTTCATAATGTCTGTAAAGAAATAAATCTTCATCCATTTCAGATATTTCTTCTACAAGAGCAGAAACATTTTGAGTAATTTCAATATTTCCATCTATATATATGCTTATATCATGAGTTGGAAGAAATTTACTTGGATGAAATTTAACGTATCTGTTTTTATCTTTATTGGAGAAATTATCTAATCCATTAATAGGTTGCATGATCCAACCATCTGGAACGTTCTCATGAGACTCAGTAAAAAATATATATTTTATATTTTTTTCCAAATCTTTATGGTTAATTAGTTTTTCGTAATTTCCAGTAACACAAGAAAATACAACTATTTTTTTATTTGTCATGAAATATAGAATGCATAGCTTTTAGAATGGCATTTTCAACATTAACTAATTATAATTAAATTTTTTTAATTATAGGGATTATTATGGAAAACAAACTCATTGAAATAATAGCTGAGGCGTTAGAAATAGATAAGTCTGTTGCTGAGAATGATCTAAAACTAGATCCTGAGGATAATTGGGATTCAATAGCGTTACTTTCTGTAATTGCCTCTATTGATGAGGAGTTTGATGTTCAATTAGATGGAGATAAACTAGCTGGATGTAGATCTATCTCAGAAATATTAGAACTCTTAGAAGACAATTCTTGAGTAAAGCTTACTTTATACCTTTATCAAAAGATAATTCATTTTCTGTTATACACGGAAAAAGATCCCATTCTAAAGATGGCTGGAGCATAAGGAGTATTATGAATTTTTTTGAACTTTTACATTCACCATTCATAAGCACTAGACTATTTCAAAATCGTTATTTCCAAAGCAGGTTAATCATCTTAAAAGAATTAAAGAAGGTAGATTTTAACCTTTCGGATATTAAGATATCTATATCTCATAATAAAAATTATTTTATTGCACTTGTTTCAAAAAAAGATATGAAGATAGCAGTCGATCATGAGCATAATGATAGACATATCTCTTCAGCCTTGGTTAATAGAATTGCTAAAATAAATAAACCTAATTCGTTATCATCACTTGGTTTTATTAATCTGCTAGAAACTTTAGTAAAAATTACAAATAATAAATGGCATTCTTTAATAGAAGATGCTCAAGTAAGAGAAATTTTTGGTTTAAAAGATACCTACATCACAAACCTTGATAAAGAAACTATTTATTCTAGATTCTACAGCTATAATGACAATTATATATGTATAAGTACAGATAAATTAGAGATGTTGAAATGATAGTATTGACGGGTGCGTCCGGTGGAATAGGATTAGAAATCATAGAAGAATTATCTAAATTAGATGATATTTTGGCAATATATAATACTTCTAAACCAAAGGATATTACATTAAAAAATGTTAAGTTCTGCAAGATTGATATCTCAGATTCTGATGAAATAAAAAATTTTATTGATCAAGAAAGCACAAATTTGCGAAATGTAACATTAATAAACTTGGCTGCAGTATCAATAGATGGATTGTTAGCAAACTATGATATAGAGGATTGGCACAAAGTAATGAGTGTTAATCTTTCTTCAAATTTCCTTTTTTCAAGATATCTAATACCAATTATGATAAAAGATAAATGGGGAAGGATCATTCATATATCATCAACAAATTCAGCTATTGGAGCTGGAGCATATTCGTCTTCAAAATCGGGTCTTGATGGTTTGTCAAAAGCACTTTCAAAGGAGTATGCTAGATATAATATAACTTCAAATATAATTAAATTAGGTGTATTTGATACCGGAATGTTTCACAAGTTATCCGATAAAAATCAGAAGGCCTTTCTAGATCTAGTTCCTTCAAAGAAACTTGGTAAGACTTCAAATATATTAAATGCAATTGATTTTTTGATTAATTCAGAATTTGTAAATGGAGCCTCAATTACTATTGATGGTGGTTCATCATAAGTCTATGAATACCAAAAGTTATAGTGTGAAGATTTTGAAAGATTTAGTCATTGATATCAAACTTGGTAATGGTGTCTTTGAGCCAACAGGCACCTCAACAGAAATAGCTACAGCAGTAAATAATTATATTATTACTCCAGGTAAAACTCTTGATTTGGGATGTGGATCTGGAGTCGTGGGACTTGCTTTAGCAATCTCAAAAAAAATTAATGGTAAGTTATTTGCATCAGATCTAAGCAAAGAAGCTGTAAGTTATTTGAAAATAAATTCTGATAAATATGGAATAGATGTTGATGCAAGATCGGGCAGTGTTTTTGATCCATGGAATGAAGAGAAATTTGATTACATAATTGATGATATATCTGGAGTTGCAGAAAGAATTGCTGAAATTTCTCCATGGTTTAAAGAGACCGCGTGTGAATCTGGCGCCGATGGGACTAGGCTTGTAAGAGAAGCAATTGAGAGATCGCCGTATCATCTAAACGAGAATGGTAAATTTTTTTTCCCAATATTATCGTTATCTAACTCAGAAAGAATTATATCTAAGGCAAATGACGTTTATAACAATGTTGAAAGGATATCTTCGAAACAATGGCAAATGCCAAAAGAAATGGCTTCCTTCAAAGATGAGCTGTTAACTTTAAGAGATAATAAAATAATTGATTTCGAGGAAAAATATGGATGGCTATTGTGGTCTACTGATGTCTTTGTTGCATATAATCCTAGATAAGTTATGAAAAATCAGTCTTACATAGATCAAATCGAATTCTTTGTTCCCCCTTCAAGGCTTTCAAACAAGAAGCTTGTTGAAGAAAACCCATCATGGGATGTTGACAAGATTTATGAAAAAACCGGCATCAAAAATAGGTATATTGCTGCCACTAATACAACTGCAACAGATTTAGCTGTAGGTGCTGGAAAAAAATTTTTAGATAAATATCCTGAAAAAAAGAAAGAAATAGATTATTTAATTTTTTGCACACAGTCTCCTGATTTCTTTCTTCCCACTTCTGCATGTCTAATTCAAGATCGACTAGGATTGAGAAATCAAATTGGAGCTATAGACATTAACCAAGGCTGCTCTGGTTTTGTTTATGCACTTTCTTTAGCTAAAGGAATGATTGAAAGCGATCAAGTAAAAAATGTTTTAATCATAACTTCAGAAACTTACTCGAAATATATAAATGATAAGGACAAAAGCGTAAGGACTCTTTTTGGAGATGCTGCATGTTGTACTTTTGTTGATTCAAAGAAAGATGACAAGGAACACATTTCAAAAATCTTACATGGTACTGATGGAGAGGGTGGAAAGCATCTTATTGTTCCGCATGGTGCTCATAAAAATCCAATAAACGATTCTTCCTATATCGAATCAGAAGACTCCAGCAAAAATATTAGATCTCAAGCGAATTTATATATGAATGGAGCTGCAATATACACATTTACTTTAACGAAAATACCCAAATTATTTAACGAGATATTAGAACTTAATAAAATGACAATAGATGATATTGATGTATGTATTTTTCACCAAGCAAACAAATTTGTATTAGATGCGATACAACGAAAATTGAAAATACCTGATCATAAAATGCATAGATCTTATGAAGAATTTGGTAATACCGTTTCCTCAACAATTCCTATTGGAATTAAGATTGAACAAAATCTCAAAGAAGAAGACAAAAAGAAAACCGCCCTAATTCTTGGATTTGGTGTTGGTCTTTCGTGGGCAGGAACTATAATTAAATTTTAATTACAATTAATAAACTTGGATAAATCAAATTATAAAATTTCAGTATCAGGTCTCGGCTATGTTGGTTTGCCTGTGCTTATTGCTTTCTCAAAATTAGATGAAGTAATTGGTTTTGATATTAATAGTCAAAGAATACGTGATTTATCTGCAGGTATAGATAAAAACAATGAAGTTAATAAAGAAGATTTACTCAACTCTAATATAAAATTCTCAAATAACATACTAGATATAAAAGCAGCCAATTTTCATATAGTTGCTGTTCCAACCCCAGTTAGTAAAAATAATGATCCTGATTTAAGTCCACTCATATCAGCATCAGAAAAAATAGGCACAATTCTCAAGAAAGGAGATATTGTTGTCTATGAATCTACAGTATATCCAGGCGTAACTGAAGAAATATGTATTCCAATATTAGAAGAAAAGTCTTCTTTGAAAATTGGAGTTGATTTCAAGGTTGGTTATAGTCCTGAAAGAATAAATCCTGGAGATAAAGAGCATGTTATTTCAAATATAGTTAAAGTTGTATCGGGATCTGATGATGATTGCTTAGAAGTAGTTGCGACAACATATGGCAAAATTGTAAAGGCAGGAATATTTAAAGCAGCATCTATAAAAACTGCAGAAGCAGCAAAAGTTATCGAGAATACTCAAAGAGATATTAATATTGCATTAGTTAATGAATTATCACTAATATTTAATAAATTGGATATTGATACCTCGGATGTTCTCGAAGCTGCAAATACTAAATGGAATTTCCTAGATTTTAGGCCAGGTCTTGTAGGGGGCCATTGTATTGGTGTAGATCCTTACTATCTTACTTATAAGTCCAGACTTCATGGCTATGAGCCTCAAGTTATCCTTTCAGGAAGAAAAATAAATGATCATATGGCTCATTACATTTCTGATCAAATTGTTCAAGAGATTGAAGAAATATCAAGCAATGAATGTATGGTAACAATTATGGGAATAACTTTTAAAGAAGACTGTCCTGATATCAGAAACTCAAAGGTTTTAGATATTATAGAAAATCTAAAAGCAGCTAAAATTAGTATTCAAATTAGCGATCCAATTGTTTCACCCGAGGAGGTTCAGGAGTCTTCTGGAATTGAGTTAACCAAAATAGAAAACTTAAAACCATCAAATATTTTATTACTAGCAGTTGCTCACTCTCAATTCAAGAACCTAAATAAAAGTGCTATTAAAAAATTGATTAAAGAAGGTGGAACTATTTATGATTTAAAGAACATTTTTAAAAAAGACTATTTTATTGAAGATGATATAAGGCATTGGAAACTATAGGCCTCTATAAATATGAAGAAAGTTTTAAGAATTCTTAATAGATTTAATATTGGAGGTCCAACACATAATGCAACTTTCTTAACAAAATATTTGCATCCCGATTATCAAACAAAACTCATTGCAGGAAAAAAGCTTGATTCAGAGGCCAGCTCTGAGTTCATGTTAAAAGATTACGAAATTGATTTTGAAATTATTGAGGATATGAGCAGATCAATAAACCCTGTTAAAGATTTAAAATCTTTTTTTAAAATAAAAAAAATAATAAAAGAATTTCAACCAGACATTGTTCATACGCATGCATCAAAATCTGGTGCATTGGGAAGGTTGGCTGCTATTACTTCTAAAGTACCAATAATAGTTCATACGTTTCATGGTCATGTATTCCATTCTTATTTTGGAAATCTTAAAACTAAATTCTATATTTTTTTAGAAAGATTTTTAGCAAAAAAATCATCAGCAATAATAGCTATTAGCAATCTTCAAAGAAAAGAACTTATTCATGAATTTAAGATTTGTCCTGAAAGTAAAACTTATACAATCCAATTAGGGTTTGATTTAGATAAATTTCAAGAAGATAGCTTAAATAAGAGAAATTCATTTAGAAATGAATTTAATCTTGAGTTCGACGATATTGCCATAGGCATAATAGGTCGATTAACACTAATTAAAAACCATACATTTTTTTTAAAAGCAATTAAGAAACTTTTAGATGATACTTCTAGAAAATTTAAAGTCTTTATTGTTGGAGATGGTGAAGATAGATTAGCTTTACAGAAAACATGCAGCGAATTAAATTTATCTTTCAATTCAAAAGATGTTAAAGATCCATTAATTTATTTTACATCCTGGCGAAAAGACATGGATAAGGTATATGCAGGGCTCGATATCGTAGCGTTGACTTCAAAAAATGAAGGAACTCCTGTAACTTTAATTGAAGCACAGGCATCAAATAAACCAATAGTAACAACAGACGTTGGCGGAGTTATGGATGTTGTGAAAGAAGATATTACAGCCTTTGTTTCAGATAAGCATGATCATATTAGATTCTCAAATAACATGAGAATGCTTGTAGAGGATGATTCTATGAGAATAAAAATGGGTAGCGCAGGTTATAATCATGTATCAGAATTATTTAGTTATAAAAGACTAGTAAGAGATGTTGGCGAATTATATGAAAACCTTTTAAATGAAAAAAATATCTAAAAATCCAATTACAAATAAAGATTATCATATTCCTGATAAGCTTGATGATAGCGCCTCTCTAAAAGAATTTATAAAGAATAATTCAAAAAATCCTGTGGTTGTAGTTCAGGGACTTGGTTTTGTAGGTGCCGTTATGTCTTTAGTTTGCGCTAATGCTATTAATAAAGATTACGCTGTAATCGGAATTGATCTGCCAACAGAGGAATCTTATTGGAAAATAGCTTCTTTAAACGATGGACATTTTCCTGTCATATCCTCTGACCCAAAAGTAAAAACCTTTTATGAACAATCTAGAAAGAAAGGAAATTTATTTGCTACCTATGACAATATCGCATATCAATTAGCTGATGTCATTATTGTTGATATTAATCTAGATGTTCAAAAAGAATCCTCTACAGACGGAGATTTAACAGATTACAATGTTGATTTATCTTCTTTTAAATCTGCAATTAAGGCTATAGGTGAAAATGCAAAAGAAAATGTTTTGATCTTAATTGAGACTACCGTTCCACCAGGAACGACAAGGCTTGCTGCTGAAATTATTAATGAAGAATATTCCAAAAGAGGAATTTCTTTTGAAAATGTTTCGATTGGACATTCATACGAAAGAGTTATGCCAGGACCTAATTATATTGATTCAATTCAAAACTTTTATAGAGTTTACTCAGGCATAGATGAAAAAAGTGCGAATGAGACTGAACGTTTTCTAAGAACTATCATTAAAACTGAAGAATATCCGTTAACTAGATTAGGTAACACGAACGCTACTGAGATTTCTAAAGTTCTTGAAAATTCTTATCGAGCAATGAACATCTCATTTATAGTTGAATGGTCAAGATTTGCTGAAGAAGCAGGAGTTAATCTATATGAAGTTATTGATGCAATAAGAATGAGACCTACTCATAAAAATATCATGCTTCCAGGTATTGGGGTTGGTGGATATTGTTTAACAAAAGATCCTCTTTTAGCTAGTTGGGCAAAACAGAATCTTGTAAATACTGATAAAGATTATTTGCCTATGAGTGAAATGGCAGTTTTAACTAATGACAAAATGCCATTATATGCATTTAATTTCTTAGAATCTTTTTATAAAAAAGGAAAGTTAAAAGATAAAAAAGTTAAATTATATGGAGTATCTTATTTAGCTGGAGTTGGTGATACTAGATATAGTCCAGTGGAAACCTTCTATAAACTTTTAATTAACCAAGGCGCTCTGGTTTCATTGCATGATCCATATGTAAGTTTTTGGGAAGAATTTGGTATAGATGTGAATCAAGATATGTATAATTTTGATGAAGAAACCAGCATTGTGATATTTTCAACCGGACATTCAGAATATATTGGAAATGACAAATTAATATCTCATTTAAATAACCAAGAAAAATTATTTATCTATGACACTATAGGAATATTAGATGAGAATGAAATTAATCTCCTATCAAAAAAGCATACTGTTAAAGTTTTAGGAAGAGGCGATATTTAAAGATGAAAAAAGTAATTATTTTAGGTGGAGCTGGCTTTATTGGATTAAATATTGTGAAATATTTAATTGCCCAGAGAAACTATAAAATTACAATCGCTGACAACCTCTCAAGAGGAAAGATGGATTCTTATTTAAAAGAAATTATAGCTAATGAAAATGTAAATTTTGTTGAAGGAGATTTTACAAAACAAACTTCGTTTAATAATCTAGATAGTGATTATGATTATTGCTATATGCTTGCTTCAGTCGTTGGAGTTAACAATACACTTAAAATCCCAAGCGAGATAATAAGAATTAATACTTTATTAATCCTCAATACACTTGAATGGCTAAAAGGAGGAGCAGCCAAAAGTGTTGTTTTTACATCAACGAGCGAAAACTACGCAGGAACAATTGATAAGTTTGGTTACGCCATACCCACTCCTGAGGATATACCACTTTCAATTATAGATATCTCTCATCCAAGATACACATATGCTGTGACAAAAATGCTCGGAGAATCAAGTTTTTTGAATTATTCAAAATCATATGGTTTTAATTGCACCATTGTTAGATATCATAATGTAATAGGCCCAAGAATGGGCTTTAAGCATGTTATACCTCACCTCGCAGAAAGATTTTTAGTTAACAAAGAAAACCCTTTTTTAATGTATGGACACAATCAAACAAGAGCCTTTTGTCATATTGCTGATGCAGTAGAAGGAACAGTTTTGGCTATAGAGTCCGATAACTCAAATGGCGAAATTTTCCACATAGGCACTGATGAAGAAATAACTATTGAACAGCTAATAAAAACAACAGGAGAATTTTTTAACTTTAATGGAAGCTATAAAGAAGCTCCTACATATCCAGGATCAACAAATAGAAGATGCCCAGATATAACTAAAGCTAGGAATTTAATCGGTTATTCTCCACGATTTAAGTGGCAAGAATCTTTAGAAGAGACTTTGCAATGGTATAAAGATTTCTTTGAGAATGGTGAGACAGCCTTTGAAACCTCATTTGAAGAGCCAGATAGTGTATAACTCAATCAAAAGAATATTTGATATTTTAGTTTCATTTGTTTCTATTCTTTTATTAATACCTTTATTCATCCCAATTATGCTGATACTAAAACTCACAGGCGAGGGTGAGATATTCTATTTTCAGGAAAGGGTAGGCTTAAATAATAAAACAATCAAAATTTTTAAATTCGCTACTATGCTTAAAAATAGTGAGCAAATGGGATCAGGTATATATACAGCCAAGAATGATCCAAGAATCTTGCCTTTTGGAAATTTTTTGAGAAAAACTAAAATTAATGAGTTGCCACAAATTATTAATATATTTAATGGTGATATAAGCCTAGTTGGACCAAGACCATTAATAAGAAAGACTTTTGAACTCTATAATGATGAAGAACAAAAAATAATTTTTTCTATGAAACCTGGATTAACTGGAATAGGCTCTATTGTATTTCGTAATGAAGAAGAAATTTTAAATAATGCCAATATGGATTTGGAAGAATTCTATGAAAAATACATTACTCCCTATAAAGCTCAGCTTGAATTATGGTACAAGCAGAATCAATCTTTTTTATGTGATTTACAAATTATATTTCTAACATCCTGGGCTATATTTTTTAAGGAGTCAAGACTACCGTGGATTATATTTAAAGATCTGCCTAACCAAAAGGAAATTTAATGATAAATATTTCTAACATCTCCAATCAACTGCCTTATATCAAATTTGCAAAGCTCTATAATGAGGCTCTTGCTGCTAAGCAACAAAATATTGAAGCAATTTGTATAAGTTCATTTGATGACAAAAATAAAGAATCAAACTCTAGGTTTGTTAACTTAAAATATATTATTAATGATGAGTGGATATTTTTTTCTAATTACATGGGTCCGAAAGGAAGTGAATTTAAAAATAATCCAAATATATCTGCAGCATTTTTTTGGCAACAAACCAATACTCAAATTCGTGTAAAAGCACAAATATACAAGTCATTAAGTGAGTTTTCAGATGACCATTTCAAGAAAAGAGATAAGGAAAAGAATATTCTAGCTATTTCATCCAATCAGTCTAAAAAGATTGATACCTATGAGAATTTTTTAGATGTTTTTGAGCAAGCTTCAAAAGAAATATCCGATACAACAAAAAGACCCGATCATTGGGGCGGATATTCTTTTAGACCATATTATTTTGAATTTTGGCAAGGCCATTCTAAAAGGATTAACAAAAGAGAGGGATATATTTTAAAGGGTGATAATTGGGAAAATTTCTTTCTTCAGCCTTAGAGAGAAATATATTTACGTAATATATCAATTAGTTTAAAATGCAGGTCAAATTTATGAAAAATCAAAATTCACGAAATTCAATATTCTTTTGTTAAATCTTCTCTTGCAAAATCTCAAATATTCATCATTAACTTATCTTAGGTAAATCTCATAGCTACTAGAAAAAACACAACTCCTATTAATAATAAAATTAAGGCTTCACAAGTAATGCTTATTGATCAAAATGGCGATAAGCAAGGTATGGTTTCACTAGATGATGCTCTAAAAAAGGCTAGCAATGCGTCTCTTGATTTAGTTCAAGTATCTCCCTCAGATTCTGATCCTGTTGTATGTAAGTTATTAGATTATGGAAAGCATTTATTTTATAAGAAGAAAAGCACTTCATCATCCAAAGTAAAAACTAAAAGAAATACTACAAAAGAAATAAAATTTAGGCCATCTACAGATGTCGGAGACTATAATATTAAATTAAAAAAGATTAAAAGCTTTATTCTTGGTGGAGATAAGACTAAAATAAGCGTCCGATTTAGAGGTAGAGAGATTCTTAACAGTGAAATGGGTCTTGATCTTTTAAAAAGATTAAGAGTTGAGCTTGAAGATATAGCTCAAGTTGACCAAGAGCCATCACTTGAGGGACGCCAATTATTAATGGTGCTTTCTCCATTGAAGAAGAAATAATTTTTAAAAGTAAATAATATTATGGGATATAAACTTAAAACACATTCAGGCGCAGCAAAGCGTTTTAAGAAGACTGGAACTTCTATAAAGAGTAGGGGTGCTAATAGAAATCATATCTTGACAAAGCAATCAACAAAAAGAAAGCGACATAATAGAGGCCTTAATAAATTAACTGGAACAGTTCTTAAGATGGCGTCTAATTTAATAAATAGGTAAATTATCATGCCAAGAGTAACAAAATCAGTCACAGCCAAAGCCAAACACAAGAAAGTGCTAAGTGCTACAAAAGGTCACTATGGCGCAAGAAGCAGGCTATATAAGACTGCTAAACAATCTAATATAAAATCACTTCAATATGCTTTTAGAGATAGAAAGAATAAGAAAAGATCATTTAGATCACTATGGATTGCAAGAATAAATGCTGCATCCAGAAGTTTTGGTGTTCCTTATTCAAAATTGATAAATGGCATGACATCTAAGAATATCGGAATAGATAGAAAAATATTATCTGATATAGCCGTTAATGATTCAGCTACTTTTGAGACTATTCTTAAGAAAGCAACTAGTTAAGTATTAAAGTAATGTCAGAAGACAAAGACATTATTATTCCAGAAATAAATCAAGATTTTGGCTCAAGACATCCTGTAAATCAGATGAAAGACTCAATAATGAGCTATCTTAGTTCTGTTGGTTTCAAGATTATTGATGGTCCGGAAATAGAAACTGAGCAATATAATTTTGATATGTTAAATATCAAAGAATCTCATCCTGCAAGACAAATGCATGATACTTTTTATGTAAATGAAAAAAAATTTGTTCTAAGAACTCACACTTCCCCAGTTCAGATAAGAGGAATGTTGGATAACAAACCTCCCATGGCTTTTATATCTGGAGGCAAAGTATATAGAAAGGATGATGATGCTACTCATCTCCCTATGTTCCATCAAGTTGAAGGTATCTATGTTGACTCTGATGTAAATTTTGCACAACTAAAAGATCTTATTTATAAAATCATTTATTTTTTATTTGGTGAAGACGTTGAGCTAAGATTCAGACCTTCATATTTTCCCTTTACAGAACCATCAGCTGAAGTAGATATTTTGTCTAAAGATGGAAAGTGGCTAGAAATATTGGGATGTGGAATTGTAAATCCAATCGTTTTAGAAAATTGCAATATAAATTCGAAGAACTTTAAGGGCCTCGCCTTTGGACTGGGTATTGAACGAATAGCAATGTTGAAGCATGGAGTAAAAGATATTAGAGAATTTTATAAGTCTAATTTAGATTTTTTAAATCAATTTAAATGAAAATAGCATACGAACATCTTTTAAATTTCTTAGTTGACAATCCATCCCTAGAGGATGTTTCCAAAAAACTGTTTCAATTAGGTCATGAACATGAAGTTGAGGATTCTATTTTTGATATCGAATTCACGCCTAACAGAGGAGACTGCCTTTCCCTTCTTGGATTAGCCAGAGACTTAAGTGTTTTCTATAAAACCAATCTTGAATTAAGCACATATGAGCCTAAGATTCCAAAATTAGACCTTAATTTCATAAATAATGAATTGGAAAGATGTCCTTCGATTTCTTTTTTGAATATAGAAATTGAAAATGAAGTAAATGATTACAAAGACTATCTTGAAGACTATTTTTTAGATTTAAAATTAAATAAAAATAATTTCTTTACTGATATATCTAACTTCGTCGCTTATGAAATGGGTCAACCCACCCATTGCTATGACTTAAACTCTATAGATGCAGATATAACTCTTACAAGAAATATAAAGGAAGATGGCTTTAAGACTTTGCTTGGTAATGAAATTAACATAGATGAGTCTGATATGGTTTTTTTAAGCAATAACAAAGTAATTAATTTAGCCGGTATAGTTGGAAGCATGCATACCTCATGTTCTGAAAATTCAAAGAATGTTCTGATCGAATGCGCATATTTTGCTCCAGAATCCATAATGGGTAAGTCAGTCAAACATAATTTACAATCTGATGCTTCACATAAATTTGAAAGAGGTGTTGACCCTCAATCACAAGAAAAAGTTTTAAGAAGATTTATTCATATTGTCAATGATCATGCAAAGATAAAAAAATTATCTATCCTCAGGAAAGTTTACGGTGAATCTAGAGAGCAGAAACTAGATATAGATATAGATGAAATTAATAAGATTTTGGGTATTGATGAGAGCTTAGAAAATTTTAAAGAGTCATTAACAAAACTTGATTTTAAGTTTGATGACAAAATCCTTATTCCTTCTTTTAGGAGTGATATAGTTCATCAGAATGATCTTGCTGAAGAATTTGCAAGAGTCATTGGTTATGACAATATTACTAAAAAAAATATTAATATCACATTAAAACCAAAAATTATCAGTACATCTGAACATAACGTTAAAATGTTTCTTGTAGATAATGGATTTTCAGAGGTTATAAATTATCCTTTCAGCGATATTTTAAAAAAGAACTCAATCAAGGTAGATAATCCTTTAGATAGCAATAGACGTTATTTAAGAACTAATATTATGGATTCTTTATTAAGTAATGTAATTTATAACGAAAAAAGGCAAAAAGACTCAATAAAGTTATTTGAAATATCCGATGTATACACAACAGATATGAAAAATATTAATAAAAAACTTTCTATAATTGTATCTGGACGAAAAGGACATAACTTTAGAGAGTTTAATAAATTACTTGATAAAAATTATCTTAAAGATCTTTTTGGTGCCTTAGGCATTGACATTGAAAAGGATATAGTTCAAATTTCTAGAGATAATATAGATTCTAAAATTAAAACTAAAATTTTTAGTTTAGAAGTCATTTTAGGCGATATTTCTGATGCTTTTAAGGATTATAAGACAGCATCAAAACCCGGAGAAGGATACGTTCAATATCAGCCTATATCTGAATATCCTTCAAGCACACGGGACCTATCATTCTCAATTAAAAATTATTCAAAGATAGATGAAGTAATTAAAAAATTAGAGCATGTAAATGTAATTAATTTAAAGGAATCGTATATGTTTGATTTTTATGAGAACACTAAAACAAATATTACAAAGATTGGATATAGATTTGTTTTCCAATCACATGAGAGAACGTTAACTGATGAGGAGATAGACAGTCAAATAAAGGCTATTATTAATTCTATACTTTTAATTGATTCAGTTTCATTGCCTGGAATGTAATAAAACAATCAATAAAAAACTTTAAAATAAAATTAGTTTATAATTAGAGCTTTAAAATATACAAAATATAAATAAACTGACTTATTATGAATAAAATGAATTATAAAAAACTTTATTTATTTGGGATTTTATTGACTTTTTTAGTGCCTGCTCAAGCTCAAGATTTTGATGATGAGTTCCTTGAAAGCTTGCCAGACCAAGTAAAAGAAGATCTTTTAAAAAGGAATTCTGCCAAGGAAGAGCTTGAAGAAGATAGATATAGAAGACCTTCATCTTATGTTGAAAAAGATAGAGTTAGAAAAGAAGTTGAAGATTTAAAAAGGCAACTCCAACAGTTAGAGGATAAGCTTTCTGATGATAAAGAAGGAAAAGAATTAGATAAAAGATTTGGATCAAAGATATTTTCTTTGATGCAAACTACGTTAATGCCCTTTAATGAGCCTAATTTTGATGCAAGTTATACCCTCGATTATGGTGATGTTCTTGAACTCCAAATTATTGGTCAGAAATCAAATAGCTTACTATTACCCATAAAAAGGGATGGTTCTATAAATATTCCAGATGTTGGTAAGCTGCGAGTAGCAGGCCTTTCTCTTGAGAATGCTAGCAACACAATAACTGAAACAGTAAAGTCTTCATCATCATCTATAGTAAATGCATTTGTAACACTTGTAAGCGTTAGAGATATACAAGTAATAGTTGCTGGCAATGTTTTTAGCCCAGGTCCTTATACATTGAATGGAAATTCAAGTTTATTTCATGCTCTTACAGTTTCTGGAGGACCTTCAGATAATGGCTCATTTAGGAAAATTGAATTAGTGCGAGAGAATAAGGTTATTGAAACTGCTGATATCTATGAAACATTCATATACGGAAAATCAAGCTTTTCAACAAGGCTAAGATCAGGTGATCTGATATTTGTTAAGCCAGTATCTAATCTTGTGACTATCTCTGGAGCAGTTAAAAGACCTGGCATATACGAATTAACTGAAGATGAAAATTTATTTTCCGCTTTATCTTATGCAAATGGAGTAAATAATAGGGCAAATTTATCTGAGATAAGTCTTGTTAGGATAAAAGATGGCAAGGTTAAGAATTTTAATATTAATAATCTATCTGAATTTAAGGATTTATTATCTAATGATAACGATAGGATAGTCATTGGAAGTTTTTCATACAGATCGGTAGAAATTAAAGGTGCAGTAAAAAACCCAGGAACATATTTGATCAATGAAGGAGCAGGCATACTTGACCTTGTGACCATAGCAGGTGGTTACACCGAAACAGCATATCCATTTGGCGGTATTCTAGAAAATTTACAAACAGAAGACATTAATAAGATGGCTGGAGAAAAATTATATGAATCGTTCATTGACGAATTATCTAGATTGTCTTCCAACCCTGCCGCAGCAACTGATATGACTTTCCTTGCTGAAATAATTAGCGAAATCAAAAATACTAAGGCTTCAGGAAGAGTAAGCGCTGAATTTAATCTAGAAAAACTTAAAAATGATAAGTCTTTAGATATATTCTTACAAGAAGGCGATGTAATAACAATTCCTGAATTTTTAAACCACATTTATGTCTTTGGTGAAATTAATACAGAAGGCACCATTAGATTTAAAGAGGGAGAAAAAGTTGATTACTATATTGATAACAAGGGCGGTTTTAATCCTTATGCAAATAAGAAAAATGTATATATTCTTCATCCAAATGGTGAAACTTCCTTAGTCTCAAGAAAAAGAAATGTTTTTATGAGCGCAAGGGGTGATGATATAGAGCTTTATCCAGGCTCAGTAATTTTTATTCCTCGTGATACTGTTAAAGTCCCTTTCTCAGTAGCAGCTCAGGCTTATGCGTCTATACTTGGTAATATTGGGGTTTCACTAGCATCAGTATCAGTCCTGAAAGATTAATTTTTATAACATATCAATGTTGAATGATATAAAAAATATTTTACGTCTACCCATCTATATTATTCTTTTAGTACCAAATTTGTATTCAGATAATTTTGAATATAATACTTATAATAACCATGGAATGGTTGGACTAATAAATATTCCAACAGCCCGCCTTCATGAAGAAGGCTCTTATGGTTTTTCTTTTTATAATGGAACACCTGATCAAAAAATTACTGCCACATCTTCACCCTACAACTGGTTAGAAGCATCAATCTTTTATACAAACATAGAAGAAAATCCTGCTGGATGTAATTTTGAGAATTGTAGAAAAGATAAGGGGTTCAATTTCAAAATAAGAATTAAGGAGGAAGGAGTATTGCCAGCCATAGCATTGGGTATAAATGATATAGGTGGAACAGGTCTCTATAGTTCTGAATACGTAGTTGCAAGTTATGGTATTAATAATTTAGACATGCATTTTGGATTGGGATGGGGAACACTAGATGGCATGTCTAGTATTAAAAATCCTTTTATCTTTCTTAGTGATTCATTTGAAGAAAGGCCAGGTGTACAAAATATACAAGGTGGTGAATTTTCAGCCGATACATATTTTTCAGGTGAAAATGTTTCTCCTTTTTTTGGTATTTCATATCTAGTTCATCCGAAATTACTTTTAAAAATAGAACATGACCCAACTTATACTGAAAATATAGAGATTAAGTATGAAACTCCCGAATCAAGAACCACTTTTGGCTTTGATTATTTAATCAATAAGAATTTTAATGTTGGTTTTGCTCTAGAAAGAGATAATTATTTTTCCTTAAGGTTTTCATATAAACAAAATTTGTCTGGAAAGCAGCCCTATGAATACAAAAAACCCTCTGAAAGAGTAAATGAATCTTCATATAATAAATTCATTCGCAATCTTGAATCTAATGGGATAGGCGTAAATAAAATGGTTGAAAATTCTGAGAATATTGGTGTCGAAATAACTCAATTTACCCATCCGAGTTTAGATATTGTTGAAGAAATAATAATGACTGCCAAAGGCGAAAGTGGTATTGATAAGGATGTTAAAGTTGATTATAGAGTTGCTGATTTAAAAGCATATTCTGAATATGATGAAGAATTTATTAAAAATTCTTCATTAATATATCAAAGAAACAAATCTAAGAAATTTAGTACTGATACTAGGCTAACTATCAGGCCTTTTCTTGCTGCAAGAGAAGATTTCCTTAAATTAGCTGTTTTAGTTCAAAATGATAGTGAATATATTATTAGTGAAAATTTCTTTTTTTCATCTAACCTTAAATACTCTTTATGGGATAATTTTGATGATCTTAGCGTGCCTCCAGTTGATACTTATCCTGCTCAGGTAAGATCAGATGTTAAAGATTACCTTAATAATTTTAATTCTGGTTTAATAATCGGAAGAGCGCAATTTGATTATCATCTCACACCAAAGAAAAACAATCATTTAATGTTTTCAGCTGGAATATTAGAGGAAATGTTCTCTGGAATTGGCTTTGAGTACTTATATTTTGAGAGCAAAAAAAATTATGCTGTTGGTTTTGAGGCATTCCATGTTGTGAAAAGAGATTACAAGATGAGATTTGATACTTTAGATTATCAAAATACTATAGGTTCAGTAAATTTTTACTATAGAAATTATGATTTAATACCCTTTGATGCAAAAGTTTCTTATGGAGAATATCTAGCTGGGGATGTTGGCACGACCTTTGAGCTTTCGAGATCGTATTATAACGGCACCAAGTTTGGCGTTTTTGCAACATTTACAGATGTAAGTCGTGAAAAATTCGGCGAGGGTTCTTTTGATAAAGGTATTTTCTTCAATATTCCGATTGCTGGCGGTATTGGTAATTACACGTGGCGACCTCTTACTAAAGATCCTGGAGCAAGATTAGTCAGAAAATATACTCTTCATGACCTATTAGTAAAATTCAAACCATATAATAATTAATATCAATTTTTATATATGAATAGAAAAAACACATATAAATTACAAAAAAAGTATATAATTTTTGAATATTGCTATAGAATAGCAGGTTCGTTATAATTAATTTCTTCGTTTATTTATGGGGAATTATTTAATTTAAACGATGGGGATTTTATTTAACAAATATTTAGTAACGGAATTAATATGAAAACAAATAATTACATTAAATTTTTAACATTATTGTTTGCTGTAGCTGCTTTTATGACTACGTCAGAAGTTCAAGCTCAAGACGATATAATTAGTCAACAAAAACTAACCCAAATAGAGGAAAGGGTTAATAGTATGTCAGTCATGCAACTCAATGATAGAGCTGCATTTCTAATGGCAGAGCAAGAAGAACTTGTAAAAGAACAAGGTTCTTCTCAAAGCCCTTCTAATCAAAAAGCAATTGCTACTAGATTGTCTGAAATCACTGCAGAACTTTCTGCTATTCAGAAAGTTTTAGCCGTTGTTGTAGGTGCAAGCGCATTATCCGCTTTAACTGATGATGATAAGAAAGATATGCTCCCTCCAACAATTACACTTAATGGTGCAAGTTCTATAACAGTTGAGCTAGGTGGTACTTTTACAGATCCAGGAGCTTCAGCTACTGACCTTAAAGATGGAGCTTTAAGCGTTTCAGTTAGTGGAACAGTTGACACTTCAACAGTTGGCTCATATACCGTTACATATTCAGCCTCAGATGCTGCAGGAAATTCTGCTAGCGTTACTAGAACAGTTAATGTTGTTGATACAACAGCCCCTGTAATTACAGTTACGGGTGGAAGTCCAACATCTGCCGAGCTAGGAAGTACTTATGCTGATGCTGGAGCAACCGCTTCTGATGCATCAGGATCCGTTTCTGTCACTTCTTCAGGCACAGTTGATACATCTGCATTAGGGTCATACACAATTACATATTCTGCTACGGATGCTTCAGGTAATACTGGAACAGCTTCTAGAGTTGTTAATGTTGTTGATACAACAGCTCCAACAGTTACCGTAACAGGCGCTAATCCACAAACAGTCGAACTAGGTGGGACATGGACAGACCTAGGAGCAACATCAGTTGACGCTTCTGACACTCCAGATGCAAATGTTCCAGGTACACTGCAAGTTGTTGCTAGTTGTACTGAAACATATAACGATCAAGTTGGTGATAATTGTGTTGATGCAGGAACTGTAGGAACCTATACGATCACATATACAGCAACTGACGCATCAGGTAATGCTGGAACAGCAACAAGAACAGTAAACGTTGTTGATACAACTGCACCAACAGTTACTGTTACAGGTGCTAATCCACAAACTGTTGAATTAGGCGGAGTTTGGAATGATTTAGGCGCAACATCAGTTGACGCTTCTGACTCACCAGATGCAAATGTTCCAGGTACATTGCAAGTTGTTGCTAGCTGTACTGAAACATATAACGATCAAGTTGGTGATAATTGTGTTGATACAGGTACTTTAGGTGCTTATACAATTACTTATACAGCAACTGACGCATCAGGTAATGCTGGAACAGCTACTAGAACTGTTAACGTTACTGATACAACAGCTCCAGTCTTTACCTCTTCTCCAAACTTTAATGTTGTTGAAGAACAAACATACATTGGATTTGTTACTGTTGATCAAAGCACTATAGCAACAGCAGGCACAGTAGTATTTACTATAGTCAGTGATGATATCGACATAGATTCATCTTCTGCTGTACTTACATTTAAGTACCTTGCAGACTATGACAGTATGTATGATGATGAAGGTGTATTAGAGTACACAGCTGTAGTAACAGCAACTGATCCTAGTGGCAACTCTACAGATCAAACCATCACTGTTAATGTATTAAATAATGGTGATGATGATACCGGTACAGCTACAGGAACAGGAACTGGAACTGGAACTGGAACTGGAACTGGTACAGGAACTGGAACTGGTACAGGAACTGGTACAGGAACTGGCACAGGTACTTAATTTAAGATAATTAATGAGCCTTGGTAAAAAAGATATTTCTTTAAATATCTCTACCAAGG
>TARA_B100001175_G_scaffold317437_1_pt1 | contig 22177 bp, 20 predicted proteins | sample TARA_B100001175 | Tara Oceans TARA_B100001175
TATAACTAATTCTATTTGAGTTTCTAATTTAATTAAGAAGATGGTGAGTACCATTATACAAATAATACTCATAATTTCTAAAATATATCTTGGCAAAGACTGGAGAAAACCTGCTATAAACTTATTATACTCTTCTTTACGGACAATTTGATTATAATGATTTATAGCAAAATTCTCTTTGTGAAGTATTTTAAGTTCCTTTATAGAACCAAAAATTTGGCCAAGTATTTTAAGTGCTTTTCCAGACTCTATATGTAAAATTTTTCCTGTTTTAATTATTTTCTTTTTCGTTGCTGATATAAATAAATAACTAACAAAGGATAATATCAAAAAAACAGGTAATGTACTGCTTGGACTGACCAAAACTAATAAAAATACTATAAATATAAAAAGTAAAATTTCCTTAGCTATAGTTAAATATTTAAAGATAAATTCAACAGACGAAATACAATCAGATATTATATTTCTGGTTAATTCAGCGGGGTTTTTATTTAAATGAAATTCGTAGTTTGAAAAAATATAACCTTTTAAAACTTTATTTTTTATTTTTTTCCTTAAGTTAATTTTTAGTTTTCCTTGAAAATAATTAAAATAAATTAAATAAGAATTCTTTAATATAAAAACTACTACCAAAGAAATTCCAACTATTAGTTGGAAATTTTTTTCTAAAACAAATGGCATTTCGTTTACTAGTTCACTCGGTAAATAGCTTATTAATTTTTCTTGATTCAGTATCGACATCAAAAATATAGGGATTGAACCTATTCCCAAGAGTTCAAAGAAAGTCGCACCCAACATCAAAATAAAATAAAAAATAAAATAACTATATTCGTTTTTGGTAATAAATATTTTAAACTTTGATAACATTAAATTGTTCTTAATTTTTATAAATTATACCCAAAGATCCAAAGGGATGCTCTGTGTATTCTACAACTACATCTTTAGTGTTTTGAATAATATACTCTATTTCTTTATCAGTTAAATAACTATGTTTAAAAAATTTTTTGTTTTTTATGTTATTAAAAAACTCTCCCATTGTCATAGTAACTGGTTCGAAAATTTTATGACCCTTTGAAATATTAAATTCTCTTTCTTCTAATTTAAATTTATCTGAAAAAACAAAGTCTTCCAAAATATAAATTCCTCCATTTGAAACTATTGGGTAAAAGTTTTTAAGGTTGGAAATAAATCCTTGATAATCATGAAGCGAGTCATCAATTATTACATCGAAAGATATGCTTTTATTTAAAAAATTTTTTACCTCTTTATTATCTGTTATATCAACAGAAAAATAATTTAATCTATCTCCTTTATAAAATAGTTTACTTTCTTTTTTTATGTCGATTCCATAGATTTTCGCTTTTTTAAAATACATATACCAACTTGCTAATGAATGACCATTGGCAACCCCTAGCTCTAAAAAGTTAATATTTTTTTCTTTAATATTGGAAAAAAGTTTCTCATAAATTAGACTAAAATTATTTCCTAACTGATATTCATAATCATAAATTTTTTTTCTATTTATAAATTCTAAATAATTTTTAAACTTATTATTTTTTGAGTTGCTCTGTAAATAATGATAGGTTTTTTTACTATCGTATTTTCCTTTATCGGTACCAAATATTAAAAACAAATCATCTAAGCTTTTATTTTCACCCAAATTTAATTTATCTAAATCTATTTTGTTTGAACCTAAAATTGTATAAATAACTTTTTTTATAGCTAGAAACAATCCTTCATTCTTTAAAGAAAGATAAAATCTTTTAAATAAATATTGTAAATTCATTGTAATTTCAGTTAGTTAAAATTAATAATATATGGCCTCAGGGTCTTCATCTTTCGGAACAAATACATGGTCAATATCATATTTTGTAATATCTGGACTTATATACAAGTTATTCTTTTTTAACAGATTAAAAAAATCATTTTTATTTTCACAAAGAGAATATTTCTGTTTTCCTTGTCTGTAATTTAATTCATAATTTATAAAATTTTTTGAATGAAGACCTTCACCTCCATATCTTATTACAGCTGCAGTTCGCTTTGTTGTTTTTTGATGTCCAAAATTAAGCCCAGAATGATATAAGTTACAATAAAATAATACCATATCTCCTGCTTCATATATAATTTCCTTACTTACAATTTTTTCAATAATTTTTTTTATAAACAGAAATTTGTTCATTTTTTTTAACCTTAAATGTATAATTCTCAAAAAGTTATTAAGTGATTTTTTAAAATTAAACTTGTGGGATTTTGGAATAATGCTTAATGAAGTTGATGTAGAGGCACTATCTGATAGATATATAATTACTGTAAAAACATCGTAGGGGGATGATTTTACCCAATCAGGTCCATAACCTGTTCTTCTGCATGGATTGTCCCTGTGCCAACTCCAGCTATTACCTATTTCTACCTCAGCTACATTAGAGTCGTGCATATAATAATATTTTTTTTCAAAAATACTATCAAAAATATTGATTAATTTTTTGTTACAAATTAATTTCCATAAATTTGGGTCGTCCCATTCAATATACTTTTTGCTTAAATAATTTTTTTTCTTTTTTTCAGCTATTTCTTGAATTAATTTAATTTCATCTTTATTCAAAAATGCTGGAAATTTAATATACCCATTTTTTTTTAAGTTAATAATTTCACTCTTTGTAATCATAGGCTATTATCAATATCATATATTTAATAAATATTAGTATTTATTTTTTAAATTAATCATCATTAAACTTTTTTTGTATAGATGTTTTCCATATTTTATTAGACTTTATAATTTTTAATATTTTTTTTGAAGAGTCGCCCTTTCCAAAAATAAAATTTTTATTATACCTAACTCCAGACAATAATTTTATTTTTGAACTTATTTTTTTAATATCAAAGTCGATATTATGAATAGATTTTACTTTTTTTACTCTATTAAATTGTCTAGAACCAATATTAATTGTTGGTATGCCATAAAAAGGGGCCTCTCTTATGCCAACACTAGAATTTCCAATAACCATATTAGAATTTTTTAGTAAAGAAAGAAAATATTCAAATCTCATTGATTTAATTAATTTAAATTTATCAGAAAAACTTTTATCCAATAATTTTTTTTTATAAAATTTGATAATTTGTAAATTGCCTGGATCATTATTTGGATAAATAATCACAAATTTTTTTTTTGATCTTATGCATCCACTAATTAATTTTTTTACAAAAATTTTCATTTTTTTAATTTCAGTAGTTACGGGATGAAAAATTAATATTGAGTAATTAGAAAAATTAATATTATACCTTTTTTTTACTAAATTAATATTAGGTAAATTATTAAGTCTCATAATATCTATATCAGGGCTACCGCAGACAAAAATATTTCTTGAACTTTCACCTAATTTATAAACTAATCTTTTTTTAGCCTGCAAATTTGATACAACATGCAAATGTGATAATTTTGAAATTGAGTGTCTTAAATGCTCATCTATAGTTCCTGATAATTCTCCTCCTTCAATATGAAGTGTTAAAATATTATTTAAAGATGCAGAAATGGCGCCTGCTAGAGCTTCTACTCGATCGCCATGGACCACGACTAAGTCAGGTTTTATCTTTTTTAAGTAAATTGAAAAACCTTGTATTGTTTTTGCAAGAATAACATCTTGGGTTTCATTTTTACTATAATTTTTAAATTTATATAAATATTTCTTGGAAAATTTTTTTTTAATTTCATTAAACGTGAAACCATATTTCATATCAAGGTGCATTCCTGTAATGAAAATTTTTATATTAAATTTATGATTAATTAATTCATCAATAACTTTTTTAATTTTACCAAAGTCTGCTCTTGTTCCAGTTATAAAAACTATTTTTTTTTTCAAAGGAAAGTTTTCTTTATTTGTATATTTTTTTTTATTTCTCTTTTTGCTCTTTTGCCAATTAATTTTGTTAAATTTTTGGCAGGAAAGTCGCCGCTACCTGGTCTTTTTACCCAAATATTCTTCAAAGATAATTTTTCACCTTTTGATATCTTTTTTATAGATACTACAGACGCAAATGCAAATTTTGCAACATTTATTTCTTTTTTTAAAATCTCCTTTTTTCCATTTATAGAAGAGAAAATATTATTTGAATTTTCTATTAAATCTTTTAAATCTTTTTCATCCATTGAACTTGATATATCTGGTCCTTTTCTATTTTTTGAATCTACAAAATGTTTTTCAATCATACTTACACCTAATGGTATAGATGCTAGTGCTATTAAATTATTTCTAGAATGATCTGATAAGCCTATGGGATTTTTAGGATACTTTTTAATTAATTCTGTGATGCAATTTAGTCTCGCATCTTTAAAATCAGAAGGATAAATATTTGTACAATGATTTAATCCAAATTTAGTATTATTTTTTTTTAAAATGTTTGTAGCAATTTTAATGCTTTTAAAATCATTCATTCCAGTACTTAAAATCACTGGTATATTTTTTTTAGATATATAATTTATTAGAGGATAATTATTACATTCACCAGATCCAATTTTAATCAATTTAACTTTAAGTTTAACTAATCTATCAACAGCAGCTCTCGAAAAAGGTGTGCTTATATATTCCATTCCTAATTTTTCTGTAAAAATTTTTAATTTAAATTCTTCCTCGCTCGAAAAGGCACATTTTTTAATTAGATCAAATATATTTTTTTTTGAATTATCCGGAGTTATTTTCTTTGCCTCCTCGCTATATTCATCCTCTGGTATGTGTGTTTGATTTTTAATTATTTTGGCTCCTGCTTTTTTTGCAGATCTTATAATTTTAATTGCTACTTCATAATTACCATTATGATTAATACCCATTTCAGGAATTATTAGTGGAACTTGATTTTTCTTTATTTCAATTTTACCAATTTTTATCATTTATATTTACAATTTGAGTTATCGATTTTAATATAATTTATTTTCATATTTTAACTACCTATTATGATTGTTTAATATTTTAGCTAAATCAATATATTTTTGTGAAATTACATCCCATGAATATTTCTTAAGTTTTTTGTAGTTATGTTCTGAATAATCTTTAAGTTTACTTTCTTTTGTATTCATCAATTTTAATATAACTTTTTCAAAACTTCTATAATTTTTTAAATTATAAATATTTATTTTGAAAATTTTACTCATCTCCATGAATGGTTTTATATTTGATGCAATAATTGTTTTCTTTAAGGCAATCGCTTCTAAAATTACCAAGCTACTTGATTCATGTAATGAGGGCACTATAACGAATTTTGAATTAATATAAGTTGAAATTAATTCTTTGTTTGATATTTCGCCTATGTATTTAATATTTTTTAATTTTACTTTTTTAATTTGCTTTATTACTTCATAGAAGTAGGATTTTTTTTTTCCAGAAAAGATCAGATTAAGTGATTTCTTATTTTCCATATTAAATTTTTTTGCAAAATTAATTAGGCCTAAATGATTTTTATGTTTCCAAAACTGTGCTGGATAAAATAGATATTCTTTAGGCAGATTTAAATTATTTTCAAAGCTATTTAACAAAGAAAATTTTCGTAAATCAACTCCCTCATTTATAATTTTAATTTTAGATTTTTTAATTTTTAAAAATTTCTTAAAATCATTACCTATTGCATTTGAGCTGGCTACTACAAAATTTGAACTTTTTGAGCAATTTTCATATACAACATCTCTTAAAAAGATTTCTCGCTTACTTAGTAAATTTGGTAAAGATTTATGCAAAACATCGTGAAAATTAATTATCTTGCTGATTGCTAAATTATAGCAATTTTCATGTGCATTTAAAAATATTATTACTTTAGAATTTTTTTCAATAATTTTTTTATTTTTTTTATTTAAGTTATTAATTATTAAATAATGTAACTTCTGAGTATTTATATGAAAATATCCTAATAATATTACAAAAAAAGTTAACAATTTTTTTATAACAAAATTTTTTTTTTCTAAAGTTATTATTTGAAAATTATCTGATTTATAATTTTTTTTAGCATAAGAGTAAAATTCTTCATTAACATAAATCTGGAATTTGTAATTAGTTTTTTTTTTGAATCCAAAAAGTAGTCCTTCAATATATCTATGTACACCTTGATTTAGACTCTTTTTATTTAGAGAGGAAAGATCAACCCCAATATTCATAGTATTTTTTGATAGTTGATGTAATAAAATTTAGTTTTTTTGTATCAAGATTGACAGAAGATGGGAGGCATAATCCTGTTTTGTACAATTTAGCAGAATTTATAAATTTATCATTTTTATTAATTATAAATTTTGAATTTTTAAAACATTTTTGCATATTCATTGGAAGAAAAAAATCTCTAGTTTCTATACCTCTTTTTAATAAATATTTTTTTAGTTTTTGCTTATCATCTATATAAATTACTACGAACCAATAAACTGGCTGTGCATCTTTAATACTTGTAGAAAATTTAATTTGATTAATATTCCTCAATTTGCTTCTATAAAAATTATTAATTTTTTTTTTTTTGATAATAAATGATTTCAATTTTGATAATTGTGCTAAACCGATTGAAGCACATATATCATTGAATTTAAAATTATAACCAACGGATTCGTGTTCATATATTCCTTTTATACTTCTTCCATAATTTTTTATTTTTTTTATTTTTTTTGCTATTAATCGATTATTGGTAATAGCCACACCACCTTCTCCAGTAGTTATAATCTTATTTCCATAAAATGAAAAACCACCTACATCTCCAAATGTACCTAATTTTTTATTTTTATATTTACCACCAAAAGATTGTGCAGAATCTTCAATTATTTTTAATTTGTATTTTTTTGCAAATTTTTTAATCTTCGTTATCTCAGAACATTCACCAAATAAATGAACTATCATTAATGCTTTTGTTTTCTTGGTTACAAGCTTTTCTGCCATTTTTAAGTCTAATGAATAATTATCCTTATTCACATCACAAAGTAAAATTTTAAGACCTGCTAATATCATTGATGAAACACATGCTGCAAAAGTAGCATTGGGTATTATTATTTCATCACCAGGTTTTAATCCTAAGCTTTTTGCACAACAAAATAAACCGGAAGTCCAATTATTAACAGCGATTGCATATTTTGAATTAGTAACTTTTTTTATTTGATTTTCAAATTTCGCTGTAACTTTCCCTTCGGTAATAAAAGTAGTTTTTAATACTTTGTTAACTAACTTTTTTTCTTCGCTGTCAAATTTTGGTTCTATTTGTTTTATTTTAAATTTCATTAATTATATTCTAAAATCATTTGCGTCAAATCTCGGTAAAATATATTTTTTATTAATAATGTTCTTATTTATTTTTTCAGGTCTGGTTGTCAATCCAAAAAGGAATTTTTTTTTTCTAATAATTTTTAGTGTTTGAGAATTATAAAATCCATAAGGATAAACTACTGAAAAATTATTGTTATTTAAGCCTATTTTATTAAAAAAATTTACAGAATTATCTATTTCCTTGTTTAATTTTTTTGTGTTGATCTTATCCCACCTTAGATGCTGCTCTCCGTGAATGCCAAAAAACATATTTTCTGATGACATTTCAAGGATTTTTTTTTTATTAAGATAAATCTGTTTTGAAAAATCTGATTCATGTTTTCCAAGAATAAGATAAAAAAGTTTATTTAAAATTTTTTTTCTAACTTTCTCGGGCAAAAAATATTGTAAGCACCTTTTTATTAACATTGTTTCTTTGTCATCAAATCTAGATTTTAGATCAACTGGGCTTAAATCCAATTGATCTAGTTTTTTATTCATATATTTTTTTAACAATAAGTTCATCTCATATATAATTTTTTTTTTATTATTTTCTTTTGCTAAAATAAGATGAATTTTATTAACATCTAAGATAATTTTATTTTCTAAGGTTTTAGTTACAGGATAAAAAAAACCTTCAATTTTTTTTTTTGATAACAATGGTAATGCATATTTATAGTGGTCATTATAACCGTCATCAAAAGTTAGCAAAACTGACGGTTTTTTTGGAATTTTTTTTGTATTTAATATTTCATTAAATTCATCATTTCCAAGTACATTTAATTTTTTTTTAAAAAAATTTATCTGCTTTTTAAATTGTGAAAATTCCAAAGATTTTAAATTTGGAAAATTATCTTTTTTTTTATCACGAATATAATGATACATTATTATGTAAATTGAGTTATTATTAAAATTAATCATTTATTTATAAAGTTTTTTTAAGTCCGAATGGTTATCTATATCTAAAGAATTCTTATCTTTCATTATATAAAGATTGGGAGTTTTCTCATAAATTGTATTATTTTTTTTAAAATAATCTAATTTAAATAAATATATAGCTCCATTGTAAGAATAATCATTATTATAAGATGGTATTTTTTTATTAAAAATTACGAAATTTTTCTTTCCTAAGATTTTTTTTTTAATAGGGTAAATATTTGCAGAATGTAAAGTATTTAAATTAAATTTTTTAGCGATTTTAATTATATTTTCTACATCTTTTTTTTTTCTTAATGGGCTTGTAGCCTGTAAAATTAATATATAATTTTTACTACTAAACTTAAATTTTTTAACTAAGTACTTTATAACTGTTTCTGTTCTAACTTTATTTCCAGAAATCTTCTTAGGTCTCTTATCAATTAAAATTTTTTTAGATATTTTTTCTGCAATTTTTATTATTTTATTTGAATCACTGCTTATTATTGTTTTCCTAATCGATTTTATATTAATTGATTGAATTATTGACCAATATACTAATGGTTTTTTTTTATAACTTATTAAATTTTTTTTTTTTATTCTTTGAGATCCAATTCGTGCTGGTATTATACAGTCAACTATCATTTCAAAAATTTAATTTTCTAAATCTCCTAAATATCTAGGCTTAATTTTAACTTTTTTATAATCAATAGTATGTCTACTTTTAAATTTAATTTGATGCAGCAACATTTTAAAAAAAAGATCATTTTTAATCTTAAATCGATAAATATTTTTTACTAACTTGTTGTAAAAATCATCTTCATTTATATTTCTAGTAATAAGATAAACAGGTATTAGTGAGCAGTTAACTCTTATGACATAATCAAAAATAAATAAAAAAGTTAAAGATTTTTTCATAATATCATTTTTAACTTTTGGCAATCGATGTATATTTTTTATAATCTGATCAAGTTTTTTTTTAGATCTAATCATTTTAGGAAAGTTTAAATTAGAATAATTAGATTTTTCGGTAAATATACTATTGATACCAAATATAGGATATTTTATACCAGCTGTTCCATGAGAAGTAATGACTGCATCCGCAATATTTAAAGTGGAAGCATTTGAAATATCGTCTGGTAATACTTTTATATGTCTATATTTTTTTTCTAAATATTCAATTTCACTATAAATTGGGGTATTGCTTTTATAAAGCTTTTCAACAGGATGATATTTAATAATCCAATTTACGTTTGAAGCTTTTTTAATTTTACCCAACATATATTTGGTAAAAGAATAGTTGTCTTTGAAAATTACTCTTGGACCACTATGAAAGTTTCTATCTCTAAATAAGCTTAAATGAAAACAAATTACTTTTTTTTTTCTATCCCAATTAAAATTTGTAGTTAAAAATTTTTTATCTATTATTTTAAGTTTTTTCGATTTAATTATTGGTAATTTTGTATCAATACCATAATCTTGGTTTAATTCTTTTTTTTTATAAAACAGATACAGCTTGTTAAAATCATTTAATTTTAAAGATTTATAAATTCTATCAAAAATTTTTTGAGATATATTATACCGATAAAAATGCCTTTGATTCCATGAATTATACTGCCTCAATGAAATTTCATTTTCACCACACCTTGAATAAACTGTGATTTTTTCTTTTAAACAAATTTGAAAAAAAATATGAGGAGGGTGAAAAACTGTTTCGGCCTGGACGCTACCAATAACATCTTTTTTTTTTAATACTTCATCATATAAAAAATCACATGTAAATAATGCATTAGCATAAATAACAATTAATTCATCATTAACATAATTTAAAGTTGGGTTTCCACTTGTATATCTCAAATATGAATCATAACTTGAAAGACCCAACTCAATTCCCTTATGCTTAATTTTACAAAAAGTCTCTATTTTCATTTTTTTTTGAAATAATTTTAAAGAAATATAAATATATTTAATTCTACCCAACAAATTAGGTTTCTTTAAATATATAAAATCCTTAACACCAAAACTTTTAAAAATTAATTCTGCTTTTATGTCAGATCTTCTAATCACTCCAATAAGGTTGCAATTATAAATTTTTCTTAAAAATGAAGCACATATTCCATTTGTAACCGTATATCCAGGTTGATTAATAAATGTTTCGACAAAAATATTTTTTTTATGTTTTTTGTTATTAATATCATTTAATGAAAATTTTTTATTGGCATCTAAGTATTTTTTAAATACTTCAGATTTAAATGGATTATTTTTTCTTTTTGATAAAATAAAAAAAAAATACTTGAATAAATTTACTTCATTAATTAAAAAATGAAGATACTGAATATTTACATTAATATTTTTTTTTTCAAAAATTAATATCAATTTTAAAAATTTTAAAAATAAATTTATTTTTCTAATCATATTCACTAAAATGTGTAACCCAGAACATTAAATTTTTTTTTTTCTAAAATTAATTGTGCTTTTTTTTCGATTTTATCTTTTAATTCTATTTGCTTTAGATCAGAAAATTGAAGAAAAGAACTTTTTTCATCGTACTTTTTTAAACTTTCAATTAAAATATTTTTATCATTTACCTCAATTGCTTTTGATAAAAATTCTTTATTAACTTTAATTTCATAAAAATTAAGAATTTCAATAATGTATCTTTCCAAATTTTCAATAAGATCTTCATATTTTATTAATACGTATGATTGTGGATTATGTTTTCTATGTTGAATAAATTTTTCCCAATAATTAAAAAATTTTATAGTCTCATTTAATTTTAATTTTATAGCCATTTCAATTAAGTCATCATTCCAGTTATCTTTTCTAGAGATAAACCTATGATTTAAATATAGAAGAACAGATGATGATATAGATTTAATTGGATTTCTAATAAGTATTATTGGTCTTACATTTTCAAAATTTAATAGAGAGCTATTTTGTATTGGAAAGTGAACATAATTGAAAAACTTTGTGGATAGATTTTTAAAATCTTTATTTACAAAATCTTTAGTTTTTCGAAAATCTTGATTATTAAAAGTAAAATGTTCTGGTATGTTATAAATGAAAGTATTTGGTTCTATTAACTTAGGTACTCCATCTCCACGATTATATAGTTGTTCTAAATATGAATCTAACACACCATTTAATATATGTGTGCCAGATCTCGGCAAAGTACATATCAGCTTAATATTTTTTTCATCAAAATTTATATTATTTATCTTATAAGTTGACTTAACTAATTCAAAAAAATATTTAAACAATGAATACCAATAATTAAATATTTTTTTATTCATTATTTAATTCTTATAAAGTAAAGCCATCATCAACAATAATATTTTGACCTGTAATTTTTTTTGATTCATCGCTTAACAAAAAAACTATTATTCCAGTCAAGTCTGAAGGTGTAAGCATAGAATTAGATTTACAGAATGAAGAGTATTTTCTTACAAATTTTTTATCTTGATTGTCAAATATTCCTCCAGGACTAATACAATTTATTCTTATTTTTGAACGCAAACATAATTTGGCAAGATACTTGCTCATTTTTATTATAACATTTTTGGAAACTAAATATTGAATAGGCATTCCCATTTTTGTATTTTTATAAATTTCAAATCTAGGAACATATTGTCCATAAATTGATGTAAAATTAATTATATTTCCACCGTTATGTTTTTTAAAATAATTTAAAAATACATTAAGGATATTATAATAGGTCGTTATGTGGTAATTAGTTTCTTGTATAAATTTTTTTGGGTCCTGTTTAAAAAAATCCCTATTTTTAATTTTTATTTTGGGATATGTGCAATTAATCACTGCATCAATTTTTTTATATTTTTTTAATATTTTTTTTTTTGTATTTAGAAGTTTTTGATAATTTTCTGCATTAATTAAAAAATAATCTTTTGATTTAATTTTTTTAATGTCTGCTCGGATGATATTTGCATTTTTTTTATTAATAACCTCACATATTTTTTTTCCAATCAATCCTTCAGAACCAAAAATTAAAATATTTTTATTTTTTAGATCAAAATCAAATTTCATTTTTTTAATTAAATCTTCTAAAAACTGGTTTAATTATATGGCCTTTTATATATTTTTTTGGCCCATATTTTAACGCTTTTTTATATACAAATAATGCTCTATCTAAAGAGCTTAAAGTTTTATCTAAAGCTTTATCATTATGTCTATAAGCAAGAGAAATCCAAGGCATTAATATATTTTGATTCAACATTTCTTGTATAAATAATGTTCTGAATTCTAAACTATTATTTTTTTTAGCATCAAAACAATTATAGTTTGGAGAACATGCAATACCCGAAAAGCTAAAAAAATCTGCTACTCCAGCTTTTTTTGCTACTCGATTTCCCTCTGTAATTAATTTTTTTCCATAATTCCAATTATGCTCTATTACATTTTTATTTTTAAGAAATTTCATTGTTTGAATAAATGCTGACAGTCCATTCATTTCAGCTCCATGAGTTGTAGATAATAAAAAAACTCTCTCTTCCTTTTTATTTGTAATAGATCCTAATTCCATGATCCTTTTTTTTCCAGATACACAAGAAACAGAAAATCCATTTGCCATAGCTTTTCCAAAGGTGCTTATATCTGGGCTAACACCATAAAAATGTTGTGCACCTTTAATGTGCCATCTAAAACCAGTTATCATTTCGTCTAAAATAAAAATTATATCGTTTTCCTTACAAATCCTTTCGACTTGTTTTAAAAAATGATTCTCTTTTTTAAAATCAATAAAATTTCCTTCTCTTTTACATACTCTAATATCATTCTTATTTATTTTTGGGTGTTCTGTGCTTGATGGTTCTAATACTACACAAGCTATTTTATTTTTATAATTTTTTATAAGCTTCTTTAAACTTTCTATGTCATTATAATGAAAAAGTTTTGTTAATTTTTTAGTTTCATCAGTAACTCCTCTGGGAATATTCGTAGATCCAATAAACCAATCATCATAAGAAAAAAAAGGTTGTTCTGCACATCTTAGAACAATTTTTTTACCAGTATATGCTCTAGCAAGTTTAACTGCTGCTGTGACAGATGTAGATCCATTTTTTGTAAATTTAACCATGTCTGATTTATCTATTAATGAAACTAATAGTTTTGCTGCTTTGAGTTCAACTGTCGAAGGTCTGGTTAAGTTATTTCCTTTAATTATTGATTCTATTGCTGCCTTATTAATCGATTTCTCAGCATAACCAATATTAACTGCTCTTAAACACATTCCATAATCTAAATATTTTTTTCCTTTTTCATCAAAAACATAAACTCCTTTACCCTTTTCAAGTATTGCTGGAGCGTTTTCAGGAAATGTATCAGGTCCTCTTGAATAGGTATGTGACCCTCCAGGTATAACACTTAATAATTCTTTTGTTATTTTGTTTTTAAATTTCATCTTTTTAATTTATATATCATTCTTGACAACATTAAGTCATATTCATCATCAATCTCTATTGATTTCCATTTAGGTAATTCATAGCCATATGTTTTATTGCTCATAAATCCATGATTTTTTAGAAAATCTTTTACAAGTGATATATAAATACTTCCATCAAGAACATGTGTTTTATTTACTTCTTGTCTCCTTTTGTGGATGTTCTTATTTTTTAAAGCTTTAAGTTTATTATTTTTTAATTTTTTTAACTGAAAATCGATACTAAATTTTGAACTTTCTACTACAGAAACAAGAGAATTAAATTTTTTATTTATCATTGCGCTAATTGCGTTATCAACATCTTTGCTTGATGTAAAAGGCGAAGTTGGTTCTAGCAAAACTATAATATCAAAAAATATTTTGTCTTTTTTTAAGCTAAGTAAAACATCTTTTAAGACGTTAAAACTTGGAGTAGTATCTTTTGATAAACTTTTAGGCCTAATATTTAACGATTCGGCGCCAAATTTTAAAGCGATTTTTTGATAAAATTTAGAGTCAGTAGAGAATATAGTTCGATCTATAAACTTAGATTTTAATGAAGCATTAATTGGAAAATAGATTAAAGGCTTGCCATTTATTTTTTTAATATTTTTGTTTTTTATACCTTTGCTATTTTTTCTTGCAGGTATAACGCATAGAATCTTTTTTCCTTTAAACATTTTTTATTAATTCTTTTGCGGCTTCGTAACTGGAGAATGTTCCAATATCTAAAATCGATTCATTAATTTTATAAATTCCAATTTTTTTTCTTTTTACATGCAATTTGTTAATCAAATCATTCATATTTAAATAAGTTTTTTGTTTTAATGAGTTTAAAATTTTTGGCTCTAATACATAAATTCCTGAGTTGACAGTATGCTTTATTTTAGGTTTTTCGTTAATAAAATTTTTATTTTTCTTATCAATTACACCATATGGTATATTTGTATAATAATCGTGACAACAAACTGTAAAATCATTTTTTTTAGATTTATGATAATTAAGTAAGTTTTTAAAATTTAAATTGGTATAAATATCACCATTGATAACAAGCAGTGGTTCTTTTAATTTTAATTTTTTTAAATAAAATAAAGGCCCTGCTGTTCCTAGTTTTTTTGATTCTTTAAAATAATTTATATTAAGATTGTAATTTGAGCCATCTCCAAAATAATCCAATATTTTTTCAGATAAATAATTTACTGAAATATTAATATTAACAAATCCTGATGATTTTAAAGAGTATATTGTACTTTCCAGAAGTGGCTTTCCGGAAAAATTTAGCATTGGTTTTGGCAAATGTTCTGTGAGAGGACGCAATCTTTGTCCAAGACCACCAGCTAAAATTAACACTTGATTTTTAATTTTTCTACTATTGAAGAAAATATCTTTATCGATTATTCCAGCTAATTTTTTATTTTTTTTATTTAATACTAATAATATATTTATCCAATAATATTTTTTAAATATTTTTATTATTTTTTGATCTCCATCTTCCTCATAACAAAATTTAAATTTTTTATTATAATGCTTCTTTACTGATAAATTTCTTGAATTTTTTTTTATTAATTTTCTTCTAACATCTTCATCAGTAAAAATTCCTAAAGGTATCTTTTTATTATTGCATATTATTGATATTTTATGTTCTTTAGTATTTAGTATTTTAAGAACATCTTGAAGTTTTGAGTCTTCTTTTAAAATATTTCCCTTAATTTTGTTAATTTTTATCATTTTTCAACAACATAATCTCCAATCACAAGCAAATCTAAACCACAAGAATAAAAGGTCCTTATGGCATCATTTGGACTACAAACTATTGGTTCTCCATTAAGGTTAAATGAAGTATTTACCAGCAAAGGTATTTTGGTAATTTTATAAAAATCGTTAATTAGATTATAGAATTTAGGATTAATTGACTTATTTACAGTCTGAATTCTTGCGGTGTTATCAACGTGCGTTACTGATGGAATTTTTTTTCGCCAATTTTTTCTTACTTTTGCTACTTTTTCCATAAAATATATTCTATCTGATCTATCTAGTTCAAATATTTTTGAAGCTTCTTCTTCAAGAACTGACGGCGCAAAGGGTCTAAAACTCTCTCTGAATTTAATTGCTTTATTAAGTATTTTTTTCATATTTGGATTTCTAGGATCTGCCAAAATTGACCTATTGCCTAAAGCTCTATGCGAAAATTCCATTGAGTCTTGAAACCAACCTATCAATTTACCTTCGCTAATTCGCTCAGCTACGAATTTTGTTAAACTTTTTGGTTTAACAAAATTTATTTTTGACTTGATTAACTCATTTTTAATTTCAGTATCACTAAATTTTGGTCCAAAATAATTATGTTTTTCATGATAAATCTTTCTTTTTTGCTTGCCATATAAATTATAAGCCAGATAAGCGGCACCAATAGAAACTCCTAGATCATCTGGATATGCTGGTATAAAATTTTTTTTATAAATTTTGCTTTTATTTAGTAGCCCATTAAAAACACAGTTCATAGCAGCTCCACCAGCAATTACCAGATTTCCTGATTTACCACCTATTTTTTTTAGATTTTTAACAAGGCTAAATACAATTTTTTCAAAAGACATTTGCATTGCATTGGCAATTTCAAAATGCTTATTTAAAATTTTATCATCTTTTTTTCTTGGGGCTCCAAAAAGTTCAATAAATTTTTTTGTAAAAAAATTTCTTTTTCTATCAAATAAATAATACTGAAAATATGAGAGATCTAACTCAAATTTTTCATTATTTAGATTGAATAATTTATTAACTTTAGAAATATATTTATTTTTTCTTTTAAACTTGTAAGAAGATAATGCCATAACTTTCCACTCATCACTATCTGGTTTAAATCCTAAAAAATCTGTAAAAGTTCCATAAAATAATCCTACAGAATGTGGATATTGTATTGTTTTTTTTTTGATAATATTTTTTTCAGAGCCAGAGCCCAAAAAACATGTGTCAACTTCCCCATGTCCATCTATAGTTAAAATATCAGATTTTTTAAATGGAGATGTATAAAAAGCTGAAGCAGCATGGCACTCATGATGATTTAAATAAACAATTTTAGTTTTTCCAATATTCATTGTTATATTGTCAGCTGGTTTTTGATCAAGAATTTTCATTATATGAATTGGAATATTTGAGAGCATTTCACCTCTCCACCTCATTTCATTAATCCACCTTCCTGATGCTGAATTAATATTATGTGAAGGGTTCCATGGAACTACAATCAAATCAATATCAGAAAGTTTCAGTTTAGCATTTTTAAGACACCACTTAATTGAATTTACTGGAAAAGCCGTGCTCATTTTTACCCTATTAAACCTTTCCTCTGGTGAAGCTGCAATTATTTTTCCATTTATCATAAGAGCTGCTGAAGAAATATGTGTGTAAGGGTATATTGATAATATTTTCATTAGATAATTTACATTATGTATTATTTATTAAATTAACAGTCAAAACAAATTAATTCATGTATCTATCTTTTATGATCGTGGCAAATTTTTGATGGCCTAGGATATTTGATTTATCTGGTGCAATATATTTTTTAATATATCTGTTATAGGTAAGTTCAATTTTTTTTTTATCGAATTTGAATAAATATCCTTGTTTTTTTTCAAAGCTTAACTTTTGATCAATATTAAGCATCGGGATATTAATTTCTTTAACATAATGTAAATTGTGTGAAATTTGATTTTCATCCATAGCTTTTGAATCAATTGTCATTATTTTTTTTTTTAATATTATTGCATCAATAATTGCGCTCGATTCAAAAAATAAAACTAAATCAGATTGATAAACATATTTTTTTGTTTCAAATTGTTTTACTAAAAATTTTGAAAATATTTTTTTTTTTGTTTTCAAATTATCGCTTGGATGTATACATATTATTACTTTTTTTTTAAAATAACTTGATATAGTTTCGAGTTTTTCAATTAAATTTTCATAGTGTATTTTTAATTTTTTTTTATCTATATATCCTCTTATTTCAACATACTGAGGATCATCGAAGAACTCATCAAGAAGGACTATATACTTTTTATTTACTTTTAATTTATGTTCTTTAAATATGTCGTAAGCTCTACTATTAATCGGCATCAATTCTTTTGCATAACTAAACTTAAATAGCTTTAAAAAATTTTTTTTAATTGAATGATAATTATTTGAAGATTTGATCCAAGCAGAATTTGAGAGAAATCTAATTTCAATTTTAGGTGTAATTCCAAATTTATTTAAAAAAATAAATAATTTATGATTAAACTTTTTCCAATAAATTGCGAAAAAACTTCTTAAAATGCTGCTATTAACTGGTTTATCGCCATATTGTACATTTCCTATGTTCGAAATTTGAAAAAACTTAACATTCATTCTTTTTAAATGAAAATATATTAATAATTCAGAAATCGTTCTTCTCATACATAAGATTGCAAGGAATGATTTTGTGCTAAAAAACTGTTTAAGTTCTTTTAAATTATTTAGATTAATAAAAATAATATTTTTTCTAAACTTATGTTCTTTAAAAATTTTTTTTGTATTTTTTATTTTTTTTTTAAATAAATATAAATTTGTTAAGTTAATAATATATATTTTTTTAAAATGTTGAGATATATTATTAATATGAAAGTAGTCATTCGAAAAAATTTTTTTTAGGGTAATTAAATCTTGAGCGCAATAAATAAATCCTATTGAATTTATTTTTTTAGTCATTTTCTCCTGTTTTATTCACATTGTGTCTCAATTTCCATTTTCCATTTTTTTTGATCCATAAATGTGGTGACCTAAACTTATCGCACCATTTAAAAAAATCCTTTTCATTTATTTCTAAGTGGTCCATTATTTCGCTGAAATATTTATCAGGGAATTCTCCATCAAATCTTTTTACTAAAGCTTTAGCTTCCTCTCTATCAATGTGATGATTTCTTATTTCTTGTGAAGCATCATATGTTGCTCTTCCAATCCCAAATTTTATAAAAGTTGTGTAATAGTGAAAGTCATCAATTTTATCATCTATGCTGTTATATTTACTGTATGTTCCTTGAGTTCTGAATGGTCTAGCTTTAAAGCCTGTATTTTCTACAGCGTAGTAATAAGCTTCTTGGGGTACCCATTTTATAAAATATCCTAAGTAATAGACTTTTAAATTTTTTGGAATTTCATTTGTTTTCGACGGTAAAAAAGTAAGAAGATCATTATATTTAAATCCATATCTTTTTACTAAATCATTAATCTTTAAGCCAGCAAGGTATAAATTGTTAATATTTTTATGTGTATACATTGATTTTTCTGTTAAGGATGAGTGACTTTCTGCCAAAGACTCATTGTGATCAGCATTATTTTCACCGTAAAAAATTAATTTGATTCCAAATTTAGAAGCTATTTTGGGAGCTAGGTTTTTTTGACCCAAAATAAAAGTTTGAAATGGATGAAGAAGGTTTTTAATGCTCAATTTTGTTAATTCTTTCATTACTCTACCATTTGGAGAAAAAGTTAAGTTATCAAAACCTCCAATATTAATAAAATTTTGAATATTTTGTCTTCCATAATCTGTGTAAAGAATAGGTGGCCAAGTAATACAAAGAGGATTCATGCCATATTTATATTTAAGCAAGTGTGCTTGCATCGCGCTATCTTTGCCTCCGCTACCAGGAACTAAACAATCATACTGATTGGTTTTTGATCTATATTTATCGAGAAGATTAATTAATTCATTCTCTCTAGTTTTCCAATCAATTTTATCTCTATGAGCATGAACCTTACAAGGATCACATATACCATCTTTACCAAAATTTAAATATTTTGCTCCTTTTCTATCCTTGGTGTGAATAAACTCAGGTATTGATCTAGGAAGCTGATTTGATGATACACATTTTTTACAAAAAAGAACTTTTTTTGGAAGATTAAAATAAGTTTTCTGTTTATTCATCTTATAAATTCCTTGAAAAAAATTTTTGCTTAAATAACTTTTTCTTTATATCTTTTAAATTATATTGTCCAAAGTTTTTATATCTTTTTCCTGAAATCAAGAAATCATGATTTCCAGATTTATTATTTGTAGAGGAAATTCTATTATTTTTTAACAATAAATTATAATGCAACATTGAAGCTATAGCTACAGCTGATGCTTCGGTATTATTGAAAAGTTTTGATATATCATCTATGTTAGAAATACCACCATGAACAATTATGGGTATATTAATTTTTTTTGAAATATTCTTTATAAATTCTATATCCAGCCCAGCGCCTGTTCCTTCATTATCTATAAAAGTAAAAATCAACTCTCCTGCTAGTCTCTTTTCTGATTCTAACGCCCATGAAAAAGCTTCCTTTCCTGTTTGCTCTCTTCCATTATCTGTAAAAACATAATATTTCCCATTTTTTTCCTTAATTATTTCAATAGCAACTACTATTGTTGATGATCCAAATATTCTCGCAGCTTCAGTTATAAATTTTGGATTCTTAACTGCAGCTGTATTTATTGCAATTTTATCAGCTCCAGCTTTAAGATTTTTTTTTATATCTTCTATATTTCTAATGCCCCCACCAACAGTCAAAGGAATGAATATCTTTTTATTTATTTTACTTATCTGATCTAAAAGAGAATTTCTTTGATAAAGGCTGGCAACTACATCTTGATACATTATTTCATCAGCACCATTCTTGTAATACTCAGTTGCAAATTTTTCTGGATCTCCTAATACTCTTAAGCCCTCAAGATGTATTCCTTTAACTAGATTTGAACCTTTTATATCTAGCCTGGGAATAATTCTTGCTCTTTTCATCAAATTATATTTCTAAAAAATTTTTCATTAGCTGTATTCCTTGTTTTCCACTCTTCTCTGGGTGGAACTGAGATCCAAACAAGTTATTTTTTCTTATAAAAGCAATAAATGGGTTTTTATATTTACAGTAAATAACTGATGTGTCTTTTTTTTGTATTTTCTTATCAATTTTGTATGAATGAACAAAATAAAAAGAGGATTGTTCAGGAATTCCCTTCCAAATTTTGTGTTTATCATGATTAATTAAATTAAAACCTACATGAGGTACTTTAATTGATTTTGGTTTAAATTGGCTACAGCTACCATCAAATATACCTAGACCTTTTGATTTTCCATGCTCATAACTCTCCTTAAACATTAGTTGCATACCAAGACAAATACCAAAAAATTTTCCATCATCACTTATAAATTTATTAAGGTGTGTTTTTAATTTTTTTTTTTCAATTATTTTAGAAGCTTCTTTAAATGATCCAATGCCAGGCAATATTATATGAGTAAAATTATTAATTTCTGAAAAATTATTAATTAATTTTACTTTCTTTTTTAAAAAAATAATTAAGTTTGTTATAGAACCTAAATTACTAAGTCCTAAATTAATTATACCAACACTTTTACTATTACTGTTTTTCTTCAACATTTAATTTAAATTTTAATAAGTTGATCAGATATTTAATTTTGTTATTATAATATATAGAGAAATCAAGCTATTAGATCATAAAAAAATCTGTTAAAAACATACAAAGATTTAACATTTTTTAACATTTTAAGAAATAATATATAATTAATGCTCTTTTATTATTTTTTTAGCAACATAAAATTTTAAAAATATATAGATTAAAAATTATGAAATATTTGAATTTTCTAGAAACATATATGGCGAAAGAGTACACTTTCTTCAAAAATACAATTTTAAGACAAAGAGAATTTTTTGGAAAAAATTGGGAAAAAAATTTTAATACAGAACTAGAAAGATTTTTTTTTAATGATTTTGATAAGCTAGAACTAGCTGTAAAAGGATACTGTGCATTTGCACTAGATGGAATGAAACTACAATCAAAATTTAATCAAACAAAAGAATATATACATAAAACATACGAAGAAGCTTCTAACGAAGTTTACCAAAATAGGAATTATATGATGAATCTATATTTGCCAGGAATATATTTATCTCATTTCTTATGGAAGCATCACTATCTGCAACATATTTTTTTTAAAAAAAAATTTTTAAAATTAGCTTGTAAAAAAAAGGGTAAGTTATTTTTTGATATTGGAATTGGAACGGGTTTCTATTCAAAAGAAATGCTTATTAATATTCCGGGAGTTAAAGGACAAGGTTTTGATTTAAGTCCATTTTCTATAGAACATACGGAAGATATGTTAAAAAAATTCAATATAAAAAAACGCTATAAGGTTAATAATATGGATGTAATAAAAAAAAAACCAAAAGAAAAATCTGATTATTTAATTTGTATAGAGGTACTCGAACATTTAGAAGATCCACTATTATTTTTAAAAAATATTAATTTAATGATGAAAAAAAATGGATTAGGTTTAATTTCAGCTGCAATAAATGCTCCCAATGCTGATCATATCTATTTGTACAGAAGTTATCTGGATGTAAAAAAACAATTAGTAAATGCGGGGTTCAAAATAATTGACTTTATAAATGACAAAGCATATGAAGAACGAACTAAAAATGAATTAGTCCCTGTTAATGCAGCTTTTATAGTGACAAAATAAAATTAATTGAAATGAAAATAAAAAAAAAAATAAAAAAAAAA
>TARA_B100001175_G_scaffold317796_1_pt1 | contig 22021 bp, 27 predicted proteins | sample TARA_B100001175 | Tara Oceans TARA_B100001175
GTATGCGAATAGGTACTGGCCATGAAACCTTTCCATCAGTAGGTTCCTGGCCTACACCAAGCTGGAAGGCCAGTAGTAGCCTCAGGGTGGGTGAGACCGATGAATAGAATCATGATGATTATGAAGAACGCGGGGAACAGGGCGGTCACTGTTAGAATACCGGAGTCTTTCTCACCATATAGATGCATGAATATCATTGCAATCATAAGGAATTTTGGTATAGCTACCACAGTTAGAATCATCAGTGTATAATTACTGAAAACGAATATTCTTTCTTCGGGCAAATCAAAACCTACGGCTACGACCTCAATCAAGGTTAGTACCATCAGTCCGATGAAGTTCATCCAGTAAGGGTCTTTTCCGAGTATAGTATAATGTGCCATTTTTTCACCTCAATATAGATAGAAGAAGGGGAACACTATGACCCAAATAAGGTCAACAAAGTGCCAGTAAAGCCCAAAGTATTCTATAGAAACAGCATTCTCTGGTGTGTATCCCCCTCTACTTGCCTTGAAAGTCATGTACATGAGTCCAATTATTCCTCCAAGTACGTGTACACCATGAGTTCCAGTAGTTACGTAGAAGGTAGATGCACTGACTCTGATATTTGCCATCATCTGGCCACCGGAGTGATTTCCGGCATCCATCAATGCGTAGAGCTCGGTATCATGTGAAATCCCATGACCGTGATCTGCTAGGTAAACAGTATCGTATGAATGGTGCTGATAGCTCTCTGCATTGATTAGGTAGCCCTCTGCATAGAGGGACTTGATCATGTCATCTCCGTGATTATACTCGACTAGGAAGTCTGGCAAGGGGAATCCTATGAACCACTCAATCATCTTCAAAGTGAGGAATAACATTGCCAATAACGTGGTTGCGCCAAGATATCTGGTTACTAGCTTGGTCCTCCTCTTTTGGTCCAAATCGACCTTCTTAGCGTATCTCAAAGCTTGCACCACAGTGAATGAGGAGACTATCAGAGCGAAGGTGTTGATTGCCCCTGGAGCTATGTGGAACCACGAAGAAGAGATTAGATGACCTGCTGGTTCGAAGCAAGTAACTGAGGTCCCTTCCACCCAATCCCCAGACTCGAACACCGACTTACATGACTCGATACCGAATCTATAACGCATGTAAGTGCTGAACAGGGATGTGAATACCATCATCTCAGACATCAAGAATACCCATACAGCAACTTTTCTGATATCAATTCCTCTGAAGGGAGTACCTGTTGCCTTTGGCTCATAGGTTCCGTCGAATGACATATCCTGCCGCCAGAATATCGAAAGCCCGAACATTACTATTGCCAGCCCTGCGAAAACTATGGCTATCGAGCCAGCATCTATCATCTCCCCCCATCTGTAGACACCAGCTAGGGAGAAAAGGAAAATGCCTATCCCGATGCTCATAATCAGAGGAGACCAAGAGTTGTGAGGGGCTCCATGACTCCAGTCATGGGGACCCCAGGCACTCGGATGGTGATCATCATGAGTACTCAATGGGACGCCTCCTCTGCCTCTTCCTCGCTTACCATTAGCCTATTGAATAACTTACTGAGGGTGCCTGGCTCATTTGCAACGTGTTCATTTGCATCTGAGAGAATCGGGAGGTTGTGAGGATCAAAGCTAGGAGTGGGAGGAGGGGATGTCGTCATCCACTCGAAGGACCATCCTCCCCATGGATCTGGAGGGGCTTTCTCTCCTCGTATCAGTGTCTTGATCATGTTAGCGACCATAATGAAGTTGGAAAAGAAGAATATGAATGCAGCGACTGAAATGAACATGTTCCATCCTGTAGCCTCTATTGGCAAGGCCCCCATAGCCTCCTCAGTAGTCACGAAGTAAGTGTGATGCCTTCGCGCCATTCCCCAAACGCCAAGTCTGTGCATTGGCCAGAAAAGCGCATTGTATGAGATAAAGCCGACCAAGAAATGTAAGACCCCTAATCTTTCGTCCATCATCCTACCTGACATCTTTGGGAACCAGTAGTATATGGCTGCATAGAACCCGAAGACAGTTCCCCCTACGAGCACATAGTGGAAGTGGGCTACTACGAAATACGATTCATGAAGATGGAGATCCATGGCTATGGATGGGAAGAACATGCCTGATATCCCACCCAGTGTAAACGTAACTAAGAAGCCCAGCGTCCAGAGCGTGTGAGTTCTGTAAACCAATGACCCGCCATGCATAGTCTTCAGCCAATTGAAAATCTTGATTCCAGTAGGAACCGCCACCAGCATAGTTGTGAGCATGGTGACGAACCTTAGAGTTGGGCTCATCCCACTAGTGAACATATGGTGGCCATAGACAATGAATGAGACAACACCAATACCTGCCATTGCATATACCATAGATCGGTATCCAAAAATCGACCTCCTAGCGCTAGTGGCGATTACTTCCGAAATTACTCCGAAGGCTGGTACGATGACCACATACACCTCTGGATGTCCGAAGTACCAGAACAGGTGACTCCAGAGTAGAGGATCACCTCCAGCTGAAACATCGTAGAAAGCTGTACCAATGACCCTGTCCAAGTATACTTGAATAAGACCAATCCCAAAAGCTGGTATTGACAAGAATAGCATCAAGTTGGCGATTAAAATTGACCATGTGAATAGTGGCATCTGCAACCACCCCATTCCTGGAGCCCTCATGACAGCTATCGTTGTGAGGAAATTAATTCCTGTGAGCGTGGAAGATGCCACGAGCATGATCTGACCAGCGACCCACATGGTTGTACCCATGTGTGCGGTCTCACTGACAACATAGGGAGCGTATCCAGTCCATCCGGTATCTGCTCCAGAACCAGAGAAGACCCCAGTGAAAATCAGCAAAGCTCCGACCGGTTGAAGCCAGAATGACATTGCGTTCAGTCTCGGGAGAGCCAAGTCAGGAGCACCAATCTGAAGAGGGACCATCCAATTCGCAAAACCATTAATCAGTGGCATTGCGGCTAAGAATATCATAGTTGTACCATGAAGGGTGAAGAACTGATTGTACTGATCTTGTGTAAGGAAGTCATTACCAGGGACAGCTAGTTGAATTCTAATCATCATGGCCATGATTCCCCCGACTCCGAGGAAGAATAGTCCAGCTACGAAATACAAGGTACCGACCTTCTTGTGATCAGTAGTAGTGAGCCAATCTGCTATCCAAGGAGCGAAGTAGTCCCATGTGAATGATTCTGGGTTGGTTCGGTAGAAAACATAGGCTAAGGTGAAAGCAAGAAGAATCGCAGAAACTACGATTAGAGTAGAGAGAACGACAAACGGATCGGCTTCTTCCAATACAAGTACGGGAGGGGAGACTTTCGCAGTAAGCCTATTCCACATATCTCCGGAGCTTCCCCCGTTCGCACCATCTGCGTTGCCATTGACTGAGTTGGTATGTAGAACGAACTCAACATTCCTGTCTGAGGAAGGCGATACCCATGTTAGAGTCCAAGAGGTCTGATCGTTACCTGCTTCTGTGTGGCTTACCTCATTAGCACCGTATGACTGTACTGTGGCATCAGCAGGACTCAATTCTCCATCACTGACCCAGAGGTTGAATCCCCCTTGATTAGCATTGGATGGATTAGCGGGACCGCCTACAAAAGAAACTGTAATCTCATAAGTCTCTGAGTAGTTATACTGATCAGGGAGTCCAGCGATCGATGGGACAACATCGGAGCTAGTAGTCGCTCCGTGACAGTTGCATCCAGACTCTTTCACTCCCTGTATTCCAGTTGGATATGAGACTACGGCAGGAGAGATTACCATAGCCATTGCAATGGCGGATAGGACTAGAATGGCTCTTGCAGACTTCGCATTCATTTGCTCGACCCCTATTGATGAACTACCAGCTTTCCTGCCATTACAGAGTGGGCATCACCGCAGTACTCTGTGCATAGGATGATTTGATCGTCCACATTCTCACTGATAGGGAGCCAGAGTGTGGTTTCCGGACTATAGTGAACATCCTCTTTGACTCCTAACCCAAGGAACCACGGGGCATGAGTGACGTCCTCGGACATCATCCTTGCAAGATATGTCTCACCTGTCTTCAATGACAGAAGAGGGACTGTTCCGTAGACCTCTATGTTGTCACTCCCAGTATCACATATTTCCGTAGATAAGTCAAGACAGTCAAACTGCCATACCCACTGTTTTCCGGTTATCTCGATTACATGATAGCATTCTGATGTGACAATTCCCTGATTATCCAGATGGTTGTTTGAAAATTCTCCATCCTCACATTCGTCGCCGTGATATCCATCCTCGCCAATCTCGGACCAAACGGCATCCAAGGGTACCCAAGAAACATATGTCAACCAGACGATAAGGATAAACGGTGCGATAGTCCAAGCTACTTCGAGTCGCATGTCATCATTGTGTTTGGGGAATACCCCTACAGCAATCTCATCTGGATTATCGTAATTATCAGCGTCTTCAGAGCGATACCAGAAGGAGTGATGATAGAGCCAACTGAAGGTAAAAACCGAGACCAATATGGATATCACAATGTAGTAGTCCCATAGTCCTTCGAAAAGAGTGCTCTGAATGGTCAAGACACTACCCGTATCGACGGATACGAATTCCCCTCATAAGGGATACGGATGACTGGCCTGAGATATTGTTTCAATTGAATGGGATAACTACTAAGCAAAACCAGCCATATCGGGCTTTGATGAACTCTAAAGGCGCCGGTTCAGGAAATCATGGTCCCGGACCGCATGATAGAGTTTCTCGATTCAAGAGGGCGGCCAAGGCTTTTCACAATTCCATTCAGAGAAACGCCTCTTATGAGAATGGAGGCAGTAGTTGCCCTGTATTGGTAGAGGGGCTCAATGATGTCAAAACACTCAGGGATCTGGGATTTACTGGTGACATAGAGAAAGTGAATAGAGGTTGGCCTATCTCCAGACTCGTAGCATATTTACATGACACATATGGCATTAGAAATATTATCGATAATAGGGGGTCGGTAATTCTACTGATGGACTGGGACAGGACAGGCGGAAGACTACAGAAATCTCTCAGAGAACGCCTGGAGTCACTAGATGTCAAAATTGATGAAGATCTTAGAGAGGAGCTAATGAAAGCTATGAAACCAGAGGGGGGGACGGTAGAGTCTATCAGGCCACATGTCCCATCCCTTCTGCCGTTGATTTCACAATACTAACTACTCGGGTGCAACTGTAATTGATTCCTTAACGGTGTTGAGAACGAGGTGCGTGAGTGATCTTTCTATTCCATCGATGGACATGACATTCTTGATTAGATTGTCCAGATCTTCCCTATCCTTCGCCCTAGCAATAATCATTGAGTCGTAGTCCCCTGTAACATCGTACACACCAGATACCCTGTGGTCTCTAGAAATCTTCTCCTGAATCTCAATTAGTCTTCCCTTTTCTATTCTCAAACCTATTACCACATTCAAGTTCCAACCTATCTTATCAGGGTCAAGTATGACTGAGTATCCTTTGATTGTTCCACTTTCTTCCATCCTGTTTACTCTATTACTTACAGTTCCCAATGCCACGCCGACCTCCTCGGAAATCTTCCTCAGAGATGCCCTTCCATCTCTCTGTAAAACACTAATTATTTTTCGATCGGTATCGTCCATCATCTAATCACCGGGAGTTCTCATTGAAGGCGATAGGCTAATGAACATATGCAATAGATTTGAATCAAAGTATGCTCGTCCGTTCAAAAATCTAATCGTAATCTTCCCTTTCTAGGCCCCTCTGCCTTAGTTTGATTAAAATCTCTGATTGATTGAGCATCAAAGTAACTTTACCGCCAACCCAGATAGGTATACTATCAGATTTTGAAGCTATTATGTGCCCCCCTCTAATTTGCTCGGGTAAATCGATTTCGTCCTTATCCAGGAACTGAGACTGAAGAATTGAGTCGATGACATCCTCCTCGACCACTGTAATCCCCTTAGTCAGAAACGAAGAAAGTTCTACGCACGCCTTTCCAACCACTCTGTCTAGTTCCCCCTTCCTAATCTTAGCTACATCTCTTCCGAGATGGATTACCTTCAGAGGCCTCCATCTTCCCCCAGGAATGGATGTTCTTCCATTCTTAATCGTCCTCTCTGAAGACCAAATCTCCTTTGCCTCTGGATTTGCCCAGAGGACCTTTTTCCCTCTCACCCAAAGATCTTCTGGTACCTCTCCCCATCTATCTGTAATCCTATCCATCAGATCTTTTCCAATTGGTTGGGGAGAGCTAGGGATGTCTTCTTTTACATCTTCAGGAGATTTGTAAAACTCTGGTTCGGAACTTTCAATCGATTCGCTTTCCAATCTTTCCATTATGGAAATAAAGAATCCTCCTCCTCCTATATCGTCATTCCATATCCTCATGCAGTTCTTCAGGGATCTTGAGATAGTATGATCTTCTGGAGATTTCATTGATGATTCCAAAGTGAATTCTTCTGATGGTTCGGCATCATCACCCATGATTTCCCATGACGAGAAGCCTTCCCTCCCAGGAAGGTCCGAAAGAATCTCCGAAGCTGGAATCAGTTTCAAGTTGTTCTCTGTTCGTAATATCTCAGCTACAACGGCCTCGTTTTCAACTGGATCTAAAGAGCAAGTAGAGTATACTATACGGCCCCCAGGCCTTACTAATCTAACTGCTTTCCTAAGTAGGCTGATCTGTAGGTTATGGAGAGATCTTCCCCCTTGAGGAGTCCACTTCCCCCAAATCTCTGGATTCTTTCTGGTTGTTGCTGATCCTGTACATGGAGCATCCACTAGTATCTTGTGAAACCCGTCCTTGGGAATTATTGGAAGATGCCTTCCATCATGATTGATCACAATTACTGATCTGGAAGCGTGCCTCTGTACATTGGATACCAGAGTATTCGCCCTAGAGTTGGAAATCTCATTGGCGAATACTACTCCACTTTCTCCGAGGCACTCTGCGATTTGAGTTGTTTTGGAACCAGGGGATGCACACATGTCTAAGACTATCTCACCGGGACTTAGCTCCATAGCTAGCACTGGAATCATGGAAACTATCTCTTGGCGAGTTAATCTACCCGTCTCATGTAGGGCTTTCAGAACCTCTCTAATTTCTCCATCGGCAGAGCCTCTTTCAAAGGGCATTTCCCAAGCACTTCCCGGACCACTAAACCATGGAACTCTGAGTGAACCTAAATCAGATAGCCATTTTTCAACCCACTCGCTATCAGCCCTCAGTGGGTTGACCCTAACTGTCTCTGGCAACCTGTTGAAGGACCCCTCCAGCCAAGCCTCTGGGTCGTCCCTCCAGTTACCTACCGCTTTGAGTAGTAAGCTCGATGAGGCTAGCTCTGACCATGTCTTGTGCGAGTCTGCCACGAGCCTGCGACAAGGGTTTGTCGAATCAATGGCTCGTATCTAGTGGCGGTCTTGTTTGGTCTTCTGAAACGTTGGTTGGCATTGTGAACTCCGTAAACTGTTAAACATCAGGTGAGTTGCTCGCGACATGCGGCTTGCCGCAGATGGGATGCTTATGAGGACACTAAGGAGAAGAATTTCTAGCAATGCGGGAGAACGAGTGAGTTTAGATCAAGGTAAATCGGCCAGAAAACTGGTTGAACTGGTCGAGAGAGCTCAGGCAAATGGCTTGGAGCAGGCGCCTCTTTCGCCAGTTGAAGCGTTAGTCACCATTGAGGGTGAAGATTGGGTTTGGCAAATCGTTGATCATGAAGTCCTGGAGATGCTGAGTCACCGACTTGTCTTCCAGAGTGATATTGGTTCGAGAAGGGAGATACTGATGACAGCTGGGCTAGAGACTGCAGTTAGTGCGGCTTCGAAGATAGTGGAGCTAGATGGTGGATGTGTACTTATCGAGACGCTTGAGCCATGATTGGAGCCTTAGCGGGCTTGAAATACTGTAGGCAGGTCCGGCAGTTCGATGGCGAAGGAGAAGAAGGGCAGTGGAATCCAGCAAGCCGCTGGTCTAATCCGTTACTTCGATGAGGAGTCTGAGGACGCAATACAGATTTCCAAGACCATGATTTATGTTGCTTGTTTCGTTTTCTCAATTACAATATACCTAGCTAACCACAATGTACTTTCATGGCTCGGTAATACCATTGGACTCTAGGAACTATTCTTCTGAGAGATCAACAAAGGGTATCTCATCTTCTGTGGCGTTATTCTGCTTCAAAACTATTGAAGCGTAGTTAGATGACAGGACCTCTGTGCTTGGATCTGCTTCTATAAGGGCGCTATTAGCCCTCCCTAACGCCCTTTCTACGGCGGGAGCGTTTCTATCCTCTAGTGCCGCTACTGCTTCCTCTAGTGCGAGGGAGGCGTTTCTCAGTGCTTCTTCATCTCCGCCTGATGATTTTAATTGGGCCTTTCTCTGTTCGAGCTCGTCTATCTGCGACCTCATATCCTCAGAGGCCCACCGAACTAGTTCCATCCAATTTCTCTGATGTTCTTCCGACTCTGCCCCTGTAATCCTCTCAAACCTCTTGAGCCAGAATGGCTCCCATGGGTTTCTCCCCAATGATGCGACGACATCATGTATGCAACGGGCCCTAATTGGAAGTGGGCCGTGAATCTCAATCCTATTGTAGAAGCATCTTGCAAATAATCCAAATCCCCAATATGATTCACTAGTTATCTTTACAGTAACTTCTCCCGAGGTAGACTTCAATTCCCATCTTTGTTCATCATATCCGGGTTGTGAATCAAATTCTGGTGGGTCATGGGGGCCTATGTACCTCAGGACAGCTTTAGCTACATCGCCCAAGAACATGTATCGGCCATCTCCTTGCCATGACTCGGGCCTTAGGTAACCTTCTCGATCAATTTTCATCCTTGGATCTCCGTCCATTACTTGAGCAAATAAAATAGATTTCATCGAGCCTGATAACCCCCTTAGGTCCGAGTCCACGGTTCCTGATGAGGGGGTTCTGATTCAAGGTTACTGGCTTCGTAATTTCTAAGTCCCTCCTGATGTCAGCCGAATCATGCCTCGCAGGAAATATGGTCGTCTGCAGAAGGTTGTCGATAATCCGCCTCGGGATAACTGCAGCAGATGTAGATCTGGGAAGCATTGTCCAATACCTGGCCATCAAGGTAATGATTCTGGGGCCGATAGGCTGTGGAAAGGACCTGAATCAGTAGACAAGAGGATGAATAAGAAGAATCCTGCGAAGAAATAGTCACTCGATACTAGTGGCTATTCCCGATACTGGTTGGCGGTCAAGCTCCAGAGGTTCTCTTTCTACTACTGCCCTAGTCCTAACTGGGGTTCTCTGAGCTCTGTGATAAATCTCCCTGAGCGTCTGGTCACCTATTTCCAGATAGACTCTGGTTGTCGCTATACTTGAATGTCCCAGTAGTCTCTGTATTGTTACGAGATCGGCCCCCCTCTCGAGTAGTCCGGTGGCGAAGGTATGCCTCAGTGTATGTGGACTTAGTCTAGAGCGGGGGATGTCAGAAGCGTCTGCCAAACGATCGATTAGCTTCTGGACTGAGCGTGGATTCATTCTCCTCCCCCTACTAGATAGGAGTAGTGCCCTTTCTTCATCACCGGCTCCTGTGAGTCGTACTCTAGATTTCCTTATGGGAAGCCATGACTCTACGGCCCTCACTGTAGCCTCAGTGAACAGAACCGTTCGATCTTTCTCTCCTTTGCCGCCAATTACCAATGCCGAAAGATCCTCAAGATCCACATCCTCTATATCGAGGCCACAAAGTTCTGATACCCTCAGGCCAGTGTCCAGAAGAATAGTGACAATCGGCGAGGATAGTGGATCCTCCGAATTTCCAGATGCGTCCCTCAATCTAGAAAGCTCTGATCTTCCAAGGGTTCTTGGAAGTGATTTCCTCTTCGATGGCCTCTGTATCCAGTCAGGGACACCGTGTCCAAGCCACTTCAAGAGATGAGAGACAGCGGCTATTCTAGCATTAAGGGATGATGGGCTGAGGCTTCCCAGGGTATTCATCCATGCATCCATTCTACCCATCTCTGGATTGGCCCTACTATGGAAATCATCAACTGAAATCTGAGATAGGTCACCCCATAGAAGGTCACTCTCTCCGGGAAGTTTGGTTGAACTGAATGTTTTGGCAGATAGGGTATATGCTCGAATCGTGTGCTTACTCTTCTTCTCAATTCTCAATTGCTGGACCCAGCAGTCGTACCAAGGGAGCGATGAGAGCCTCTGAAGCCTCATCGGCAGTATGGCTGTTCTACGTGCGTCGACGATGAGGGCGTGTTCCTTTTCATCCCCCTCTCGGTAAGTCATGTTCTCGCCTCCAACCGCAAGCGGTCGTGCATCCCTGTCCCTTTGGACGGTGTCAAGCTAGCTATCGAGGTATTGAATGCTTCTCTGGGTCTCGATCAAAAAGGTATGATTGTTGGACAATAGAAGAATAGCCGTTAAGCCTTCTCTGGGGTTTCTTCGTTACTGATTCCATTGATGGTAGAATGAGGATTTTCATTCAACAGCATCTTGGACTCATGCAGTCTCGTCAGATTGTCAATAATCCTGCTTGCAACATTGACGCCTGAAGCGGCCTCTATACCCTCGAGCCCGGGACTAGAATTTACCTCTAGAACGAGAGGGCCTCTATCTGACTCTAGCATATCCACTCCTGCTATCTCGAGTCCCAGAACATTGGCCGCCTTACATGCTATCTCTGCATATTTTTCTGATATATCCAAACGCTCGACCTCCCCTCCCAAATGGAAATTAGATCTAAATTCACTACCCTTGGCCTTCCTCCTCATTGATGCTACTACCTTCCCACCGACTACGAAAGCACGAATGTCCTGTCCGTGCGACTCTCTGATATATTCCTGGACGAGAGGTCTTAGACCCCTCTCTAGCATCTGATAGACCAGCTGTTTAGCCTGTTGTTCCGTATGAGCTAGGAATACACCAGAACCGTGAGTACCCTCATGGGTCTTGATGACACAAGGTGCACCTCCTACTCTTGCGATAGCTCTCCTGGTACCTTGCCATGTAGCAACAGAAGCGGTAATCGGCATCGGGATCCCTACCTCGTTCATGATTTGGGATGCACGGAGTTTGTCTCTACTACTCTCAATTCCACTGCCTTCATTCAAAACTATTACACCCACTCTCTGAAATGCCCTGACGACTGGTACCCCTATCTTAGTTATCGAGTGGCCAATCCTAGGTATTACTGCATCACATTCCACAGGCCAGCCCTTGCGAGATATCTTGACCCCTCTATCGCCAACTTCAACATCAAGTTTCACTGGATCCATAATCTCTACATCCCAACCGGCTGCCTCTGCTTCCTCCAAAATCCTCCTCGTACTGTACAGGCTTGGTGCCCTAGACAGTATGATTAGGCGGGGTTCCATGATTCTCGCGCCCCGAGGTGACTTCTTGAGTATATTGTCTTGCGGTATGTCTCGTAACGGGCCATAGCGATGTAATTAGTGTTCATATTGGCGAAGGAATTGAAAGGCCCGGCAGTCGGCTGGAGTACGATAAGGATGTCAGGGAGCGAAAAACCGACTTGGAGTGAGCTCTCCTCGATGAAGGTCGATGAGCTCCGAGAGAGGTGTAGTGAACTAGGGCTCACAGTATCTGGAAAGAAGGCTGACCTAATCCAAAGAATACTGGATCAATCTGAATCTTTGGAGGGAGAAATAGTCGATTCTGAGGTGGTATCAGATACTCTGACACCCAAGTCTAACGACAATATTGGAGATGCAGTTGACCGTCTACTCGCAAGATTCGAGGGTAATGGAGAATCTGGGGGCCAGGATGAGGGCGAATCATCCGAAAATGAAGGGGAAGAGATTGTACTGAGTCCTCAGGAAGATGTTCCTGACATTCCAGAGGATGGACTTCCAGAGGGTTGGACTGTGGAACAATGGGCTCACTATGGAAGAGAATGGATAGAAAGGAAGGAGCAAGGAATTGTCCCCTCGCCCAAAGAGTCAGACATAATGGTCGCAGACATCGTCGAGGATGATTCGGCGGCCGAAAATGATGATGAGGACACTTGGGGGATTCCCGGAGACTCGCCAGTTGACCCAAAGGATAGTAGCGACCAAGACAGTTCTTCGATGGTCATCATCCTGCCCTCGTTCGATTCTCTATTCGAAAACTGGAAGCCAATATCTGCCGTCATTGTCGCCATAATGATCGCTGGAGCTGGAGCTTTCTACCTACTTGGGGCTGATTCTTCTTTCCAAGCTAGGCAGCTGCGCTATGGGGATCAGATGACCTTCTCAATTGATGATGGTGCGATTAGCATCACAGGCGATGAGATGGTTTCTCTGATTCGAGATGCTGCTTCTCCAAGCGCTTTGGATGAAATTTGTGATGAGATATCTGTAGAGATCGTATCAGGATCCGGATCTTCAGTGATGAGGAGGGGTTCTCTTGAGGACATACAGCACTCTTCTGATCTTTCCTTTGTTGGCGCTGTTTCATCCCCTGACGCTTATGGGAGGGATCACCTAGCTGCAGAGCAGACTCTTGACTATGACCTAGACATGGACCTAACATTCAGGAGATTCACCAGTGGGGGGGATTGTGGCGGGAGAGTCAGCCTCCCTGACAATACGGCAGAGATAACCTCTAAGAAATGGGTTGAGATAACATCCAAAGAGGGAATTAGGACTGATTTACAGATTGAGTTCACTGATAACAATCAAGAGTCTTCTACGGCCAAATCTATAATTTACGACTTGGAAGAGCTTTCAGGCATTAGTGGGATATCTCCATTGTTACTTCCTCTGACTCCAATTGAGTTACATGAGGTCTTTGGAGATAGGGTCCTGAGAGAGGGGAGCAGTTGGACGGATGACGACGGATGGAACTCCGAATGGAGATGGACAGTTGGACCAGAGAAGAAAACCGAAGACTTCGGTCATGTTCATGAGATTGAAATGTGGAACCAGGATATCCAAGACTGCCTAGGGCACGCTAGACTAAATCTTCTAGTTAAGAGTGGGAATCCTTGGCCAGTCCAGCAGACTGTGGATCTTCGATTAGACAAGAGCTTGGAAACTGGGGACTGCGGTTTGATTGCAGGAACGGCTGCGATGTCGCTCCCTGAGGGAAGGATAGAGATTACTATGACGATGTCAGAGCTGACTAGCTCCTCGGGGAACAAGGACGTAGAGTGGTACTCGATCTACGATAGTCGTCCCGGACCCGGCCAGGACAAGCCAAGTAGCTCTTCCCAGAGACAGTGGGTTTCGGCTCTGCCCGATGAGTCCGAGATAAGAGATTTCAATCTTGAGGATGCTGTGCAGTGCACACTTGAGAATCATCCAAGTAGCGGGGTGTCCAACGCCCTGGAAACTACTGGATATATTTGGCAGGCGTACTGGTCACAGCCAACTGAAGTCCCTGAGTGGAATATGTCATGGGTGATGGAGAATGATGCTTCAGGATGGACGCTAGTAAAGCAATCTGGTGACTCCTGTGATCTAATTGAGGATGGGCAATATGATTCTGGAACAGCAGAGTGGGACAGGGAATCTGTACCGGATACCCATACTCTTTCTCTTCTCGAAGGGAGGTTTCTCGATGATCTGCGGTATACTGACCTGAACGCCATGATTGAGGGAGCTGATGGGTCTTGGTACGATGATGTCGAGTTGGGATATTTGGTAACTTCCCCTCAGGACGATTTTCTATCCTCGCTCCCCCTAGATATTGGCAAGGATAGGGTCGCCATACTTGGCAAGAGGTCTTGGAGCGATGGTAGTGGGAGTGATCACTCTCTCCGATTTGGAATGGATGCTGAATCTTCCAGAATGGCAGGCTGGATTCTGACCTCGAGCTCCTCTAGCTAGGCTTGAAATCGATTCTTTGGCTTTTTTTTAATCGGCACCTTGAATGTCCTCCTGAGCGCCGAAGGCGCTCATGAACGATAGTAGAGAGTCCCTCCCTGAGGCGACCGAAGCACCTCTCATAGTAGATGCCGAGTTCACTGAGACCGAGGAAATAGCGGGTTCTCCGATCTTAGATTCGGCAGAGAGAGTAGTCACGGAGAAACCTTCCAATCCCATGGACCTTCCGCCATCACTTCCCACGCCCGAAGGCAGAGGAAGGGTCGTCACGGTGATCAACCAGAAAGGAGGAGTGGGCAAGACAACTACAGTGATCAACGTAGCATCTCAGTTGGGACTTAGGGGATACAGAGTGCTGGTCGTTGACGCTGATTCACAAGGAAACTGCGCCACTGGCCTGGGAGTAGATAAAAGCAGAGTCAGAACTACCACAAGGGACCTGATTCTAAATCCAGAATCTGCAGTGAATGCGAGACACGCGACAGCTGTAGACAATGTACACATGATCGTGGGGGATAAGACCCTAATCGGCCTCGAGCAGGAGATGCTTCGACAGCTGGGCAGGGAAAGAAGGTTGAATGACGCCCTCGCTCCTCTGCTTCCGCATTATGACCTGATTCTGATTGATACTCCTCCATCATTGGGCATAGTCTCAGTTAATGCCCTAGTGGCTAGCGATGGCCTGGTAGTCCCCGTGCAGACAGAATACTTCGCTCTTGAGGGATTAGCGCTTCTATCCGGAACAATAAGGGAAGTCAGAGCACTACTAAACCCCTCCTTGGGAGTCGATGGGGTCCTGATGACGATGCATGCCCCCACCACCCTCAACCAGCAAGTAGCTACAGAACTCAGAGAGGCCTTTCCCAGACTTGTGGTTGAGCCTGCCATAAGGAGAAACATCAGACTGGCGGAGGCACCCAGTCATGGAATCCCGATTCACCTGCATGAGCCAAACAGTGCAGGGGGACAGGACTACAGGGACGTTGTCTCTGTTCTCGAGAGACGGTGGGGCCTGGAGAGATGACCGAGGGGGGGAATGAGGGGGCTTCTTCCTACATAGCACCAGCTGACTCACCCAGAGTTGCCGTTCTCTGGATGATATTTGGAAGTGTGTGCTTCGGCACCATGAACGCTCTCGTTAAGTGGACGAGCTTCCATGCCGATGTATGGATGATAATTATGGTGAGATCTGCTGTAATCGCATTCGCAGTAGCCATATTCGCTGGAAGCCAGGGGCTCTCTCTGAGGGTCAACGATAAGAGGAAAATGCTGCTGAGATGCGTTGTCGGACTAACAGCTATGATCCTATACTTTACGGCATTGGGAAGAATACCCATTGGCCAGGCTGTGACTCTCCAGTACACTGCACCTCTTTTCGTCGCACTTCTTTCAGGGAGGGTGATTAGAGAAAGGGTAGAGCCTGTTGTGGCTCTACTGGTGGGGACTGCATTCGTTGGAATCGCCCTAATCGTATCCCCTGATCTTTCCAGTATCGACTCAGATGCGATGCTGGCCCTTGGTTCCGGGTTCTTCGCGGCTATGGCATACATGTATGTCAGGGAGCTGCGGAATACAGACTCGGCATCTTCAGTGGTTTTCTGGTTCGCTGCCTTCTCAGTAGCTGGAAGTATTTTCCAGGCTCTTCCCGATATCGTAGGCTTGGAGTGGGAAACACTGGCCGCATTGATTGGAATAGGGATAGGGGCGGGCGGGGGCCAGGTTGGTATCACGATGGCTTACCACAGAGCGAACGCCGCATGGGTCAGTGCTTTCTCTTACCTGACTGTAATTGTGGCCACATTCTACGGGTTGACACTGTTCAACGAGACACTGGACGTATCTGACTGGATTGGGGGGATACTAATCGTAGGATCGGGGATAGCACTGGTTTTCATGGCGCCATCTAGCGATTCTTAGTGCTAGTTCTGGAAATCGAAACTGGAATCGAGAAGACTAGCTATCTCCTCACTATTCTCAATTATCTCGAACAGTGTGTTATCCGCCGTATAAATCAACAGTGAGCTAGAGTCTCCTCCAGCATCCCTTATCGATTGATACGCGCAAATGGAGTCCATTCTGATACGTGTCATTCCTATCTCTGTCATTGCGTTAATCCACTTAGTCATGGGGCGGGCGCTTCAAGAAGCCCTCTTAATCGTTTAGGGAGATGGTTCATTCGAAGAACTCTGAAATCTCTTCGAGATTCTTGCGTGATATGTCTGGAACCATGGCCCCCTCTGCAGGAAAGCCGACTGGCATAACTAGAACGGGATGCTCGTGATCAGGACGATTTAGGATCTCCCTGAGGAACCCCATTGGAGAGGGGGTGTGGGTGAGTGTGGTCAGTCCCATATTGTGAATCGCTGTGATAAAGAGTCCTGCAGCGATACCGCATGACTCCTGTGAGTAATATGTCGGACCCCACTCGCCACCATCCCTCATCCTCTTGGTCTGTCTGAAGAGGACTACCACCCACGGAGCCTCTGTCAGGTGCTCCTTGACATGGTCGGTTCCCAGAGGCCTCAGTACCTCTGCCCAAGATTCAGGCATTCTGTCTGAGTATGTCCTCATCTCCTCCCTCTCAGCTGCTTCCCTGATGCTTGATTTGATATCTGGGTTTGAGACTGCGACGAAAGTCCATGGTTGCAGGTGAGCTCCCGAAGGGGCTGTTCCAGCTGTCTGAATTGCCCTCTCAATGAGCTTTCTCGGAACTCCTCGATTAGAGAAATGCCTAGTAGTGCGTCTCTTTTTCATCTTCTCAAAGAACTCGTCAGCTCTTCTGGCCATCGCATCTTGGTCGAGCTCGAAGAACTCTAGAGTGATGAAGCTCGGCTCATCCTCGGCTTTGGGCACATGGGTCCTCAGTCGCGTCTAGCCATCAAGGCTGCCATGGCAAGAGAGAGAGTGGCTAGAGGAGCTGTGGGCCCAGGCAGTCCATCTTCATCTGACTGGCAATCGTCTCCATTGTCATTCCACGTTGAGCCCCCCCAAGTCCCATTGTCGTACCAGCAAGACGACCAAACCTTCCACCCCCATCCAGTCTCTGGGATGATGACCTCTGATTGGTCCTCATAATGCAATACGAACCTCCAGTTGATGTATGAGGCCGAGTCGTCTGGAATGATTTCTCCGTACCAATTACCTGATTCATCCCTTTCCAGAGATTGGGTAGAGGGAGGGTAGCAAACACCGGAATTGATGCAAATCTGAGTCACCCATTCGACTATCGTACCATTCTGGTCGGCTTCTTCAGAGAGATTCAGCCAAATAGGGTATGCAACATTGGCTTGGGGTTCTTGAGGAGAGATATGGAGGATACTTATGTCGGTTCCTTCCAAGGAGGAAGCCTCGTTGACACCTCCCTCAGCGACCGCCGTGAGAGTTGGCATCAGAAGGAGCAGAACCAGGATCATGGATGTGTTCCGCATGAGATTGCGTGAGAGCCCCCCCTCATCAAGGATTAGGGTTCAAGCCTCGATATTCCAGAGTTCGTCTCCAATCCAGTGAATCGTCGATATGGCTTTTCCCTTGGTCATATGCATCATCTCTTCACCGTCCACAATAGCAACTCCTGAGGCTAAAGGGGTCCCAGACTCCTGATCCCTTATCCAAACGAATCCTCCCGGATCGATAGAGGGGTCAGCTATGTGGATCCCAGCTCCCATGCAGTCGGCCCCATTCATCAGGAACGGGATAGCTCCCTTGTCAACCGCCGCCCAGCTCCTTTCTGGGCCCCAGAGCATTATTCCCCTCAAAGTAGGAACCCACTTATTGGACCCGGTCACATCCATCTTCATAGCGACGATTTCACGATTCAGGATCAGTATATCCCTGCCATCGAAGTGTGCTAGCTCGATGAATCCTGATGACATATCCACCTCTAGCCCCATTGTTTCTCCTAGATCTCTCTCGACATCCCTCATCTGCTTGTGCCTTACGGGTTTCCTCTTCCTAACCCTCGCCTCGGCCATGTCCCAGCCTGAGGACGGTCCTCCAAGAACGTAGTGATGCCCCATCCAAGGGAATTTCATCCCTCCAATCTATTGAAATAAGGTGGGTCGGTCGGCGGGACGCATGGCGAAGTGGCACGGTATCTCCCGACGCAAGCCGTCAGGCGGACGCTTGAAGCGCCCCAACCGTTACAGAGGCAAGCGCAGGACTGAGGTTTCCAGTGAGGCCCAGTACGCTTACATCGGTGAAAAGGACGAGCGAAAGGTGTACAGAAAGAACGCTGGTTCCCAGACTTCTAGGTTGCTTTCAGCTAATACCGTGAATGTCAGCATGCCCAAAGAGGGAAAGACATCCAAGGCCACTATCAACAGTGTTATCGAGAATGACGCTGATCCTAACTTCATCAGGAGAAACATCGTTACCAAGGGATCGATAGTCGATACCAGCATGGGAAGGGTGAAGATCACCAGTCGTCCGGGGATGCACGGAGTCATATCCGGAATCCTCCTAGAGGACTGAGTGCACGAAGCCCTCAAGTCACACGGCCCATGAGAGAGGTACGATAGCATGGCAGGAGACCCAAGCAAGCTGACTGTCTGGACAGGCTACTTCGACTCCAGATTATCCAGGACAGCTGGACGCAGGGTGAGCAAGGAGGCTAGTATTCCGCAACCAACCCTTGACGCTGTTGCGTGGGCCGCCAACAAAGTGGGAGTCAGGAAGATGAAGAAGCAACCTGAGGCGAGTCACCCCTCTAGGCCATTCGCTCAGGAAGGGAGGCTAGTCATGGACTCAACTGATGCTATGAATGCTACTGGGATGAATAGCAAGGAGGGCGTAATGCGAGAGATCGGCGTGATGATGCGCGCAGAGATGAAGAAATCTAGGGAAGAGGGCAGGAAGGAATCAGTCTCCCCGTCCCGAGGTAACAAGCAACAGAGGGCCCAGAGGAAATCATTCAGGCAGAAGCCCAGTGGGCAGAGGAAGAAGAAGTTCGGTCGGAAGTGATATTCTGTTTTCCATAGAAGCGGGAGTCCCCGATGTGGAGACCTACCTTCGTCTACGAGAGGGCGCTGGTATGAGGTCGAGAACATCCCAAGGGGCTTCCAAGGGCCTTGGGTCCGAACTTTTCTCAGTCATTCTTCGGATAGAGGAGTCTGGCGAGGCGATAGGGATGGGGAGAGTGGTCGGAGACGGTGGGACCGTCTTCCACATCTGTGACATGGCTGTTGAGAAGCGCTGGCAGGGGAGAGGAGGGGGTTCTATCATAATGGATTCCCTGATGGAGTACATCACCCGAGAGGCAACCCCTCAATCGTACATCAATCTCATGGCCGATGTCGATGGATTCTACGAGAAATGGGGATTCAGGCCAACTGAACCCTCTTCCAGAGGTATGTTCCTGAGACTCTCAGGAGAATAATGCCTGTTTTTCGGATGCAGGTAAGTATCATGACTGCCTCCGTTGCACATGGAAACGGGAATGGCCGGTAAAGTAGTGCTGGTCACTGGCGGTGCTGGTGGCATAGGTCGGGCTATTTGCAGGGCATTCTCCTCAGAGGGAGCTAGGGTAGTCATCCACTATCATCAGTCTTCTGAGTCTGCGCAATCGCTTGCCAACGAGCTAGGCGCGGTGGCCATGTATGCCGATCTCAGGGATCCAATCTCGGCCAATGAGCTAATTAGCAATGTGACCTCAAAGCTCGGATCCCTGGATATCTGCGTGGCTAACGCGGGTAGCTACCCACCTGTCTCAAAACCACTCTGGGAAATTAGCGCAGAGAGATGGTCTGAGACCCTCGCATCGAACTTGGACGTAACTGTCAACACCGCTCGATCTTTCCTATCTCATGCCTCAGGGTCAGGGAGTGGATCCCTGGTCATGATCGGCTCGACCGCTGGCATATACGGCGAATCTGGTCACTCGGATTACGCGGCTGCCAAGGGGGCAATAACATCTGGACTGCTGATGTCGCTGAAGAACGACGTCTCGAGGATAGGGGGCGTAAGAGTGAATGCCGTGGCCCCGGGATGGACCGTGACACCAAAGAAGGTTGAGCAGGGTGTTGATGACGAGATGGTCGAGAGGGCTACAGCCACGATGTCTCTGAAGAAGCTCGCAACTCCAGAAGACGTCGCTAGAATCGTTGTTGTGCTCTCTTCGGATGAGTTATCCGGACATGTCACAGGACAGGTCATCGAGGTAGCTGGTGGGATGGAAGGGCGTCTGATTCCCTAGTCTACTAGCCATCCGGACAAGTGCGGCATCACATCTGTTGACTTGGTGATAACTCCCATATGGCCACCGGGGACATGCTTCACTCTGACATCTGAAAGCACTCTTGATAGTAATGTACAGGCCTCGAACTGGTGAGGGGGTGTTTCTTCACTGAGGGTGATGAGTATGGGATGGGGGATCGTCTCGTAGAATGATGGAGGCGTCTTGTCATAGCACAGCATCCTGACCTCACTGAGTATCTTGGGCTGTAGCACCCTCCACATATCCCTCCTAGCGTCCAGCATGGAGTCCCATGCCCCTGGAACGTTCCAGTAGTCAACGAAGTCCCTCAGGAAGTCCTCAGGCTCCAGGCCCTCAGTGAAGAATGTCTCGACTACTTCCCCAAACTCGTTCTTGAGGTCCTCCCTGTCCGTAGATTGCAGGCACCCCCAGACAGTGGGCTCATGGAATGACATCCTCCTGATCTTATCTGGGTGATTTCTAGCCAGCATGAGCCCTATGAACCCCCCATATGAGTGCCCCAGGATATCCACCGAGCCTTCCTCGGCGAGTAGAAGTCTCTCTGCGGCGAGGTAGTCCAACCACGAGTCGATTTCGCCCTCACCCTTCCACTGGTCCGACTTCGGGTAGCAGAGGTAGTGAGGGCAGACAATCCTCCTTCCTTTGACCAATGGGAGCATGTCCCTCCACTGCCTTGAGTCTAGTCCAGTGCTGCATAGCATCAGTATTGTGGGCCCTTCCCCCTCTATCTCCAAGTAATGGAAGTCATGTCCATCCACCTCTATCTCCGGCATTATTCCCCTACCTCTGATAATTCTGACAGTACAAGAGAGGCCGTCCAATGCATTGGGGGCGTTGATCCGGATGTTCCCATAGCACGCTGAAAGGACTTTCACAAATTAATATGACTTATTCATCGTGAACCTGACTCTAACCTATACACGCTCGTGAGCTGAAGACGGTGGAACTCTGGGAATAGTGGCATGAAAGACGTAAATTAGGCATCATCCCTAAATGGGCTTAGCACAACGATTTGTTATGGTTGTCGGAGATTTATTGGGTGAAATCTGCTTCGACATGATTCTTCTAGCGCTTCTGCACATAGTGTTCGAGTTGGCCGTTCAGGTACTAATGAACGTGTTCGGACTCTCCCGAAACGAGGCTGAGGGGTCGGCATTAGCATTCCTCTTCTTTGTGGTATTTCTGATGGCCGCCCTCACAGCCTACCGGAGGAAAAAGCTTGGAAAAGCGGTGGTACTGGACACCGATGGGGATGGTCGGATATCGGAGGAGGAGGAGGCCGCGGCCTTTGGAATCGATCTGACTATTCCCGAGGATCAGGAGAAAGAAGGGTGAGAGTCACCTGGGACTCTCTCGATCTTCAAGGACGACCTTGCAATCCCTGCACCTGTAGCGACCGTTCGCCCTTCTTGACCTAGGATGACTATTCCCACAGGATGGGCACACCCATAGCCACTTGGATGACCTCTCACGGAGATACCTGCCGAAGTCCTCGCCCATCGACCTGGCCTCGATATCGGGCCACAGGGACTCGAGCTCCCTGAACTCCCTGCCGTGGTCGGAGAGACCGAGGGCGTGGAGGTACTCGTGGTACAGCAGGAAGTCGGCATACCTCGACCACTCGTCCGTCAGGGCGTAGGGGTGGACGTCTATACAGCGAACGTCCGCGGGCGTCACCCCCTCGGACTTGCGAACTCCCCTCCTGTATCTGCAAACCGCATGGAGACGCGTCGCACTCCTCCTCAGCAGACCGAGGGGTATCCCGTCCAGCTCGTCCACGGGTAGGTGCGAGATTCCACTTATCCCACTCATGGTGGATATGACCAGAAGACCTCTCTCACTGAGTTCGGGCTCCATGCCCCCTGCTGAAAGAGACGCTCTTCAACATTGGTGGTCGCAACTCCGAATCAGAAGGGTAGTTGCTTGTCGAGGCGATTCACCATCTCGAGATATCGATCGGTATGCTCCGTTCCTGGCATGTTGATCACGAACTGCCAGTAGCGCCATGCGGCTATGGA
>TARA_B100001175_G_scaffold71630_1_pt1 | contig 22018 bp, 13 predicted proteins | sample TARA_B100001175 | Tara Oceans TARA_B100001175
TCGTCAGCCTTGACAGCAACTAATGCTCCAAGACCGCAGAGAAGACCGTCAACGATCCACGCCTGAGCGACATCAGCGACATCGCCGCCACCGTCCAGGATGGTTGCCGCCATTTCTCCAGCTCCAGATGTGCTTACATTAGCCACTACCACGTCTGCAACAGTCACGTCATATGTCATTCCCATCATTCCAGCTAGAGCCATTACAGCAAAACCGGACACCCATGCTGAGTCAGCACGGGTGTGTATTGTCCAGAAGATAGCACCAGCGGCTATCATGGTGAGCATTCCCCACATGTCAGGGAACTCGAATGCTTGAGCCGCCCAACCAGTTTCTATTTCACCAAATTCGGTTGCCAAAGCAGCAGCCAGTGCGGCTCCTACAATCTGCGCTAGCAATCGCATTCCGTTAGGCATCCAGTTGCCCTCAGCGTCACCGAGGTCTCCCGTCATCATATGCATCCATGTTATCACTGGTAGGACGTGAGCCCCGGAGAATGCCATCCATACAGCTGCCATAACGACAGCCGCACCCAGGCTTCCCCAGCCCATTCCAACCACGAGCCACGCTACCACGAAGGCACCGCCAATCTCTGCTTTCATTGCGTTCATATCTATTTCCATATTTTTTTCCTCCCACCTTAGTGAGCAGTTGTCCACATGACTCATACATTATAACTGAGCCCTAACTAAAATGCTCAAAAACCCCAATTTGAAGGGTTTTATCAATTAGCCGGTGTTATCAATAACACCTGATAACACAAATAATATCTAGTTTTCAATAGTTTAAATATAAATTATCTTCAGTGCGTAGCACTGATATCGGAACTAATGGTTTCCAGCCTCATTTGATATGTGACCCCTCTCTGGGACTCCCATGCGCCACTACCCCAGCGACACAGTGGACCTCAGGAGCGATACCGTTACACAACCGACTCCTGACATGAGAGAGGTCATGTCAAAGGCACCCGTGGGGGACGATGTCCTAGGTGATGACCCTACAGTCATCGAGCTCCAGGAAATGGTGGCAGGAATTTTTGGAAAGGAGGAGGCCCTGTTTGTTCCATCGGGAACTATGTCCAATGCCATAGCAATTAGGGCGCAGACCGAGCCAGGGGACGAGGTAGTAACAGAGAGGTATAGCCACATATACGTTTACGAGGGAGGGGGATATGCGGCTTTGTCTGGTTGTTCCATAGCACTAGTCCCAAGCGAAGGCGGCATTATGGAACCTGAAGATGTTGAGTCCTTGATCAGAAAGGGCGACGGCAGTCTCGGACACTACCCAAACGGAAGCATGGTCTGCGTGGAGAATACCTCCAATAGGGGAGGGGGGACTTGCTACTCTCTAGAGAACCTTGATGCGATAGCCAATGTTGCTAGGACGAACAACTGCAGATCTCATATCGATGGCGCCAGAATATTCAACGCCTCGGTCGCTACATCATTGAGTCCCAAGCGAATGGCTAGGGAGTATGACACGATTTCAGTCTGTCTGAGCAAGGGTCTCGGGGCGCCAGTTGGAAGCGTTCTAGTTGGCTCCTCAGAAACCCTTTACAAAGCTCACAGATGGAGGAAAATGTTCGGTGGGGGAATGCGTCAAGCAGGGGTTCTCGCATCTGCTGGGATTTATGCCCTAGAGAACAACGTTGACAGACTTTCCAAGGATCACGATAGAGCCATGGAGATAGCAAGTGCTCTGGATGAAATGGACTCATATGATGTGGACCTGAAACAGGTTCAGACGAATATGATTTACATCGGCTGCGAAAGCGGGGACGCTGAGGGGCTTATCTCCAGATTGGAGAAGCAAGGCGTTCAAGCACTCTCCATAAATGACTCTACAATCAGGATAGTCACTCATCTGCACATCACCGATGAAGATATTCAGAGGACCATAGATGCCCTAGAAAACGCACAACGTTGAGCAACTCTTCAATAACACCCTCTGCCAGCCAGCGCTATGAGGGTATTTGCAGCAGTGTTAATGACAGCTATGATACTACTCCCAATTCAAGCGAGTGCAGCCACAGGACAATTCTGGGACCATGCCAGATACGACTCCGACGGAGTGCAGATGGAAGGGGGAACGATAGGTTTCACCACTCAGTGGAATCTTTCATCAAACAACGATACAGAGAACACATACTCCTCAGAAGTAGATGATATGCCAATATTAGTCGAGGTATACACAGCGACATGGTGCACAAACTGTGTCACCACACAGAACCTGATGAACGAGGCAATAGCTGACTCGGATGTAGAGCTAATTCACTATCACAGGCATTGGTTCGAGACTGGTGACCCGTTTGGTAGCAATAGTACTGAAGAGCGTTGGACATCGACCTACGGGCACGCAGTCACCCTCAATGGGGGTGCACCTAGATTAGCCCCTACAAAAGTAGTCGATGGAGAGAGGATGCACTTCGGCACCAGGTCCAACTCAGATTCACTGATGGACGATTACGCCACTTCACTCTCCAGAGGTCAAACTGCACCCTTCTCCGGAAATATCACATTCTCCATACACCAGTCCTTAGACTCAATCAATATCGAGTGGAATATTTCTTCACTTGTTCCCAATGTCGGAATAGCGGATTACCAATTGGACCCATGGTTGCTATTGGTGGAGGAATCAGCTTACTTCCCCGAGGGTACCAATAACCTGGAAAACTATGATCATATCTTACTTGAGGCAGTCAATCTAGGCTCAGAATCCAATCTTTACGGCTCATCCGATGTCATCATGCCTTCACTATGGGATGGAGACGATCTGAAGATAGCCGTGTTGGTCGACTGGACCTTGGAGGAAATATCCTCCTCCGGTTCTCCGTTGCCTGCCCCCGGAGCCCTCCTCTTGGTGGCCTCACTAGTTGCTATAGCCAATCGAACTCAATCTAGAAAGCTCTAAAACCGGTTTTACACAGTTGGGTTGAATAACCCCCACGGTCCATGGACTACTCTAGGAGGCATCTCAATGAAGTCGAATGAGGACTCAATTACAATAGAAGAGATTCCGGTAGGTAATATTCCAGACTGGCTCTTTGTACAGTTCGTCAACCAAGCCATAGACCCCAGGCCCATCTCAAAGGGGGGCCCTTCGAAGATTCTCACGATTTATCCCAATGAGGATAGTAGGAGAGAGCAGATGTCCAGACTCAGTGATATCGGATTTGCATTTGATAGAACTCTCCACCATACCTTGGACTCCCTCAAATCATCCCTAATGGCAGACCTTAGAATGCCGAGGAAGATATCTCCGGGTCCAGCCTTCGATGTAGTGCTACACCACTACTGCTCAGAAAAAGCCTCCAAGCTGGCATTCCCTCTGATTAATCCCCTGCCAAATATGTCATGGGGGGAGGGAAAGACAATGGCTCTTTCACAACTCCACTCCTTCCTTTCCTCAGAATCTGAAATAGAGACTTGGGAGGGCCCAGGAATAGTATCATTCACTAAGATATTAGGAGAACTGGAGGGAAAGATCGGGGGAACGCATCCCGACTTCCTCTCTTCTAAAATCCTCAATGGCATCGGAGATGGAAAAATCCCATTCACATTGTTGGATATAGATGGAATAGTCATGCTTGACCACTCCCCCTCTCTCAATAGGTCCGACACCTTACTTCTGAAATCACTCTCTCAGATCAAACCCATTCACCAATTGACATATCCCGGGAGCTATCGATTAGGTCATCACGGTCTCCAACTAGTGGACAAATTCCCTATCTCTGGTCAAGAACAGATTCCCCATTGGATACCCAAGCATGAAATTTCCAACAAGAAAGAGCAACCAGTCGTTGACAGGGTGTACGTAAATAGGGAGGACCAGTCTTTCGAGGCCTCAATCACATTTGCAAGGAGCCTCCTCGAGGAAGATCCAAGTTCCAGCGTCCTGATTGTTGATCCTGCATATGAAGAAAATCAATGGAGATGGAACGATCTGATCCTCAGTCTAGGACTCCCAGTCTCAGGTATCAGAGCACCAATGACGTCATCCACCTTGGGCCACTGGCTACATGAGCTAGCAAATATTGGAAATGGTCCGAATGCATTTTCCATGGAAAAGATTAGGCTTCTGGCCATCCAAGAATCCTTGGCACCATTCCCGAACTTAATCTCAGATGAGGAGAATACTCAGATTTATCCGTTCCCCGACACTGAGTTACTATCGAACATAGCTAGATCAGAACACATTCTCGGTGGACCAGGCGCTTTACAGAGGTGGATGGAAGCTCTTTCCAGGCCTTCGAAGAAGATCGAGCAAGGTCCTTCAAGGGAAGCCACACAGTGGTGGCTCATTTCCCTCGCCTCATCACTATCGCCTCTCCTAGGGGAGATGGATCGTAGACTTCTCTCTGAAGAGAGACTACTAATCGGATGCCATACTGGTCAAATTCTGAATGTTCCCAAGCCACCCTCGTCAGGGGACGAGTGGCTGGGCAACACAATCAAGCAAATCGATGTTGGATTCGAGGAGAAGACTCTCGATGGCAACTCGCTACCATCTTCCACCATCCTTCAGGCCATCATTTCGGAGCATGAGGCTCTAAGAAATCTACAGAGAGCGGTGGGCCAGGAGCCGCCCAGAAATGGAAATAGTTGGGTTGGAGAAATATCCTCAATCCTGAGGAACACCTCACTACCAGTATCAGTCTCCGGAGTAAGATCTAGACTCAGAGTCCTATCTCCAATGGCCGCACTGGGATGCAATCCCGATCTGCTCATTCTAGCAAACACCTCATCCTCCTCATGGAATCTAAAATCTCCAAAGATTCCGTTTATCGGTGAGATGGAGAGATATAGGTACGGTCTACTGAGGCCAGATGCACCAATTACGGAAGCACGTCATCATCTTTCACACATCGTAAACTGCTGTCAGAGAGTTGTATTGATTGATCCCAGCTTGGATAAGGCGACACCTCTAGCCGCCCCTGTTGAGGAAATCCTCCAATATTGCTCTCCTCCCACACACTTCGACCCAAGCACCGAGGAGAACCTAGGTCCGAGGGAGAGAAGGCAGACCGACGGTATCCTCCTCAGAAAGATGATGCCCTCAGTCAGCCCCCCACTAAACCCCAGCTCGATCACAATACCCCTAGATAGAGAACTACAGAGGGACAGGGAGAGAAGACAGCCAAGAAAGGCCAATGATGAAGGCTACCTCCCCTCAAAATACAGGAATAGGGTAATATCATTCGATTATGAGGATTTGACCCGGAAGACCCCCAGAGATGCGGAGTCACCGAGATCAACCGTAGATTGGCCGGTTATCGGGGCCACAAATCCCAGTGGGAAGAAATCCACCACTATAGATCCGAGACCCTTCATCCCCTCCCGATCCGGTTCAGACGTTTCAGATAGGAGACATGGTCATTCCACGGGTTCAGAGCAGGATATAGAACTCTGGTCACCAAGCAGATTACAGGAATGGGCGAGATGCCCGAGGAGGGGATGGCTATCCAGAGGGCTAAGGATAAGGGATGAGGAGACTCAGAGCGAAGACCTCGATCCAAGGATTCATGGAGACTTACTCCATCAGATCCATCACAATCTGATTTGTGAAATCCTCGGAATGGAAGAAGGCCACGAGAGGAACCCTGTCGAAGCTCTTGATAGAAATGAACCGAGAAATCTCTCCAGTTCCGGAATGTCTGAAGAAGAAATAATGAAGGTTGCCTTGGAGAGCCTGGATAGGTTAGCCCCGTGGTTGGATAGAACGGATGGAGTCTCTACATACAGACTGAGGATGCTTACGGGAATGTCTCGTAGTGAATGGAGCTCATGGCTCGCTAATCCGAAAGAAACCACTCTGGGAGGGAGAATAGGGGCTATGATACGATCAGAGTTGGGTCTTTTGGATACAATGCCCGTGGCATTAGAGTGGGAGATATCCAATGGCGTCCCTCTGGGGACAGTGATATCACTAGATCCGTCGGATACCAGTCCACACCAAAGTCAACTTCCTCCTCTAATGGTCACTGGCTTGATAGACAGGGTAGACCTGATTCCTTTCGATGACGAGGGGAAAGTCTGGGTCGATGAAAATGGAATCGAAGGTGTAGCGCCAATTAGGATTTCTGGAACCGACTGGAAACCCCGTAGGAGAGTCCTCATCAGAGACCTGAAAACATCAGAGTCCAAACCTGAGGACAGGCACAAGAAAGGACTTCTTGATGAGCTACAATTGGCCATATACGCCAGGGCATGGGAGGTAACCCATCCTGGAGATTTAGTCGTAGCCGCCGGAATCTCAGTTATTGGGCACTCTACCAAGCATATCTTAGAGGCTTCAGTAACCAATCTGCCCGATGTAGCAACACTTTCCATAGGGAAAACCACATCTCTTACCAGTGAATTACATAGGTTTCCCAATGAGTCAGGAGACCCTCAGAGCGATCCCTTCAGGGCATGGCTGGCTCAGAGGCTGTCCGTCGCTCTCGGTGTGGCACAAGGGGCCATTGACGGAAGAGTACACCCCACTCCCTCCAAATCAGCTTGTGGCTATTGTCCAGTAAGTAGTATCTGTGAAGTTAGAATGGAGGATGATTTCTGATGCTCCCAAATACAGCTCAAAGACTAGCTCTGAATCTGGACTCACATATTGTTATCGATGCTGGAGCCGGAACGGGTAAGACCAAGACAATCGTTGACAGAGTAATAGAACACTACCTCTGTGGGGATCAGAGAGCTACCAGGATACTCCCAATCCCTGAGAGGCCTCCTCCCTTGTCGGGGGGCATCCTGTTATCTCCTTCTTCCGATACGGTAAATCCAGAAGATCACCCAGGATTACTTCCTGGAGAGGTAGTACTTCTGACATTCACGAATAAGGCCGCAGAGGAGATGAGGCACAGGCTCAGAGAAGAGATCAGTAAACTGAAAATGGGTTCTTCGGGATACTCTGGGGAATCTAGGATGGACCCAAGAGTAACTCATATTGGGCTTCCTGAGCAACTCCTGACTCTTCTCGAGGATGCCCCAATCGGAACAATTGACTCCTTTTTCAACCAACTAGTCTCTCCATTCAGAGGTCTACTAGGTGATGCCCTAAGTAGGGAAAACGTCTCCGATGCAACTAGAATAATACTGATTGAAGACGCTCTTGATACACTTTGGAGACTACCAAGCTCTGTATCCGGACTGGGAGACGCAGTCGATGCAGGAGTTCCCGCAGAGATAGCATTGGACGTACTCGAAGCCAGGGATAGGATAGCTAGAAGGTATTCAGGTAGAAAGCCAGCAGCACGGTTGCTAAGCGCGCTAGTCAAGAAATCCGTTTTCATCGATGAAGGGCTAAGGAAGATAACCGATGACTCCGGACAAGTCGACCCATCCCTACTAAGAAATAGAATCCTCTCCTCGGTCGATAGTAGATATATCGAATCCGTATGCAATGACATAAGCGAAATCAGTCAAAGATACTGCGATGTCGTGCTAGGGTCCCCGGAGATGATCGCAGATGGTATTCCTGCGGATTCAAGAATGTCTTGCCTGATTTCTCTCTCTAAGAAAACTCCACTTGACTCTTGGGGCCAGTTGGTGTGGCTAGCACATCACTTAGATTGTATCGCGAGCCCTTCTACGATTCAGTCCGACTCCCCGACAATGTTCCCACGCAATAACATCCCCGCTGATGATATATGGCCAAGGGGGATAAATTCCTGGAGCTCAATAAAAGATGATCACTTCAAGCAATCCGTCAAGCAATCACTCTTCCATGAGATGGATAATATCAGAGATGTATGGATGAGTCCAACCGGTGCTTTAGTCCTCCATTTCGTCCAGATAGCAATGCTCCTCGACCCATCACCCCCTCCCTGTTCTCCGTCCTCTCGAGGGAAAGCCTTCTCCGCTCTCCCCGATGTATTGCCAGATAGGCTACCTGAAGGAGAAAAATCCGAACATTACTTCTTCACTATTGATTCTGAGGCAAGAAATCTCGAGGATCTGAGGCTTGTCCACTTGGGGTTCAAGGGAATACTGAAGAGAACCAAGGAACGAGAAGAAGTGCATGACTTTGATGATATTCAGACTCTGGCGAGTGACTTACTCCTGGCTAAGTGCCCCGATACCTGTAGGAAGTACTACCCCCAGCCTGTAATCAGAGAACTTGACTCGATAGGGGATGAACCATGGAGGGACGATCACATAGACAGAGCCCTTCATCAGATTACCCTGATGGAAGAAAATCCAACATTAGCTGGCGAATCAGCCTCAAACTTAGGCGTAATCAAGTCGGATTTAGTCAGAAGAATAGAACGACTAAAGACAATTCGTAGAAGATACAGGGCATTCATAATTGACGAAGCGCAAGACAACTCCCCTCTGCAATGGAGACTCCTGTCTAGACTATGGGGGGAGAGAAGCACATTCGAAGGAGAGCCCCCCTGCCCAGATACCCCATGGCAACCAACCATCTGCTACGTGGGCGATGTTAAGCAGAGCATCTACGCTTTCAGGCAGGCAGAAGTCGTGGGATTCCTTGAATACGCTAGAAGATTAATGGCAATTAACCAACATGAATTCGCAAGTGTCCCCCTCCTACGGGCCGAGCCCACTCTGAGGAAGAGAGACAGCAGCAGAGATCCCAGGAACGCACATCAAATTGGGGTTCACAAGGCTACAAAACTGGCAAAGAAAGGTGGTATGGATACGATTCCATGGATACCGTTCGACCTACCTGACGACGGATACCCCACCACTGCCGAAGAAGTAGAAAGAAGAAGCAAGGGACTAATCCGCCTGGAAGTAAACTATCGCACCGAAGGAGGGCTCCTCAATGCCATGAATCACTGGTGGCACGATGTTTTCTCCGAGAGGCACAGGGACTTCCCAGATGGTGACTTCTATGCCGACCCCCAACCACTGCGCCCTTCATCAGAGAATACTGAATTATCTGGTTCAATTGAGTGGATATGCCCAGTTCTAACAGGTGAGAACAATGACCCTCCCGAGGATTTAACATCGCCTCTGGACTCATTTGCGTTCGGAAAACCAGACCCCATTGAGAGGCAGGCCATGCTAATCGCAATGAGAGTGAGAAACCTAATCGAAGGTGCACCAATCAGGGTTCTTTCGTCTTCTGGGGATTGGAAAGAGCTCCCTCCTGAAGAGCCGGTGAGTCCTAGTGAAATAATGATCCTCCTTCCGAGTAGAAGTAATCTCAGAGATAGTATAATGAGAGAGCTCTCGCTAGTCGGAGTCCCCGCTCAAGCAGACAGAGAAGGGAGCCTCCTAGAGCGTCCTACTGCTCATGCATTGAATGGCCTTCTACAGCTTATGGCTAGACCCAACTCCTCACATCATGCTGCCTGGTTAGCCCGTTCTCCCCTAGTCGGACTAGACGATGCGAGCCTACAGGAATTCGTCAGGAACTCTACCAGGGGCGAGGATATGCTAGCCAGATTAGTAAATTTCGCCGTCAACAACAGACAGGAGGAGCTTTTCTCAAGGTGGGCGGAACTCTCTTCGATGGGCAGAGTCGTGGAAGCTATGTCTGAGACCCTAGATAGATCAGACTTATTGGTGGCATACCCCGATCACAATTCAAGACAAGACGCAGAGCAATTTCTAGATCTTGTGAGGACTCTAGCTAGGGATCTGGGAGGAGATTCCAAGGTCATAGCAGACAGCCTCAGGAGACTCAGAGAGGGGGAAAAGAATAGTATCGAGGCCCTCAACATGCCTGATAGTGACGCTGTTAGGGTAATGACAATCCATGGGTCGAAGGGCCTGGAGTCAAAGGTAGTAGTCTTGGCAGACGTTTTCTCTGGGAGACAGACTAACATCAGGATAGAGTCGTCAGAGAGACTTATCGTGACTCCAGACCTGTTCGGTGGGCATCCCAAGCCATGGCCATCCGGGGACCCAATATCCCCTCTTTGGAAGCATGTCAAGAAGATCAACCTAGCTAGAAGAAATGCTGAGGCTAGGAGACTCTTGTACGTGGCAGCCACTAGAGCTGAGAGCAAGCTAATCATCGCTGGATCTCCAAAGCAAACCAAATGGGAGGACGGCAAGGGGGTAACTTTCTCCTGGTCTTATGGAAAATCCATCCCACAATTGGGAGAAATGTGGCTAGAGTCTCTTAGACAAGGCTCATGGAGAAGGGAGGAAACCCTCTCTCCATGGATATCAGAAGAGGATTCTCAATCACCGACCATCCCCTCGACAACTAACAAAGGGACCAGGGAGATAGATCCTGGGAAGTCAATCCATTCTGGCATGCTGGGCTCTAAATACCTCCCGGGAATAGCGATTCTTCATCACCCAGGATGCTTTGATAGAATCAATCATCAGACCAACTCTGTAATGACACCATTGCAGAGGATAGAGAGAACCGACCAAGCATCTAATGACTCCTCCACATCCATTCTCCCTGAAGTCCCGGAGCCTCGGTCAGATAGGGGAAACAGAGTCAGGATAGCACCCCACAATCTCACTGTAGTCAATGAGTGTTCTAGGAGGTACTGGCTGGAGACAAGAGGGGGTAAATCATCAAGGGGTACAGATTCAAAGCCTGAACGAGGGAATAAGCAGAAAAATCCTCTTGAGCTAGATGCAGCCACACTCGGTAAGGTAATTCACAGGATATTCGAGATAGGCATAATGAATCCCGGCCCTCCGGAGGGCCCATCTCCCGACCTCCCAAGCTCATGGATTAGTGAGAGCCCAGATAGGCTGACAGATCAAACATTGATGAATCAGGTATTCGATGAAATCCTCCCTCCAGGGTCGACCATAGAGGAGTACTCTGGAATCGTCCAAACTATACTGGATAGAATCAGGCAAGGGCCACTTGGCAAACTCTGCTCGGGTAAGCAGGTCAGCGGGCATGTGGTGGACGGCTTACGAACAGAGATGCCATTCCATATTTCTCGGAAGGTAGACCTAGGTGGAATCGTCAGAGGAAGATGGTCTCCCGATGGTTTGGAGCCCCTGTCCATAATTTCAGAGACATCATTAGAGATGGATGGGGTGATAGATTTGGTCTTATGTACATCATCAGAAAGTGGTAAGTTCATCAGGCCAATAGATCTGAAAACCGAGGAAGCCATGAGTATTGTCAGAGAGGATATCAGCGGGCTAATCTCCTCATTCGGAAAGACCTCTTTCAAGCCATCTTCCGAATCAGAGAGCCATATCCTCCAACACCACAGTATGCAACTAACCCTGTATTACCTGGCTCTGAAATCGATCGAGGATGAGAGGAAACTCAGAGGGCTCCCCTACAGGGAGGTATTGAGGCCAGCAATTCTCGTCGGAGTCACAGGGAGGATCGTTGAGTATCCAGAAGAAATGTTCGAAGCCTCCCTTGAAAAGATAGAATCCACAATGCGAACCGCAACTGAGATGGCACTACTTTCAGAGGCGCCAATATCCAACTATCCCTGCACTTGCTCTAATTGCCCGTAGGTCATGTCAATTACTCACCGCAACAGAAGGGTCCATTTGCGATGCCCCTGACAACGACCCATGTCACATGACATGGACGAACTTATGAGAAGGAGCGATGAGATATGGGAGGAATCAATTCTTCCTAGCCTTAGTGATTTCATAGGAATAAAAGCGCTATCTCCCCTGTTCGAACCAAAGTGGAATGAACTGGGAGAATTAGATGCCACTATACAATTATTCTGTGAGTGGGTGGACCGCCAAGATATAGACGGGTTGAATTATTCAGTCCACAGAATTGACAATAGATCTCCAGTTCTGCTCATTACTATCGAAGGTACGGGACCGGGGGAAGTCATTTTCTATTCCCATCTGGATAAGCAACCATCCAAGCCAGAGCTTTGGTCAGAGGGACTCGGACCTCTAGAGGCAGTGAGAAGGGAACCCTGGCTGTTCGGAAGGGGAAGCGTCGATGACGGATATGGGGGTTACCTCTGCATAGCCGCCGTCAAACTCCTTCAGGAGTCAGGAAAACCGCATCCAAAATGCTCTTTCTTAATAGAGACCTGTGAGGAATCAGGATCATTCGACCTACCTCCATACCTAGAGAGCCTCAAGGAAGATCTCGGCAATCCTGATATGATCGTAGTTATGGATAGTGGTGGCCCCGATTACGAACATATCTGGATAACAGAGGCTTTGAGGGGGCTTCTCTCCGGGACACTATCGATAAAAGTCTCACATGAGGGAATTCACTCAGGGACATCAGGCGGTTCTATCCCCTCGTCATTTAGAATCGCTAGAGCACTATTAGATAGGGTCGAGGACTCCTCAACCGGTGAGATACTCATCCCTGAGATGCACGTAGATATATCACAAGATTTGAGGGACAAAGCCGAATCTCTAGCCAAGGTCGTTGGAGACTCTCTTTGGGAGCAGTTGCCCACAGTAGAATCGTTATCCCCAGTGTCGCCCACTACATCTGAGATGATCATAGGCATGAACTGGCAACCGTCGTTGTGTGTAATAGGCGCCGATGGTATCCCTTCAGTCCAAGTAGCTGGAAATGTCCTCAGGACAAATACCGATTTAAAATTAAGCTTCAGAATCCCCCCCGGAATTGACGCAGAGAAACTTGAGCCAATATTGAAGCATACACTAGAAGCCAATCCTCCTTATGGCGCAGAGGTTGTTTTCTCTCCGGATTCCTCTGCAAATGGATTCCATTCCCCTCCTCTGGAGGGGGAAGTAAGAAGTGCGATCACAAAGTCAGCGATGCATTTCACAGGAAAACCCCCTTTGGCCACATGGATTGGTGGAACCATCCCTTTCATGGCCATGATGCAGAGCAGATATCCAGAAGCAAAGTTCCTGTGCACTGGGGCCTCAGGTCCTGGCAACAATGCACATGGGCCCGATGAAAAGCTCCATATCCCCTCAGCAAAGAGGCTAACAGCTGTTCTGGCAACAACTGTTGCCGCAATTTCAAGATGAATACTGCTAATCCCGTGTTTAGGTATCCCGTTTCCGCCGGGGTTAAAGGGGAAGCAGTGGTCCAGTTGTTTGGGATACACCATGAGCGATGAGGAAACAATGCCTGTCGAACAAGACGATTTGGCCGAGCAACTAGCCATGGAGAAGGAACGTCTTGACAAGCTGTACGTGGCTTATCAGGCGATTGAATCCGAACTTGCAGACTCAAAGGCGCACATAGAAGTCCTAGAGAAAGATGCCATCGACAAGGAGATTGAGAAAGAGGGATTGGGAGACCTTCTAAATGAGAAAGATAGTAGGATTAGGAATTTAGAGCTAGATTCAGCTAAAGCCGGAACTAGGGTGAAGCATCTTGAGCCAGAATTAGAAAAGGCGGTAGAAATGTACACTCGAGAACAGGCCCGCCTCGGGAGGGTATTCGATGTTGCCGAGGAGCTAGATGAGGCTCTTCAAACTGCCACTTCTGAATTGAAGGCCAGGGATGATTGGTACGTAGAGCACATGAAGATATTCGAAGACATCAAGAAAGTCACCGAGACAAGATTTGAGATGATTGATAGGGCCATGGAATACTTCAAGGATTTCCAAGAGAAGCAGGACACATTCAGAGAGAGGATGGATGAAACTCTCGAGGCTGTAAAAGAAGCCGCCGCTGAACCTGCTCCCGAAGAAGAAAAACCTTCTTCTGATCAATCTGATGAAGAAGAAAACTGAGCAGATAACTATCTACTCTGGACTAGAACCGTCAGCTAGCCTGATGCATCTTGCTGGTATTCCAGCCCAAACCTCTCCTTCGGGAATATCAGTCCACTTAGGCAAAACTGCTCTTGATGCTACGATCGCCCCTTCTCCGATTGTACAACCAGGCTGAATAACTGAGCCCATTCCTATCAGGGCATTATTACCGATATGTACAGGGGCCATTACCAACTCCCCCTTCTCTGTCAAGTGTGCGTTGATAATGGCATTTCCACCAATCACAACCCCGTCCCCAAGAGTAACAGAACCCGCATCATTGAGATGAGCCGTATTGATCTGCACTCCCTTGCCTAATTTCGCTCCTGACATCCGATAATACGCGTTACCAATGAAAGAAGGAACTAGGAATGGCAAGAAGAAGAGAGCAATCCTGTGGAAAACCATCGACCATGCCCATTGAATGGTTACAAAGGATTTCAATGGGTATCTCCCTGGTTCCAATCTGGGTCTGAAAATTCCCCCAAATGCTCCAGATACTATCACCAGAGTCATGCCCCATACTGTAATTCCCATTCCCAATGCAACTCCCAGAATCGCTATTTCCCCAAGAGAATTAACATCCATCAACCAGTTAATGGAATTAGTTTCAGTAAAGGTAGTTATGATGCCAGAGAAAACATAGATTCCAGGTATTGATGACAATCCAACAATTATGGCAAGGAACGGTATTACTAGAGCTGTCAGAAAGTTTTGAACTAGTGTGAAAGCCTTCATCACATCACTTCACATTGAGCCAGAAGCCACTTCTTCATCAACCTCTCTCGCGACTCGAATCCCCTCTTCAACATCTACAACGAAGAAGAAACACATTCCCATCAAGATAGGTACCACTACACTCAGAAGGCCCATTCTACTGTCCATGGAAGCTGCTACTATTGCATAAATGATTGGTCCAAGAACCGAAACCGCCTTGCCTATGAAGGCGAAGAACCCGAAGAACTCGGTTGTTTTCGACGTTGGAATTAGCATACTGAAAAGACTCCTGGACAAGGCCCCTGCTACTCCCATCACCATCCCGAATGTCATTCCAAGTATTATCCACTGTAGGTTAATTCCCACACCTGCAGGCTCCCATATATTGTCCCTCAGTAAATTAGGCCACCAGTCTATTGGTCCACCCTCAATCACAGTAGGGTGATCAGTACCGACGGAAGTGGCTCCATCTAATACTCCGCCACGGAAAGAAAAAGAGAATCTGTGTTCCGAATTATTACTCATTCTGGATGCAAGCAACGAGGACTCTTCGAGGCCTAGGAGGGAACGCTCATCCTCGCCCGTCTTCAAGAATTGTAGGAACGCTTGCCTGAACTTTTCATCTCCTTTCCCCGACTCGCTAACCCAGCCATCTACGCCCCTGTTGTAAAGGGTCGATAACTCGTACGCATCCTCCTCCTCGTCCCAGTCATAACGAAAGTCATACCTCTGGTGGTCTTCCTCTAGTTCAAGAGGAGCGAAACCAACTCCAAGTACCGATACTACACAGAATATCGCCAGTGCACCTCCCAGAATTTTCTTGTTGCTGTATCTACTAGCTAGTGAACCGCCTATTATGGTCATAGGAATAGCAACTATGTTAGCAGAAAGCAGTAGAACGAAATTCATACTAAAGTCAATCCTTAGAACAGAATCTGCATATGCTGCCGCTAACCCACCTATCGCATTCACCCCATCATAGAATAACAGGTATCCGCACATGAAAAGGGTCAGAACTCTGTATCTACGAATCTCAGAGAATGTTTTACGAATCTCTCTGATACCATCTATTATCGCTTCAAAAATAGACGAGTATTCAGTAGGATTGGGGATTTCCGGCTCTGGAGTGTCTCTGAATATTGGTATCGAGAAACCGAGCCACCACAATGCACTCGTCAGGAAAACGAAACACTGAACATCGGGATCTTCAAATCCAAACCTCAATCCTACGATTAGATGGAGTGTGAGAAGTGTCGAACCTCCTAGGAAACCATAGGCATAACCCCAGCTAGAAATATGATCCATGAGGCGCTTATCTCCGAGATAGGGGAGGAAAGCTGAGTAGATTGCATGCCCACCGGCAAAACCTATGTTCCCCATAATCAGACAAATTGCCAGGAACTTGTATGAGGATTCCTCACTCATGTAAGGGGCTAAGCCCATTAGACCAGTGAAAATAATTCCAATAATGGTGTATATTCTCAGAATCTTCTTCTTTATCGGCATCCTATCTGCTATGGCTCCAAGGACCGGACTGACTATGGCTACAAAGACACTGGATATTCCTAGGACTATGGCATAGAAACTATCTCCCGTAAATGTCAGACCGGCATATTCTGCACTTCCTCCATTTGCTAGATTGAACATGTTGGATAGTAGTGTTGGAACTACCACGGTAATTACCGTCAGAGCGAAAGCCTGGTTAGCCCAGTCAAACCAATACCATCCTTTCAGAGCCTTCTTCGAGTCTGGATCCATTTCATCCAGTAGTCGTTCTACAACATCCGAGCTTCCAAGAACATTGCCAAGCCCACCCGTCATGATTCATCTGAGATTATATCTGGTCTTTAGTGTCGTCTGCGTAATCAGGTAACCTCACACTCACCATTCAGCAGTCAACGTCAATAATATATCCCCGGAGCGAGGGCCATGACCCATTCATGCGGCCTAATGGGTGATGGAGAAAAACCCGTTAAAATCCACCATCTAATCAAGGCCCCTGAGAATACTCCAGAATCAGTGGCATCCCGTGAGTCATGGGATGCATCCAAACCAGTAACAGTGTACAAAACCCCTGAGAATCTTCCAGATGGAACTGCATGTACCGCAGCCACGGTTATTCTCAGAACCAAAGGCTGTGTTTGGTGGTGGAAGTCAGGATGTACCTTCTGTGGATACTTCAATGACGTCAGAGACGACGTCACTGCAGAGGACATGTTTTCCCAATGGGATGAGGCTAAGAGATTGACAGATAACTTCGAGGGCTGTAAGATGGTCAAAGTATACACATCTGGAACCTTCTTCGAAGACAGGGAGAATCCTCCTGAGTGGCAGGAACACGTTCTCAGGGAGACCTTTGAAATGGGACTTCACCTAGTTGTGGAGGCACAGGCCCAAATGTGTACACCGGAGAAGCTAGAATGGGTTGCTGAGAGGCACCCAGGATGTACAGTTGCGATTGGACTTGAGGCATATGATAACACGGTTTTGAGATTTCATGCTAACAAGGGATTCTCCATAAAACAATGGCATAAAGCAGTTGAAATGCTTAGAAAAAACTCACTCAGAGTCAAAACATACCTACTCTTCAAACCTCCATTCATGTCAGAGGGAGATGCTCTAAATCATACATCTTCATGGGTTACAGAAGTTTCAAAGTTCTCAGATGAAGTCTCCATAAACCCCATGAATATTCAGAGAGGAACCGTTGTTGATAGACTGTTCCGGAACAGGGAATACCGGCCACCTTGGCTATGGTCACTGGTAGAGATGATCACCAGGACACATGAAGAAATATCTACAACCAATTGTAGAGTAATAGTTCATCCAACTGCAGGAGGAAAAGCAAGGGGGTCCCACAACTGTGGGTCTTGTGATTCAGAAGTTGTGGCGGCAATAGAGAGATACTCAGTTTCTGGTAATTTAGGTGAATTCTCCGGCTTAGACTGCGTGTGCAGAGGGGGATGGCTCTCCGAAACGCAGAGTGATTACTCTCTCCCCACTCCTATGGGATCAGGGGTTCATAGAAGGGGAAACACCCTAGACAGATTGCGTGCACCTTGAGTTTGAGGGACTAAGTCCCTCGCCCAACGCTTAAGGGTCAATCTCTGCTGGTTCGGTCCGCTTCTGTCGCTTTTGCGAGGTGTCTGTCTGTGTCTGTTAAAGTACCAAGTTCTGTTGATGTGTTCATTCAAGGTGAGAAAGAGCCCGCTTCCTCTGGTGTAGTAGTGGTACTCGGATTCGTCACAATGCTCTCGTTCCTGATACTTTACGGTATTTTATTCCCTGGAAGGGACATGCCAGTGGTTTCTGAAGTCCTCCCAATGTTCGAAGGAGTCTTCGACTCAGGGATCTGGTTCTTCTTACTAGGCGTAATCTTTGGAGCATTCTCTATATTGGCAACAATGCTGACAGAGGCTACTAGCGAGTGAGGTGAAAATCATGAATGTCATTGTATCAACTCTCGCAATTTTCTGGTTTTTACTAGTTCTTTACTTCATCCTAATCAAGAGGGGACTCTGGATATTCAACGATGTCGCCAAAGGACTGAGTATGTTCATGCTCGAAAAGGCATTGGGTCCAGCTATTGATTTCGTGAGTGGCCGCCGTGGAGCCGCATCGACTGCATGGATTTTGCATGGCCTAGTTTGGACCTTCATTGCCTCTACTTTCACATTCATGGGACTTTGGCTCGCTCATGACCCCACGGCTCTACATAGCTTCGAATCATGGGGATATCACCCTGAATCATCCGAGCTAATCTATGCAGGGAGGATTACAGCTCTCTTTGGGGCTATTGGGATGATGATTGTCGGAGCCTCTCTACATATCCTCCCAAGGCTCTGTGGGACTGATTTGGCTAGTGAGTCCAATGCGACACTCGTCTCACTACTATGGACTCTGTCCGTGATAGTGATGTTCGTAGGCTCACAGAATAATGTCATTCTGGGAATAAACGTACTACCATTGGGTACTCTAATAATCTCCCTAGCTTCTATTGCTATAGGCATCAATATGATACTCACTGTATCAGAATCAACGCAAGATATTCCATTCCCGGGCTGGCTAGTCCTATTCGCCGTCATAGGAAACCTCGCCGCTATTGTAGCAGTTTTCGCAAGCGGTGCTTATGCTGAAGGAGTAGGGCAATGGTTGCTGTACCACCTTTTCGGTGGAATCTTCTTCTTCTGTGGTTTAGCTGGCATATCCCTCTATTCTGCTTCCGTTGGATCAGGGAATCCACTTTGGTCAAAATCCCTCGTTGCATTCACATTGTTCGGAGCTGTAATCACGATCAATCCAATGGGGTCAACAGACCCCTCAATGGTAGTAGATCTCTTCTCTCTATCTTCTCACGAGTTGGCCCCTTCGTCTAGAGATGTCATAGCTGGGTCATTTCTGATGGCCCTTGCGGCAATACCAATTATCGCTTTCAGTGCGAACATGCTAGTTACACTCAGGGGCTCAGATGCATTTGTCGAGAACCCAGATGCACCTGGTATAGCGGAGCTCAATCTAGGCGCCTGGATGCTTTTCCCGATTGCGATAGGGTCACTATTCGTCCAGACAGATGCTCTCGGCGGGGTCGATCAACTCAGTGGAATCTCACAGTCTCTAGATCTAATGGCCATATGGCTTGTTATGATGCCATTGTCAATTGGTTCTGCATTGAGTGTCCTACCTAGGGCCAGTGGGAGGCACCAGTTATCCGAAAATCGATCTAGGTGGGCTTTCTGGATGATGTCAGGTGGTGCTTTCCTAGGTCTTCTGATAACCATGATGTCAGACTTCACCGATATGGCGCTCACAGAGTCTATGGCCGAGCAGGGGGCATCAATCAATGAAGAGTTGAGGAAGGTCGGATCAGTCATGTTCTACGGAACTGTCGTCGGTGCTATTTTCCACTGTACAAATGCAATCAGCGGACAGTTCAGGGGAAGAATGGTTTCGGAGGTTGAACCCATCTCGGTTTCATCGATAGCCATTGACTCATACAGTCTCACGAACCCTACTACGATAAGGAAGATACTGGCATCTGGAGCTACTCTGGATACTGAGATTTCACCTTCACAGCAGAGTGAAGAGGAAGGTTCAGCTACCGAACTTTGACGGCATGAACCCCCTCCCACGGAATGTTATCCATGCGAATAGGTCTGGTGGGAAAGCCGAATGTCGGTAAGTCGACATCATTCTCAGCGTTAACTGAGACTCCCGTGGAAATTGCAAATTACCCATTCACAACCATTGATCCTAATGTCGGCGTAGCGTGGCTCCCTCTCAGAGAGCCATGTGCGTGTTCCGATCTCAGGGAGAGAAGGGAGGCAGAGGGAAGGCTTGAGAAGACTAGCATAGAAGACACTCGCAATGGAAGTATATGTTCTCCAAACTCAGGAACTTGCAGGGGGCATACCAGATTAGTCCCAGTCACAATGATTGACGTTGCCGGACTGGTTCCAGGGGCGCACAAGGGAAGGGGAAGGGGGAACCAGTTTCTATCAGACTTGGCTAGGTGTGACGCCTTAATCCAAGTCGTGGACGCATCAGGGTCAACAGATATAGAGGGGAACCCAGTCGGTTCCGGGGGCCCAAATCCTCTCGAGGAGTACCAGTTCTTGATAGCAGAGCTAGATGCTTGGATAGGTGGTATACTAAGCAATGGATGGGAAAGAGGAGCTAGAAGGGTACAAGCAGAAGGAGAAAGGGGTCTGACTGATTTCATATTGGGCAGGCTTACTGGAATTGGTGCGACAGAGAGGCATGTAAGCGTGGGAATAACAGCTGTAAATACGGATAATCCAGATGCAGGAATGCCTTGGACATGGAACGAAAAGGAAATCATATCTTTGGCATCGGCAATAAGAACTCAATTGTTCCCAATTTTTATCGCGGCGAACAAGGCAGACAAATCGCATCCAGACTCATGGAAAGACCTGAGTCAAGTGATATCATCCTCTGGAGGCGTCGTAGTGCCAACTAGTGCCGAAGCAGAACTGGCCCTTAGGAGGGCATCAAGCGCTGGTCTGATAGAAAACACCCCAGGTGATTTTGAGTTCGAGATTACTGAGATGGGTGAGAAAAATATGTCTGAAAAGCAGAAAATAGCACTTGAATCGATATCCTCATCTCTTGGAGAATGGGAGGGAGGGGGTCTTCTGGGACTTCTTGGAGAGGTCGTATTTGGCGTATTGGGGATGAGAGTCGCTTATCCCGTCCAAGATGAGACTCATTGGGCTGATGGCGATGGAAAGACACTTCCAGATGCTATCTTGGTACCCTCGGGAACCACAGCGAAAGGATTGGCGTATTATGTCCACTCTGATTTAGGAGATGGATTCATCAGGGCAGTAGATGGCAGAACCGGAAGGGCAATAGGGGCGGAATACGAGATAATTGATAGAGATGTAATAAGAATACACTCCAAGAACTAAACTCAATTTTCTCAATTTATCTATGGAAGCAACTATTCAGAAGTTTCCATAGTCGCTTCCTGGATGACCACCTCATAAGTTAACATCCTCCATGTGATATCGAAGTCTTCATCTGAATCGACGACCTGTCCTATCACAGGAGCAGAATTAATTTCCGCAGTAATAGTTGCTGACCATGTTCCAATGCCAAGCCCATTGTCATCCCAGGTCTCAGATATTGTTTTCTGGGAGGATGTAATACTATAGCTATCTCCGGTGTAGTTAGTGGTTACGTCCCACCTGATTGTGAAGCCCCCATTACCCCCTGTACATGTCCCATCTGCACTCTGATCTTCTATATGTCCCGATGCGTATCCCTCGACGTCAATGAGGTCACTAACGCCATCCACACTGTCAGAGAATCCTGGGCCTGGGTCGTCATTATCATTACATTGAACGATTAACTCAATGAAGCCTATCTCTCCTTCCCCTACCTCATCGATTCCAATCATGAACTCAGTCATATGGGTATCTCCATCCTCTAACACAGTTGACTCCTCAAAAAGTAACTCACTTTCGCTGAAGCTTACCAACCACTCTCCAGAAGCCCCCCCTCCCCCTGAGACCAAGCCTTCATCAGCAAGGGGCATCCATGCGAAATAAAGTGGAAATAGGAACATGAAAACTACTGTCCCAGTAGCCATTCCAATTTTTCTCGGACTATCTAGTATGTCTTGTACCCCCATGTTCCTCAACTCTGCAAAATCCCTCTCTCTTTCAAATCCTCTCTTCCAGAGACTCTTCGAGCGTCTAATTAGTGACCCAAATTTATCTACGAAGCCTCAATTCAATCCCTCTGAGGAGAAAACCCTCCTTGATTTCCTGAATTCAGGACTGAAATAGCCAATCATTGACCTCTCCCAGAAGCTCCACTTCCAAGGACACCTGGATAATGAATCAGACCATTCTCGAAGAAAAAGAAACCACTCCTCACCATCAACAGACTCTGGAATCTCAAATGAGACCATTGTAATCCTACCTGCCGAACCCGGGGTGTAGCTCCAAGATCTCAAAGAGAGCCCATCAGCATCCCCTCCCTCAATTTCCATTCCGAGAACCCTTGCAGAGTTAGTGAGTGGCATTATTATGGCCCACCTATGGACTACTCTTGTTTCCTCAAGCCTAATTCCTTCCCAGCCACGTTTCTCACAGGCGTTTCTGAATTGCCTAACCGCATCTGTTGGGGTTATCGAAACAGGAATCTCCAAC
>TARA_B100001175_G_scaffold308004_1_pt1 | contig 21387 bp, 25 predicted proteins | sample TARA_B100001175 | Tara Oceans TARA_B100001175
GAAGAAAGCCATTCAAAGTTCTTTTCAATATTTGAAGCATTTACTACCAACATGTAGCAATCACCAAGATGATATACTAGCAAATCATCAATAATACCCCCAGAATCATTACAGAAAGCGGTATATTGCACTTTTCCAGCTTCTAGATTGCTTATATCATTTGTCGTTACATTCTGTAAAAAAGTTTTAGCATTATTTCCAGAAACAATAAACTCCCCCATATGACTAACATCAAATACTCCACACTTTGAACGAACATGATGATGTTCTTTTATAATGCTTGAATATTGTAGAGGCATCCAAAATCCGGAAAATGGGACTAATTTTGCTTTTAAACTTTGATGATTATCATACAGTTTGGTTTTTCTTAAATCACTCATCTAATAATAGCCAAAATTCTTTTAATTACATTTTCAATATCACCTTCGAATGAACCTTCATCGCTTAATTTTTTTATAGCCTTGTCAATTTGTGATTTTTTATAACCAAGCGAAGAAAGTGCAGTAAATATATCATCGTGAGTAAAACCTAACTTATTATTGTCGAGATTTTGTGCAGCAATTGGTTTTGATACTATCTTTTCTTTAATATCTAAAATAATTCTTTTAGCTGTTTTTGGTCCTATTCCTGGAATCAGACTAAGTGATTTAACGTCTTCTGAAACAATGTTTTCCTTGAAGCTTGATACTGATGCATTTGAAAGAAGATTAATAGCAGTTCTGGGTCCAATTCCTGATACATCAATTAAATTTAAAAAAAGAGATCTCCGCTCTAAACCCATAAATCCATAGAGCTCCATTAAGTTTTCTTTAACATTGAGATATGTATATATGAACACATTTTCATTTTCTGAGGGCAATTTTTCATAATCTCTCAAACAAATTGAAATACTAAAAACTATACCATTATTTTCAACATATAAAACAGTTGGTTCTTTTTTAAAAATTTTTCCTGAGATTGAATTTATCATCTATGCCCTATTTATTCCACACCATGCAACTGCAATCGCATCTGAGATATCATTTTTCTTTAAAACTTTATCATCTAATTTAAATATTTTTTTTACCATAAATGCAACCTGTTCTTTAGATGCAGATCCATTACCAACAATTGATTGCTTTATTTCTCTAGGGCTAAATTCTTTTGAAGATATATTATTATGTTCAGCTGCAAGAATTATAGAAGACTTTGCTTGTCCTAACTTAATTGCTGATTGAACATTCTTTCCATAGAAGACATTTTCAACATACAAAACTTCCGGTTCAAATTTTTTTATCAAATTATTTGTTTCAAAAAAAATGGTATACAATCTTTCAGAAACTTCTTTCCCTTTTTTGGGGCTGATTAATCCACACTCAACCATTGATACTTCGTTATTTTTTTTTCTCAAAACAGCATAACCTGTATTATTTAAACCTGGGTCAAATCCAATTACCAACATTAGCTTTTTCCTAAAGTTTGGTTTGAAAATATATTTTGAACATCCTCCAAATCATCCAAGAATTCTAATAATTTTTCAACTTTTTGGTTTTCATCTTCACTTAAACCAATTTCATCCTTAGCAATATATGCTAAGAAAGAAGAATCTACCTTTATACTTAATTTTTCAAGAACATCAATCTTGCTATAGAGATCATTTGAATTAAAGTGTAATCTATAACAGTCTTCGTCTTCAAAAAATTCAATACAATCATTTTCAATTGAAAATTCGAAGATTTCACTTTCTGAAATTTCATTTTTGTCAATAAGAATTATACCATTTCTTTCAAAATTCCATGATACGCTACCAGCTTGACCAAGAGAGCCACCAAATTTTGATAGTGCATGTCTAATATCTGCAACTGTTCTGTTTTTATTATCTGTTATTGCTTCAATAAGAATTGCTACACCAAAAGGACCATATCCTTCATATGATACCTCTTCAATAATTATATTATCTAATTCTCCGACACCCTTTTTAATTGCTTTATCAATATTTGAGTTAGGCATATTTAATGCTTTTGCTTTTTTTACAGCCTGTCTGAGTCTAGGATTTGAATCAATATCTTTTCCACCAAGCCTTGAAGAAACAGTTATTTCTTTACTTATAGTTGAAAAAAGCTTACCTTTTTTTTGATCAAGAGCACCTTTTTTTCGTTTGATTGTTGACCACTTACTATGACCAGCCATCAATCACCCTTTTCAATCATTGTGGGTACAACCCAGGCTGTTCTATAACCTAATCTTACAATTTTTTTCTGAAAATTTTCAGCCTCTTTCCTATTTAAAAAATTTCCAACTCTTAATTTATAATTTGGTAATTCAAAAATTATATAAATTTGTTCATTAATTGATTTTGCAATTTTAGTCTTGATATCTTTTAGTTCTTGTTCATTTTGGGAAATTACAATCTGAACTCTATACCCTTTTATTAAGTTAATTTCTTCATTTGAGGAAACATCTTCTAGATCATTCTTACTTGAAAATGAAGGTAAATTAACAGTAGGAAATTTTGGAGGATTATCATCGAAATCACTTGGCTTTAAAAAGTCAGATTGGCAAAATGCATTTCCGATTAAAAAAAAGATTAAAAAAAGCTTCATATTAATACAAATTTCTCACATCTTGAGCTTGAATCCAACCTTTTCTTCCATCAAAAGCGGAAACCTCAATCCAAAGATCTGTTTTTTGATGAATTTTTACTTTATTGCCGCTATAAAATATAGATTTTTCGATTGCTTGATTTGAAAAAGGAGCAGAATAAACTAGGACTTCTTGATCAATAATAATTGCAAAAGTATTATTTTTATCCCAAATATTTTTGGTGAAAGTAACTAAAACTGATAAAAACATAATTATTATAATAAAATAAAAAATTTTACTGCGTACTTTCATTTGGAAGACTTTAATCATAAAAAATGATATAGCAGATAAAAGTACTAATAATGAGTTAATTAATAGAAATTGATTTAATGAAAATGATTGAAAAAAAATATTAGTTATATCAATTAAGTTATTTTTAGGTAACTCAATGAAGTCATCAATATATAATTTATTAACATTATTATTATTTTTAAGATCGGTATTAATTGGATTTAATTTTAAACCCATTTCATATGACCATCTTGCGTGCCCAAAATTTGATTCATGGAAATATGCATTGCCTAAATTCAGAAATAAATCTTCTGAAAAAGAACCACTATCTAATACTTTCTCATACATTATAATTGCTTCTTCATAATTATTTTGTATATAAAATTTATTTCCAATCTCAAAAAGCTCGTCAATATTTTGTGATAAAACTATTGTGAGATTAAAAAAAATGATGATAAAATTTCTAAACATATGTATCAATCCTTTCTAAGATCTTTTTTAAAGATTTCTTCATTTTTTTGTCATCTTTTTCATCTTTTAACTGAGAATATGATTTTTTCTGAAATTCATCTAAGTGTATTGAAAGAGAGTCAAAATCATCTAGCTTAATTTTATCTTTCAAAATGCACTTCAATGATGTTAAGTCAATATTTTTTGTACTTAAAATATTTTTTTGAAAAAAATATTTTATAATGATTGTAATACCATCGACATGAACTGAATCTGTTATTTCTAGACTTTTAACAGCATTATGTAATGCAGAATTCAATTTTATGAATTCATTTATATGTCTTCTTATCTTAACAAAACTTGATTCAAAATATGGTAGTATAAATAGAATTAAAGCTATAAAAAGTATATAGAAAATTGATTTTTGAATGTTAAACTGTGATGAAGAAATCCATCTCTGATCACCAACTCTTATATATTTGATTATATTTGACTTTGAATTTAAAATATCTTTATCAGAAGTGTCAAAAATTGTGCTTTTATTAACTTTCAGACTTATATCTCTTGATAATGCTTTTGACCATGATTTAGTGATCGAATTAAAAAAAGGTATTTCAATTGAATCAATAATATAAGAACCATCTTTCCGTGGAATTAAATTATACTCCCATGTAATAGATCCTGAGTAATCATCGGTAATATTTTTTTCAATTATAGTCTCGCCTTCAAAAATATCAAATTCATCTGGAAATTCTATTTTTGGCCTACCTATATTTGATAGATTTCCTTCTCCAATTAAAGAAACTTTAAATTCGATTGGTGAACCTTCATCAATATTCGAATTTGATAGTGATGTATTTAGAGCAAAATCACCAACCGCACCAGTAAAGTTTTCTGGAATATCCTGTAGGGGAAATACTTCAATTGAAACTGCATCTGATACAAGAAGTTTAGCCCTTGATCTTTGAGAAAATGTATCAAAAAATGGGTCATCCCAAAAGAGTCTATTAAAAGATGAATCTTTATTTTTAGTTTCAATCTTCATAATCATTGACTCGAGGCTGTAGACTCCTTCTTGTAATGGAAAAATTGCTACTTCATAAATTTTTAAAGATTTATAATTATATCCATCGATTTCAATATCTGTCCAACTTTCAGGCGTGAATTGAATTCCTACGGGGTCAAATAGTTTCTCAACCCAAAAGTCATTATACTCCGGAAATTCAGTTGATAGCACTTTTGAAGCTACTCTTGTGTAAAAAGTATATGTTAATTTAATTTGCTCTCCAACAAAAGCCTCATTTTTGCTTACTTTCAATTCCAAAAAAAGCTCTTTAGTAGCTTGATCAACAGTTTGCTTCGAAACCTGAATTGTATGAGGTTCAGTTATTAATGTTTTTTTTCCAATTTTAACTTTTAAAGATGGTATTTTAAGTTGACCATGTTTTTTAGCAATTAAAGTCCAGGAAATTGATCTTGAAGAAGTTCTATCTCCATTTACGAATCTATACTCACTCCCAATATTTGGGCCTGAAATAATTGAAAAAGAATCTTCAATTTTAGATATATCAACTGAAGGATTTTCATCTATATCTGAGATTTTGATTGTTAAAATTACTGATTCAGATATGCTAATATTTTTGGTTGAAACAAATGAAGATATATCTTGAGCAAATATTGAACTTATAAATAATAAAGTAGTCAAAAAAATTCTTACCATTCTTTACCACTTTCATTTGAAAAATTATTTTGTTTTCGCTTCTTATTAACTTTTTCATTCTCTTTCATAGCATTTAAAATATTTTCAACATTCTGATCAATTTCAATTTGTTTTTGGTCATTATTTTCTTGTTTGCTTGATTGCGAAATATCCTGATTTTGTGGATTATCATTATTATTTTTTTCGGGATTTTTATCAGAATTATTTGACTTATCATCCCTATTTTTGTTTTCCTGATTTTGATCTTTTTTTTGTTCATTATCATTATTTTCTGACTCTTCAGTATTTTCATCTTGTTGCTCATTTTGTTCTTGAGCTTGTTGTTTTTTTTCAATTTCATTCTTAACAAATTCATAATTTTTTCTTGCATCGCTATCATCTGGATTTTTTAAAAGTGCATTTCTGTAAGATTTCAAACTTTCTTCAAGCATTTGTGATTTAAAAAACATATTTCCACGATTATAGCTTAAATCTGAAGAAGGGTTTAAACTATCTTGTATTGCGAGATCAAAGTACTTCTCTGCTGTTGGTATACTATCAATGGATGAGTATATTGTGGCTAGATTGTAAATGATATCATCTTTAGATAGCTTTTCATCATTCAATAAATATTGATAATAATTTAAAGCTGAATCAAAATCTCCATTATTAATCATTTTTTGTCCTATATCTTGAGATATAAGTTGCGAAGAAATTAATACTATAATTAAAAATTTCATTTTTTTCTTTTCCCTGATGAAATCAAGTACGATATAATTAGAAAAAATATTGCTATTGCTAAAGGATATTGAAATTTATGTTCATAGTCTGAAAATTCAAATGAACTGATTAATGAATCTTCTCCCTTTTTTATTATATCTACAATATTCTCGCTGATAGGTTCACTTTTTGAAATGCGTAATAACTTTCCCTTATTCAACATAGATATTTCTTTTAAAAAATTCAAATTTAATTTTGAAAGTACTAATTCACCTGATTCATTTTTTAAAAAAGAATTTTTTTTGTTACGCAAGGGTATTAGCGAACCCTTAGAACTTCCTACGCCAATAACATGTATATCAATTTTTTCATTTATTAAGTAAGATATATCGTCAATTGATAAATCACTATGATCCTCTCCATCAGTAAAAAGGAAAATCATTTTTTGCTGATAGTCTTCATCTCCAAAAGCTTCAACTGAAGTTTTGATTGCGTTCGGAATATCAGTACCTCTTGAAGATATCATCGATGTATCAATACTTTTAATAAAAAGTTTTGAAGCATCATAGTCCATAGTTAAAGGTAAATATAGAAAATTCGAACCTGAAAAAACTACAACTCCAATTCTATCTCCTTCAAGATTATCAACAATTTTAGATAATTCAAATTTAACCTTATCAATTCTTGAAGGCTTAATATCTTGAGAATCCATACTTAAAGAAACATCAACACAAAAAACTATATCAACTCCTTTTCTTTCAACAGGTTTTACAGTAATGCCCGTTTTGATTCCAGAAATAGCAACCACTAAAATTAAAATTCCTAAAAATCTAATGATTGTTTTTATTGTTATTGAAGTCGAATTGCCTATAAATAGATTTTTATAGAACTTTTTTGAAAAATTTATGTTATCAAAAATTATATATTGATATGATCTATAAAATGAAAAAATTATCGTCAAAAACAGTACTGTTAAACATACAAGAGCGTAGTTTAAATATTCAAAAATCATATAATTCTCCTAAAATAATATGCTCTTAATATTTCGGAAATTATTAGTAAAGAAAATCCAATGATAAGGAACCAGATATAAATTTCTTGATAACTAGAAAAATAACTTACAGTAATTTCAGATTTTTCTAAATTGTCAATCTCTGAATAGATTCCAGATAGGCTTTTTTTGTCCGTAGCTCTAAAATATTTTGCATTTGTTACTTCAGCAATTCCTTTTAATGTATCTTCATCAATTTCATTTCTAACAAACCCTCTTCCAGGTATTTGAGTAATTGATTGATTTGTTCCTGCTCCGATTGTATAAACTTTAATATTATACTCTTTTGCAATTTTAGCAGCTGAGATAGGATCTATTGAACCTACGTTATTACTACCGTCTGAAAGAAGAATTATAACTTTGCTTTCTGAATCGCTGTTTCTGAGCCTATTTACTCCATTTGCAATTGCTACACCTATTGCTGTTCCATCATATTTAGGCTCCATAACAGTAACTTCAGATAATAGATTGTTTAATACGCTATAATCAATTGTTAATGGACATTGTATAAAAGTATCTTTACCGAAAACTAATAAACCTATTCTGTCTCCATTCCTATTTTTGATAAATTCCTTAGCAGCATCCTTAACTGCCTCAAGCCTGTTGGGCTTAAAATCTTCTGCAAGCATGCTACTGCTCGTATCTAATACAAGAACTATGTCTATAACCTCAACTGTAATATCTTTATCTACAGTAGAAATTTGAGGTCTTGCAAGGCCTAATATGATAGATATCAAAGAAATTATAAAGAGAGCATTAATTAAAAAAACTTTAATTTTCCCTTGATAACCAAAAAAAATTTTCAGGCTACTAAAGTTTGAAACTTGAATTGATGAAGATTTTTTAAAGAAGAAATTCTTAACAATAATTAAAACCAAAAAGGATGGTATTATAATTAAAAAATTTGGGTATAAAAATTCCATTAATTTGCGTCAAAAATTTCCTCTTCTTTTAATATATGAGCCAAACTAAATAAAGTTTCCTCTTTAAAAGAATTAGAAACTAATTGAAGACCAATGGGAAGGTTATTTGAAGAAAAACCCGCTGGAATATTTAATGAAGCAATTCCAGCTAAATTTATTGGCACAGTAAATATATCAGATAAATACATTTTTAATGGATCTTCTAAATTATTTTTCAGCTTAAAGGGTAATTCTGGAGTTGTAGGTACAAGCAAATTTTCACACTTATTAAATAAATCTGAATAACCATTTTTTATTAGTCTTCTCACTTTTAATGCTTTTGAAAAATATGCATCATAATATCCTGAAGAAAGAACATAGGTTCCGGTCATAATTCTTCTTTTGACTTCGTCTGAAAATCCTTTGGATCGAGAATCGATATAAAGCTTATAGAGATCTTTTGTATTAGCTCTATTACCATATCTAACTCCATCAAATCGTGATAAATTTGATGAAGCTTCAGCCATAGTTAATACATAATATGCAGGAATACAATAATCAAAATAAGGTAAATCAATTTCAATTATTTTCACTTTTTTTGATTTTAAATAATCAACTAATTGACGATATTTTTCCACTATTTCTACATTTACCTGCTGAAGAATTTTATCGCTAATTATTCCAACTGATTTTGGCAGTTTGGCATCCTTAAAAGAAGAAATTTTAGGAATATTAATATCTACGCTCGTTGAATCTTGATGGTCTTGGCCTGAAATTGCACAAAATGTACTGTAAACATCTTTTATAGACTTAGACATTATACCAATGGTATCAAAAGATGATGCATGTGCAACCAAACCATACCTAGAAATTCTTCCATACGATGGTTTTAATCCATAAATACCACAAAATGCAGCTGGTTGCCTTACTGAACCGCCTGTATCTGATCCTAAAGCAATATCAGAAAGTCCTTCTGCAATAGCTGCTGCAGACCCACCGCTAGAACCTCCAGCAACTAATTTAAGATTAAATGGATTTTTTACAGGTCCATAGATTGAAAATTCAGAAGATGAACCCATTGCAAACTCATCACAATTAGTTTGACCAACAATAACTCCTCCTTCATCATTTATTCTATCAATAACAGTTGCATTAAATGGAGATTTGTAAGATTCAAGAATATTAGATGCGCAAGTTAAGTATTCATCCTTAATTGCAATATTATCTTTAATTAAAAATGTTTTGTCTTTTAAAAGACCTTTTCTTGATTTATTTAAATCAATACTTTCAATACGATTTCTAATAATGGAATTTGTCTTGCTAACAGAAATTTTATCTTTAATACTAAAAAGTTTCTGCTCTAAAGAATTAGATGGATTCATCTAAGTTATTTGTCAGAATTTTCTGACTTTTTAATTTCTTCCTTGGTGTCATCTAAAGCACCGCGAAATTCTCTTAAAGAATTTGCAAACCCTCTAGCGATGCCAGGAAGTCTTTTACCTCCAAAAAGAAGTAAAAGAATTAAAAAAATTAAAACTAATTCACCAGTACCTAAATTAAACATATAGAACCTCTTATTTTATCTAAAGTATTTTAATAAATAATATGCAATACCAAAACCAATAATACTACAAACGTTGAATTTTAAAATAAAACCAAAATCAACGACTATCACCCCTAAATCAATTAAATGATTACTGTCCATTGAACCAAAATTAAAGTCATAAGAAATAAGAAAAAATTGTTTAACAGCGCTACCATCGGGTAATAAAAAAGATATGACATTACCAATTAACGTACCTATTATTGCTCCAGCGCATAAGCCAAAAAAAATCAACTTTATACTTCTATTTTTCATACTTCTCCTAAAGTCAAACTTACATCTAAAAGATCATTTTCTCTAACAACTGTTAGCTTTATTTTATCTCCTGCTCTAAAATCTAATTTAATCAATACTACATCTAATTCCTTCATAGACTCAACCTTATACCCTTCAACTGCGACTATTATATCCCCTCTAAACAATTCTTCATTTCTTGCAGTATCTGAGTAATCAACATTTTTTATAAATAAACCTATCTTCTCTCTATTTTCTCCATATAAATATCTAGTTGCAGAAAAACCAACAGAAACTTTTCTATTAATAGCTCCTTTAAGTTTTAATTCATCTGCTATTTTTTTTGCAAAGTTTATAGGAATTGCAAATCCTAAATTTTGTGAGTCAGCTTTTATAAATGTATTTATTCCTATTACATCTCCGTTTGAATCAATCAATGGTCCACCGCTATTTCCTGGGTTTAATGAAGCATCTGTTTGAATCATATTATCTAGAAGCTTTCCAGAATTTGAATCAACACTAAAATCTGCATTAATAGCACTAACAATTCCTGCAGAAGCAATTGGTTGATATTGTGCATTCGAAATTAAATTGCGAGGATTGCCCAGTGCTATTGCCCATTCTCCAACTTTAACTTCATCAGAATCTCCTAAATCGCAATAATCAAAGTTCTCTCCATCAATTTTTAATAAAGCAATATCTGTTATTTCATCAAATCCTTTAATAGAGGCTACAAAAGCATCTCCACCCGGTACAACAACTATAACACTAGTTTTATTTATTATAAAATTTGAATTTAGATTTTCTCTAATATTATGCGCATTAGTAAGAATATATCCATCCTTACTAATTATAAAACCTGAGCCATTTGACTTAATTTTACCCCTAGGCCAAGTAATTGTTTTTACTTTTCCCCTTCCCGTCTTAATCTTAAATAATTGTGAAATCTCCTGAGAACTGTAAACACCAACAACACCTGGGCTTGCTAGTTCAATAGCATTTGATATAGCTGTGGATTTTGAAAAGGATATTTGAAAATCTTTATCCACTTCTTTTGTGCATCCCGTTAAAAATAAGATTAAAATAAATAAAATTTTAATTTTCATAAAAAATTTCCTTCAAAACTAAACCCTTGCTTGGAGCTTTAAAAATTTTTGCGTCTTTTCTGGGAAGATTTAATAAATTTTTAAAATCTTCTATAGAAATCTTGTTTTGACTAACAGCAATCATTGTACCAACCAAATATCTAACCATATGATGCAAAAATCTATCTCCATGAATAATATATGATAGTTTTTTGTCTTTTTTATCATCAAAAACCCATTTTGACATAAAAATTTTACAGAGATTATTTTTTTTATCTGAAAATTTTGAAAATGATAAAAAATCATGCTGACCTTCAATTATTTTGGATGATTCTACTAATAAATCAAAATCTAAATTTTTTACTTGAAAGTGATCTTTTAAATAAAGCGGGTTGTCTGTTAAAGAGCATAAGTAATTATATTTTTTACTAATGGCATCAAACCTGCTATGAAAATTATCACCAACTTTATTTAATTGTGATATTCTTATCTCCTTATCAAGTCGTGCATTTATAGCTCTCAATAATTTTCTATCAGGTAATTTAGAATCTAAATCAAAATGTGCAACCTGACCTAACGCATGTACTCCAGCATCAGTTCTGCTTGCTCCATAAATTTTAATCTTATTTTCATTATTTAATTTAGAAATTGAAGATTCAATTTTGTCTTGAATACCGCGTTGATTCTTTTGTGATTGAAAGCCAGAAAAATTTGTTCCGTCATATTGAATCACTATCTTATATCTATTCATTTCAGCTCAATTAAATGATTGTAAACATTCCTATCATCTATTTCGGATTTAATTAAAACTTCACCTGAAGGTAAAATAATACCTGATATTCCGTTATTAGCACTTTGCACAACAGGAATTCCTAGCTCTATTGATCGTAATTTTGCATGCTCAAAATGTTGATATGGCATAGCTTTTCCAACATAAGAATCGTTAGTTATTACAAAAATTATTTCTGCTCCCTTATCTACCATTTTTTTTGCAATTTTAAAACTACTTGAATCATAGCAAATCAAAATAGATAATTTTACATCACCTATAGTAAAAGTATTATAGTTTTCACCAGGAGAAAAACTTCCCATATCGTCAAATTGATTTATTTTTGATAGCCAATTTTTAAAAAAAGGAACATATTCCGCAAATGGCACTAAAAAAATTTTTTGATAAGTATCATAAAATCCATCAGGTCTTAAAAAAATTGCGCTATTATAAACTTTAAGTTCATTATTAAAATACATTCTTTGAGGAATTCCAGTTATTAAAACTGAATCCTCAATTTTTTCTTGCAATTCCATCCTTACTTTTGAATCTGAAACTGATAAGAATGATGTCAAAGCAGCTTCTGGCCATACGATCACGTCTGGATTTGACTCCAACGATTTTTGCAAAAGATCATTCATAATTTTTTCATTTCTATTTTTCAAATTTGGATTCCATTTTTCATCTGGATAAATAACAGGTTGTCCAATTGAAACATTAATCTGTTTTTGAAAATATGTTGTATTATAATTTGTAATTAATATTTGACCAATTAGTGCATTGATAAGTATTACTGATAAAAAACTATAAATATATATTTTTTGCTTTAATGAAATGAACTTATAAAAAAGAACATTTAATAAAATAATAATAAATGAAGATAAATCTACATGCACACTTACAATTTGAATCAATCTATTATATCCTGTCTGAGTGAGAGAAAAATTTAACCAAGGTGCAGCCAGAGGACCAATATCTCTTAAATTTTCAATCACTACCCAAATAAAAGGAATTAATAATAACTGAATTTTAGTTGATAATTTTCTTTTCTCAAAAAAATGCAGTATGAGACAAAATAAAATCCAGTAAATTGAATAAAAAATACATAGGGCTAAATAGGAAATAATTGCAACCTGAACACTTGTTCCAGAATTTAAAGCTACCCAATGTGTAATTATCGCATTACTGATAAAGCCTGCTAAATAGAATAATATAATCTTTTCTGAAAGTTTGATTGACTGATTAAAAATTTTAAAAAGTGGAATTAAAAATATCCAGGCTAAAAAGCCTAAATGAAAAGGTGGAAATGACAGACCTAACATTAGTCCGCTCATTAAAGAGAGCATCAAATTTTTTTTAGTCATTCAACTCGCCTTTATCTAAAAATGATTGCAAGATAATAGATGAAGCAATTAAATCTATATGCTCTTTATTTTTTCCAGTCTTGATATTTTGTTCATGCATAATCTTTTTAGCTGATTCACTTGACAGTCTTTCATCCTGAAGAAAGACATTAAAATTTAAATTTTTAAGTTCCTCAGAAAGTTCATCGACTAACTTTGTCATTTCATTTTTTTTATTATTCATATTAAGCGGATAGCCAATTACAAAAGATCTAACATCATTTTCCATTGCAATTTCTTGTAGCTTACTTAAAAGCTCTTTCCTATTTTTATATTTTATCACCTTAAGAGGAATTGAAATAATTTTTAATGGATCTGAAATTGATAAACCTACTTTTGAAAGGCCAAAATCTATACCTATCAATCTATCATTCATGTACACGCTCAACTGAGTCAACATTTTTAAGTTTTTGAATGTCTTTTATCACAGAATTAAGTTTTGCTCTGCTTTGAACTTTACAAATTATCCAGATATTTGCAATACCACCTTCCGTCACATCAGTTGATACATCAACCATATTTACATTATTCTTTGAAATTATATTCGCAATTTCATTTAACATTCCAGCAGTATCAATGCAGGTTATATGAATTTTTGAACGAAAAGCCAAATTTTCTTTAGCATTCCAATTTACAGATACTAACCTATCTTCTTTTGAAGACAGGGAAGATAAATTTGAGCAAGATAATTCATGTACAATTAGCCCTCTACCTCTTGAAATATAACCTATAACATCATCTCCAGGTATTGGATTGCAACATTTACCATAATCAACAACTAAATTTTTTACACCATCTAAATTAATTCCATCTACATCTGATCTTGCTGAATCAACAAATTCATTTCGATTAATTTCTTTCGGTAAATTTGTATGCAAATCAGGAAAAATCTTTAGAATTACATCTTTAATAATTACTGCCCCTCTACCAATATCAGAAAGCATATTATTTAAAGTTTTAAAACCTGCTAACGCATATCCCTTTTTAAATTCATTTAACCTATTTAAAATTTTTAATTTTCTTAATGATTTTTCTAAAATTTCATTTCCAATCTTAATACTTTCTTCAAGTTCAATTCTTCTTAAATATTTAGATATTTCATGTTTAGCTTTTGAAGTTTTCACAAAATTTAACCATCCACTATTTGGAGTTTGATTTTTACTTGTTTCTACCTCAACTATATCTCCACTTTTCAAGCTATAGCTTAAAGGAACTAACTTCTTATTAACTTTTGATCTTACTGTTGTAAAGCCAAGATCTCCATGGATTGCAAATGCAAAATCTAATGGAGTTGAATTTACGGGAAGCTTAATCAAGTCTCCTCTAGGTGTAAAAACAAATATTTCGTCTTCAAACATATCTATTTTTAATAAATCCATTAATTCTTCAGGTTCTGAACTGTCGCTATTTAACATTAATAATAAATCTCTCAACCATGATACTTGTGAATCAAATTCTCCTATTTCGTCATTACCTTTATAAAGCCAATGTGCAGCAACACCAACCTCAGCAGTATTATCCATATCTTTTGTTCTAATCTGAAATTCTGTAAGCCTATTATCTTTAGTTAAAACTGTTGTATGAATTGATTGATATCCATTGGTTTTGGGAGTTGCTATGAAATCTTTAAATCGATCTTGCAATGGAGGATAAATACTGTGAATTACACCAAGAGCAAGGTAGCATTCCTCAATTCTATCAACTATAATTCTTATTGCATACAAATCATAAATATCTTCAAATTTTTTACTTCTTTTTTTCATTTTTCTATGAATTGAAGAAATTGATTTATATCTACCAAAAATATTTGATTTAATTTTATATGTTTTTAGCTCAGAGCTAATTGGTTTTATTGCATTCAGCAAAATATCCTCATTCAATCTAGATGAGGTTTCAATTTTCTTTTTTATGCTATTAAAAGCTCTTAAATCTAAACATTTTAATGATAAATCTTCTAATTTCCATTTCAACTTTGCCATTCCCAATCTATGAGCTAAAGGCACAAATATTTCTTTTGTTTCTAATGCAATTTCTTTTCTTTTTTTTGAAGATAAATATTGGATTGTTTCCATATTATTTAACCTGTCAGCAAACTTTATAATAATTACTCTTAAATCTCTTGCAAGGGAAAGAAATAATTTTGTGAAATTTTCAGCCTGCTTATGTTCTTTAGATCTAAAAGCAATATTTTCAACCTTTGTAACACCATCAACAAGAATAGCAACATCAGACCCAAACTCTTCTTCAATATCAGATAATTTTACTTCAGTATCTTCAACAACATCATGTAATAAAGCACTTACTACAGTTGTATGATCCATATTCCAATCAATTAAAATATTAGCAACATCAATACAATGACTTACAAATGGTAATCCAGACTTTCTTACCTGACCATGATGCATTTTAATAGAAAATTTAAGTGCACTTTCAACTTGCTTTCTATTTTTTTTTGTAGGAATTCTTTTTAGAAGAGCTTTGCTTTTTTCTACAATAACCTCGTCATTATTTTTAATAACATTACTGCTCATATTTTAAAATTCTTGATGATTATCAAATCTTGCATACGTTTCAATAAACGTTGCAGTAACTCTTCCAGTTGGGCCATTTCTCTGCTTTGCTACTATCAAGTAAGCTAAACCTTTTAAATCTTGATCATCTTTATCGTAGACTGCTGGTCTATAAAGGAATATTACTACATCAGCATCTTGTTCAATTGCACCACTTTCTCTTAAATCTGAAAGCATCGGTTCTTTTTTCGTTCTTTGCTCGACCGCTCTAGAAAGCTGTGAAAGTGCAATTACTGGAATATCTAATTCTTTAGCTAAAGCTTTAAGAGATTGAGTAATTTGTGAAATTTCATTTTGTCTATTCTCAGAATTTTTAGGTCCTTGCATTAGTTGCAAATAGTCAACAATAATAAGTTCTATATTTCTTTCTCTTTTTAATCTTCTAGCTCTTGATCTTAAATCTAATATGGACAATGCGGGTGTATCATCAATGTAAAGAGGGGCTTGAGCAAGTTTTCCTGAAGCAATATTAATATTTTTCCATTTGATATTTGGACTTCCTCTTCTTACGAGAGCATTATCTACTCTAGCTTCAGAGGTTAATAATCTTTGTCCAAGTTGATCGCTTGACATTTCTAAACTGAAGATTGCGGTTGCAGATTTATTTTCAATTGCTGCATTTCTTGCAATAGTTAAAGCCAAAGCAGTTTTACCCATTGATGGTCTTCCAGCTATAATAACCAAATCACCATTCTGAAAGCCTGCTGTCAACTTGTCTAAATCAATAATTCCTGATGGAACTCCAATTATTGAACCTGGATTTGCAGCCATATTTTCTATTCTCTTGACTGTGCTTGATAGAATTGGTTCAATATGTTGATATATTTTTGAATCTTTTTGTTCAGTTAAGCTAAAAATTGACTGCTCAGCTTCATCAAGAATTGATCCAACAGAATCTCCTGCATCTAAAGCTTTTTTAGAAATTTCATGTGAAGTAGTAATCAATTCTCTCAATATGCCCTTTTCTTTAACGATTTCTGCATAAGTTTCTACTCTTGCAGAAGTTGGTACTTTGTCGACTAAGCCAGTTAGATAATAAATTCCGCCTACAGATTTCAAGTTTTTACCTTTTTTAAGCTCATCTGATACAGAAACTGTATCTATAGGGTCACTATTATTCATTAAAACAAGCATAGCTTCAAAGATTTTTTTATGTGAATCTTTATAGAAATAATGACTTGAACCTAGTATGCTTATAGCCTTATTTGCAGCATCTTCATCAATCATCATTGATCCTAATACAGCCTCTTCAGCTTCTAGCGCTTGAGGTTGTAAATTTAAACCTTCAGTTTTTTTATTTTCGGCCATTTTTATTTATCCACACTCTTTCAACAATTAAAATTTTATATTTTAATAGATTAACGATGTTTTAATAATCTGACAAGCTAATCCTTAATAACAGAAATATTAATTTAATTTCCAATTGATAGGCATAATGTCTTTGGACTTTAAAAAATTATTAGTCTTAGAAAATGGATTTGATCCAAAAAATCCTCTATGAGCGGAAAGAGGTGAAGGATGAACCGAAGTAATTATATGATGCTTTGATTTGTCTATTACATCTTGAATTGAATGTGCTTGTTTTCCCCATAAAATAAAAACTATGTTTTGTAATTTAGAAGATACTATTTCAATTGCTTTTTTTGTAAAAATCTCCCATCCTAAGTCCTTATGAGAATTTGCATTATCCTTTTCCACAGTTAAAATAGTATTTAATAGTAAAACTCCTTGATTAGCCCATGATTGTAAATTTCCTGAATTAGGAATAGGGATATTTAAGTCGGATTCTAGTTCTTTGAAAATATTTAAAAGAGATGGAGGAATTGCAATGCCTTCATTCACACTAAATGACAAACCGTTTGCTTGACCTTGACCGTGATATGGATCTTGCCCAATTATTACCACCTTTACATCGTTTAATTGCGTAGAATTAAAAGCATTAAATATGAGGGGAGGTTTTGGATAAATAATTTTATTTTTGTAGGAATTTTTAACCTTAGTTGAAAGCTCTATCCAATACTTCTTTTCAAATTCACCCTTAAGCTCATAATACCATGAATCATGAATCTTGACTTTTTTATGATTATTTGAGTGGGAGAGCTGGTTAAGATATATATCATTACCGAATAACTGCTTATTTTGAATGATAAATTTCTTTTTTAAAGATTTAGCGATCAATGGATTCTTCAGACTTTTCCCAGTGGATATCTCCGTCTAAGAACTCATCTAAAGCAATAGAGGTGACTTTTTCTTCCTTTTCAAAATCAATATTTTCCCTAATGACAGGCTCTGCAAGGATACCATCTTCAGAAATTTCTTCATTTTCATCAATCATTTGCTTAACAATTCTATCTTGAAGAATTTGCTTTGCTCGTTTTGATGAAACAACTACAGCCTCAAAAATATCATCTGTCTTTTTTAAGAGCTTGCTAAACGAAATTGGGTTTACAGCCATTTTAATCCTCTTTTTTGTGTCTATTTATAATTTCTTTAATTTTTTCAAACGTGGTTTCGAAGTTATCATTAATAAGATTATAGTCAAATTCTTTTTTTAAGTTATCTTCTTCTTCGAACCTGCTTAATCTTTTATTAATTTCATCTTCGGTTTCTGTTGATCTTAGAACTAATCTTTTTCTTAATTCCTCTACGTTTGGAGGAGATAAAAAGATTGATATAGTATTATTTGGATAAAAATTCATCAAACTAACAGCGCCATTAACATCAAGCTCAAAAAATAAATGTTTATTATTATCAATATATTCTTTCAAACTGCTTAAAGCTGTGCCATATAAATCCCCATGAACATTTTCATACTCTAGAAATAAGTTTTCTTCGATCATTTTTTTAAATTGTTGTTTATCAATAAAATTGTAATGTACACCATCAATTTCGTACTTTCTTTTATTTCTAGTAGTGTATGAAACAGAAATTTCAATATTTAAATCTCTTGAAAGTAATTCTAGTAGTGTTGTTTTACCTGAACCTGATGATCCGGAAATAATGATAAAATTTTTCATAAAATATTTCCTATTTGTTCTCTTAATTTTTCCGCTTGCATTTTTAAGCTTATTGCATGCTTTGAAACTCTTTTATCTAAAAATTTTGATAATATTGTATTAGACTCTCTATTGATTTCCTGCAAAATGAAGTTAATTTTCTTTCCAGATAATTGTTTAGAATTAATTGATTGAGATATCTGATTTAAATGACTATTAACTCTATCAATCTCTTCCGAAATATCGGTCTTTTCTATTTCATCAATTATATCATTATTTGATTTTAAATTTACTTTACTTGCATGTACTTTTTCTTGAACTTTTTCAATCTTCAATAAATCTTTTTTAGCTATATCCAAATACCTTAAAAATTCTTTTTCAATTAATGCACCCTCTTCATTTCGCATATCAATTAATTCTTTTGTTGCAATTTTTAATGATGAGAAAATCTTTTTTTGTATTGAATTGTTATGTGGTACATAACTCAAAATATCACTATTTCTTAACAATTGGCTATAGTTTAAATCAATGTCAAACTTTTTTTCAATTTCTTTGTACACTTTTAAAATGCTTGATGTTTTTTGACTATTAAATTTGAATGTATCTTTTGAATCTACCTTTATAAGCAGTGTAACTGCGCCTCTTATTAATTGCTTTTTTAAATATTTTCTAATCTTGTGCTCTAGCGGACCAGATAAATCAAAAGATCTTGTGTTCAATTCAAAATATCTTGAGTTAAAAGATTTTAATTCAATATTTATTGAAATATTGGAATCTTCGTAGCTTGAGGAACCAAAACCTGTCATACTTACTAACATTAAGCTTCAACCTTTCTTTTCATATTCAATAAATAAAGTAATAACGTTCCTATGGGAAACAGTAGTGAAAATATAGGGAAAATTAATTTAAAATTATAGTTATCTGCTATTAATCCTCCTAAATATGCTGCTAAACCTGAAAGGCCAAACATCAAGAAAAAGTTTAAACCAAATACTACCGATCTTATCTTTAATGGAGTAATATCTTTAATTATTGAATTAATTAATGGTTGAATTGAGTACATAATAATTGCTAAAAGAACTGAAACAATTATAATCAATGTTTTTCCAACAAATATGATTGATATAAATAGAGGAAGAAGTAGAAGAAAAACTATTGACAACAATTTAATTCTATCAAATTGATCTCCAAGATATCCTGAAAGAATTTGTCCTATAAAACCTGTTAACATAATTACTGATACAATAGAATTCGCATTCGACCCAAAATCTAAATTAAATACTGAAGGTATGAATGTGTTAAATACCGTAAATGATAAACCTACAATGAATGAAATTAGGAAAAAAATTGTTAAAATTGAGTTCTGCTTTTTATTACTAAAGTCTTGTAGACTAATAATGTTCATTTTTTCAGCATTTGGAATAAACTTTATAGATAGAGGTATTAAAAAAGCATTAATAATTGCAGTGAAAATAAATGCATAATGCCAACTAAAATATAATAAAGAAAAATATGCAATTAAAGGACCCAGAGAAACACCAATTGACCCAAACACTCCATGAAATGCATTTGCCTTTGCAATATTTTTATCAAAGGTTTCGGAAATTAATGTTAGAGAAACTGGATGATGAATACTAGAAAAAAGCCCTAAAAGAATACTGCTAAACGAAAACATTAAAACATTATTAGAAACACTCACCAAAAGCGCAGAAAATAAAATTCCCAATTGAGAAAAAACAATTAATTTTTTTGGTCCATACTTGTTGTATAAAAAAGACATTGGGAGAGAACCAAAACCAAAACAAAAACTCACAATACCAAAGATTAGCCCAACATCGGCTGCATTTAGAGAGAAAAAATCAATCAAATTTATATACATGCTTGGAATTAACATCATAATGATGTGATTTGACATGTGAGATAGACTTAAAACAAATAGAATAGATCTAGAAGGCAAACTTTACTTCTTTTCTGCAAGACGAGCAGCTTTACCAGACAATCCACGTAAATAATACAATTTGGCTCTTCTAACTTTATTTACCCTATCAACTTTTATAGAGGCAATTGATGGAGAGTGAAGTGGAAAAATTCTTTCGACTCCAATACCATTAGACATTTTTCTTACAGTAATTGTTTCAGCAATACCAGATCCCTTACGAGCAATAACAGTACCTTTAAATAACTGTTGTCTTACTTTTTGTCCTTCTCTAACGTTCACGAAGATTGACAGGACATCTCCTGCTTTAAAATTTGGTATATCTTCTCTTAATGTATAGCTCATTTTATTTTTTCTCCAAAAGATCAGGTCTTCGATCTTTTGTAGTTTCTAACTTTTTATCATTACGCCATTTTTCAATTGACTTATGATCGCCAGATAATAATACTTCTGGAACTTTTAATCCATCAATTTCATTAGGTCGCGTAAAATAAGGAGCATCTAGTAAACCGTCAACAAAAGAATCTGTCATTGCTGAATTTAAATCATTTAAAACACCTGGAACTAATCGTGCAATTGAGTCAAAGATTATCATTGTTGATAATTCGCCGTTTGAAATGATAAAATCTCCAATTGATATTTCTAAATCGACATATTTTTCAATAACTCTTTCATCAATACCTTTATAATGTCCACAAATAAAAATTAAAGAGCTTTCATTGCTAAGTTTACTGCTTGTTTTATGATTTAAAACTATACCTTTTGGCGAAGGAAAAATTATTTTAGGCTTTTTTTGTGATTTTGATATACAATATTCAATAGCACCAAACAATGGTTCACACATCATAATCATTCCACTTCCACCTCCATAAGGCTCATCATCTATTTTTTTATAATTATTTTTAGTGAAATCTCTAAGATTAACAATCTCAATATTAAGGAGACCTTTTTTTACTCCTTGATTAGCTATATTATTTTCGATCAGAGTTTTTATCGAATTAGGGAATGGTGTTATAATATAAACTTCCATATCATTTGACAAAAATTTAAGTAGTAAAACTTATTTTTTTTCTTCTGCTGGAGCTTCTTCCTCTGCAGGTGCTTCTTCGGCTACTT
>TARA_B100001175_G_scaffold59809_1_pt1 | contig 21197 bp, 6 predicted proteins | sample TARA_B100001175 | Tara Oceans TARA_B100001175
TTTAGATGTATCACATACTTTAACTTCAACCAAACTAATTGTTTTAGTAGACTCAAGTTTTAATAATAGCGTAGATATATCTAACCAATTAATAGTTCATGGAGATGTATGTTTAAATTCAAATATAGATATTTGTGATCATCTAATAGTTCGCGGTGATGTATCATTAAATAATACATTAGATGTATCCGGAATAACTACTCTTTCAGACCATTTATTAACAGATTCTTCCTATGTTAAAGTTCCTGTTTCTTATAGTACTTTTGCAGTAGTAAAAGGTAATGATTTATCAAGTAATATAACACAAGTTTTTGGAACATGGCATAATTTAACAAATGATGGTTATAGTGTTACAATTAATCCTTTAACACAATATAGTTATATAAAATTAGAATTTAAAGTAAATTATATTTGTTCAAATGAAACAGATCAAACAATCTCTTTTAGAATAAAAAATAATCATGATGAAATTATATTTTCTGATTTAAGTATTGGTACATTAATGGGTGTTACAAATAGAGGAGTATATAATGGAGTATATATAGATTCTTCTGGTTATAATTCTCCTGTTACATATCATTTAGAATATCTAATTGCTGATGATGCAACTAATAACATTGATGTAAGTTCGGGCGTTTTAGGATATAATCATGGTAATTCAAATATAGTAATAGCCCAAGAATTATATGTACCAATTGAAAAAATATAAATTATTAAAAATTTACTAAAAATTTTATATTAAATAATATATTCTTTTATTTAATATAGTAATGTCGTCTATTACAAATCAAATAGTTGCTAATTTAAAAAAAACATCAACAAATTTTAATACTTTTTCATTTACCAATAGTGAAAATGTTGTATGTATTGATACCAGTTTTAATAGAATAGGTATCAATCGTAAAAATCCAGTTTATTCAATAGATATTTCAGGTGATACTAGTTTAAATGCAGTAAGATGTTATGATTTACATATTAATAATATAGCAAAAATTGGTGAAGTTTCTTCTAATAGAGTAGATACACTTTTTTTTACTTCAAATTTATTAGATGTATCTTATCTTACTTATAATACTATTGTAGGAAAAAATACAGATATAAGTTATTTAGTAGCATATGATATAAGTACTTTAAAATTATTTGTTCCAGATTTGTCTACAAATATTTTTGATGTTTCTGATAATATAAATACAAATACATTAAATGTAAAAAGTGAATTAATAGCTGAAGTAATTAGAGCACAATCGATTATTTTTCCTGTTGCAGATCTTTCATATTTAGAAATTGATACCTCTGGAGATATAGTTTATTTATCAAATATCGAATTATCAAGTAATTTTATATCAAGTCATGAATTATCTTTAAATAGATTATTTGTACAAGATAAACTTATTTGTTTAAATGAAACCAGTTTTAATAATATACGTATAGATGGTAATTCATCTTTAAATAATTTAAATGTTGATAATTTAGCTACATTTACTGAAGTCAGTAGTAATAAAATAGAATTTAATGAATTGTCAGGTAATACTATTAATGCCAATACTTTAACATCTAATGGAACAACTATTATAAATAATGGTGTTTTTGGAGATATAACATCTCCTACTAATGCTGTATTCCAAAATTTAGTAGCAAATACATTAGATATTTGTAATATTAATATTACAAATTATCTTGATAATTCTGGTTTAACCGATTTATCAGAAAGTGTTCTTATTTTACCTAACTTTGAAAATCAAACAACAGTAGAATCAGAATTAAAACCTGGAACTTTTGCTTTTGATAGTACTTTTAATATATTAAAAGTATATAATACTGTTCCACAACCACAATGGAATAATATTTTATTCAATATTAATTATGCTACATTAACTTTAAGAAGAGATATATCCGGCAATGATATTTCCTATGATATTCATAGAAAACATTTCTTTATTGAACAGTCTAATAATTTATTTATTGATAAAGTTAATCATCCCAATACTAAATACATTCCTTTAGTAGCTGATATTAGTTTTGGTAATAAATTAGATATATCTAATAATAGTAAAACCATTGAAATTAAAAATAGGCTTCAAGATGAGCTATTTGAAATTCATGCTACAGTAGGAATTAAATATTTAAATGCTGATCCAGGAGATGTTGAACCAAATGTATATACATTTGGATTATATCCACACATGAATACATTTAATGCAACAAAGGATAGTATGGATAATTCTTTCGTACATTTAAATAATACTATTTTAGTATTTGATAATTCTTATAATTATTCTAATACATCAATTAGTTATATTGGGCCATTAGCAAATACATTTAAAAGCCATAATCTTTCTGAACGTTTTGGATTTAATTTTTACATCACTGCTGAAAAAGATATAAACTATATAGTTATTGATAACTTTAATGCTACTATTAAACAATTACAAAATTATTAATAATATTTATTTAATATTTTAAATATATTAAATAAATTAAATAAATTATCTGCTATTCAAAATTATTCTTGCTAATCTCATTCTACTAGATGCACTCGAACCTAAATTATGATTATGTTGTATTGGTTTATAATATACAGGACAAGGACAATCACCAAATAGATATGGATTATATGGTTCTTCATAATTATCTACAAGCGTTGGATCACTTGTAATTATTATATCTCTTTTAATTGTTGTTGTAATTCCTACACCTTTATTACTTGTTGCTGTATATGTTATTACATTTTCATAAACACCTACAATATCTGTATTTGTTAGTGTATTTTCTACTGTTATAGTTAACCCAGACCCACCATCAGCAGAGTCTGTTGCAGTCAAACCTTCTAATAACATTTCATCAGTAATTATTGTTCCTTGTAATACTGTAAATGCCCAATTAAATCCTCCTAATGATTCGAAAAATTCCTTTATAGTAATTCCATTTATAAAAAATTCAGGATATTCGAATCCTCTTTCTACATTAACTGTTCTTGTTATAGTATTTCTATTATTGGCATTATCTATTATTGTATAGAAAATATTTATAGACGCATCATCACCTATAAAATTAGTACTTTCATTATAAAGATTTCTTACATCTATTTCTATTGTTGAATATACATTATTTATTACTGTTTGTGATTCATAATAATTAAATGAAATATCATTATAAACTATATTTGTTAAATTAGAAGATATATCGTAGTTTTGATTTATTTCAATAAATGAAATATCTTTTATTAATACTTCTATTAAGCTATTTATATTACCATTAGTAATTGTAGATATAGCCTGAGATAATGATAAATCTGTATTATTAAATATAAGCGTCGGAGGAATATAATCTGGTATAGCCAAATCTAATACAACAGTATCAACATACTTATCTGGAAATAAATAACTATTATATTTAATATCTAATCTAACTTCAATATTATTTGATTGAAAACTATTTACTAATATTTTACTACCGCTCATAAAATAATTAATATCATCATATATTTTCTCTTTATTTATGAAATCATAATTTCTGGATGTAGCTGTCAAAAAGTAATTATAATTATTTAATATATAATTAATACTATTACTCAAATCTAATAAATTTACTCCGACTTGATTATATGTAAATATAAATCCTGGATCATAACTATTATAACATAAATCATCTGTACCTATATGATTATTTGTAGGTATATATAAATTAGAATATACAACTTGATGTTTTAATACTTGATCTATACTTACATAATTATTTAATAAATTTATGGTAAATTCATTTATACTCATTATATCATGTAAGTCAATAAAACTATAATCTATAATATTTACTGCTGAAAATAATGATTCATTTAAGTGTCTAACATTAAACTCATGTATTATATTATCGTAATCTTCTCTTATGATATAAAAATCTCTTAACAATCTATATAAAATATCAAAATCACTATAATCTTCTACAACAGAATATCTAGCTGCTTTTATTAAATCTTCAATTATATCACGATTATAAAAATTATATAAATTATTATATATAAAATTATCTATATTTACATTTATTGAACTTGCATCTGTTAACATTTGATCTATATTAGTAAAATTTGTTATACTATCATAAGTGTTATTAGTTAAGTCTATTAAATATGAATTATGATTAAATCTAAAAATTTCTTCTAATTTATAATACTTGTTTTTTAATTGGTTTAAATTATAAAAATTATTTGAAAATAGTTTGTTCAATGAATTATTTGCTAAAGTTAATTGATAATTAGTTGATATAACATCAATATTATTATATAAAGTAGTTAAATTTTGTATGTTTAAATTTGTTATAAATTCATAATCCGATAAATGTAAATTTTGTAATGAATTATTATAAATAATTTCATTATTAATTATTTGATATATATAATCTAACTTAAAATTTAATATTATTAGAAAATTTTGTAAATAATTTAAGATTTCTATTTTACTTTTATCATAAATTATATTTTGATTAGCTTTCACATCAAAAATATTGAAAAAATTTATATAACTAATATCTTTTATTGTGTATGATAAGTTACTCTCATTATATACATTCCAAGGCACTTCTAAATTTGAATTATCATAAATATATCTATCAAAATAATCATTTAAATCTATTAAATAACTATGACTATGAAATTGTTGGTTAGTATAAGAGTCTACATTATATTCTACACCATTTACTGACATGGGTCTTATATCAAATTGATTTAAATATATATCTGTATTTGGTAATTCATTATCAAAAAAGTATGCTATAAATGATTTATAATTTGATTGATTTTGTCGAATTATGTTATTTTTTCTATTAGAATTTTCATATATATTTATATTACTACTATCTACAAAACATCCATATACATCGTTAGATGATAATTCCAATAAATATTTCTTATTATTTGAAAAATCTGTAAATGTTTTTTTTAATGTCAAACTTGGTTCATTTACCTTAAAATTATTTGCTAATTCTTCATAATTATGGAAAATTAATTGATCTTCTTCATTTATATACATATTATGATTAATATTTTGTAAAGTAAGTCCTATATATTGATTATAATCATGACTTATCATCGAACTATCTCTCAATGATAAAAATACTTTTTCTTTTAATTCATTGTTAACATAATCAAATCCATTATTGTTTATTTCATCTCTATATATATTATATAAAATTCCACTACTATCTTCTGAATCTAATAAATATTCATTTAATTCTATTAAACTATTTGATAATAAAATACTTTGTTCCTCTGTTTTTATAATAGTTTCTAATTGTCCACATATATCACTCCATATATTTACTACAAATTCATCAAATAACAAATTACTCATATCAATTCTATAATTTACATTTGTTATATTACTGTTTGTATTTATATAATTTTTACTAGATTCATATAATGAAAATTGCTCATCATATAAAATATCTAATAAATCTTTATTAATATTAAGATTTGATAAATCTATATAAGTTTGCAAATTAAATGTTATAAAATTATCTAAAATATGACTAAATATTATTTTCTTCGAACTTAAATATTTATTTAAATAATAATCTAAAACACTATTATTATCTATTATTGATACATTATTTACATATTTTAACTCATTTATTATACTTATGAAATTATCTGTTATTAATCTACAATTATTTAATAATCTATTTTTTCTAAAAAAATGACTATAATTATTTAATTCTCCGTTTGAATAAAATAAATCTAATATATTAGTTTCATAATTTAATTCATTTGCTTCACGTAAGTTAATTATTCTTGAATATCCTTCAATATATTTTCCAGCTGTTGAAAAAATATCTATAGAGTTTGTTATTCCCGTCCAATTTATACCATTTATAGAAACTGCTATTCCATGAGTTGGACCTACTCCAGTTGCTAACCATCTAGTACCACTCCATACAATTGAATTACATTCTGTAAATATATTGCTTCCACTTGAATACCATGTTAGTCCATCATAAGAATAAATAATCGCAGAAAAAATAGAACTATTTATTGTACCTACCCCGCCTATAATTACCATATTATCATTTGCATCTATATCTCTACCTTCGCTTATTCTATCAGTTCCTAATCCATTCCAATTTATACCATCATTTGAATAAGCAATAGAATTTGATATTCCACTACCTGTTGCTATCCATCTATTTTGACTATTAAAGTATACAGAACTATTTCCTTTAATTGAAAAAAGTTGCTTAGTATTTCCACCACTCGCTACATCTATTCCAGGTGACCAATTTATACCATCGCTTGAATAACCTAATGTATTATTTGTATCTTCTCCTGAAGCAATTAGATGTAAATCATTATATTTTGAAATATGATTAACTTCAATATTAAATAACGAGTTTCCTAAACCCAACCAATTTAAACCATTATCTATTGAATAAGCTAAAGTATTTGTAGAACCTTTTCCACCAACTATCCAATAAGAATTTGAACTATCATATACTACTGCCTTTGCATAATCAGAAAAAATAGAGTTTGAACCTATTGAAGAAAACCAATCTATTCCATTATCTGAATAAAGTATTATATCATTTGAACCTTGTCCTACTACTAAAAATCTTGATAAACCATTATATGCTACTCCTAATCCAACTGTCATATTATATATATTACCTAATCCAACCCATGATGTTCCTTCATTATTTGAATAAGCAATTACATTATTACCTGATCCAACTGCAACCACTAAGTTTTCATTTAAAGTATTTATATCTAAATTTTTTAATATATTTTCAGAAGTATCTATAGTATAATCATATTGAAAAATTAATGATTGATAATTATTAACACTAACATCAAACAAATAATGATTACTTAAATCATGTTTTAAATTTACATTTGAAATATCACTATGTACATTTATTGTATCATAACTTGGAACATATGAAACTACTCCACTTGCTACTGGATCATAATTAGGTGACCTTTGATATTTTTTAAATATTATCAAATTTTTACTTTTATTTACCAAAACATTATGATTTATAATTTGCTGTGTAATACAATTATAATGTACATTACTTATACAACTTCCATTACCATTTATTCCTGATAAATCAAATTTTTGACATAAATATATTCTATTTAATAATGTTTCTTCACTATTAAAACTTTGTAAAGCTAATGAATTATCTACGCTTAAAACATTATCATTTACATATATATTTCCACTTGAAATTACTAAATTATTTCTTGTTTCTATTTTACCTCCCATATTTGGAAAATATTCCGAATAATAATATAATGGTGATGGTGTTGTAACAGATAATGTTAATTCTGTATATCCTCCAGATAATCCAGGTAAACCATATTCTGTTATTCCTTTTGTAAATTCTATTCCTCCATTATGAGAACCATCTTCTGTTAGAGAAAATTTTATTCTATTATAAAAATTTTTCTCTGTATCTTGGACGAATTTATATTTTCCCATTGCTAAATGCAAATTTGCTCTTGATAGATCTGTTATATAATGTTGCTTCTCATCTTGAAATTCTGGATATAATTCTCCTGATAATGTAAAAAACTGATATGAATTATCTATATCATTATATCCTGAAACATCTACTCTAAAAGCATCTCTTGGTAATGGTTTACTTAATAACTGATCAATTAATATTTGAAAACATTCTTCTGTATATAAAAATATATCTTCAATTATTGTTCTACTTGAATTACTATCTAAATATTCTATATTTGCTCTATTAAAATTACCATTAACACTTAAATCTATTCTTCCCCAATGATAATCGTTATTTTCATGAGATATTACATTTTCTCCGCATATATCTATTAAATTACTAATATCAAGAGTATTATTATTTATATAATCATATCCAAATACTCTTATAGCATCTGAAGGATCGGGTATATTAATTATGTATTTATCATTATATAAACCCCATTTATAATGTTCTGAACTTGGATTTCTAATTAATTCATTTAAACTATTTATAGTAAATGGTAAACATTTTAAATCCACAACATGAACTTCTCGTTCTGCTTTTGTTAATGATTCATAACTAAATAATTCAAATTTAACCGTTTGAACTCCTAAAACAGCAGAATTTATATATTGTGTAATTATAATACGTTTGTTTGTTATCTCTCCCAAATTATAATCATACACTCTACCCAAAATATCTACATAACCTGTATGTTGTTTATGATAATATTTTAAATATACATTATTATTATCGTCCGTTGTATGATTTAAATTTATAAATGGTTCTTTAGATTTTATTGTTATTGCTCTTGATATATCTGAAAAATTACCATTATGATCGAATACTCTATAATTTTGTTCATAAGTTCCTATATTAAATAATAAATAACCTGTTGAAATATCAAAAATAGGTGTTTCTATTACTGCCACATTAATCATTCCTTTCGAACTAGCATTATCTTCTAAAGTTACTTTCTTTAGTCCTCCATCTAATGCTCTAAATATCCAAGTACTTACACCAATTATTTCTGAACAATAAATATAATAATTTTTTGAAGTTGTTTCTGTCCAAGTTCTTACTGATGAACTATGATTCCCCATTCCATAATATGTACTCCATGTTCCATTTGATGGTTTATAAAATTGTCTCAATCCATTTCCTCTATGTCTAAATTCATGTATTGTACCATCTATATACTCAAATTTTATAAATGCATAACCAGCCAAATTAATATCTGCATGACCTATACTAACTTCTATCGTACTATCTAATAAATTAGGGTTAATATTTATAATTTCAGTTTCATTATTAATAGCTGTAAAACTTTTTGGTAAAATATCATAACCTGCTGTAGATAATATTTTTCTATAAGTTATAAATAATGATAAACTTATATCTATTTCTGGTGGTATTGTTTCATTACTTAATGATATACAACTTCCATCCATTATATCAGTAATATTTATACCGGGAATTGAAAATATAGGATTACCATGTGTATCATGTGTAAATAAAAATGGATTTTCTAAATTATTATTTTGTAAAAAATTTGGATTTGTTTGTAATGTATCGTATGAACCTTTTGATATTTGTGGTAATAATATATTTGAAATATCACTATAATCACCTGATAAAATATAAGATAAATCTGGTGGTGTAGTATCAACTATATTAAAATATATTGTTTCTGTTAATGATTCCAAATTTTCATCATTAAAACTTTGAAATATAATTCTATATTCACCTAATATCTTTCCAACTATATTATTTACTACTGTATTATTGTAATCTGGTATTGGTTCATTAATATAACTTGAATGCATACTAAAATCCAATAAATCAAAATGTTCTATTTTTTTTACTTCATATGTAATTGTTTTATTTATAGAATCATATTTTATATCTGAAAAATCAAATATAGATGATAAATTTTCTGTATTACTATTTATTAAATTATAAAAATTATTATTAAAATATCCATTCAAATCTAAATTATTTCCCGAAATAGAAATTTTTGGTGTCAAAATAAAATCTGTTGTATGATTTATAATAATTTTTTGGCTTTTTTCATTTAAATTATTAAATCTATCATATGCTTTATATATTATTTCATATATTATCATTGAATTACTTGTATCTACTGAATTCAATACTAATTGTGTTGAAGAAAATGTATATGTTTCTATATTTATATCTTTAAAAAATATATTTGGTATGTTAGATATATCTCTCAATGTTCCCGAATTACTTAAATCTATTTCTATTCTTGATAAATCTGTACCTATATCATTAAAAAATGCTGTTGGCATTATTAACTCTTCAAACTGATTTATTGTAATTATATCATTTGATAATGTAATTAATGGAGGTTGTGTATCTATTACTAATATATATCTATTAAAAATTGTTCTTGTCTCATTTTTATCAAAAGCATCATAGGAAATTGTATATAATCCTATTTCTGGTTTATTTACATTAAATGAATTATCATAATTAACACTAAAATCTGTATATAAATATGAAAAGTCAGAATAATTATTTACATAAAAATATTTATCATATTCACTATGAGAATTTAAACCCATAATAAAAGATGCATCATTAAAAAATGTTCCTGCTTCATGAAGTATATTTATTGAATCTAATTCGTTTGAATATGGTATTAAATTAAAACTTGGTCCTGGATTAGTAATTACTACTTCAATTTTTAATTCATCTGAACTTAAATCATAAGGCAATTGTTTAGATATTGAATAAAAACCCATATCATAATGAACTGATGAAATATCTCCACTTACAGTATAAATTAAACCTTCTGGATCATAATTATAATGTCCACTTATTGTTGTAATACCTGAAGGTGCTATAAAACTTATATCAAAAGTTAAATCTGCATCAAGAACTCGTGAATGAGTTAAACTAAAATCTTGTAAAATATTATAATTGTTATCTCCAAAATCTATATAAATTTTATTATTATAATTAAATCGTTGAATAAAATTAACACTTGGCTCAATTAAATTTACTATATCAACTATTCTATTTATACTTGTAGTATTAAATTGATTATCTGATATGTCATATATTATTACTAATGATGTATCTACTTTTGAAAATAAATTTAATAATATAATATTATCACGAATATCTGTTATATTTTTTATATTTTCTTTTTTAAAATTATTACCCGATATTGATATAATATAATTATTATTAACTACTTCATAATTATCTACTAAACTAAAATCAAATATTATTGAACTTAATTCTGTTAATAATAAATCATAATTTTTTGTATAATTTAATGCTTGATAAGATAAATCTTTATAATTACTTGAAAATTGTACATAGCTTAAATCTGTTTCAAATTGAGGATTATAAGAAAAATCTATAGATGGAAAAGATATATCTACTATATCTACTATTCTTGAATAGTTAAATGAATTATCATAAGGATCTATTATTTTATAATTAAATATCATAGGATTTACTTTATTTAATCCAATTGATACTCTATTAAAACGGTTATCATTATTCAAATAACCGGTATTAGTATTTCCATCATTTATAAGATTAACATTTCTTAAACTATTTTCATTAAAAGATATATCACCACTTCCACGTATACTTAAAGTTATTATTGTAGATAAATCTACAGGATAATTTGGCGGATAGTTATCACTTATTTCAAATGTATTTATTATATAACTTAAATCATCAAAACTAGAAAAAATACTTAAACTAAAATCTATATTAAAACTATTATCAGGATGATAATCATTTATTACATATTTTGTATCTTTTAATGTTACAAATCCTGCATCATTTGAACCATCTATATAATCTAAAGACCTTAAATCTGGAAATGCAAAAAATGGATTTAAAATATCTACAATACTTATTTGTCTCTTTATTTCAGCAAATTGAGAGACTCCAAATTTATTTACATGAAATATTGATTCATATATACCAACGGTACTTATATCTAATCCTACTATAGAATAAGATATGTCATAACCCGTTGGATTATTAGTTGTGTTATTACTATAAGGTGTTGAAAAAATTCCTGTCGGAACATAATCAACATTACTAGTTGAACTAAACATAGTTATACCTGGTTCTGTATATGGTGTATGAACTGTAACTATTTCTCTTCTATTACCTTTTAATTTTAAAAGAGGAATATCAAAAAAATTTATATTTAAACTAACATCACCAATTTTATTACCCATAATATCAAATCCTGTATATTTTATATCAGCAACTGCATCTGCATTTTTGTTTGTTGCTTCAATTGAAAAACTATAAGTGTTTGGAACTACACTATTATTTACTGTGAATACTTCTGTAATATTATTTACTGGATAAACTTGAAAATTTAAACTACCATCATATATAGAATTATGTGATAATTCTAATAATGGCATAGTAGTATTTTCTAAATAAAAATCACCTTGATTAAAAAAAGATATATCAGAATATATATTAAAACTAAACTCTCTTGGAAAATGATATTCGTATAATAGCGGATTTGGCGGTGGATTTATTACATTTTCATTTATAAAATTAAAACAAAAATCTGATGTATCATTAATTACATTTATTAAAATATTTCTTGAAAAATCTTCTGCTTTATAACTTATAAAATCTATTATATCACTAATGTCATTATAAATATAATCTTCATAACTTAAACCTTTAACTGATATTTCTAATTCATAATTACCAATATATCTAGTATCAATGTGATTTGGACTAAAAAAAAATATATCTTCAAAACTACCATCAATAATTAAATTATTATCTGAATTTACCGTATCAATTATATTTAAGTTAAATTCTTCATTGTTTATTGTTAGATATGTATTTAATCTATAATTTATATTATTTATTATATCATTATATGCTTGACTTATATCAATTAAAGCTAATTGATTATTTACATTATTTATTTTCAGTTCTCCTGCCGCTGAATCTATAAATAATGAACTTATAGTTTGCTGTGGATCTAAAATATAATTTTCAATTGAATTATTTAAATCTGTATCATTTATATGAAATAAATTGGATTGTGATGTTAATTCACTTGAGTTATAATTCGCTGCTGTTATTTTTTCATTTAAATTATTTTTAAAATTTATTGTATTTATATTTGAAATTTTTATACCTAATTCATTTACGTCTGTATTTGAATCTGTTAAATAATTAAAATCAAAATTTTTTGATAAATAATAATTTCTTGAAAAACCTGTTGAATCACTGTATATTCGCAAAGGTCTATCTGATATATTTATATTATCATAAGTTAATACCTTTTTACTATTAGAATACAAGTAATTAAATATTAAATTTTCATATATACTACCTGTTTGATAATATCCTCCGCTTACTGTTATTTCATATGGTAAATTTATTTTATTAGAACTATTATCATAAACAAATACATCTAAAATATTATTAAAATTAAAAGATGGATCTATAGTTCCATTTTTATTTGTTGATACATCTATTCTATTTATATATTGATTTGAATTAAAAAATACTTTATCAAAAAATTCTTCGGTTCCTGATATTTCTATATATGGTCCTCTTCTTATCTCTACTAATCTATTTAATTGTATTTCTAAATCTTCATAATCTTTTAATGTATAAGTAATTAAAAAAAATGATAAATCAAAATTTATTGAATGTTTATTTGATAAAATAGAACCGTCTGGTAATGTAATTTCACGTGGAATATTTGATGTTACTAAATTTGATAAATTATGGTTATATCTGTCAACTACTTGATATGGTATTGCCGGTTCAACGTAATCTTGATATAAATTTAATGAATAAATATTATTTTGATTATTGGAAAAATCATTAATTGCAAATGGTTCATCGTGTTGATTAAACAATAAAAATGATAAATCTCGGTAAGTTATATTATTTACAAAATCTGGTCGTTCACAAAATGTTGTATAAACTAAATTTGAAGGTAACTCATAATGTGTATTTTCTTGGAAATTTATTACATGTAATTTTATAATATGATTATTAGTTAGAGTATTAGAATCGTTATTTACAATTATTTTAACTGTATTATAATAAAAATTATAAATATTTACTGTTTCTCCTAAGTTAATAATTCGAGAATCTGTTTTCTGAATAATTCCTGTAGTATTTTGTTCATCTACATAAATAGCATTGCTTATATCATTATTTTTTAATGTTATTGGAAAATTAGAATCTATATTTAAAATAGTATATGAACCGTCATATACACCATAATCTAAATCATATAAAAAATCTCCTGATACATCTCTTCTTCCATGATTACCTAAATTAAATTCATAAAAAGACATATCAGCTACAACATTATGGCTTTTTTTTGCTTCTGAAACTATATTTAAACATTCTTGATTATTAGCATACAAAATATTTATAAAATCATTTTCATCTTGTGTTACATATCTACACGTGTTATCATATTTAAATATATTTATATTACTTATATCACTTATACCATTAAAAGGGTATGATTTTGCTGATATATAAGAATTATCGAAAAGATGTTCATAACTAGGATCTACTGATATACTTATATCACCATAATAATATGATATATTACTTACATCCACTAAAATATTTAATAATCCACTAACATCATTTTGTGAATAATCTGTATAAAATATTCTATTTGTTGTATTATTTGTATCTTTGGGAATTAAAATATTAAAACTATCATCTATTTTTGTTAAACTTAAATCGTCATTATAATTACCTGTTAAAGCATCACCACTTAAAGAAAAAGGATGATTTGTAGAAAAATCATCAATTGCTATGAATTTATAACTCATATTTCTCATAAAATAAAAATTATCTCCGCTATTAGTTAAAGCAGTATCTATTGTGCTTCCTGAAATATTTAATAAATTAAAACTTTCATCATAAAATCTAAAATAATCACTATTAATAAAACTTAAATCGCTTCCTTTAGAAACATAGATTTTTATAGGTTCTTCATAAGATGGACCATAAGTTATACAACTAGTTATATCTACTATTTCTGATACTCCCGAAGCGTCATAAAAACCCATTGGATTATTTTTTGGTATATTTTGTATTGAATATATTATTGTTCCACTTGTTTCAAATAAACCATATGCTTTTCCATTACTTCCTAGTATACTAGTTTCATTATTAAAAACATAGACATCACATATATCGGGATGACTATAATTAGATATATCAATTGTATTATTCAAATTAAAACATAAATTACTCATTATTAATAATATAGTTTATTAAAAATATGTAATTTATAAATAAAAATTTTAAATTTTTACTAAAATTGATATAAAAAATAGATATAAAATCATACTCGTAATATAATTATATGGGAACAAAAAATCAAGAACTTGCAAAAAAATATCAAAAAAAATCTGATAAACAGCATATATTAGATAATCCTGATACATATATTGGTTCCGTTGAAAATATTAATAATAATAGTTATATTTTTGATAATATAACTAAAAAAATTATTGAAAAATCTATTAACTATATTCCTGGATTATATAAACTTTTTGATGAAGGTATTGTAAATTGTAGAGACCATAGCATTAGAATGCAACAATTAATTATAAATAATCCTGATGAAAAAAATTATCCAGTTACAAATATTAATATTACTATTGAAGACGATGGTATTATTACATTATATAATGATGGAAATGGTATTGATGTGTCTATCCACCCAGAATATAAAGTATGGATTCCTGAATTAATTTTCGGACATCTTAGAACTTCTACTAACTATGATAAAAGTGAAAAGAAAATTGTTGGTGGAAAAAATGGATTTGGTTTTAAATTAGTTTTAATTTGGTCTACTTGGGGTAAAATTGAAACTGTAGACCATAAAACAGGTCAAAAATACGTCCAAGAATTTCATAATAATTTAGATATTATTGATAAACCTAAAATTACTAAATGTAAAAATAAACCTTATACTTGTGTTAGTTTTAAACCTGATTTTAATAAACTTAAAATTTTAGGCTTTGATGAAGATTTTAAGTCTCTTATGTTAAGGAGAATTTATGATATAGCAGCCGTTACAGATAAATCAATTAAAGTTAAATTTAATTCTCAACAACTTGAAATTAAAAGTTTCTTAAATTATATTGATTTGTATATTGGTAATAAAAGTGAAACTGAAAGAATTTATGAACAAGCTAATGAAAGATGGGAATATGCTGTATGTATTGCTCCCAATCAAGAATTTACTCAAATCAGTTTTGTTAATGGAATTTTTACTTCTAAAGGAGGTAGACATGTTGATTATATTACTAATCAAATTATTCGAAAAATTACTACATTTATTAAAAATAAAAAACATATTGATGTAAAACCTGCTTCTATTAAAGAACAGTTAATGATTTTTGTTAATTGTACTATTGAAAATCCCGCATTTGATAGTCAAACTAAAGATTATCTTAATACTGCTGTTAGTAACTTTGGGTCATTATGTGAAGTTTCTGATAAATTTATTGAAAAATTAGCAAAAATGGGTGTTATGTCTACTGCTTGTAGTATTACAGAAGTTAAAGAAAATAAAGCAGCTAAGAAAACTGATGGAACTAAAGTTAAAAATATTCGTAATATTCCTAAATTAGTTGATGCTAATTTTGCTGGAACTGCTAAATCTTCTCAATGTGTTATTATTTTATGTGAAGGAGATTCAGCTAAATCTGGAATTATTTCTGGTCTTTCCAGAGAAGATAGAAATACTATTGGAGTTTATCCTATGAAAGGTAAAATGTTTAATATTCGAGGAGAAAGTGTATCTAAAATTTCCGATAATAAAGAAATTACTGAAATTAAACAAATTTTAGGATTAGAACATGGCAAAATATATACTTCGGATGATATTAAAACTAAACTTAGATATGGAAAAATATTATTTATGACCGATCAAGATTTAGATGGTAGTCATATCAAAGGTCTTGGTATTAATATGATTGATAGTGAATGGAAATCTTTAATTGAAATACCTGAATTTATTGGTTATATGAATACACCTATTTTAAAAGCTTCAAAAGGTAAAGAAATTATTCAATTTTATAATAATGGCGAATTTGAACAATGGAAATCTAATAATGATGTTACTAAATGGTCTATTAAATATTATAAGGGTCTTGGTACAAGCACAAGTAAAGAATTTAAAGAATATTTTCAGCAAAAAAAAATAGTTAATTTCAAATCATCTGAAAAATGTGGAGATTTAATTGATATGGTTTTTAATAAAAAAAGAGCTAATGATAGAAAAGATTGGTTATCCGCTTATGATAGAAATGCTTACCTTGATACAAGTAAAACTTCTGTTAGTTATGAAGAATTTATACATAATGATTTCAGACATTTCTCTAAATATGATAATGATCGTTCTATTCCTAATTTAAGTGATGGTCTTAAAATTAGTTTAAGAAAAATTCTATATGCCGGATTTAAAAAGAAACTTCATAGTGAGATTAAAGTCGCACAATTTAGTGGTTATGTATCTGAACATTCTGGTTATCATCATGGCGAAGCAAGTTTGAATGGTGCAATTATTGGATTAGCACAAAATTTCGTTGGAACTAATAATATCAATTTATTTAAACCAAAAGGGCAATTTGGGACCAGGCTTATGGGGGGCCGAGATGCTGCTTCTGAAAGGTATATTTTCACACATTTATCAAAAATTACAAGAGCTATATTTCCTGAAATTGATGATAAAATTTTAACATATTTACAAGATGACGGTGATTTAGTTGAACCTATTTATTATGTACCTATTATTCCAATGATTCTTATAAATGGAACTAAAGGTATTGGAACTGGTTTTAGTACTGATATTATGTCTTATAATCCTATTCAAATTATTCAATATTTAGAAAATATGCTTAAAAATCAAAAAGAACTTGGAATTATTGAACCATATTACAATAATTTTAAAGGTACTATTACTTCTTGTGATACTTCTTATAAAAAATATTTAATTAAAGGATGTTATGAAATTTTAGGTTCTGACAAAATTCGTATTACTGAATTACCTATTGGGACTTGGACACAAGATTATAAAGAATTTATTGAAAATCTTATTAATTCTAAGGATAAAAATTATATTAAAGATTATTCTGATATGTCTACTGAATCTATTGTTGAATTTGAAATTCAATTTTATCCCAAAATTATTAGTAAACTTTTAATGGAAAAACATGATTATGGGCTTGAAGGTATTGAAAAATATTTAAAATTATATACTACTCAGACTACTACTAATATGCATCTATTTAATGAAAAAGAACAATTAAAAAAATATGAAACCATTTATCAAATTATTGAAGAATATTATAGTATTCGTCTTGAATATTATAATAAAAGAAAACTATATCTTATTGATATACTATCTAAAGAATTAGTTACTTTATCAAATAAGGCTAAATATATTAAAGGTAATTTAGATGATAAAATTGATCTTAGGAAAAAAACTAAAGAACAAATTAATACTTTGCTTGAAAATATGAAATTTGATAAAGATTTAGAAAATAATAATTATAATTATCTTATTAAAATGCCTATGGATAGTGTTTGTCAAGAAAATGTAGATAAGTTAATTAAAGAACATGGTACTAAAGAATTAGAATTAGAAAAAATTAAAAATTCTAAAATACAAGATTTATGGCTTAATGAATTAGATAATTTAAAAAAACTTTATAATGAATTTATATTTGAAGATAAAGAAGTTGAAACTAAAAAATCTAAAAAAAAATCTTAAAACCAAGGTTTTAATTCTAAAGTTTTATCTGTTTTATTTGAATGTACTGGTGCATTCATAGGCATATGCATATTACTTGAATCATGTTTATATTTTAAATATGCAACTGCCTCTCCATATACTTCTTTTACACAATAATTTATTACATAACTATTTAATTCTTGTATTTGTTGTGGAATATTATTATCTAAATTTTTTGAATGTTGAAAAAACATACTTCTCATTACTGATACTACTTGATCTTGTGGTTGATTATCTACTAATATTGTTCCCCCTGATTTATCATAAACTCCTTTTCTTAAACCATTTTGAATTATTTGAATATTATTTTGAGAAAAATATGCATCTGATAGACGTGTCTTCTCAAATGTTCCTGTTAAAACATTACTATAATCTGTTTTTGTATTCAAAGGTATTCTATCCATCATAGAAAATTTAGTAGAAATATTTGGACCCATAATATTTACTCTCCCGTTCGCACTATTATTCATTTATAATTTTATAATATTAAAATATTTTATTATTATATTTTTATTATATATATTAAATTATGAATCAATTTCAAAAGACTATATTAATTATATCTACAATTATTTTAATTATTTCTCTTTGTATTCTAGGTTTCTTTTTAGCTAAAACATTATTTGAAGATGTTTATCCCCCAGTTATATCTGATTGTCCAGATTATTGGGATATTAGTTATAATACTAATAGTGAATTAGAATGTAAAAATAGATCTACTATTAATTCGGGAAGAGGTGATGTAGCTGGAGGTGAATGTGTTGGATATCCGCTAGCTAATTTTTTAATTAGTGGTAATCAAAATAAAGACATATTATGTGAAAAATATAAATGGGCTAGAAAATGTGATATTACTTGGGATGGAGTTACTAATAATAATAAAGCTTGTATTTAATTTTATTTTATATAATTTTTTTTATTTCTTATTAAAACTATAATATTATACTCTTTATAATATTATAATGATTATTACTGAAAATATTATAGAAATTTTAACTAAATATTTACTTACTATTAATAATTTTAATAAGTTTTTTTTTACTAATATTACTATTTATAAAAATGAAAAATTATTAGAAAATTTATATATCAAAGGTATTATACTTATTAATAATATTTTTAATATATCTTTGCTTTATTTAGATTCTTTAGTCGATATTTATAATTTATGTGAAAAAGGATATATATATTTTATTGAATTCATTAATCAAATTAATATTACTAATTCATGTGAAACCAATTCTTTTGAATTAACATTAAAAGACGCTACTATATTTAGTTATAAAAAAACTATTTTTAATATTGAAAAAACTATCTCTACTGATATTTCTGACTTTAATAATTTTAAACATTCTATTATTAATGAAATTATAATTATTATTAATAATTTATCATTTTTTTTAAGCAAAAATATTTATAAACTTTTTTATTCTGATTCTAATATTATTGAAATTATTAACAATAATGCTATATTCTTATCTAAAAATATTAAAAAAATATTTAATTCTCTTGATATTACTACTAAAATATCCACTATTGATTATAAAATAATTCATAAATTAAAAAATATTAATTATATATTAATTTACATTAATAATACTTATAATAACAATCATTATAAATATAATGATGAAGTTATTAAAAATATTTTACAATTTATAGAAAAATTTATTACTAAAAAACTTTTTCTAAAAAAATTTGATAATGTTTTCATTACAAATAATATTTTTATTGATTCTTTTTATAATAATAATTATAATTATAATGATTATGTTAATAATTTATTAACTTCATTTAATAAACTTCATTTCATATAAATTATTTTTTTTCTTACTTTTGTTTTTACTATTTTTTCATTCAACGTAGTTATAACGCTTGTCATTATTTTTTGATATTCATTTATTAAAATATTTTTTACATATTCATATACTATTCTTAATACCTCTTCACTGCATTTTCCTACTATTAAAATACTTCCTGTTCTAAATATCATATATGAAATTTTTTGCATATTTTTATCTTTTTTATTATTTTTTAAATTTTTTTCTAAATTTGCTGTTTTACTTATTCCTACCTTATTTAAATTATCATAATAATAAACACATTGAATTCCTGGATAAGAACATGGATCATATGAAGCATTTATATGATATTTATATCTTAGTAAATTAAATAATACTTCTCTATCTATATAAAATCCACAATTGAAATTTGAATTTATTAATACATTTTCTGTCTTATTTTCTTGTATACTTAATTTCTCTTCTATTAGATCACTAAAAATTTTTAATACTTTATTTAAAACTATTTTTAATATTTCATCATTTTGTATTCCTGGAATTTCTAATTTTCCTGTATTAAACATTTTTACATGTATTTCTTTAAATACTCCATTATAATTTATTCTTAATGTTATTACATAACAATTATAAAATGCACTTTTCTCTTTTGTCCTTGCGTATAATAAATCTTTCTTACATAATCCTACACTTATTTTTCTTACATGTTTAAATTTTATTAATCTTCCATTTGGATTATCTATATCATTTAATATTTTTGATATACAATTAAATTCTTCTTTTTTTACTTTATCTTCTAATATATCTACCTCTTCTTTACTATCACAAGAAATCTTTATTTGTTTTTTAATTATACCTTCCATTTGTTTATCATAATCTATTATTGGAATTTCCCAGAATATTGAATATATATCTAATAATTCTTTACTTAGATATATTATTTTTGTTTTTGTTGATATATAAATATCTGTACATTTAGGAACTTTTGAATTATCTATATTTACTTTATTACAACATAAAGTATCTGTTTCTTCTATTTCTTCTATTTCATTTATATCATTTATATCATTTATATCATTTATATCATTTATATC
>TARA_B100001175_G_scaffold12816_1_pt1 | contig 21113 bp, 21 predicted proteins | sample TARA_B100001175 | Tara Oceans TARA_B100001175
AGCGATTACTCTTCCTACATGACAGGCGAAGTCATTTCAGTTTCAAGCCAGCAACCCTAATTCCTAATTTTTACTTAACCCTCCACTCAGCGTCCATATCTAAATCAGGCTCCGCCGAGACAACACCAATACGAGCAAGGTCCAATAGATGTGCATACACAGAACTACCGGCTGCCTTGTGAAGACTTTCATCAACATCAGAATACATATCGTTGACTAATTCTTTAATTGTCTTAGGTTTCTTATTGATTGCAGCAATTATTTGCGTCGTGCGCTTCTCCCGATGTTCGATTAGAGAATTAACAAAAGGAAGAGGGTCCTCAATCGCAGGACCGTGAGTAGGTCGATAAATCATTTCAGAACGTTCAAGAAGGCGGCGTAAATTAGAAAGATAATGAGAGAGGTTCCCGTCTGGAGCCGGAATCACAGTCGTCGACCATCCCATAACATGATCGCCAGTAAACAAAGTAGATTCCTCTTCCAAAGAAAAACATAAATGGTTGGAGATGTGTCCCGGAGTATGGAGAGCTTCAAAAGTGAAACCTTCACCAACAATCACATCTCCATTTCCTATTTCAACATCAGGAACAAATTCAGTATCACCTCTACCCTCAAGATCGTCTTGTTGTGTCTGGTCGACGTCATCAGCTTTTTTAGTAGCTGCCAGAGGATGTTTCCCGAATCCGTATGTCGGAGCTGAAGTGACCTCAGAGAGGCTGGTAGCTGCAGGAGAATGATCAGGGTGCGTGTGTGTCACTAAGATATGGCTCACATTTTTGTTTCCTATAGCATCCAAAAGAGCGGCCAGATGTGCGTCATCACGAGGGCCTGGATCTATTACAGTTAGTTCGCTTCCATTAGGATCCCCAATGATGTAAGTACCGGTCCCGTGATAAGTAAATTTAGAAGGATTTTTTGCAACGATCCGCCTCACCATAGGTGAAACAGATTGCACTACCCCATAGGTTGGCGATTCTTCAGTGAGAAAGGTAGGTGCCATTTTTTTCAAAAATATTATGAGTTTTCTTCTGCACTAGTATCGGAGATTTCTTTCAAATAGAAAGGACTCTCTCCACCTCCATGAACCTCGACAGTGGTTCCGGTCATCCAACGAGCCAAAGGTGAGGCAAGCACCATGCACATATCAGCGATTTCTTCTGGTCTTCCCAGACGCTTCATAGCTAGATGGTTAGCGAGATTTAAACGTTTTTCTTCATCGCCGTAAAACTCAGAGGATTCATCAGTTTCTATTAGTCCAACCGCCAAAGTCAGAACACGTATTTTTGGACTCCACTCATGAGCTAAAGTTTTACTCAAATTGTCCAAACCAGCCTTAGCAGCCCCGTAAGCCATTCCTGCGGGATTGGGTCTACTGCCACTGACTGAAGAGATATTGATGATGACGCCATTGTCTTCTTGAGAAGTCATTACAGGAAATACAGATTGAGAACAGTGCATAGAAGCTAAAAGGTTTAATGAAACAACTTTTTCATTAAAGCGCGGTGAAGCATCTGAAGATTTAACTGAAGGCGCCCCTCCAGCATTGTTTACAAGCACATCGATGCGACCAAACTTTTGAAAAACTTCAGAAACAAGAGATTCAACCTGATCAGGATTTCTTACATCAGTTTCAAAAAAAACGGCTTCATTGTTACTTGATTCAGAAAAAACCGGTTTCTCAGGCGCATTGCGCGCACACACAATAACGTTTGCTCCGGCATCTAGAAAAGATTCTGAAATAACGCGTCCAAGACCTCGGGTCCCACCGGTAACAATCACCGTTTTACCCGAGAAATCAAGAATTTCAGTTTTGTCCATAGAAATATTCACACTAGAAGATTATCTCAGGTCGTTGCATAGCGTGGGTTGCCCTAGCGTTGAAGTTGTGATTGACAAAAAAATGACAGAAACAGAAGTCATCGAAGAATTATCAGATGGGATGACTATAGGTATAGGTGGTTGGGGTTCACGTCGAAAACCCATGTCTCTGGTACGAGCAATAGCATGCAGCAATTTGAAGGATCTTACAATCGTCAGCTATGGAGGGCCAGAAGTAGGGCTGCTTTGTGCTACAGGGAAGATTCGTAAAGCTATTTATGGGTTCGTTTCACTTGATTCAATAGCTCTAGAACCGCATTTTAGAAACGCTAAACAAGAAGGAATTATCGAAACTGGTGAACTAGACGAAGGCGCTTTTTATTTAGGGTTGCTAGCTGCAGCGCATCGTATGCCTTTTTATCCAACAAGAGCTGGTTTAGGCAGTGACATGCTCATGATGAACCCTGAAATAAAGACAATCGAATCTCCTTACGAATCAAGCAATGGTGAAAAAGGTGAAGAACTGGTAGCGATACCCGCCTTAAATCTCGACGTCTCTCTTATTCATATGAACAGGGCTGATTCTCAAGGAAACGGACAATTTTTAGGTCCGGATTTGTATTTTGACGACCTTTTTGCAAAAGCAGCCAAACGCACGTTCATGAGCTGCGAAAAGATAATCCCTACCGAAGACTTCCTGAAAGAAGGAAGTGTCCACACTCTTAAAATTCCGAGACTATTCGTCGACGGTGTAATCGAAGCTCCAAGAGGAGCTCACTTCACTGAATGTCCTCCCGATTACGGAAGAGATGAGATTTTCCAAAGTGAATATGCAGCCAGCGCTAAAGATCTCCAAAGTTGGGAAAGCTTCAAACAAAAATACTTAGAAGTAACTAGTCATCAGGAATACTTAAAAGCAGTTGACTCAAGAACCCAAATAGAAGAGAGCCAAAATGGCTGATGATGCAACAATCGATGAGATCTGTGTCACTGCGATTGCTGACGGCTTCCGGGGAGATGGAGAGATTTTGTGCAACCCCATAGGGAATGTTCCTGTGATAGCTGGGCGCTTGGCTAAAGCCACATTCGAATCTGACATGGTAATGACGGACACAGTTTCTGTCTTAGCTGCTAACACCATTCCTGTGGGAGATCCAGATGCGGAACGATTGGTGGAAGCATGGATGCCTTACCGAGACCTTTTCGACATTGTTTGGTCAGGGCGCCGTCATATAGTCATGGGTGCAAGCCAGATAGATCCATACGGAAATCAGAATTTTGCTGCAATCGGGGACTGGAAAAAACCTAAAGCTCAACTCTTAGGGCTTCGAGGTGCTCCCGGCAATCTGGTAAACAACACGACCAGTTATTGGATACCAAACCATTCAACTCGTAGTTTTGTCGAAAAAGTAGATGTTGTTTCAGGTCCCGGATACGACAGAGTTTCTGAACTCTCAGGTTGGATACAAAGCAATCACGAAATTCGTCAAATCGTTTCAAATTTAGGGGTCCTAAATTTTTCTAATCAAGAAAAACGCATGCAGTTAGTTTCTTGCCACCCGAATGTAACAGTTGAAGAAATAATTGGCGCAACCGGATTTGAACTTCTAGTACCAGACGAAGTTGAAGAGACCCGCATACCCACAAAAGAAGAACTTGAGCTTATTAGGGAAGTAATTGATCCGCATGGTTTACGTAAAGCAGAATTTGCCAAAAAATGAGCGACACTAGATTAAAAACGAATTTTTGTGAGCTAACCGGTGTCAAATACCCGATAGTTCAAACTGGTATGGGTTGGGTCGCAGGTCCGAATCTAGTTGCAGCTACCTGTCGGGCAGGTGCTCTCGGGATACTCGCAGCAGCAACACTTACTTTTGAAGAAATGGTCAAAGCAATTGAAGAAATCAAAAATAATACAGATAATCCCTTCGGCGTTAACCTCAGAACAGATGCTTTAGACATCGACTCTAGAATCGAACATTTAATCGACTCTCAGGTTCCAGTAGCTTCATTCGCTCAAGCACCTACACAACGAATAGTTGAGCGTCTAAAAGAAGCAGGTGTGATAGTCATACCTACTGTCGGAGCAGCACGACACGCAGAGAAGGTAGCTGAGTTAGGTGTTGATGCAGTCATCGCACAAGGTTCTGAGGGAGGTGGTCATACAGGAGTTATTCCGACCTCACTTTTAATACCTCAAGTGATTGACTCAGTAGAAATTCCTGTAATTGCGGCTGGTGGCTTCACGGATGGAAGAGGACTAGCTGCTGCTTTGGCATGGGGGGCTTCTGGAGTAGCAATGGGGACTAGATTTCTTCTAACAAGTGAAAGCGACGTTCCGGAGAATGTAAAAAATGTTTACCTGGCTACTTCATCAACCCAGACAGTCGTCACCAAAGCAATTGACGGTGCACCGCAAAGAGTTATTTCCAACAAAATGGTGGAACGACTTGAAAAGGCTCGCTTGCTTGCTTTTCCCATAGCACTACTTAATGCTTTACGTTTCAGGCGACTATCCGGCACAACCTTTAAGAGCCTGATTACCGAAGGCTTAAGGATGAAAAAAACTCAGAAATTAACATGGAGCCAGTTAGCCCTAGCAGCTAACGCTCCGATGCTGACAAAGGCGACAATGGTTGATGGCCATTTAGAAGTTGGAATTTTACCTACTGGTCAAGGAGTTGGGTCAATAAATGAATTACCTGCCAGTGAAGAGCTAGTAAAAAGAATTATTGAAGAGGCGACAAACTCACTTGACCGATTCGGAAAAAGTTAAAAATGGATTTAGACCCAACAAGAGAACAAAAAGACTTTCGTACCGAAGTAAGAAACTGGCTTAAAGAAAATATTCCCAAAGAACCGTTACCTTCTATGGACACTCAAGAAGGGTTTGAACTTCATAGAGCGTGGGAAAAAAAACTTTTCAAAAACGGATGGTCTGTTATTACATGGCCAGAAAAGTACGGAGGAAGAGATTTAGGTATACCTGAATGGCTGATTTTTGAAGAAGAGTATTACCACTCAGGTGCGCCGGGACGTGTCAATACAAATGGTATTAATTTACTAGCGCCCGCTTTGTTTGATTTCGGCACTGATGAACAAAAAAATCGGTTTTTACAAGCGATGGCAGCCGGAGAAGAAATCTGGGCACAAGGATGGTCAGAACCAGATGCCGGAAGCGACTTAGCCGCAATAAAAACAAAAGCCCAAAAAGATGACGAATGGTTTGTGATTAACGGTCAGAAAACTTGGTGCTCTCGTGGTGCCTGGGCGGATTGGATATTTTGCATCGTTAGAACTGACCCAGACTCTGAAAGACATCAGGGTTTGTCATACCTGCTTGTACCAGCTGACTCAGAAGGTTTAGAGCGCAGACCAGTCAAACGCCTTGATGGTGAACCTGCATTTGCTGAAATATTTTTTGATGACTGCCGTGTCCATTCCTCTAATCTTCTCGGTGGAGAAGGAGACGGTTGGTCTGTTGCTATGTCAACAGCGTCCAATGAACGCGGCTTAAACCTAAGAGCACCAGGTCGCTTCACTGCAGCGGCGGAAAGACTTATCAGCCTTCACGCTGCAACAGAGCCAAAACCAGATCCCAGTCTCACGGAAGAAGTCGTCAACTCATGGATGAGAGCTCACGCTTATCGATGGCAAGCTCAGAGAACTGCAACACGAATCCTAGAAGGGGAGCCACTAAATTCTGAACCTTCAATAATGAAGGTTTTCTGGTCAGAATTAGATGTTGAACTTCATGCCACTGCTCTACGAATTTTAAGAGATCGGTCCGACCTAATAACAGATTCTCCTGATTCGAACGATGACACCGAATGGCTAAAAGGTTACCTATTTGCTCTGGCCGGACCTATATACGCAGGAACAAACGAGATTCAGCGAAACATAATTGCTGAACGTGTTCTAGGTTTGCCGAGAAAGTAGGAAGGTAGATGCGTTTCGCACCAACTGAACAACAGGAGCTGTTTGCTTCTAATGTTGCTTCCATTTTAGAAAAAGAGTGCTCTGTAGAAGCACTACAATTAGCTGGTGAAAGACCATCAGGACTTATTGATGGTCTGTGGGAGACACTTTCTGAAACAGGGCTTATGGGAATTGCGATACCTGAAGAATTCGGAGGTTTAGGTATGGGCAGTTCCGACCTGGTTTTCATTTTAGAAGAACTCGGGCGTTCAGCCTGTCCAGAACCCGTAGCAGAACATGCAGCGGTCGCAGCACCTTTAATAACGCGATGGGCGCAAAACGAAATGGCTCAAGAAATATTGGAAGAATCAGCAGCTGGTTCGAGAAAATTGACAGTTGGTTCTTCAATAGACACACGAGTCGTTTCAGTTGAAAAATCTGACCTTATTTTGCTTAGTAAAGAAAATGAGCTTCACGCAGTTCCGACAAAAGAAATTCTGCATACCCCCACAACTTCAATTGACCCGCGTTATAAAACCAGCATGGTCGAATGGTCACCAACTCCTAAAACACTAATTTCTGAAGAACCTGAAGCGATTGAAGACTTGACCAACCGTGGTGCACTATCTGCCGCAGCACAAGCAGTAGGAGTAGCACAAAAACTTCTAGAGATGACAGTCAGCTATGTTTCAGAAAGAAAACAGTTTGGGAAACCAGTTGGAACGAATCAAGCAGTCAAGCACCACTGCTCAGATATGGCAATAGCAATCGAGTTTGCGAGACCACTAGTTCAGGTAGCCAGCTGGGCAATAGATCATGAAAGAAGCCCTACAGAAAATTTCACAGTTTCGGGAGAGGTGTCAGCTGCAAAAGCTTTAGCCAGTGAGGCTGTAGAACTTGCATGTAGATCAGCTCTTCAATGCCATGGAGCGATCGGTTACACAGTCGAACATGATCTACAGATATGGCTCAAGCGCGGATGGATTCTTGCATCCACATGGGGTGACGCATTATTTCACCGCCGACGCTTAGTTAAAATCCTTGGGTTGATTTAACGGAAACCTAAAATTTATAAACTATTTGAAAGATAGACCAATAAAAATGTCAGAAGATGAAAGAGACGCTGGAATACGGTTAGCAGATCGAGTAAGAGACCTATTGCTGAAAATACATAAATCAGCACCTACAAGTGAGATGATAGAAAAAGCAATTACACATGTGGATGCAGCGAATGAATCTCTAGAAGAATCCTTTCGACTTAGATGGTACGAAGTTGATGAAAAAGAAATAGATGACTCAACGAAAGAGCGGTTATCTGTTGAGGCAAGAGACAACAGTCTGTTTAGAGGTGAAAGAAACCCCTTGGCCCCACCTATAAGAGTAAGAATCGAAAAAGATGAGACTGGTCAAGAAGTGATCGTAGGGGAGTTAGAAGTCAACAGGTGTAGAGAAGGCCCTGAAGGTCGTGTCCACGGGGGGTTCATTGCCGGACTTTTTGATGACGTACTAAGTGGCGCAGTCCGATTAGCAGGAGGAGGACCCGCCGTAACTGGAAAATTAGATATTCGCTACAGAAAGGCTACTCCCCTAGATCAAGAGCTTCGTTTTGAAGCTCGTCTGGAAAACTCAACGGGAAGACGAATCAAAGCGAAAGCCAAATGTCTTGCAAATGGGGTAGTTACAGCCGAAGCTGAAGCACTTTTTATCAGAATAAGGACAGACTGAAAGCCGTGGAAAATCAATCAGAAAAGCCAGTTATATGTTTTCTTTGCACCGGAAACGCCGCCCGATCCGTGATGGCTCGAATAATGTTTGAGACAAGAGCTCCAAATTATGTCGCAGTTGGAGCCGGAACACTTGTTCTTGAAGGACACCCAATGAGCCAAAGAACAAGAAAAGCACTAGAAGGGTTTGAAATCTCTGACCCTGCTCACAGAAGTTCACAATTTGGCGAAAAACATGTCGAAGTGGATCTAGTCGTAGCTATGGAACCAAGCCATATCCAATGGATTAGAAAAAATTTTCCAGAAGTTGCGCCTCGAGCAGCGACTCTCCCACGTCTTGTTCAAAAGCTGCCTGAATACGGATCTTTACATGAAAGAATAAAAAAATTAAATCTTGCTGAAGTTGAAATCGAGTCCTGGGAGGAAGTAGTCGACCCAGCCTCAGGGGATCAAGAGGTATTTGATTTGTGTGCCGCTGAAATAGACCGGCTGATTAACCAATTGATCGATCGACTCCCATAATGAAAAAGTTTAATAACTATCAAAGAAACGGTTTCACACTGGCAGCAGCTTGTGGCCTAATCGGCATAACCTACGGTGTTTTCGCCGACACGGCAGGACTTTCTCTTTTGCAAGCATCAGCACTTTCCATTTTCACATTTACTGGCGCTTCGCAGTTTGCCGCAGTGTCAGTAATTGATGGCGGAGGAAATCCGGCCGCAGCAGTTGGTAGTGCTCTTTTGCTTTCAGCTAGAAACGCACTATACGGACCCGTGATAACAAAATCTTTAAAAGACGGAAAATTAAATAAAGCAGCCGCCGCCCATTTCGTTATTGATGAAACTATAGCGATAGCTAGTGCACAAGAAAGTAGTAAAGACTCCCGAGATTCTTTTTGGTTTACAGGAGTAAGTCTCTTCGTATTTTGGAACATAGGAACAATTTTAGGAGTGTTGCTAGGAGGGATTCTTGAAGATCCAGGTTCTTGGGGTCTTGATGCCGCCTTTCCAGCAGCGTTTGTAGCCTTACTGGTCCCACACATTTTGACGCGAGAAGGCAAAATTACAGCGATAGTAGCCGGAATAATAACTCTAGTGAGTATTCCACTTACACCAGTAGGTATGCCGATACTTCTAGCATCTGCGGCAATAGCACCCGGATTGCTAGCCCACCGAAAGAAAAAGAGAGCTACGTGACTTGGGGAGCAGTTATCGCATTATCCGCAGGTAGTTATGCTTTCAAACTTTTAGGAGTAATAGCTGGTCAGAGATTCTCTAAACGTTTAGCATCCGGAACTGCGCTTTTACCAGCAGCTCTTTTTTCAGCTTTGATCATAATTATGTCCATTTCACAAGATGGTTCATTAGTGGTAGATGCTCGACTGATAGGAGTAGGAATAGGGGGCCTAGCAGTCTGGAAAAAAATGCCCTTCACATTAGTTGTATTGATAGCAATGCTTTCTACAGCTGTTATACGCTTAGTCGTGTAATAGAAAAACAAAAAAGAGAACGAAAATTTACTATTGTGACTAGTTTGATTGAATCTAAATATGCAAACGAAGCAATTCCTGATGAATTGATTCCAGAAAACGTATCACCTTCTGTTTATAGGGTTCTATCAAACCCAAGACCCCAATGGAGAGGCCGCTTACATAGAATTGCAGGACCGTTAACTATTATCGCAGGAGTATTCCTAGCTCTATCAGCACCAGCAGGTCGCGAAAGAATAGGGGTCGCAATTTTTACTGCAGGGGCATTCGCAATGTTTGCGACGAGTGGAATAGTTCACCTTCGACGTTGGAAAATCTCTCTTCTCGAAATTTTATTCAGATTAGATCATGCCGCCATATTTTTGATGATTGCCTGTGGAGCCTCATCACTTGCACTAATAGCGATGGATGGAACTCCTGCAAAAATAATGCTTTGGAGTGTTTGGATAGGAGCGGGAATCGGAATTCTTCTCAGAGTTTTACCTTTTCACCCGCCTAAGGGATTGATGAACACATTATTCATTACGCTCGGATGCCTTCCACTGGTTGTCGCCCCCAGTCTTTTTAGAGCAATAGACCTTTTCCCAGCTTCGTTTATAGTGATAGAAGGAATCTTTTATATAGGAGGGGCGCTTATGCTAGGCGCCCAATGGCCTAAACTTAAGCCCAAAGTTTTTGGGTATCACGAAGTTTGGCACTCTTTAGTAGTTCTAGCCGTCACAGCGCACTTTGGAGCTGTGATATTGATACTGCATTATTAACGCCGTGTGGACTTCAAGATCGATTACCGCGAGGATATTAATTCAATGTTTGGAGGTTTGAAATGAAGGGGATTGTTTTTGACGGGGAAGAGCTCCGACTAGTTGAAGATTTAGAAGTCCGCCCACCAGGGCCAGGAGAAGTCAATGTGAAAATTGTTAACGCAGGAGTTTGTCACAGTGACGTAAGCGTTATAGATGGAACAATACCATTTCCTACTCCATTAGTTCTCGGGCATGAGGGGGCTGGAGTTATCACGGAAGTGGGGTCTGCCGTCACCTCAGTTAATCCCGGCGATCACGTCGTTTTGTCTACATTAGGCCAGTGTGGAGCGTGCCCTTCTTGCGATGCAGGACAACCGACTATGTGTAAGTCCACTTTTGGAGCTAGAGATACACCGTTTTCTTTAAATGGTGAACCTTATTATAACTTCGCGAATATCTCTGCTTTTTCAGAAAATGTTGTTGTTCGAGAAAACCAAGCAATCCGCATACCAGAAGACATACCGCTAGCTGCAGCATCTCTGATCGGGTGCGGAGTCCTCACAGGCTCAGGTGCAGTATTCAATAGGGCAAAGGTCAAACCAGGTGAAAGCGTTGCAGTCGTAGGAGTGGGAGGAATTGGTTTAAATGCCATTCAGGCGGCAGCAATCTCTGGAGCTAATCCAATAATTGCGATTGATACAAATTCTGAAAAAGGCGACTTAGCTATGGATTTTGGAGCTACAGATTTTATAAATGCAACAGATATTGATACAAATCAAGAACTCCGCAAAATACGCCCTCAAGGAGTTGATTATGTTTTCGAGTGCGTAGGTTCCAAGGCTCTGATTGAAGCATCACTAGGTTATTTAGATTGGGGAGGAACACTAGTGATCCTCGGTGTGCCCCCACTAGGCAGCACTGTGGAGTTCATGACAGTAGCCACTTACCTAGATGTGACGATTATGGGATGCAGATATGGAACTTCGCGACCGCAAACTGACGTGAATCGCATATGTGAACTTTATAAAGCTGGCAAATTCAAACTCGATGAATTAGTAAGTCGTGTCTACCCCATGGAAGAAATACACACACTTTTAGAAGACATGCATGAAGGACGTCTAGCTAGAGGCGTTTTGGATGTTTGTTCAATTTGACCAAAATCTCTCTAGTAATAGTTATTGCTATATTGGCTCTTAGTTGCGCCAAAGCAGAACCTACCAAACCTGGGCAGGCACGAAACTGTGAGGAACTAGTACAGATTGGAAGAGACGTAGCTGAATTAGTGCTAGATCAAATAGAAGAAAAAGAACTAAATGACATTCAAGAACAGGAATTAAATAAAGTCATAAAGAAAATTGATGATTTAGCACAAACGGAAAAATTTCTTACAAGATCTTCGGAACTAAACTGCAGTGAAGAGGAACTTAATAAAGTAGCGTGTCTTTCTTATCAAGGCTTGTCACAGAAAGCTCGCGGTGATGTTACAAGAGAATATCTGAGGCCTTATTTTGAGGCTTGTGGTTAGAAAATATAAGAAAGCCTTCGCTCTTACATCTCATAGGCTCTAGATTCGTGTTTACCGATATAAGAAAATGGAACAATGACAAAAAATCGAATATCACACAGAATTGCCTCGATATCTGAATCTGCGACTATGGCAGTAACCAATAAAGCAAGAGCTTTGAGGGAAGCAGGCGAACCAGTAATTGGTTTCGGAGCAGGCGAACCCGATTTTCCAACACCTGATCACATTGTTGAAGCAGCAATTGCCGCCTGCCGCGAACCATCAAATCACCGTTATGGACCAGCATCTGGTCTCCCAGAACTAAGAGAAGCACTAGTAGATAAAACTGAACGAGATTCAAAATGGAGACCTGAAACTTCACAAATCCTGATTACAAACGGCGGGAAACATGCTGTTTATAATTCATGTGCTGCATTGATCGATCCTGGAGATGAGGTGCTACTCCCAGCACCATATTGGACCACTTATCCTGAGGCCATCGCACTTGCAGGAGGAATAACGGTCGAAGTTCCAACTGATATTGAATCAGAATTCAAAGTCACAGTAGAACAATTAGAATCTGCAACTACAGCATCGACAAAAGCTCTCTTTTTTGTCTCACCTTCTAACCCGACAGGCGCCGTATATTCAGCTGACGAAATAATAGCGATCGGAAAATGGGCAATTGAAAGAGGGATCTGGATTATCGCAGATGAAATATATGAGCACTTAACTTACGAAGGTCATGAACATCACTCCATTAGAGCATTACTACCGGAAATAGATGACCAGTGCTTAATAGTGAATGGAGTAGCTAAGACTTACGCGATGACAGGTTGGAGGGTCGGTTGGATGATAGGTCCGACGGACGTCATCTCTGCTGCGGGAAATCTTCAATCTCACGCCACTTCAAACGTGGCAAACGTATCGCAAAGAGCAGCATTAGCGGCAGTCAGTGGAGATCTCAAAGATGTGATCCGTATGAGGGAATCTTTTGACCGTCGGAGACAGACCATGACTGAAATGCTTACCAATATCGACGGTGTCAGACTTTTAGAAACTCAAGGAGCTTTTTACGCTTTTCCTGACTTCTCAGCTTTTTATGGTCGTGACATAGCTGGCAAAACAGCACAGAATACGCTTGAACTGGCTGCAATAATTTTAGAAGAAGCAAAAGTAGCCATAGTCCCCGGAGAGGCTTTTGGTTCCCCAGGGTATGCGCGACTATCTTTTGCGCTGGGCGATGAAGATTTGGAAGAAGGTCTCACCCGAATCACTCAGTTACTGAATAATTGAATTTATGACCGTCACCAAAACTTGTGGGACATGGGAATCACCCATCACATCAGAAATGTTAGTTGGTGGGGCGGTACGACTTGGCGAAATAGTCACAGATGGAGACGATGTCTGGTGGGCTGAATCGCGACCAGATGAAGGTGGACGCACAGTCCTCGTGCGTAATGGAATAGATCAGACAGATGAAAACATAAACGTCAGAACGCTAGTCCACGAATATGGAGGCAGTGCATGGACGGTTAGAAACGAAACCCTTGTTTATAGCCAATATTCGGATCAGCGTTTATACCGTCGAGATAAATCAAACCATTCAATTCCATTAACTCCTGAACCAGAAATCCAGCAAGGTTGCAGATATGCCGATGGTCGAATAACCAACAACGAAGAATGGTACGTATGTGTAAGAGAGCTTCACAATAAAAGCAATGAAGAACCTTCAAATGAGATTGTTGCAGTTCCATTAGACGGATCTGGACAAATAAAAGTTTTAGTTTCAGGGCCTGATTTTGTTTCTTTTCCGAGACTATCGAAAAAAGGTGATCAGATCGCTTGGGTGCAATGGAACCATCCGAACATGCCATGGGACGACACTCAATTGTGCGTTGCATCATTAAAGGAAATGACCCTCATCAATCAAAAGGTAGTGAAATCGAAAGCAGAGTCTTTCTTCCAACCTGAATGGGACGATCAGGGAAACTTGTATGTAGTAAGTGATCGAAACAATTGGTGGAATCTTTTCCGAGTTGATCAAAGCACAAACGATATGGATTTAATACCACTGACCAATATCGAAGCAGAAATAGGTCTACCACAATGGGTATTTGGACAGTCTAGATATGTATTTGTTGGAGATGAGATCTGGCTCGCTTACAGGGAAGCAGGAATCGATAATCTCGCAACACTTTTACCGGACGGACGATTAGAGAAAATAGAGATTGACGCAACAGAGATTGAGTCTGTCACAAACTATCAAGATGGAATAGTCGCAACTGTCAGCTCATGGAAAGCCGAATCATTAGTTACGTTCGTTAACAGGAAAGAGATTCGGCCGTTAAGTAAAACTCGCGACCTTGGTATAGACGAAAATTGGTTTCCGGTGCCAGAAACTTTCACTTACCAAACTTCAGACTCTGAAAAGGCACACGCTCTTTTCTATTCACCGACAAACCCTGAATACGAAATCAGCGAAAAAGAGAAACCACCGCTTATCGTTCTAGCTCATGGAGGTCCTACAGCAGCAGCAAGACGTCAACTTCAACTATCCATCACTTACTGGACAAGTCGAGGATTTGGTGTAGCTGACGTCGACTACCGAGGCTCGACAGGATACGGAAGATCATTCCGAAATCGTCTTCGAAACAGTTGGGGTTTAGCAGATGTAGAAGACTGTGTTTCTGTAGCAAAATATCTAGTAGAGCAAAAAAAAGTAGACAAAAACAAATTAGCTATAAAGGGAGGTAGTGCAGGAGGGTTCACGGTCTTGGCGGCACTTACATTTCATGACACTTTCACCGCAGGTGCAAGTAGATATGGAATCGCAGATTTGGCCATACTTGCAAAAGATACACACAAATTTGAATCTAGATATCTAGATCGACTAGTGGGGAAATGGCCTGAAGACGAAGAGACCTACAAGCAAAGATCACCAATACATCACATAGAACAACTTTCAACTCCTATGGTGATACTCCAAGGATCAGAAGACCCGATTGTCCCACCAAATCAAGCTCATTTAATGGCACAAAAACTGAAAGAAAACGATATACCTCATGCGCTAATAGAATTTCCGGATGAAGGCCACGGATTCAGAAAAGCCCCTAACATAACAAAAGCAATTGAATCAGAATTAGCTTTTTTCTCCCATATTTTTGATTTCGAACCTTTTGACGACCTACAAAAAATATTGTTTTGAGACAATAAATGAATCAAAACAAAAAAGTTTGCTTACCTTCCACCAATAGAGGCTAGAATAAGAATCATGATAACCAAGAACATCCTCTTGCTTATGTAGGACAAACGCATATAAACACGCGTTTGTCCGCACCTCCTGAGCCAAAGGCCGGGAGGTTTTTTACTTTTAGAAACAAGAATGCAAACATTTAAACAATGGAGACAAGACAATGAGCAACGATACCGCCAATGAAAAAGTGGTTATTTTTGACACCACTTTGAGAGATGGTGAGCAATCACCAGGCATTTCCCTTGATGTAGGAGAAAAGCTAGAAATAGCAGGACAGCTTGCTCGACTGGGAGTTGATTACATCGAAGCTGGGTTTCCAATAGCAAGCCAAGGCGATTTCGACGCAGTGCATGCAATAGCTTCTAACGTAAGTGGACCTGTAATTTGTGGACTATCACGTACAAGCTATAAAGATATAGATCGTTGTTGGGAAGCAATAGAGCCTGCAGAAAAACGAAGAATCCACACATTTATTGCCACAAGTCCAACTCATATGGAGCACAAGCTAAAAATGACACCGGAACAGGTTCTAGCTGAGGCTGCTTCCGCAGTGGGTAGAGCCAGAGAATATACCGATGACGTCGAATTCAGCCCTGAGGACGCATCCAGATCAGATTTCGATTTTATGTGTGATGTACTTCAAGCGGCAGTTGACAACGGGGCAGGAACATTAAACATCCCAGACACCGTTGGTTATGCGACACCCCATGAATGGGCTGAGAGAATCAAGTTGATCAGAGAAAGAGTTGAAGGTGACTACATAATCAGCACCCACTGTCATAATGACCTCGGTTTAGCAGTAGCTAATTCGTTGGCAGCTGTAGTATCGGGAGCTCGACAAGTTGAGTGCACAATTAACGGGATCGGTGAAAGAGCAGGAAACGCAGCCATGGAAGAAATAGTCATGGCATTAAGAACACGTCCAGACATATACCCAAATCTCGAAGTAGGAATTGAAACCGAAGAATTAGCTCGCTCAAGTCGAATGGTAAGTCGACTTACTGGATACCCGGTTCAATACAACAAAGCGGTAGTAGGAAGAAATGCATTTGCACACGAAGCCGGGATACACCAACACGGTGTTCTAAACGAAAGAACCACTTACGAAATAATGGACCCCTCTGCAGTCGGACAAGAAGGCAGCAAATTAGTACTAGGAAAACACTCAGGTAGAGCGGCATTCAAAGATGCTCTTTCAAAAATGGGTATAGAGATACAAGGTGATGCTCTAAATAGTGCTTTTACCCGCTTCAAAGAATTAGCTGATCGAAAAGTGCAGCTGGGTGACGCAGACCTAGAAGCATTAGTAGCGGAAGAGATGGGCAGTTCAATTGAAAATTCATATGAATTGGTAACACTCGGGGTTAAGGGAGGGAACGCTAACACTCCCGAAGCAGAAGTTGTTTTAGAATCAGACGGGATAAAAATAAACGCGACATCTGAAGGTGATGGCATGGTAGATGCTGCATGCACAGCAATTAAAAAAGCAACAGAAATTGAAGGAAGACTAACTGATTACACTGTGATGTCAGTAACTGGTGGAGTGGACGCGTTGGCAGACGTGGCTCTTTCATTTGAAAGTACAGATGGACTTAAAGTATCCGGTAGGGGCTTATCGACAGATGTTGTTGAAGCTTCTGCTAGAGCGTTTATCTCAGCATTGAACAAAGTTATCCGAGTGCGTAAATCAGGAGAAAATCCACAAGAAGTAGACCGACCTGGTCATATTGGTTAGGAAAGATAAGGTAAAAAGTTCTTATGTCAGGTAAAACACTAAGCCAAAAAGTTTGGGAACGACACGTAGTACACAGTGATGATAGTGGTTCGGACCTGCTCTTTATTGACCTGCACCTCGTCCACGAAGTTACTTCGCCACAAGCTTTCGATGGTTTACGAATGGCAGATCGACCAGTTCTTCGCCCAGATTTAACAGTCGCGACCGAAGATCATAATGTTCCCACTACAGACACAGACAAACCTATAGCCGATCCAATTAGTCGTAAACAGATAGAAACTTTAAGAAGCAACTGTTCTGAATTCGGCATACGTCTATTTTCAATGGGTGATCAAGGTCAAGGAATTGTTCACGTTATAGGGCCTGAAATGGGACTTACGCTTCCTGGGATGACCGTAGTTTGTGGCGACAGTCATACAAGCACCCATGGAGCATTCGGGGCACTTGCATTTGGAATAGGGACAAGTGAAGTTGAACACGTTTTAGCAACACAAACACTTCCCCAAACAGAACCAGGAACGCTAGCAGTAACAGTAGATGGAAACCTTCCGGAAGGAACTACTGCAAAAGACGTGATTCTCGCGATCATCGGAGAGCTAGGTACAGGCGGGGGCATTGGAAAAATAATTGAATACAGAGGTGAAGTCATCAGAAACCTTTCAATGGAAGGAAGGATGACTGTTTGCAACATGTCTATAGAGGCTGGAGCTAAAGCAGGATTAATAGCACCAGACGAAACCACTTTCGAATACCTAAAAGGTAGAACGTACAGTCCAAGTATCGATCAGTGGGAAGAAGCAATAGAAGACTGGAAATCCTTGGCTACTGACGAAGACGCTGAATTCGATCAAGAATTATTTATAAACGGAAACGAAATTTCACCTCATGTGACTTGGGGAACCAATCCAGGGCAGGTTGCACCAATCAAAGGCGTAATCCCAGACCCAGAACAATTTGCTGAACCTGCACAACAAGAATCAGCAAGAAGAGCACTTGAATATATGGGAATTACAGCAGGAACTAAAATATCTGAAATCCCAGTAGACACAGTTTTTATTGGATCTTGCACGAATAGTCGCATAGAGGATCTTAGAGAAGCTGCAAAAGTAGCACAAGGTCAACAAGTAGCACCTGGAGTTAGAACTCTCGTAGTTCCGGGATCAGGGTCAGTTAAAGCCCAAGCGGAAGCAGAAGGGCTTCATGAAATCTTCCAAGAAGCCGGATTTGACTGGCGTGAGCCCGGATGCTCCATGTGTCTCGCAATGAATCCAGACAAACTTAAAAAAGGCGAACGTTGCGCCAGTACAAGCAATCGTAATTTTGAAGGACGTCAAGGTAGAGGGGGAAGAACACATTTAGTTTCCCCAGCAGTAGCTGCAGCGACAGCTATTGCCGGAACCTTCGCCCTACCTGAAGACTTAGACGCAAGAGAGAAGAAGTAATTATGGAACCAGTAGAAATAGTTTTTGGTATGGCACTCCCTTTAAACCGCTCTGACGTAGACACAGACCAAATAATCCCCAGTGACTGGCTTAAGCGAGTGGAGCGGACAGGTTTTGACAGAGGATTATTCAGCGAATGGAGAGACAATCCTTCTTTTGTACTTAACGATGAACGATTTACAGAGGCAACAATCCTTGTAGCAGGACCAAATTTTGGGACCGGATCCTCTAGAGAGCACGCAGTTTGGGCTATCCAACAATACGGATTCAAAGCAGTGATATCACCTCGTTTTGCAGACATTTTTCGAAACAATTGCACTAAAAACGGACTTGTACCAGTTGAGGTAACAGACCAGGTAGGAAAAGATTTACTTCAAGCCATAGAGAAAAACCCAGAATTAATTTTGACTATAGATGTAGCAAAACGCACTCTCGAAGTTCCTGAGGCAAGTATTTCATGCAGTTTTCCTTTAGAAGAAGCAGTGCAAGAGAGGTATCTAAAAGGTTTAGACGATATCGGTATCACCATGAAATATGAAGAAGCAATTCACAAATATCAACAAGACAGACCAGCTTGGCTTCCTTCTATTAGTGTTTAAACAGACAAACAAAAACACAAAGTCAAACATGAAAATATTAAGCCTTCTGGTTTTCCTAATATTGCTTTCGGCAAACTGCGCAAATGAAACTTCCAGCATCAGCACATCTGGCTACTCCTTAGATGCGACTCGAAACTATTCTTCGTCAACAAATCCTCCGGAAAGCACGAACTTAACAACAACCACGAAACCGACAGTCAATGTAGAGACAATGGAACTGACAAGTGGTTTGGTTCCATTCAAAGCATGCGAAGAACTACTCAGATATTTTCAAGACGAAGCTCTGGAAAGAGTCGGACCATACGGGCTTGAGGGAATGGGTTGGGGGCCGATAATGCCGGTGGCATTGGGATCCTTTGCTTTTGATAATGCCAATGGCAATTTTGCTGAATCAGCAGCGGTGATGAGAACGGCTCCCGGAATTGATTTCTCAGAAACAAATGTTCAAGAGGCAGGAATAGACGAACCAGATTTTATAAAGACTAATGGGAAAATAATTTCTGTATTGCAAGACAACACTTTGCACATAATTGATCCGGAATCAAAATCTTCGCAACCCTTAGGCTCTTTGCGTATTGAAGGTCTCGGATGGGGAAGCGATATGTTTCTTGCAGGCGAAAGAGTCTGGGTAATGGCGCAAACTGATCTGTATTCGTTGTCTCCACTAACGCTAACGGCACTAATGATCCCCGAGGGCGACTGGGAGCCGCGTATGACCATTGTCGAAATAGACATCACAGATCCGACACAACCAACTCAAGTAGCCAGCATGATTATTGAAGGACGTTATGTAAGCGCCAGAGTGGTTAATGGCATCGCCAGAGTAGTTGTTTCCTCCCCACCATCTGACCTTCCTTTTGTGACCCCTCAAGGCCCGGCAGCAGAAGAAATCGCCTTAGCAACGAACAAACAAGCAATAGTTGGAACGACAATCGATAACTGGGTGCCTTCCTATGTATATGTAAGTAAAGAAGGCATGGTGACACAGGGTCAATTAGTGGACTGTAACCAAGTTTCACATCCATCTAAATTCTCAGGGTTTACCTCTCTTTCTGTTTTGGATGTTGATTTAGTTTCTGATATGAAGGCTCCTGGCGCCACATCTGTTTTGACGGATGGAGAAACTGTGTATGCGAGCCCAGAAAACCTTTACATTTCGACAACTGATTACCCAGAAATAGTTCCTTTCGGTGAAGAAAATTCTCAGAACATAGAAGAAGAATATTCAACCTCTATACACCAATTCACAATGAAATCCGGAGAGAAAACCGAATATAAGGCATCAATAGATGTAAAAGGTCACTTGCTCAATCAATTTGCTATGTCAGAACATGCTGGAAACTTAAGAGTTGCTACTACAACTGGGGCTCCATGGGGTTTCGATGAATCAAATGAGTCAGTTGTCACTGTTATAGAAATAAGTGAAGAAGGTCTAACAGAGGTGGGACAAGTTGGAGGAATGGGTAAAGGTGAAAGAATCTTCGCAGTAAGATTTATCGGAAACCTTGGTTACGTAGTGACTTTTCGGCAAACTGACCCTTTCTACACACTTGATCTAACGGACCCTAAAACACCACAAGTGCGAGGTGAATTAAAGATCACGGGCTACAGCGGATACCTGCATCCAATAGAAGAAAATTTGATTTTAGGAATAGGACAAGAAGCAACTGAAGAGGGAGTGACTACAGGAACGAAAGCAGCTCTTTTTAACGTCGAAGATCTTGATGATCCAAAAGTGGTTGCTGCATGGTCGCCTGGAAGTGGAAGAAGTTCAGCTGAGTGGGATCACCATGCTTTCTTGTGGTGGCCACCGGAAAGAATGGCGATTCTGCCCATTAGGGACTGGATGAACGATAAAGCAGAAGCGGTCATGCTGAAAGTCGAAAATGGCGATTTAGAAGAGTTTGGACGTATAACTCACTCTGCACTCGGTTCACCCTTAGATGTAAAACCAACATTTATGATCCCGATTGAACGATCACTCGTAGTTGGAGACGAAATCTGGACTTATTCCCGTGGACAGCTTCAAGCAAATTTACTAACTGACCTTTCAGTTAGTAAAAAAGTTCAACTTGAAGAATTTCTTATAACAGGGCAACTGATACCGGAACCACGGCTAGTTGATTAACAAAATTTGACTTAGAAAGTTTCTCAAGAAATAGAATTCGCTTTCTCAATCAGAGAAAAAATTCCTTCCAAATTCAAATGTCCCATATGCGTTGCAACATTGCCTTTAGAATTAACTACAGCGAAAGCGGGTTGGCTAATAACACCAAATTTTCTCCAAACTTCGCCAGTATCAGCAATATTTGTAAAATTCAGACCCCACTCTGAAACCCTTTTTTTGGAAAGTTCAGGGTTGTTGATACTCGCTGCAACTCCTACAACTTTTACAGAATTATTTGCTTCAACGACCGTTGGAGCCTCTCTGCGGCAAGTAAGTCAATTTGGCGCCCAAAACCAGAAAACTATGTCTTCATCAAATTCGTTTTTTATATCAGAGGCTTCGTCTTTCGTCTCATAAGCATTTGTAGCTAGCCATAGTTCAGAGCCGGCAATGCGGTCACCGTCTGTTGTAGTCGCAAAGAAGTCAAGTTCTTGAGGCATGGGAAGTTCCACAACTGTAGTTGTCGATTCCGGCTGAGCGACTTTTGACGTGCTTGTTGTTGGGGGTGTGCTTGTGGTTGATGTTGTTGGGGGTGTGGTTGTGGTTGACGTTGTTGGGGGTGTGCTTGTAGTTGATGTTGTCGGTTCACTAAGTGTTAGGGGCTTTTCATCAGCGCTGCAGGAAACGGCTAATAATAAGAGAGGCAGAAGAATACTTATTTTTCTCATAAGTAAGCTTGCCACGAATTTTTATTTTTCGAAGTGAATAAGGGCACACC